>Ga0210390_10003935_pt1 | contig 12664 bp, 7 predicted proteins | sample IncBWH11OmetaG_FD_161050 | JGI IMG/M metagenome (GOLD analysis project Ga0210390, IMG submission 161050) | Forest soil microbial communities from Barre Woods Harvard Forest LTER site, Petersham, Massachusetts, United States - Inc-BW-H-11-O ...
CGAGATCCGCGCCTGGCTGACGGTGGTAACGGGCCGGCTCTGCCTCGACCAGGTGCGCTCGGCGCGCTCCCGCTACGAGCGGCCCGGCGACATCGAGCCAGGGGTGTCAGCGCTCAACCAGTCTCGACGGCCGGACCCCGCCGATCGGGTCACCCTCGACGACGAGGTGCGCACGGCGCTGCTGGAGGTGCTGCGCAGGCTCAGTCCGGCCGAGCGGGTGTCGTTCGTGTTGCACGACGTGTTCGCGGTCCCGTTCGACGAGATCGCCGAGACGGTGGGCCGGCCGGTGGGCACGTGTCGGCAGCTGGCCCGGCGCGCGCGGGCGAAATTCGCCACGGCGCAACCGAAACCGGGCGACGTGCCGGTGGCCGAGCACCAACTGGTCACCGAGAAGTTCATCACCGCCTGCGGCAACGGCGATCTGCAGGCGTTGGCCGCGGTGCTGGACCCGACGGTGTGGGGCGTCGGGACGGTGCTCACCGATCCACCTCTGCCACCACAGATCAACCACGGCCCGCACGACGTCGCGGTCAACCTGCTGCGCTACCTGGGACCGGGCGTGACGGTGGTCAGCGGTCCGGCCGGCCAACCGGTGTTGCTGGCGTTCGCCGAACGACGCCTGTTCGCCGTGATCGTGCTGACCATCCGCGAAAACCTGGTCGCCAAGATCGAAGCCACCGCGGACCCGTCGGCGCGATTCGTGGAGGGTCAGCCCTAGCTAGCGCTTCTCCCGCGTCTCGTCTGGGCGTGACGCGAAGAACCCAGCGACGGCCGCCGCGATCTGCAGGAATTTGCGTCGCGTCGTGCGCGCCATCTCTTCGCGCACGTCGATGACGCCGCCGGGTCGCAGGTGCGGATCGAACGGCACCTCCACCACCGTCTGGCCGCGGTCGAGAAACTGATGCGCCAACACCGAACGAGTGCGTTTGTCTGAGTGCCCGTCAGAATCGTTGAGCACCACCACGGTGCGCTGCAGCAGGCCGGTGCGGCCGTGTGCCGCCAGCCATTCCATTGTCTGCGCCGCCGCAGAAGCCCCGTCCGCCCAGGGCGACGAGACCACGATCAGAGCGTCCAGGTCGCTCAGCGCCTCTTGGGTGACGGGCGCGTCCATGGTGGAACCGCAGTCGACGATCGCGATCGTGAAGTGACGGTCGAGCCGCGAGGTGGCTTCTCGATACAGCGCGGGATCGAGCACGCGGCGCGGACCGGCCGTCGGTTCCCCGGCCAGTACGTAGAGGCCCGCCGAATTGCTGCCGACCCGCGACGTCACATCGGCGAACGACTGCAGATTCCGGTCGGCGGCAAGTTCCCAGTATGAGCCGCTGGCCCGCGGGTCGATTCTGCTGCCAAGCCGGCCGAAGGCAGTGTCGGCGTCGACGGCTACCACCCGGTCCTGCCGGCGCAGTTCGGCGAAGATCGACCCGACGCTCGCAGCCAGGGTGGTTTTCCCGACGCCGCCTTTGCCGAGTACGCCAACTTTGTAGTTACCGCGCAGCGCCGACCCGATGGCGGTCTCGTAGGCGGTCTCTTGCTGCTCCGCAGCCGACGGCCCGGGGTTGATCAGGCCGAAAGTGCCCGTGTAGACGATGCGTCGCCACCCGTATTTAGGACCGGGGCGCCGCGGTTGGGGCGTTGCCGGTGATACGTCGATGTTCCATGACTGGCGGTGCGACCCGGCCGCCCGTGGCGGCGGAGCGGGCTGCTGGGGCGGTGCCGATCGAGGGGTCTCGGCCGGCGGGTGCGGTGGTCGTTCCGCCGCACCGCCATCGGCCGCAGGTCCTAGCCGGTCCCGCAGGAAGTCGTCGTGCTCGCTCATGAGCTCACGCGCTTGCGCACGTCCTGTTTGGCCAAGCTCATGGATTCTCCGTTAACTGCGCGAGGGGAATCGGTCCGTCGAAGCGGCTACGCCCGACAACGGCATCGTAGATGCGCCGCGCGTCGGATCGCGAAAAAAGCTCGGCAACTTCTTCTACAAAGTTCTCTGCCAGCGGCTCCGGCGGCCCGGCTGACCGGCAATTGCCAGCGAATTGACCGGCCCCGGCCGCACTGCCACGCCTTATGGTGAGGTGGGTCACCGGGATTTGGTGCCTCCGGGTGAGCCAGCCGGCGATCTGCGCCTCATTTGACCGCGATCACAGCAAATTTCTTCCACGAACCCGGCTGGCGGAGGTCGACGCCTATCTGCTTCTCAAACACCCTCCGGCGGGCCCAAATACCCAGCGCCACACGCTGACCCGGCAAAGCGGCCCACCCGTGCCGCCGCAACAGAGCAGCACCCCCGACCGGCGGGTTAAGATTGATCAAGTTGGCATGTCAGGCGGGTTTTGTCATATCGTTTTACGACTTGTCGAGAACCGGGTACAGGGCCACCGTCCAGCGCTGCACGGATGCATCCCGAACCGGATCACCGCCGCCAGGCGAACAGCATATCGACAAGACCGTTGGGGCCCAGCCCGTGGCGCCAACGGAGGAGATTCGTGAATCCGCGGCAGAAAGCTTCTGGGGAAGGGTCAGGTGGGAATGGCGCCCAACCGCGTCGGGCTCTACAACCCTGCATTCGAGCATGACTCATGCGGGGTGGCCATGGTCGTCGACATGCACGGCCGCCGCAGCCGCGACATCGTGGACAAGGCGATCACCGCGTTGCTCAACCTCGAGCATCGCGGCGCCCAGGGTGCCGAGCCGCACAGCGGTGACGGCGCCGGGATCCTGATTCAGGTTCCGGACGACTTCTTGCGTTCGGTTGTCGATTTCGAGCTGCCGGAGGCCGGTAGCTACGCCACCGGTATGGCGTTCCTGCCGCAGTCGTCGAAAGAGGCCACGGCGGCGTGCGCCGCGGTGGAGAAGATCGTCGAAGCCGAGGGTCTGCAGACGCTCGGCTGGCGCAGCGTTCCCACCGACGAGTCGTCGCTGGGCGCGCTGGCCCGCGACGCCATGCCCACCTTCCGTCAGCTGTTCATCGCGGGCGCCGACGGCATGGAATTGGAGCGGCGCGCCTACGTCATCCGCAAGCGCGCCGAGCACGAACTCGGCACCAAAGGTCCCGGGCAGGACGGCCCGGGCCGCGAGACCGTCTACTTCCCAAGCCTTTCCGGTCAGACGTTTGTCTACAAGGGCATGCTGACCACTCCGCAGCTCAAGGCGTTCTACCTCGATCTGCAGGACCAGCGGCTGACCAGCGCGCTGGGCATCGTGCACTCTCGCTTCTCGACGAACACCTTCCCGTCGTGGCCGCTGGCGCACCCGTTCCGCCGTATCGCCCACAACGGCGAGATCAACACCGTCACCGGCAACGAGAACTGGATGCGGGCCCGCGAGGCGTTGATGAAGACCGACGTCTTCGGCACGTACGACGACGTCGAGAAGCTGTTCCCGATCTGCACCCCGGGCGCCTCGGACACTGCGCGCTTCGACGAAGCGCTCGAACTGCTGCACCTGGGCGGCCGCAGTCTGCCGCACGCGGTGCTGATGATGATCCCCGAGGCCTGGGAGCGCAACGAGTCGATGGACCCGGCCCGGCGGGCGTTCTACCAGTACCACGCATCGCTGATGGAGCCGTGGGACGGCCCGGCGTCGATGACGTTCACCGACGGCACCATCATCGGCGCGGTGCTCGACCGTAACGGCCTGCGCCCGTCCCGGATCTGGGTAACCGCCGACGGCCTGGTCGTGATGGCTTCCGAAGCCGGCGTGCTGGACCTCGACCCGTCGACGGTGGTCCGCCGGATGCGGTTGCAGCCCGGCCGGATGTTCCTGGTCGACACCGCGCAGGGCCGCATCGTCGCCGACGAGGAGATCAAGGCCGAGCTGGCCGCCGAACAGCCCTACCAGGAGTGGCTGGACAACGGGCTGATTCCACTGGATGAGCTGCCGCAGGGCGACTACGTGCGGATGCCGCACCATCGGGTCGTCTTGCGCCAGCTGGTTTTCGGCTACACCTACGAGGAGCTCAACCTACTGGTGGCGCCGATGGTGCGGACCGGCGCCGAGCCGATCGGGTCGATGGGAACCGATACGCCGGTAGCGGTGCTCTCCCAGCGGCCGCGGATGCTGTTCGATTACTTCCAGCAATTGTTCGCACAGGTGACCAATCCACCGCTGGACGCGATCCGCGAAGAGGTGGTGACCAGCCTGCAGGGCACCACCGGCGGGGAGGGCGACCTGCTCAACCCCAACGAGAATTCCTGTCGCCAGATCTCGTTGTCGCAGCCGATTCTGCGCAACCACGAACTGGCCAGGCTGATCAACCTCGACCCGGACGTCGAGGTCAACGGGCGTCGGCACGGTTTGCGGTCCAAAGTGATTCGCTGTCTGTACCCGGTTGCCGCGAACGGCGCCGGCCTGAAGGCGGCGCTCGACGAGGTGCGTGCGCGGACCTCGGCGGCGATCGCGGACGGCGCGCGGATCATCATCCTGTCCGATCGGGAATCCGACGAGAAGATGGCCCCGATCCCGTCGCTGCTGGCGGTCTCCGCGGTGCACCACCATTTGGTGCGCGAACGCAGCCGTACCAAAGTCGGACTGGTCGTCGAGTCGGGCGATGCCCGCGAGGTGCACCACATGGCCGCGCTGATCGGCTTCGGCGCCGCGGCGGTGAACCCGTACATGGCGTTCGAGTCGATCGAGGTCATGCTGGACCGCGGCGTGCTCCAGGGCCTCGACCGCGAGACAGCGCTGAAGAACTACATCAAGGCCGCCGGCAAGGGTGTGCTGAAGGTGATGTCCAAGATGGGCATCTCGACGTTGGCGTCCTACACCGGCGCCCAGCTGTTCCAGGCCGTAGGCGTCGCCGAGGATGTTCTCGCCGAGTACTTCGCCGGATTGACCTGCCCCACAGGAGGAATCACCCTCGCCGACATAGCCGCCGATGTCGCGGCCCGGCATGAGCTGGCTTTCCTGGATCGGCCCGACGAGCGCGCACACCGCGAACTCGAGGTGGGCGGTGAATATCAGTGGCGCCGTGAAGGCGAATACCACCTCTTCAACCCGGAGACTGTGTTCAAGTTGCAGCACTCCACTCGCACCGGCCAGTACAAGATCTTCAAGGATTACAGCCGGCTGGTCGACGACCAGAGCGAGCGGATGGCATCGCTCCGTGGCCTTTTGAAGTTCCGCGACGGCGTCCGGCCACCGGTGCCACTCGACGAGGTCGAGCCCGCCAGCGAGATCGTCAAACGCTTTGCCACCGGCGCGATGAGCTACGGCTCGATCTCCGCCGAGGCGCACGAGACGCTGGCCATCGCGATGAACCGGCTCGGTGGCCGGTCGAACTGCGGTGAGGGCGGTGAAGCCGTCAGCCGTTTCGAGCGTGATCCCAACGGTGACTGGCGGCGCAGCGCCGTCAAGCAGGTCGCCTCGGCCAGGTTCGGCGTCACCTCGCACTACCTGAGCAATTGCACGGACATCCAGATCAAGATGGCCCAGGGCGCCAAACCCGGTGAGGGCGGCCAACTTCCCGGTGGCAAGGTGTATCCGTGGATCGCGGAGGTGCGGCACTCCACCCCCGGCGTGGGGTTGATCTCACCGCCGCCGCATCACGACATCTACTCGATCGAGGACCTGGCTCAGCTCATCCACGACCTCAAGAACGCCAACCCGTCGGCGCGGATCCACGTCAAGCTGGTCTCCGAGAACGGTGTCGGCACGGTTGCCGCCGGCGTCTCGAAGGCACACGCCGACGTCGTGCTGATCTCCGGGCACGACGGCGGCACCGGCGCCACGCCGCTGACGTCGATGAAGCATGCCGGCGCGCCGTGGGAGCTCGGGCTGGCCGAGACCCAGCAAACGTTGCTGCTCAACGGGTTACGCGACCGCATCGTTGTCCAAGTCGATGGACAGCTCAAAACCGGCCGTGACGTGATGATTGCGGCGCTGCTCGGCGCCGAGGAATTCGGCTTCGCCACCGCCCCGCTGGTGGTGTCCGGCTGCATCATGATGCGGGTGTGCCACCTGGACACCTGCCCGGTCGGCGTGGCCACCCAGAACCCGGTGCTGCGCGAGCGGTTCGCCGGCAAGCCGGAGTTCGTGGAGAACTTCTTCTTGTTTATTGCCGAAGAGGTCCGCGAGTACATGGCGCAGCTCGGTTTCCGCACCCTCAATGAGGCTGTGGGCCAAGTCGGATCGCTGGACACCACGTTGGCCCGTGCGCACTGGAAGGCGCACAAACTCGACTTGACGCCGGTGCTGCACGAGCCGGAGTCGGCGTTCATGAACCAGGACTTGTACTGCAGTTCCAGCCAGGACCATGGGCTGGACAAGGCGCTGGATCAGCAGTTGATTGTGATGAGCCGCGAGGCGCTGGACTCCGGGAAACCCGTCCGGTTCTCCACCACGATCGCCAACGTCAACCGGACTGTTGGCACCATGCTCGGCCACGAGGTGACGAAAGCCTATGGTGGCGAAGGACTACCGGACGGCACCATCGACATCACTTTCGACGGCTCGGCGGGCAACAGCTTTGGCGCGTTCGTGCCGACGGGGATCACGCTGCGGGTGTATGGCGATGCCAACGACTACGTGGGCAAGGGATTGTCCGGGGGCCGGATCGTGGTGCGGCCGTCCGACAACGCGCCTGCGGACTACGTCGCCGAGGACAACATCATCGGCGGCAACGTCATCCTGTTCGGCGCCACCAGCGGCCAGGCATTCCTGCGCGGTGTGGTCGGTGAGCGGTTCGCCGTGCGCAACTCCGGCGCCCACGCGGTGGTCGAGGGCGTCGGCGATCACGGCTGTGAGTACATGACCGGCGGCAGGGCGGTGATCCTGGGTAGCACCGGGCGCAACTTCGCTGCGGGCATGTCCGGCGGCATTGCCTTTGTCTACGACCCGGAGGACGCATTGCCGGACAACCTCAACTCGGAGATGGTGGAACTGGAGGCGCTCGACGATGACGACTTGGCCTGGCTGCACGGGATGATTCAGGCGCATGTCGACGCGACCGACTCCGCGATCGGTCGGCGCATCCTGGGCGACTGGACGGCCACACAGCAGAGCTTCGTCAAGGTGATGCCCCGCGACTACAAGCGGGTGCTCGAGGCGATCGCCGAGGCCGAGCGCAACGGCGCCGATCCCGACCAAGCGATCATGGCGGCCGCCGGTGCCTGACCCGAAGGGCTTTTTGAAGTACACCCATCGCGAAACGCCGAAACGCCGACCAGTGGATCTGCGGCTGCGCGACTGGCACGAGGTTTACGAGGACTTTCCGCACGAGACGCTGCAGCATCAGGCAACTCGTTGCATGGACTGTGGGATCCCGTTCTGCCACAACGGTTGTCCGTTGGGCAACCTGATACCGGAATGGAACGACCTGACCCGCACCGGTCGTTGGCGCGATGCGATCGAACGCCTGCATGCGACCAATAACTTTCCGGACTTCACCGGTCGACTCTGCCCGGCGCCATGCGAATCGGCATGTGTGCTGGGGATCAACCAGGATCCGGTGACAATCAAGCAGATCGAGCTCGAGATCATCGACAACGCCTTCGACGAAGGCTGGGTGGTGCCGCTGCCGCCGGATGAGCTCACCGGCAAGAAGGTCGCGGTGGTGGGCTCAGGCCCGGCCGGCCTGGCCGCCGCGCAGCAGCTGACCCGCGCCGGACACACGGTGACGGTGTTCGAGCGCGACGACCGCATCGGCGGGCTGCTGCGCTACGGCATTCCCGAGTTCAAGATGGAAAAGCGCCACCTGGAGCGCCGATTGGAGCAGATGCGGGCCGAAGGCACGGAATTCCGCGCCGGCGTCAACGTCGGTGTCGACATCACCGCCGAGGAGTTGCGCGCGGAGTTCGACGCGGTGGTTCTGGCCGGCGGCGCGACGGCTTGGCGCGATCTGCCGATCACCGGCCGCGAGCTCGAGGGTGTCCACCAGGCGATGGAATACCTGCCCTGGTCCAACCGGGTGCAGGAGGGCGACGATGTGCTCGGCCCCGACGGCGAGCCACCGATCACCGCAAAGGGCAAGAAGGTCATCATCATCGGCGGCGGTGACACCGGCGCCGACTGCCTGGGCACCGTGCACCGTCAGGGTGCGGCCAGCGTGCACCAGTTCGAAATCATGCCGCGCCCGCCGGAGACCCGCGCGCCGTCCACGCCGTGGCCGACGTACGAGCTGATGTTCCGGGTGTCCGCGGCGCACGAGGAAGGTGGCGAGCGGATGTTCTCGGTGAACACCGAGGAGTTCGTCGGCCGCGACGGTCACGTCACCGCGCTGAAAGTGCACGAGGTGGCGATGGAGGACGGCAAGTTCGTCAAGACCGAGGGCACCGATTTCGAAATCGAGGCCGATCTGGTGCTGCTGGCGATGGGATTCGTCGGGCCGGAACGGCCCGGTCTGTTGACGGACTTGGGAGTCGAGTTCACCGATCGCGGTAATGTCGGGCGCGGCAACAACTTCGAGACCTCGGTGCCGGGTATCTTTGTAGCGGGCGACATGGGGCGAGGCCAGTCCCTGATCGTCTGGGCAATCGCCGAGGGCCGTGCGGCCGCGGCGGGCGTCGACCGATTCCTGATGGGCCAGACCGCTCTGCCTGCGCCCATCGCGCCGACCGCGGCTCCGCAACGCTAGTCACTAACATCACACCAGCAACATTTGATAAATTGCTCGGCGCGTCTTACACTGTTTGCCAGCTATAGGGTGTCTAATTTCTCGATATGGGCGCCGCGGGGGCGTGGTGCTCAGCCAGTTGATCGACCGCAGGAGTGAGCACCGTGTACATTCATCCGACGACCCGGTCGCGGGTCGGGCGAATTGCCTGGTCATGGTTCCGACACCCGGTTAAGAGCCGGGAATTCCCCGCCAAGCACGAGCGCCTTGTGACCGCCGAGGAACTAATGCGCTTCGGCGTATAAGCGCTAACTCCGGCCCGTGCCGAGTTGGGGCAACCGTTTGCTCTGCGTAATCTGCTCGTTATCTGAGGTTCTCTACTTCGAGACCTAGAAATTGTTGCTATCCGGCTATGTCGCCAGCCCCGAGTCTCGGATCGCTTCGGCCAGCGGCTCGAGCACGGTCGGGTCATGCGGCGGCGCGATGTACACGATGCCCAGATCCAGCCCTTCGGCTGCCAGACCGGCCGCGTCCTCGATGACCTTCGCATAGTTGTGGTCTGGCTCCAGACGCAGGTGTGCTGACAGCGTGATCTCCTTGGGATCGCGCCCGATGTCGGCGCAATGGCTGTACAGCACGTCGCGCTTGTGGGCGAACAGGTCCGGCGGTCCGCCGACGAAGTTCCAGTGCTGGGCGTACCGGGCGGTGATGCGCAGCGTGCGCTTCTCGCCGCTGCCGCCGATGCAGATCGGCGGGTGCGGGCGCTGCGGGCCCTTCGGTTCGTTGCGGGCGTCTTTGAGCTGGTAGTACTTGCCGTCGAAATTGGTGGTCTCCTGGCTGAGCAGGCTGGTCAGCACCTCGCAGGCTTCTTCGAACCGGTCGAAGCGTTCTTTGATGCTGCCCAGCTCGATGCCGTAGGCGCCGGACTCCTCCTCGTTCCATCCGGCGCCGATGCCCAGCTCCAGTCGCCCGTTGGAGATGACGTCAAGGGCGGCAGCCATATTCGCCAGCACCGCGGGATGACGGTAGTGGATCCCGGTGACCAGGGTGCCCAGCCGCAGTCGCTTGGTGGCCTGCGCCAGCGCGGTGAGCGTCGTCCAGCCCTCCAGGCACGGGCCGGCGGAGTTTCCGAAGATCGGGTAGAAGTGGTCGAACGTCCATCCGGACTCGAAGACGTCGATGTCGTCGGCCGCTGTCCAGACGGCGAGCATCTGTGCCCAGGTGGTCTCTTGCGGTGAGGTTTTGAACGCGAATCGCATGACACCGACATTAGTCGCGCCTGCGAAACCGGCCACCCAACTAAACTCAGCCGGGCAATGAACTGGCGCCTGGGACTTGACACCAGAATCACCCTGCTGGCGGCCGGCCTGATCTTTCTGCTCGCCTAGGTGCTCGGGGTATGGAAGTACCGCCAGATCATGGTCGCCGACGATCATCGGGCTCACCGGTACGTCGACATCGTGCATCGGGCCGCCCTGCTCTACTCGTTCGCGACCCTGTTGCTCGCGGTGTTCGTGGAGCTGAGCGCCTGGCCCGCCTGGGTGAACCTGACCGCTGCGGTGGTGGTGGTGTTCTTTTTCGTCGGCGCTATCGGCGCCTACATCATTCACGGCGCACTGCGGGACACCATGAACCAGTTCGAACACCCCACCCGGGGATCGCATGTGGCGATGGTGCTGTTGATCGTCGGCGAGATCGGTGGCTTCGGGGTGCTGCTCGCGGGGTTCGTCGCCGGCCAACTGCTGAGCTAAACCGCTCCTCAAGCGGGCACACTGAAGCCATGGATCCGGTGACGGCGCTGCGACAGATCGCCTATTACAAAGACCGGGCCCGCGAGGACTCGCGGCGGGTGATGGCCTACCGCAACGCCGCCGACATCGTCGAGCGCCTCGACGCAGCGGAGCGCGAGCAGCACGGCCGGGCCAACAGCTGGCAGTCGCTGCCGGGTATCGGGCCGAAGACCGCGAAGGTGATCGCCCAGGCCTGGTCCGGCCACGAACCCGATGTCCTGGTCGAATTACGCTCTGCTGCGCAGGATCTCGGTGGCGGCGAGATCCGGGCGGCATTGCGCGGCGACTTGCATCTGCACTCGAACTGGTCGGACGGCTCGGCGCCGATCGAGGAGATGATGGCCACCGCCGCGGCGATCGGGCATGAGTACTGTGCGCTGACCGACCACTCGCCGCGGCTGACCATCGCCCACGGGCTGTCACCGGAGCGGCTGCGTCAACAACTCGACGTGATCGACGGGCTGCGCGATCGGTTCGCGCCGATGCGGATCCTGACCGGCATCGAGGTGGACATCCTCGACGACGGCACCCTCGACCAAGAGCCAGAGCTGCTGGATCGCCTCGACATCGTGGTGGCCAGCGTGCACTCGAAGCTGTCGATGGACGCCGCGGCGATGACCCGCCGGATGGTGCGCGCCGTCAGCAACGGCCACGCCGATGTGCTCGGTCACTGCACCGGCCGGTTGGTCGCGGGAAACCGCGGCATCCGGCCGGAGTCGAAGTTCGACGCCGAGGCCGTGTTCACCGCCTGCCGCGACCACGGCATCGCCGTGGAGATCAACTCCCGGCCCGAACGTCGTGACCCGCCGACCCGGCTGCTGAACCTGGCGTTGGAGATCGGGTGTGATTTCAGCATCGACACCGATGCGCATGCGCCGGGCCAGCTGGATTTCCTCGGCTACGGCGCTCAGCGCGCGCTGGATGCCGGCGTGCCGCCCGACCGCATCGTCAACACCTGGCCGGTGGACAAGCTGCTCGAGTGGACCGCGTCAGTCGGGTAGGTGCGGCATCTGGCCGACCAGCAATGCGCGGGTGATACCACTTAGTCGCGAGGCATGTGGGCCGAATCGTGGCCAGCGGTGTCTACTTCCGCGATGCCTGCGCGATGGCCTCGAGAAAGCCTGTCGCCGCGATCTTGGAACCGACCGCGTTGAGGTCGGCCATGTCGGAGGCGTACCCGTCGTACAGCGCGAAGTACCCCCGATCGTCGTAGCGGCCGGAGACCCTCGTGCTGTCGGGCTTCGTGGACTCGATCGCGGCCAGGTCGAAGAGGTGACGGCCGGCGTACTCGCCGCGGATCAGCGCGTTCAGCCGCTCCCGCGCGACGTTCGCTGGCTCGCCGCGCACGTCCCTACGGTCGAGAAGTGTCTTCAGCCGTGTCTTCAGCTCCGTGAAGAGGCCCGGCTCTGTGGTCAGGGGCACCGTCACGTGGATGAAGGTGACGTTGGGGAAGTCCCGCTCCAACGCGGCCATGGTGTCGCGGTACCTCGCGAAGAGGGCATCGACATCCGTGTCGCTCCAGATGTCACCCCAGCAGAAGTTCATCAGAGCGACGTCGACCTGCCGGCCCATCCCACCGCGCATGGTGCGGTCGAAGTCCTCGAGTGCCAGCTTCCCGGCGTCTATAACGTATTCGTCGATGAATTTGTGGGCGATGAACCCGCCATTGGGGCCGGGCTCGGCGCGCCCCTGCTCGATCGGGGGGGCCGAGACACCGTGATCCGCATCGACGCCCGGGACAGCGTCCAGCACGTTCATCCCCACGGACTGGTGACCGAAGAACACCCGTGTACGGGCCACAGCAGTCAAGTTCGCCATCGTGATCGCGGACGCCACATTGCCCTGGATCGGTATCGACTTCTCCTTGCTCCAACGGTCAGCCATCACTACGGTCACGGCCAGAACGAGCGCGACCACGGCGACAACTGCGGTTACGGGGCGACGGAACCTCCATCGGGTCGGGGCCAACATGCTCCGCCATCTCCTCGTCGCAAACCTCTGGGCACAGAATCTGGCTCAGAAAATACCATAGGTTCCGTTTGGCAGTCCGTGGGTGACCATGAGTTTGCACCGCAACGCCGGACGGCGTCAGTCGGGTAGGTGCGGCATCTCCAGGCCGGGCTCGCGGCCGACCAGCACCGCACGGGTGAGCGCTGACTTCCCGTAACGACGACGCACCAGGTCGACCGCCGCGTCGACGATCGCCGGCTGCCGTTGCTCCCCGGCGAACGGCAGCATCAGCTGCTCGGCGCCGCTGCGGTCGATCGCTGAAATCCCCGAAACCGCGAACCCGATCAGGGTCAGCCCACGTTCGGCGGTCAGCGGCGCGGCG
>Ga0210390_10003936_pt1 | contig 12664 bp, 11 predicted proteins | sample IncBWH11OmetaG_FD_161050 | JGI IMG/M metagenome (GOLD analysis project Ga0210390, IMG submission 161050) | Forest soil microbial communities from Barre Woods Harvard Forest LTER site, Petersham, Massachusetts, United States - Inc-BW-H-11-O ...
TCCTACGGGAACAGCACCTGTGACGGGACCTGACTACTGCACATTATCTCTGACAAAGCCCCGTCGCCCTGCCGCTCCGGACGGCGGGTCTTCGGGCTGCACCGGCCGGTACACCTCCAGCGCGAACAGGTCCGTCACCTCATCCAGCGGCCGCTCCGCAGCTGTCGCTGTCGTCGGCCAGCTGCCCAGGCCGGGGACAGCTTGCCCGGCCGCAGCGATCTGGACCGTGCGGGCCCTGATCGTGCCAACCCGGACCAGCGGGCCGCTCGCCACCGCCCGGCGAGCGTGCCTGAACCACGGCTACAGTGACGGCAGCCAGCACAGACCCGCGGTAATGCCCGGCGGCAGCACCCAGTAATGCGCCCACTGCCAGACCTGGACACAGCACCCACCGCCAGGCCAGACACCCACCGACAGCGAGGCGGCGAGCACGGCAGCCTGGCCTGCCCACACCACCACAAGCCGCTGTCGGCCCACGCAGCCCGCCCCCTACGGCAGGCATCCAGCCTCCCTCACAGCCCGCAAGCGGACCAAGCAGAACAGCGCCACAGCTAAGGGAACCTTCATCCGCCACGCGCATCGTGGCGTCCGCCGGCATACTGCGCAACGCGGCATGGCACTACACGCCACGAGACTCCATGTGATCGACGTCACACAGATGTGCTAACCATAATGCTAACCAACTGGTTTGCGAAAGCTCCGTGCTCCAGTCAAATCCGCAGGTCAACGGCTGTACACGATGGGGTGAGCGAGGGGACTCGAACCCCCGACACCCAGGACCACAACCTGGTGCTCTAACCAACTGAGCTACGCCCACCATCGCCGCCGTCTGCGCGGTACACGCCCAAACGACAGCAGAACGCGCGCTGTCCGGGGGGACATCGCGCGGGTATCCATGAGTATAGCGGCCCCGGGGGCGCTCGCGAGCCGGGTCAGGACTCCGGGTGCCCGGCCGGGTCTGCGGAGGTGTAGCGCGCGGCGATCTCGCGCGCGGTAGACGAATCGGGGCCCGGCCGGGGGACGAACACGGCGTCGCGGTAGTAGCGCAGTTCCTGCACGCTCTCCCTGATGTCGGCCAGGGCCCGGTGCCCGCCCTCCTTTTTGGGGGAGGAGAAGTACGCGCGCGGGAACCAGCGCCGCGCGAGCTCCTTGATGCTGGACACGTCGATCATCCGGTAGTGCAGGTAGGCGTCGAGTTCGGGCATGTCGCGGGCGATGAACCACCGGTCGGTGGCGATGGAGTTGCCGCACAGCGGCGCCTTCCTCGCCTCGGGGACGTGTCCGCGTACGTAGCCGAGCACAAGCTCGGCGGCCTCGGAGACCGGGATCCCGCCCGGCAGCTCAGCCAGCAGCCCGGAGGTGGTGTGCATCTCGCGGACCACCTCCGGCATCCCCGCGAGGGCCTCCGCCGGGGGCTTGATGATCAGGTCCACGCCGTCGTCGAGCAGGTTCAGCTCGGCGTCGGTCACCAGGCACGCGATCTCGATGAGAGCGTCGCGCTCGATGTCGAGCCCGGTCATCTCACAATCGATCCATACGAGCCGGTCGTTCACCCTCACAGAGTATGGCCTTGCCGGCGCTGCCTGGCCAGCCGACAATGCCTCAGAACACCCGATTCGTTATGTGCTCGGGCGCGGCGATCCCTGGCCGCAGGTCCTCGTCGGGCACCGGCTCCCCGAACGCCACCGTCACCGGCACCACGCCCGCCCAGATGTCCATCTCGTAGTCCTCTGGCTCGTCGTGCGGCCCGCCGTCGCGGATCTTCACCGAGGCCTCGGTGAGCGATAGCTCGAGGACGGAGGTGGCGGCGAGCTCCTTCTTGGTGGGCTGGCGCACGTAGGACCACTGCCCCGGGGCCAGGTGCTCGGTGATGATCCGCAGCGCCTCGGTCCGTTCGGCGGGGTCGGTGAGCAGGCGGGTCACGCCGTAGATCATGGCGCTGCGGTAGTTCATCGAGTGGTTGAAGACCGACCGGGCGCAGACGAGCCCGTCCAGGTGCGTCACGGTGACGCACACCTCGCGGCCGGCCCCGGCCATGAACGTCTGGTTGGCCGACGATCCGTGCAGGTAGAGCGTGTCGCCGACGCGTCCGTACCCGGTGGGCAGGACGCGCGGCGCGCCGTCCGCGATGACCCCGAGGTGACAGATCAATCCGGCGTCGAGCACGGCGTACAGGTCATCGCGCTCGGTCCGGCCGCGCTCGCGGTGCCGGTGCAGCTCGGTGCGCGAGGTATTGGAGAGTTCAGACAGGCTCATGAGGCCTTACGGTACGCCGACGTCCAGAGCGAGCCACTACTAGCCGACCGCCGCGACCACCTGCGCCGTGCGGGGACCCAGGCGAATCGCGGGCGGCTCGGCAACCGGCGGTTCCGCCAGCTCGCGGGCGAGGCTGCCCCGGCCGGTGAGTTGGTCGATGTCGATTCCGCCGGGGCCGATGCTATCGCAGTCGGGCACCTGCGAGGCCCCGAAATGTCCGCCTTGCGCCCACAGAGCCCGGCTGCGCGGCCTGACCGCCTGCCGGTAAGGAGCGGGCGCCCCGGCCGGCCAGCGGCGGGGGATCCGCCAGGAGTCGAGCCAGTCAAGGATCTCGCTCAGCCCGATCATCTGGTAGCTGGTGAACGGTTCCCTGGGTGAGGCGAGGACGCCGATCTGGACGCAGAGCCGGCCTTCGCGGTTCACCTCGGGGAGCGGGTGCGGAAGCCGCTCCGGGGCATAGTCGAGATGCTCGGGAGTGCCCAGCGCGCAGCCGGCCCGGACGATGGGCAGCAACTGCGCGATGTCGCCGGCCAGCGGATCCCAGACGAGGTGGGGCGGCCGGTTCTCCTCGTTGAGCCGCTGCGCGACCGACCAGACCGAGACGACGCGCGGGTCGGCCCCGAGGGTCAGCCAGACGACCCGTGGTGCGCCCCCTCCCAGTTCTCCCCCGTCGGTCTCTGCCCGGATGCATCTGGTGCCCGGCATCCACGCGTCAGCCACAGGGTCCCTCCCAGGTCTAGACCTTCTAGCTTCTTTTCCTGCTTACGTCAGTACGGGCGATTAGTCCATAGATGGGGGAGGAGAGATTTTCTGTTCTGTTCCGTTCTACGATTCGTTAGATCATGTCCGAAACCAGCAGTCCACCAGGGATCCCGAGCCCCGAACGCCTGGCCGCGTGGCTGAACGACCACGTCCAGGAAAGGCCCGTAGAGCTGCACGGCATCGAGCTCATCGCCGGCGGCCGTTCCAACCTGACCTACCGGCTCTCGGTCTCGGGCCCGGCGGGCGACCGCCTGCTGGTCCTGCGCCGTCCGCCCCTCGGTCACGTGCTGCCGACCGCCCACGACATGTCCAGGGAGTTCCGCGTCCTGTCCGCCCTGTCGGGCACCGCGGTGCCCGTCGCCCGGCCGATCGCCTTCTGCGCCGACGTCGAGGTGATCGGCGCGCCCTTCTACCTCATGGAGTACGTGCCCGGGGTGATCCTGCGGACCAGGGCCGACACCGCCGGGCTGACGGATGCGCAGTGCGCGGTGCTGTCCGAGCGCCTGGCCGACATGCTCGCCGCGATCCACGGCGTGGACATCCAGGCGGTCAGCCTGGGTGACCTGGGCCGCGGCGCCGGGTACCTGCGACGCCAGCTAGACCGCTGGCAGCGGCAGTGGGACCTGTCGGTGACCAGGGAACTCCCGGAGTACGCCCGGCTGGTCGAGCGGCTGACCGCCGCGCTGCCCGCCGAGGGCGACGTCACGCTGGTGCACGGGGACTTCAGGCTGGACAACGCCCTCGTGACCCTCTCGCCGGAGCCGGCCATCGCGGCCGTCGTCGACTGGGAGATGGCCACCCTGGGCGACCCGCTGGCCGACCTCGGCCTGACTCTCGTCTACTGGACCGAGGTCGGCGAAGACGGCTGGCTCAGCGCCTCGGCCACTGAAGTCGAGGCGCGCGACGGAGCCGAGGCGCGCGACGGAGCCCGCCCGGTCCGGGTCCGCGCCCTCACGGCCGACGCCACCGCCCGCCCCGGGTTCGCCACCCGGGCCGAGTTCACCGCCGGATACGCCCGGCGGACCGGGCGGGACGTCTCCCGGATCGCGTACTACGTGGCGTTCGGCTACTTCAAGCTCGCCGTCGTGCTCGAGGGCATCAACGCGCGCTACCAGCTGGGCCAGACGGTTGGCGAGGGCTTCGAGCAGGAGGGCCTGGCCGTGCCGGTGCTCATCGAGCGCGCGCACGAGGTGCTCGACACTGACATGTGAGGCGCTGTAAAGACGACGGTGGGCCGCCGAACCCTGCGTCGCCGGCCCATTCCCTGCCATCAAAAAGCTGTCCAGACCCGGCGCCCCGCTCACACCGGCCAGCTGTCCGGTGCCCCGCTCTCGCCGGGCCTGCCCGCCCGGCACCCGCACGATTGCCGAGCGATGTAGAGGTCCGGCGCCCCGCTAACGCCGGACCTCTACCCTCAAAGACGCGCGACCCGGACCCGAGGTTCACGCCGGAGCGGACCGAACCCAGGGGAGCGCGGCCACCAGGCGACGGGGGTGAGGCCGCGCGGGATCCTGCACGGAGTCCTAAGGGTCGCGTCCCACGAAGTTTCCGCAGGCTCCGCAGCCCCCAGCGCACCAAAAGATCATGGAAGATCCGCGCATCGTGGAGGATTTAGGGGACTATAGCCCCCCCGGATCTTCCACGATGCGCGAAACTTCCACGCTAATCCGGCCTACAGCCGGATCGTTGCCTGAATGGTCGAGCGGCGGCAGGTATTTTCACAGTTGGCATACGGTTCTGGAGTGCACTCGATCAACCGCGAAGCCCGGATCAACCACAATCACCCGCCGCCCGTAAGCGGCAAAAGGGACAAAAGGGACGAGAGCGCGCCTGTGCGCGTGGCGATGCACCCGCAGTACGGGGCGTGTGGCACCCCAACCCCGATAGACCACGATAGGCCGGGTTCGTGGCCCACAAGCCCCCGATAAATCCGGCGCGGGAACCGTAACGAACCCCGACAAATCGGTCAGCGATCTGCCGGAACGGTTCCTACCGGGCGCGCTTGGCCAGCAGGGGAATCACGGGGCGGAACCCCCGGCCGAGGGCGATCGCGATGGTAAGGCCCGTCCCGATGAACAGCCAGGGCGCCGACGTGCCGAGCGTGACCAGGATCCCTTCGGCCACGGCCAACCGGCCAGACGAGGTCACGGCCTTGGCGCAGATGCACCCGGCCAGGAAGACCAGCGGCGGGCACACCACGACGTTCCGCAGGCCGGCGAACTTCGTGTAGTACGTGACCACGCCGCAGCCGCAGACGAACGTGGCGTCAGCGAGCACGCTCCAGCCGGTGAGCAGGCTCAGGAAGCACAGCACGAACAGCGCCACGATCGCGCCCCGCCCGGTGAGCCTGAATACTCCCCTGGGTTCGAGGCGCCGCGACGGCGGGCGGACGGGGGTCGGCCCCGGCGGCCGGGCCCGACCCGTGCTGGCCCCGGGCCGGGATCGCGCCGGGATCGGATTCCTCGCCGGGTTCCGGGTCTGGGTCGGGGTCATCGGGCCGCACGCACCAGGTCGATGTCCGCCGGGTCGAAGCCCGCTGGCCAGCTTTCCGCCGACTCGATTTCCGGAGGCCCGCTGGCCACTAGCTCAGGCGCGGACAGGGCCCGGGCCGTCTCCTCCACCGGCTCGAGCCGGGAAATGTCCTCGCCGACGACGCCGAGGTCGTTCAGCCGCCTGGCGCTGACCAGCACCCGGCTCTCGAGCGACCCGACGGTCTGGTTGTAGGCGGATACGGCCTTCGTGAGCGCCTGGCCGAGGCGGTCGACGTGCTTGCCGAGCCCGCCGAGGCGGTCGTACAGTTCGCGCCCGAGGTCGAACACGGCGCGCGCGTTCTCGGAGAGCGCCTCCTGCTGCCAGGCGTACTGCGCGGTGCGGAGCATCGTGACCAGCGTGGTGGGAGTGGCGATGTGGACCTTGTGGGCGAGCGCGTGCTCCAGCAGTCCCGGGTCGCGTTCCAGCGCCGGGGCCAGGAACGCCTCGCCTGGGATGAACAGGATCACGAACTCGGGCGACGGGCTCAGCGCGGTCCAGTAGGCCTTGCCGGCCAGCCGGTCCACGTGCTCCCGCAGGTGCCGGGCGTGCGCCTCCATCCGGGCCGTGCGCACGGCCTCGTCATCGCTCTCCGCCGCCTCCAGGTACGCGGCGAGCGACACCTTGGAGTCCACCACGATGTTCTTGCCCCCGGCCAGGCGCACCACCATGTCCGGGCGCTGCGTGCCGTCGGGGGAGGCCACCACGACCTGCTCGTCGAAGTCGCAGCGCGCGCTCATCCCGGCCAGCTCGACCACCCGGCGCAGCTGCAGCTCGCCCCAGCGGCCCCTGGCCTCTGGCCGGCGCAGCGCGGTGACCAGCGCCTGGGTCTGGACCCTGAGTTGCTCGGAGGTCTGCCGCGCGATGCTGACCTGCTCGGCGAGCGCGGCGTGGGATCGGGTCCTGGCCTCGTCGGACTCCCGGAGCTGCGCCTCTACCCGGGCCAGGGTCTCCTTCAGCGGCCCGACCAGGTGCTCGACCGCCGCGCGCCGGGTCTCGAGTTCGGTGGACGCGTTCGCGTTCGCCGCCTGCAGCCGCCCCTCCGCGACCTGGAGGAACCGCGACGTGCTCGCGTCGAGCGCCTCGGCGGACAGCGCCTGGAACCGATCGGCCAGCTGGGTGTCCATCAGCGCGGTTCGTTCCTCGATCATGAGCGCCCGCTGCTCGGCGGCGCGGGCGCGCCCGGTCAGGTCCGCCAGCCGCCCGCGGGCGAACAGGTACCCGATCACGGCCCCGATGACGATCCCGAGCAGCAGGCCGACAAGCAACGACATGATCCCAGTATTGGCAGCGCGCGGCCGGATCTCCGGCCCCGACACGCTGGGGGCGGCGGATTTCAGCGTTCGGCGTCGATGCCGAACTGCGGCGGATCAGCAGTGCAGCCGCGGCGCCAGGCCGTCGCGGCCAGGCTCCGTGTCGCAGTACGTCTGCTCGGCGAAGTCGAGGAAGGCCTCCACGTCGCCGATGGTCGAAACCAGCCCGAGCGACACCCGGATGGCGCCGCCGCTGGGCATGCCCGCTAGGGCCAGGAAGTCATCCATGGTCCGTCCCCCGGACCGGTCCGGCCCGATCTCCCGGAGGCGTCGCCGGGTCAGCCCGAACGCCCACTCGCCCGCGCCCGGATTGCAGAAGCAGCCGGTCCGCACGGATATGCCGGCCGCACTCGCATCCCGCGCGACCACGCGCTCGTCCACCACCGCTCCGCGGGGATCCAGGAGGTTGAACGCCACCGTCCCGCCGCGGGCCTGTTCGTTCGCCGGGCCGTACAGGCTCACCATCGGCGCGCCGTTGCCGTGCTTCAGGCCCGCGAGGCGGTCGAGCAGCCACCTGGTCAGGTAGCCGACCCGGCGGTGAATCAGGTCAATGCCGATGTCGCTGATCCAGGCCAGACCGGTCGTGAGGTCGGGGATGGCGAGGAAGTTGAGCGTGCCGTCCTCGAAGGCGGACTCGTCGTCGGTCAGGCGGTGCCACCCGCCCTGTGCGCTCGCGCTGACGACCGTGCCGCCGGAGAACCACGGGCGGCGCAGCCGGGCCAGGGCGTCCCGCCGGGCCAGCAGGCACCCGATCCCGGTCGGGTAGCCGAACATCTTGTAAAAGCTCACCGCCACGAACTCCGGTTTGACCTGCCCCAGGTCCAGCCGGCTGGTCGGCACGAAGGCCGCCGCGTCGATCAGCACGTCGTACCCGGCCGCCTGGGCCATGTCCACCCAGGCCAGCGGGTGCTGAACCCCGCTGAAGTTGCTCTGCGCCGGGTAGGCGAACAGGCCGCGCCGGCGCCTGCGGCCGGACCCGAGCGCGGCGCTCACGTCCTCCTCAGCGCTCCTGAGGTCGGCCGTGGAGAGCCCGATGTACCTGACCGGGGCGTGGCGTACGCCGGCGAACTCGCGCAGGCCGTGCACGGAGTTGTGATTGTCCGTGGTGAGCACCAGCCGCGACCAGGGCCGGAACTGGTACGCCTCGCCGACGAGACGGCAGGCGCCCGTGGCGTTCGGGGTGAAGATGGCCACGTATTCCTCGGGCGAGGCGTTGAAATAGCGGAGCACCGCCTCCCGGGCCTGTTCGATCAGCACGGTGGAGGCGACGGAGGCCGGGTTCTCCGAGTGCGGGTTGCCGAAGCACCCGCTGCGCAGCCGCTCCACGTGGGCGCGCAGCTGGGCGTCCGCCGCCAGGCCGGCACCGGCGTAGTCGAGGTAGACGTGGCCGCCCGCGTCGAGGTAGGCGTACTCGGTGGCGCGGAGTTCATCCAGCCGGGCGGTCGCGGCGTAATCCGGGTAGGTGGCGAGAAACTCGTCCATGGCGGCCCCCTCAGGGATGCGATAGCCGCCAGCGTGCCGGACCGCGAGGCGGCTGTCAGTCCGCCGGGCGACACGGTTCCTGTCGGCTGACCGACACCTGGCGACCCATCTGACTCTAATCACCGGGCTGAGCTTGTAAAAGAGCTCTAGTTATCCCGAACGGCGGTGGTACCCGCCCCGCAACCTGCGTGGGAAACTGGGACGATGGCGCCAGGGACGACCGCGGCACTGCTGGCCGGCTACGTTCGCGCGGTCGGCGTGCGGCACGTCTTCGCCTACCCGGGCGAGTCCGTCATCGACTTCATCGAGGCGTCGCGTCAGGATGGCGTCGAGGTCGTGGCGGCGGTCAGGGAGGCGACCGCCGCGTTCATGGCCGAGGGCGCGGCCATGGCTACCGGCCTGCCCGGCGTGTGCCTGTCCACCCTCGGCCCCGGCTCGACCGCGGTGCTGAACGGCGTGGCCTCGGCGACCCTGGACCGGGTGCCGTTGCTGGCCATCTCCGGCCAGATCGAGAGTTCCCGCGAGCAGTTCTTCACCCACCAGGTCGTCGATCACGGCCGGATGTTCGCGCCGGTCACGAAGGCGGTGCTGCGCCTGGACCCGGCCTCGGCGGACGCGGTGATCCGCAAGGCGCTGCGCACCGCGACCGCCGAACGCCCTGGTGCCGTCCACGTAACGGTGACCGCCGACGCGTGGGACGTCCCGGCCGGGAGCGGCGATGTGGTCGTCCCGCCGCTGGCCCCGGCCGGGGGGACGGTCGACGTCTACGGGGACGGCGATCCGCTCCGCGGCCTGCGCGCCGCCCGGCGTCCCGTCATCCTGGCAGGCATCGCCGCGGTCCGCTGCGCCGCGGGCCCCGGGCTGGTCAGGCTCGCCGAGCTAGCCGGGATCCCGGTGGTGGTCTCGCCCATGGCCAAGGGCGTGTTCCCCGAGGATCACCCGTACTTCGCCGGCGTGCTGGACATGGCGGGCTACCGCGTGGTCTGGGATCTGCTGGCCGACGCTGACCTGATCCTGGCGGCCGGCTTCGACCCGGTGGAGCTGATCAGCCCGTGGTCGCTCACCACCCCCGTGCTGCACCTGGACACGGTGCCGAACACCGACCAGGTCTACGCCAGCGCGCACGAGGTGGTCGGCAACGTCGCGGCGGCCCTCGGCTGGATCGCGGGCGGCTGGTCCGGGGAGCCGCGCTGGACGGTGAAGGAGTTGGCGGAGTGGCGCGCCCGGCTGCGCGCGGCGTGGCGCGCCGGGCGGGCCGAAGGCCGCCTCAACCCCTCCGACGTGGTCGCGATCGCCCGCGAGGCCGCCCCGCCCGACTCGATCGTGACCACGGACGTCGGCTCGCACAAGCTCATGGCCGGCCAGGTGTGGCAGGCCTGCGCGCCCCGCTCGGTGCTGATGACCAACGGGCTCTCGGCGATGGGGTTCGGCGTCCCGGCCGCGATCGCGGCGAGGCTCTCCTGCCCGGACCGGCCGGTGATCGCCCTGGTCGGCGACGGCGGGTTCGCGATGACCGCGACCGAGATGCGGATCGCCGCCGAGCTCGGCCTGCCCGTGGTCGTCGTGGTCTTCGCCGACGGCAGCCTGAACCGGATCGAGCTGCGCCAGCAGTTGCGGGGCTACCCGCCGACCGCGACCCGGATGGGCGGGACCGACCTGCCCGCGCTGGCCGAGGCGATGGGCTGCGACGGCGTCCGGGTCGAGACGCCGGCTGCCCTGGAGCAGGCCCTGGCCGGCCTGGCCGCCCGGTCCGCGGGCTCACGCCCCCTGGTCGTCGAGGCTCGCATCGACCCGTCCCAGTACGAGGCCCAGTTCTGAAGGTCAGCGTCGCCCGGAAGCCGGAACCCGGCTGCCGTGGGCGGTCGCAGCCTGGCTCGCGAGGATCTCCCGCAGCTCGCGCGTGCTGTCGTCGGGATGCCGGGCGAGCGTGGCTTCCAGATCGCGCCGGTCGGCCGCGGTCGAATACGCGGCGAGCTCGCGCTCCAGTTTCGCGCGCGCCCTGGAGTGGCCGGGCAGGAGCGGGGCGGACACCAGCAGCATGAGCCCCGGGAGGAGAAAGACGCTGCTGGGGCCGCCGTGCAGGATCCGGCCGAGCACGGTGAGCACCACCCCCGCCAGGACGAGCCGCCAGCGAGCCAGGACGCCGCGGCCCAGGGCCATCAGGCCGATCAGGAGGAGCAGTCCACCCCGGCGCATCCACCTGCGGATCCGCCTGTCCCGGGTCACCGGCGCGGAACGGTACCGCCCGCGTGAGCCCGCGGTCTGGCTCCATAGCACCAGGTTCCGGCGCGGTCGCAGCGTCATGGCAGCCTCCTGCGTCAGGCTCGCCCTGCGTGTCTTCCATGCTACGCCTCCGCGCCGGGTAAGAGCCCGGCCGCACGGCGCTACACTCGCGCGGGTGAGCCTGTCTATCGGCATCGTCGGCCTGCCCAACGTCGGCAAGTCCACCGTGTTCAACGCGCTGACCCGGGCGGGGGCGCTCGCGTCCAGCTACGCGTTCGCCACCATCACGCCGAACGTCGGTGTGGTCGGTGTCCCCGACCCGCGCCTGGCCGAGCTGGCCAAGCTGTACGACTCCGCGAAGATCATCCCGGCCAGCGTGCGGTTCATCGACATCGCCGGCCTGGTCCGCGGCGCGTCGCAGGGTCAGGGGCTCGGCAACCAGTTCCTCGCCCACATCCGCGAGACCGATGCGATCTGCCAGGTGGTGCGCCTGTTCGCCGATCCCGACGTCGGTCACGTCGACGGTGACGTGTCCCCGGAACGCGACATCGAGACGGTCGTCACCGAGCTGATCCTCGCCGACCTGCAGACGCTGGAAAAGGCCCTGCCCCGGCTGGCCAAGGAGGTGAAGTCCGGCCGGGATCCCGCCCGGGCGCAGGTCGTCGAGGCCGCCACCGCGGCGCAGGACCTGCTCTTCCAGGAGATCCCGCTCTCCACCGGCGCCGCGTCCCACGGCATTGACCTCGCGGCGCTGCGCGAGCTTCAGCTGCTGACGGCCAAGCCCTTCCTGTACGTATTCAACTGCGACGTGGGGGAACTCGGCGACGACGAGCTGCGCAAGCGCCTGTCGGCCCACGTCGCCCCGGCTGAGGCGGTCTTCCTTGACGCCAAGACCGAGGCGGACCTTACCGAACTCCCCGAGGAGGAGGCCGCCGAACTGCTCGCCGAGGCCGGCCTCGGCGAGCCAGGCCTGACCCAGCTGGCCCAGGCCGGCTTCCGCGCCCTCGGCCTGCAGACCTTCCTCACCGCGGGCCCCAAGGAAACCCGCGCCTGGGAGATCAAGGCCGGAGCGACCGCCCCGGAGGCGGCCGGCGTCATCCACAGCGATTTCCAGCGGGGCTTCATCAAGGCCGAAGTGGTCTCCTACGACGACCTGATCGCCGCCGGCTCCCTGGCCGCCGCCCGCGCCGCGGGCAAGGCCCGCATCGAAGGCAAGGACTACGTCATGCGCGACGGCGACGTGGTGGAGTTCCGGTTCAACGTATAGCCGCCCGCTCCTTGTCCCAGGGAGGCCTGCAGCTCATCCCAGGGTCGCGGGTGATGAACATCCGACTCCGCCCACTGACCCTCCAAGGCTTCCCTGGCCTCGGTGGAGCGCCTGAGTACCGGGCCGAGGCACAGCCCCACGGCTAGCGCGAGTAGGAACCAGGCGGCCAAGCCGATCGGCACCCACCACCAAGCGTTCACGTTCGCTTCCCCCCATCGACGACACAGCTCCTTTCGGCTAGTAACCTATCCGTTTCTCTCCGTGTATGCCCCCGCTTCACCGCATTGCCGTAGCGAATCCGGGGCTTAGCACCGCTGCGCTGCTGTGTTCGAGCAACGGTCGACTACTTGCCATAATCGTCTATGTGTTTGATACTCGACCTATGAACTCGTCTTATACTGAACAAAGATGTGGCGGCCCGGTCGCGGCCACCTTCGCCTGGCCTTCCGGCCGGGAGCGGGCGCGATGAGGGCTCACGCGGAACCGGAGGCTGATCAGCTGACCGTGGCGCGCCTGACCGGCGCGGCCGGGCGGCACGCGCCGTTCCGGGAACCCACCGGGGCCGAGACCGCCACCGCGGTAGCGGAGCTACGGGAGATAGCTGGTGACCGGGGCGACCTGCTGGCCGAGGTGGCGGGTCTGCTCATCGGTTTCTATCGGGAGACCAAGCAGGAACGGAAGGCGCAGGCGGCCGCTCGGTACTGCGTCGCGGCGGGCGCCGACCCGGATCTGATCCCGCACTGGATCGAGGAAGGCCAGAGCCGGGCCGCCGTCGCCCGGCAGCAGCCTGTGACCAGCGGATCGGACATACCGCGCGAGTCTCATTGAATAC
>Ga0210390_10003937_pt1 | contig 12660 bp, 11 predicted proteins | sample IncBWH11OmetaG_FD_161050 | JGI IMG/M metagenome (GOLD analysis project Ga0210390, IMG submission 161050) | Forest soil microbial communities from Barre Woods Harvard Forest LTER site, Petersham, Massachusetts, United States - Inc-BW-H-11-O ...
ACAAGCCCGCCCAGCCAGGCCACAGAGCGCCAGCAACGCCAGCCGAACGCAGACCCGCAGCGTCCCGGGACTTTCACGCCGACACGGCGTCCGAAAGGCACCAGAGACTAATAAGAAAGACGACGCTGCCCATGGACTCACACGCAGTTCTCTCGACTCCACCCGAAAAACCGCAGTGAGATCAGTGATGGCCTCGACCACGCCGCTTCCTCAGCTGGTAAGCCAGGGCGCCGTTGGCGATCGCCCAATCCTGGCCAAGGTCGATGGCGCGGTCGAGGTCGGCCAGGGCCTCGTCATACCGCCCCATCGCCAGGTAGGTTTCCACGCGCTGAGCGATGGCCCACGCGTCGCCGGGCTTGAGCTCGATCACCCGGTTGAGGTCAGTGAGGGCCTCGGCGTACCGCCGCAGCGCCAGGTAGGTCGCACCGCGGGCAGCGATGACCGTGACGTTGCCGGGATCGAGGTCCATGGCCCGATTGAGGTCAGTGAGCGCCGCATCGTACCGCCGCATCGCCAGGTAGGTGGCACCGCGGCGGGCGATCGCCGAATCCTCGGTGGAGTCGAGGCCGATAGCGCGGTCGAGGTCGGCCAGGGCCTCGTCATACCGCTTCCTCACCCGGTAAATTTCCCCGCGGCCGGCGAACGCCCGAGCATAGCCGGGATCGAGGCCGATAGCGAGGTCGTAGTCGGCCAGGGCCTCGTCATACCGATCCATCCCCAGGTAGGTTTCCCCACGGTGGGCGAACGCCCGGGCGTTGCGGGGATCGAGCTCGATAACCCGAGTGAGATCGGCGAGGGCCTCGTCATACCGCTTCAGCGCCAGGTGGGCATCCCCGCGGTCGGCGATCGCCCGGGCGTTTTCTGGGTCGAGGCCGATGGCGCGGTCGAGGTCGGCCAGGGCCTCGTCGTCCCGACCTATCACCCGGTAGATCTCCCCGCGGCGGGCGATCGCTACGGCGTTGCCCGGGTTGAGGTCGATGGCGCGGTCGTAGTCGGCCAGGGCATCGTCATACCGCTGCATCCCGAGGTAGGTTTCAGCACGTCTGTCGAACGCGCTGGCGTTGCGGGGGTTAAGCTCGATGACCCGGCTGAGGTCAGCGAGGGCCTCGCCGTACCGCCGCATCGCCAGGTAGGTCTCCCCGCGGCTGGCGATCGCCCAATCCTTGCTGGGGTCGAGGCCGATAGCGCGGTCGAGGTCGGCCAGGGCCTCGCCGTACCGCCGCACCCTCCGGTAGGTGTCCCCGCGGTCGGCGATCGCCCGGGCGTAGCCGGGGTTGAGTTCGATGGCGCGGTTGAAGTCGGCCAGGGCCTCCCCGTACCGCCGCATCAGCTTGTAGACCTCACCGCGGCTCACGATGGTCGGGGCGTAGCCGGGTTCAAGGTCGATCGCGCGGTCGAAGTCGGCCAAGGCCTCGTCATACTGCCGCGTCAGCTTGTAGGCCTCACCGCGGCTGCGGATGGCCCAGAGGTAGCCGGGGTCGAGGCCGATGGCCCGGTTGTAGTCGGCCAGGGCCTCGTCGTACCGCTTCAGCTTCAGGTAGGTATCGCCGCGGGCGGCGAGGGCGAGGGTATTGTCGAGGTTGAGGCCGATGGCGCGGTCGTAGTCGGCTAGGGCCTCGTCGTGCGGCTGCGTCTGGTGGGCCAAGCCGGAGGGCGGGGTCGTGCGAGCCGTGGGAGCCTGCGGCGGCCGTTGTTCCGTAGCCATGCAGCCCCCTTGGCGTCCCGCGGCGCTCTCAGCACAGTTTGTCACTAAGCGGGCTGTAAAGCACGGGACCCCTAGCAGCCAGCGAGAACTCGGTTGTCAGGGTTCGGAGTCATGTACGTAAGGTGGGACTCGGGCCTCGGACACATCGTGATCATGGTCTGACCTGCCGATACATCATGGGACAGAGCTTAGGCACTTCACGTGCGGCGGTTTGCGCAGGTCAGCAGCATGGGGTTCAAGTCGGGTTCAGGTCGCGGAACAGTAACGGTGCCGCCATGCGGCAGGCAAAGTCGATGGGGTTAGGTTCCGAGAGCGCCTGTGGTGGCCGCAATTCGAAGGCTCCGCGACTGTAGCTTTTCGGGCTTGGCTATCGCTGAACTAGGCCGGGATCTGCTGACAGGCGAAATGACCGTGCTCCGGGTCGGCCGGGTGCGCGTCGCGAAGGTCGCCCGGGGACTTCCCAGTACCGCATGCTGCTGGAGCCGCCCCAGGCGTCAGTCCAGGCGGTTCTGAAGAAGACTCGACCGTCAGCAACGCCCGGGTGATGCGTTCCCTGTGCCATGTCGCCCGCGCTGTTGTGACGACGGTCACGGCCAGATATTTGAACATTCAACTGCATGAGGCTCGTGTCTCCTGATATCGAGCTCGCACGCATACAGCACGGCGAGCGCAGGCAGAGGAGAATCTGTGAAAATACGACGAGCGCTACTGGCCGTTGCAGGCGGCGCAGCCGCGGCACTGATAACTGCATCGCCTGCGCTGGCCGCGGGAACGTGGCAGGTCGACAGCAGCCCCAACCCGGCCGGAAGCACTTTTCCCCAGCTGAATGCCACCTTTGCCGCCTCCCATACCCAGGCCTGGGCGGTCGGCCAGACCCGGGTGGCGGCCAGCGGCGACGGCTTCGAAACGCTGATAGAGGAGTGGAACGGCTCGACCTGGAGCGTCGTGCCTGGCGCCCCGGCCAGCGTCTCCGCATCCTCGCTCAACGGTGTGTCGGGGTCGGGTCCCAGCGATATCTGGGCCGTAGGCCAGAACACCAGCGCCAGCTTCATCGAGCACTGGAACGGCCAGTCCTGGAGCCAGGTCGCCTCCCCGGCCGGCGAGCCGCCGGATGGCCAGCTGAACGCGGTCAGCGCCGACAGCCCGGCCGACGCCTGGGCGGGCGGCTCGGCGAATGTCGGTGGCGTGGTCGCGCCGCTGATCGAGCACTGGAACGGCACGCAATGGAGAGTTTCCCCCGGCGCGATCGATGCGGCCGGAACCGCCAGTGGCGGCCGGATTCTCTCCATCGCCGCGATCTCCCCGGCCGATGTCTGGGCTCTGGCCGGGGTGGGCAAGGGGAACCCCGCCGTCATCGAGCACTGGAACGGCACCCAGTGGAGCATCGTCTCGCTGCCGGTCAGCGGGACCCTGCACGGCCTCAGCGCGGTGTCGGCCAATGACGTGTGGGCGGTCGGCAACGGCGGGCTCATCCTGAACTGGAACGGCACCCAGTGGAGCCAGGTCGCCAACCCCGCCGGCCAGGGCGCGGCCCTAGAAGGCGTGGACGCGCTCAGCGCCAACGACGTCTGGGCCATCAACCTACTCGGCTCCGTGACCGAGCAGTGGAACGGTACCCAGTGGACGGCTGTGCCCCCGGCGAGCGCGCTGCCTGCCGGCTTCAGGACCGCCGGCGGTTTGTTCTGGAGCGGCGACAGCCTGTCCGGCCTGGCGGGCGGCCCGATGTTCGCCGTCGGCAGCGACGCGGGCAACGAGACCACGATCCTGCAGCAGCCCCAGCCGTAACCCGCGCCGCCGTCAGCCCCGGCCGGCCGGGGCTGACGGCCCTCTCGATCAGCGACCACGACGCCCTATCAGCAGCGCTGAGCACAGCGGGGCTAATCGGTTTTGGGCGCTTCGCGTCGGGCATGAGCATGGACCGCCACCTGCGCCGAGAACGCGCGCATCTGCATGTGAGTGCCGGTTGCCAGCCAGCCTGGCGTGACAGTGCGCGCAGAACTGAACGATCCCAGTGAAGGTGGCGACCCGGGTCCGGATCGGTACACAGCACGCTCATCCCGGGGCTGGCAGGCTAGCGGCGCAAGGTAATCGAAGACGTGCTGAGGGGTCGGCCAGCAGAGGGAGATGCGCTGCGTGGTGCGGCTTACCGCGCCGCCGCGGCGGCTGCCGCGCTTGGGGAACCGTGCGCGCCGATTTCGAGCAAGCTCGCGGAGCTGGCAGAACCGGGCACGTCCGTGGCCGAGATGCTCTCTGAGTACCGCCAAAGCGCTGACGACGTCCGGGTGACCCTTGCGCCGACCGTCTCCGCCGCCGGCGTAGCCGGCGCGCTCACCATCGCATGGGGCATCTTCCACCACGCCGCAAACGACCTTGCCGTCGGCTTGGGCAAGCGTTGCTACGCGCCGGGTCGTCCCGGTGGCTCCCCTGTCCAGCACGAGGGGATTTTCGCAGTCGCGTCCCGGCGATCTAGCCCGCCCGCCGTCGCCAGGATCGCGATGGCCAGCAGCAGCCCGAGGGCAGCGGTGGCTATGTCGGGGATCGTATAGGGGCTGCGGAAGCCGGACGCGGCCGCTTGCGGGATCGACGCGGCGCCGATAAGCAATGCGGTCCAGCCTGCCCAGCGCTGGCCGACCTGGCATCCGCGCGCGGTCCATGCGGTCAGTGCCGCTCCGGCCAGCCCGGCGGCGACCAGTCCCGCTGCGGGCGCTGGACGCCGGGCTGCCGTCATGACGAGGCCGCACCGGGTCAGGTCCAGGGCGGCCGCCGGGCGCAGCAATACCACGATCAGGCGCCGAACGACCTGGGCAGTTGCGCGGCCGCCACCTTCTCGCTATCCGCGTCGGTGGCCGTGATATCCCAGGGCGGCCGCTTGCTCATCAGGACGCTGTGATCGCGTCGTGCTCCTGGAACTGCTTGCGCATGGCATCCAGCGCGTAGTGCAGCCGTGACCTGGCCGTGCCGTGCGGTATGCCGAGCACACGGGCGACCGCAGCCATGGTTCCGCCCCGGTAGAAGGTCTCCACGAGCACCGCCTGGTGTGCGGGCGACAGATGCTGGAGCGCGTCGGAAACGAGCTGGCGGTCCAGGATCTCCTCCAATCCGGAATCGGTCTCGCCCTCGGCGGCCCCCTGGCCCGGCACGGTCATCGGCCGGGCCTGCGCGGCCCGGCTCGCATCGATCAGCAAGTTGCGCGCGACCCGGAACAGCCACGGCCGGATCGGCCGGTCATCGGCGTTCAGCTGGGGCAGGTGACGCCAGGCCCGGATGAAGGTTTCCTGGACGATGTCATCCGCGCTCGTCCGGTCCGGGCAGAATCGCTCGACGTAACCGTGCAGGGCCTTGGCGTAGTCCGAGTACAGCTCGCGGATGACGGCGTCGGGGTCGTCGCCCAGCCCGTCCCGGGGAGCATCTGTGATAGCAGCCATGTCTACTAACACGGGTAGTAAATGTGTTAGGTTCACCGGTAGTCGCTCCGGTCGGGGTTCCCCGGCCCGCTGGCCACGGGGAGTTGGCTGGCCCGAAGAACAGCGGCGGCACCTGAACCGCGGGGTTGTTCTATGCGTGATAGTAGGTAACGGCGGGCGCGTCGTTTGGCACGGTCATGTTCGGGAGTGAGGATGCGACGGTTCGGTGAGCTGGAAGCCGTGATCATGGATCGGTTGTGGGACTGGGGCCGGCCGGTGCTGGTCCGCGAGGTGGTCGACGCTCTGCATGACGACCGGGCACTGGCGTACACCACCGTGATGACGGTGATGGACAACCTGTACCGCAAGGGGTGGCTGCGGCGGGAGCGGGAGGGCCGGGCCTGGCGCTACGAGCCCACCCGGTCGCGGTCCAGTTATACCGCGGCACTGATGAGCGACGCACTGGCCACCAGCCCGGACCGGCGGACGGCGTTGGCGCATTTCGCGCTCCAGATGAGCCCGGGCGACGCGGCGCTGCTGCGCGAGGCGCTCGACCAGGCGCTCGGCGAGCCCAAGGCCGGCGAGTCCCGGTGACCGCCGCCGCGGTGCTGGTGGCCTACGCGGCCAGTCTCGGCATCCTGGGGTCTCCGATGCTCGGCCGGGCGGGGTGGACGGCCCGCGCACCACTGCTGGCCATCGTCATCTACCTGGCCGCTGGATGGTCGGTGATCGTCGCGCTCGGGCTGGCCGGCCTGACGCTGGCCGTTCACGCGACCGCTCTCGGCGGGGGTCTCAGTCACCTGACCGGAGCGTGCGTGCACCGGCTCCGAGCAACCTACGGCACCCCGGGCGGCGCCACGGCCGCCGGGCTCGGTCTCACCCTGGCGGGCGCTGTCGCAGCCCGCACCGCGTTCACCGCGGTGACGCATCTCCGCACCGCCGGGCGGAAGGCGCTGCGGCACGCCCAGACCGCGCGGCTGGTCGGGCGGCCTGCGCCGGACCTGGGGGCCGTACTGGTGGAGCATGCCCAGCCCGCGGCCTACTGCGTGGCCGGCCGGCAGCCCACGGTGATCCTGACCACCGGCGCGGTGCAGGCGCTCGATGCCACCCAGCTGGACGCGGTCCTGGCGCACGAGCGAGCGCACCTGACCGGCCGTCATCATCGGCTGCTGGCCCTGGCGAGGATCGGCCGCGAGGTGCTTCCGTTCTTGCCGCTGATGCGGGACGCCGAAGAGCAGGTGGCGCGGCTGGTGGAACTGCACGCCGACGATGCGGCTAGCCGAGCCCGCGATCCCCGGCTTCTCGCCACCGCCCTGGTCGTCCTCGCCGCGCCCGCCAGTCCCGTGCCGGGCCTGGCCGCGGGCGTCACCGACGCTGTCCAGCGGATTCACCGCCTCCTAGGACCCAGCGAGCCGCTGGGGCGGGTACGGCGGCAGTTGCTCCGCGCCACGGCTGCGACGTTCGCCCTGACCCCGGTGCTGCTGGCCCTGACCCCGGCCGTGGTCGCGCTCGCCCTGGGAAAGCTTCCAGGCGCCTAGCGTCAGCCGGCCGTCGACGTGAACACTGTCCACGTCCTGCCCGCAGGCCGGCAGGCACATGATCCGAGCTATTTACTAACGTAGGTAGTAGAACTTCTTTTCATCCGAAGGCTGGCCGCATGCCGGGTGGCTGGGGCGTCACACCGTGCCTGCCAGGTGGCGTGTGCCGCCTAGCCTCGACCTCTCCCCATCGGGGTGGCGGCCGGTGCCGGCCAACTGTTCGCCGGTGAGCTCACGGCCATACCCAAGGCAAGCAGCAGGACATCAGAGGCAGCGATATCGTCGCCAGACGGCCCACTCGCCTCCGCTGTTCGACGGATCAGCGGCCTCCCCCGCGTTCGTCCTGAAACCATCTTCTCTATCACGTCATCATGGTGGTGTAGGCGGGCTTCCGGTCCACATAGAGATCACCGTCTATCTCGCGCACCAGCCACCCCGCGCCATAGGCGATCAGTGATCGCCGCTTCCAGCTCGCCGCATCGTCCGTTCCAGGCAGGCGGCAGCTCAATCACTGCTCCGGTCAACCACTGCTCCAGAATTTCCGGAGGACCGTGAACCACGCTCTACTAATACTCGTAGTACTAAGTAGAAGAGTAGTTGCGGACGCGTAGCGGCCCGCAACGACCGGCCCTCTACACACGGGAGTATCCATGTTTCACCAACGACTGCGACTGCTGGCGTTCAGCACGCTGACCGCGGCAACCGCGCTCACCGGCGTGGCATTCGCCTTGCCGGCGCACGCGGCAGCAACCCCGCAGTACACGTTGAAGATCATCGGCGGCCAGGGCACGCAGGTCTTCGGAATCAACAAGAACGGCGCCATCTTCGGCATTGCCGATGAGAGCGGCGCCGTCACGCAGGAAGGCTTCCTGCTTCAGGCCGGGTCGACGATGATGCAGTTCCTCGGCGCGCCGGGCGATCAGGCGAACGCCAACTCGCTCGTCAGCCCGGGCGGGATCAACGCCGCCGCCGATGTGGTCGGGTTCACCGAGTCGGACAAGACGGGCACCATCACGGCAGCCGAGTGGCCGGACAGCAGCACCCCGACCAATCTGGGATCCCTGGCCGGAGTCCAGAACCTCGTCACCGCACCTGAGGCAACCGCGATCAATGACAACGGCCTGATCACCGGATTCGGCTCTGACGGGCATGGCGAGGCTGGGTTCACCATTCAGGGCAGCACGGTCACGAGGCTGCCGGCCCTGCCCAACGGCGGCGTCGACGTCATACCGGTCGCGGTCAGCAACTCGGGCCTGGTCGTGGGCAAGGCCGACAACTCGACCACCGGCACGCAGGCCGCCGAGTGGAGCAACGGCGCGATCACGGCGCTTGGCGGGCTGCCGGGCAGCACTGATTCGCAGGCGACCGCGGTCAACGCCTCCGGCGAGGCCGTCGGCACATCCGTGGACCCGGCCGATTCCGACGGGCACGCTGTGCTCTACGCCAACGGCACGGTCACGGATCTCCACGCTCCGGGCACCGGGGATCCTGAGAGTGACGCAGAGGCGAACGCGATCAACGACAGCGGAGTGATCGTAGGCCAGGGCGGAAACGGCGACGCATTTGTCTATTCCAATGGCCAGGCGACCGACCTGAATACCCTGATCGCAGCTGGCTCAGGCTTTACCCTCAACGTCGCCACCGGGATCAACGACAACGGAGTGATCGTCGGCACCGCCTCGCTGGCTGCCCACCCTAACGAGACATTCGGCTTCGAGCTCACCCCCATCGGCTAGCCATCGCATCGGTTACTGAGGGTCACGGCCTCGGCCGTGACCCTCAGTAATGGTTTCTCCAAGCGTCCCATAGTGCTTTCTCCGCACGCCCTCCGCACGCCCTCGCCGGCTGGGAGCTGAGGTCCCACAAGAGCGGTAGCAGCGGGCGCGGGGACCTCAGGTCAGCAGGCTCAACCGGCCGCATCACTGACCGGCGCCCTCCTAGCAGCACAAACGACCCTCAGGTCAAGGTCCCGGCGTCCACGCTTGCTAACGGGCTCCTATCCCGCAGCACCGCCAAATTTCCCGCGAACGCGACCATCCCCGGAATGAGGGTGGCTTGCTATGTAGGGTTAGTGGCCCCGAGAGCTACTCGCCGGCCACCTCGACTAAGCCGACCGCCACGATGCGGGGAATGCGCTCGGCTGGGGAGGTGAGATGGTCGTCCTGCTCGCGGTCGTCGTGATCGTCGGCCTGGTGTGGCTGGCGCGGCTTCATCGCGGCGGCACGCGCCCGGACCGCGCACGTACGGAGAGTGCCGGGCCGGGTTTGCCTGGCCGGCCGCTCGGCGGAAAGCGAGTCTCTCCCGCGCTGATCTCCCAGGGACGGATCGACGTCCGAGGGCTGACGAAGGAGTACCGCGGTGTCAGGGCAGTCGATGACTTGTCGTTCACCGTGGAACCGGGCCGGGTTACCGGGTTCCTCGGCCCGAACGGTGCGGGGAAGACGACGACATTGCGAATGCTGCTCGATCTGGTCGCGCCGACCGCGGGAACGGCCACCATCGGCGGCGTCCGCTACGCCGACCTGGAACAGCCGATCCGGCGCGTTGGCGCGGTCCTCGAGGCGGGCGCCGCGCATAAGGACCGTACCGGGCGCGATCACCTGCGTATCATCTGCCAGTCCGCAGGCATCCCGCTGGCGCGGGCGGACGAGATGCTTGAGCTTGTCGGGCTCGGCGTAGCCGGTAACCGGACGTTCCGGGGCTACTCCCTCGGCATGCGGCAGCGTCTCGGCGTCGCGGCGGCGCTGATCGGGGACCCGCAAGTGCTGATCCTCGACGAGCCGGCCAACGGGCTGGACCCGGAGGGCATCCGGTGGATGCGCGACCTGCTCACGACCCTCGCCACGCAGGGCCGGACGGTCCTGGTCTCCAGCCACTTGCTCGGGGAGATGGCACAGCTCGCGGACGATCTGGTCATCGTCGCGGCCGGACGGCTGGCCGCCCAGGGAACGGTGGCGTCGGTGATCGGTTCGATGACATACCTGAGCCGGACCCTGGTGCGCACTCCCGAACCGGAAAAGCTCGCAGCCGTGCTCGGCAGCGATGCGGTTGTAACGCCGACCGGCGAAGGCGGCGCCTACATTACCGGGGCGGACGCGGTCGCCATCGGCGACGCCGCGCTGCTGGCGGGCGTCGCCATCCACCAGCTGGTCACCCAGCTGCCTGACCTGGAAGCCGCGTTCCTCGAGCTCACCGCGGGAAAGGCGGCGATCCGATGACAGCGCTGCTCGACAGCGCCGCCCTGGACGAGGCCGACGACACCGGGACCACCCTGGCTCGCCTGTTCGGGGCCGAGTTCATGAAGATCCGGACGACGAGCAGCGGGTGGCTCTTTCTCACCGGTTTCATCGTGTTCACGGCGCTGGTGCTGACGATTAACGGGTTCGGCCATCACTATCAGCTTTACCCGCAGCAGGGCCTCGGCGGCCCGCAGGCCCTCGCGGAGGCGGCGCGGTCCCGCACTCCCGCGGGCGTGGCCGCGATCGCCGCCAGCATGATGACCTCGGGGCAGCTCTTCGGCGTCCTGTTCGCGTTGCTCCTCGGCGTGCTGATCGTGACGAGTGAGTTCGCGAACCAGACGGCGGCCGTGACGTTCGTGACCGTTCCGCGCCGGGCTCTGGTCATCAGGGCCAAGGTGGCTGCCGCGGCCTGCTGCGGCGCGCTGTTCTGGCTGGTGGGCACGGTCCTCGCCGCGGTGGCCACGCCGCTGTTCCTGTACACCCAGCACGTCAGCATGTCACTAGCCGGATGGACCGTGGCCCGTTCGGTGCTTCTGAACTTGCTCGCGTTCGTCGCCTGGGGGGTCTTCGGGCTCGGTCTTGGCGCGGTGTTGCGCAGCCAGATAGCCTCCGTCGTCGCCGCGATGCTCGTGTACGCGGGGAGTTTCGGCGCCGAATCCTTGTTCAGCGCGCTCTACAACCTCTTCCACCAGGGCTGGATGTTGGGGGCGCCGGTCATCGCCCCGGCGGTCGCATCGGAGGTCATGATCACATCCGGGCCGGCATTCCCGTACGCCCCGCCCGCGTGGGTCGGCGGGGTCATCATGATCGGATACACAGTGGCTCTCGTCGCTGGCGGAATTGCCCTGACCATACGGCGCGACGTGATCTGACTAGGTCGGACGGGCGCGGGACCCGCCGGCTGACGCCCGCGCATCGTCAGGATGCGTGGGATCTGCAATTCCCTGGCAGAGACTAGATGACTACGCCGTAGGTCGCAGACGTGGGGGTGCTAGCTCTGCTCTTATTACCTGACCGGAAAATAACATCCTCAAATGGGCGTGCGGCAGCGGACCCGGGCCTGGTTCGGTGATCGGGCCTGGTCAGGCGGCGTGGGTTATGCGGCCCTGGTTATGGTGACGTCGAGCCCGAGTGCCTGGAGCTGGCGGACGTGGTTGCGGATCTTGCGGTCGATGTCAGTGCGGGCCTGGTAGTAGCCGTGGCCGAGGTCGGTGTACCGGGCGGTGCGGTCGGCCAGCAGGTGCCAGATGATGATCAGGATGGAGCGGGCGATGGCGACCTGGGCTTTGGCCTTGCCGCGGCGGCGGGCGATCCGGTGGTACCGCTCGCCGAGGAAGGTCTCGGTGCGCGAGGCGCCGATGGCGGCCTGGCCGAGGCAGCTGCGCAGCCAGGTGTCGCCCTGGCCCTTCTTGCCGCCTTTGGTGCGGGTGCCGGACTGGCGGGCGGACGGGCACAGCCCGGCCCAGGACACCAGGTGGGCGGCGGTCGCGAACCGGGACATATCCAGGCCTATCTCAGCGATGACGGACCGGGCCAGGCCCTCGCTCATGCCGGGGATCTCCGCCAGCCTCGCGACTGCGGGCAGCACTTGGGCGTCCGGGCCGGCGCCGGCATCGGGCCCGGCGCTGCCGTCGGCGTCCACCCCCCAGGCGGCGGGCATCGCCGCAGTCAGCCCGGCAGCCCGGGCGGTGAGCTGGCTGATCCTGGCGTCGAGGAAGGCGATCTGGTCCAGCAGCAGGCCGGCGAGCTCGCCGTGGTGGTCATCGAACATGCCGTCCAGGGCCTCGACGAGGTCGTCGTGCCTGGCCTTCATCCGGGTGCGGGCCAGGCCGGCCAGCTTGTGCGGGTCGCGTTCCCCGGCGATCATCGCCTTGATCATGTCCTGCGCCGATAGCGTGGTCAGCTTGCTGGCCACGGCCGACAGCTTGACCAGCGCGCCCTCCAGCAGCTTTTCCAGCCGCTGCCAGCAGCGGGTCCGCTCCTGGACCAGGCGGGCGCGGGCCCGGGTGTAATCGCGCAGGTCCCGGATCGCCCTGGGCGGCACGAAGCTGGCCCGCAGCAGGCCCATCTCGGTCAGCCGGGCCAGCCAGATCGCATCCAGCTTGTCCGTCTTGGGACGGCCGGGCAGGTTCTTCGCCTGGGAGGCGTTGACGAGCTGCACCGCCAGCCCGGCGGCCTCCAGCACGAAGAACCATATACGCCAGTAATCGCTCGTAGATTCGAGTGTCACGATCTCGATCCCGTCCTGCATCAGCTGGCGGCCCAGCTCGCGGATCGCGCGTATCCGGGCCTTCACCGTCCACACGGTGCTGCGCCGGGCGCCAGGACGGGACGGGTGCGGCAGCCGGGTGCACACCATCCCGGTGTCCTTCGCCACGTCAATCGCGGCGACCCGCTCATGGGCCCGCTCGTGTTCCTCGTCGTCAATGACCTGCGGTCTGCTCACCGCGGCCTCCTATGCTGTGAGTCATGGGATAACGGCGGGCTGCCCGGGGGTCCCGGTCGGCGGGCGTCCAGGCCCGGAATACTGACCGGCGTGCTCGAGGCAACAGTGCGCGACCCTCAGGTCAAGGACCCCAGCGCCAGGCTAGATGACGGGATCGCATCCCAAGGTGCGCCGGCGTCACGGGCAGCCCGCGCCACTCTCCCACACCATGCACCCGCGGCACCGCGCAAACCGCGGCCAGAAACGCGGCAGCGACCCGAGCCCGCCGCGACCCGCACAGGCCGGAATTTCACGCCGTGGCGACCATCCCCCCGGGTGCAATGGCTAG
>Ga0210390_10003940_pt1 | contig 12658 bp, 9 predicted proteins | sample IncBWH11OmetaG_FD_161050 | JGI IMG/M metagenome (GOLD analysis project Ga0210390, IMG submission 161050) | Forest soil microbial communities from Barre Woods Harvard Forest LTER site, Petersham, Massachusetts, United States - Inc-BW-H-11-O ...
CAGGTAGGAATCAGCAATTCCGTTGGCGACGTCCGCGGCTACCTGTGGGTGTTGATCGCGATAGGTGATGGTGAGCAGGTAGGTGTTGGGCTCCCGCTCAATTTTGAGATGTTTCAGTACGATGGGAGCATTCCTGATCGCATTCTGCTTTTCCGCCGAGTAGTACCAGAAGAAGTAGCGGTGAAACTGGTGTTCCCGCTGGAGCAGGTCGTAGCGCTCCGCTACCGGACGCAGGATTGTGTCAGCCTGCAGCAGACTCTGCTGCGTTGCCATGAATTGGTCATCGCCGGTGGACAGGAGACGATTGTCGCCAACTGTTTCCGGCGAAGCCTGCCTGTCGATAGCGATGATTGCCGAGCCCGTATTGATGGCGGGCAACAAGGAACACCCAAGCACGACCAGGGCAGTCAGCACCATGCTGAGGAGCGCGATGGTAAACACATGCCTGCGTAGGATGCCCGCGTAGAAGGTGAGCGGGCGCTGAGATTCAGCGGGATCGCTCAGCCTGTGCGGTTTGGGGACAGCAAGGAAACCGGGCACGCAATTCGCTCCGTTCTAGTCATAGGCCTTGTGTACCCGGCAGGCGGGTGCTTGGTTGAGTTAGTGCGCCCAGATGGCGGCTGAAACGGCAGTATTGCCAATCCCGGTGACATGGTTCACGACGCTTGCGCTGGTCTTCAGCTTCCCATTGGTCGGCACGTAGAGAATGTCGTTAGCCACGAGCCTTACATCGTCGGCCTTGCGATCGAGAATGCGTCGTAAGGGGATTTCTATCTCGGTCTTTTGCGCGCTACCCTGCTGTTGGCGGTAGATGTAGGCTTTGTTACGGCTGAAGGAATCGAGGCCCCCGCTTAGCGCCAGTAGCTGTAGCACGGTGGTGTCCCCGAGACTTCGGAAGGGGAAAGCTCCTGGCCGTTTGACGTTTCCCACCACGAATACCTGATCGCATGCCGGCACCCGAATTTGCGCGCCGGCGAGTATGCGGATATTCAGTTGAGGATGGAATCCATCGAATATTTCGCGCACCGATAGGCGCTGCAAGCTGCCGTTTGCCTGCTCCACGATGATCTCCGGGCCCGCTTCGGGGAGCAGGCCACCGGCCTGGCTGAGCGCACCTAACAAGCGCAAGTCCCCAACCTCCTCGAGGGTGGTCGGTGCTTTCACGGCGCCGGCAATGGTGACATCGCGACTGCGGTACTCGACGACGGAGACATCGACCACCGGGTTTACCAGCAGATGTTGCGTCTTCAGGGCTGCTGCGATTTCATCGCGGAGGGCGTCCGGCATGAGTCCTTCCGCGCGTAAGGGGGCTCGCAGGAGCGGTAAGTTCAAGTTTCCTTGCTTGTCGATGCGGAACGATTGAGAAAGTTCCGGAGAGTCGTAAACCATCAGGTGAACAAGGTCGGAGGCGCCAATCTGCTGATAGGGCAGGTTGACGCCTCCGAGGGAAGCAGGGGTTGCAGGAAAAGCTGGCCCAGGGGATGGGGACGACAAACGTTGCGCCATGGTGGCGACAGAGAGTACTGCGAAAGCAACTACTATTGCCACACCAGAAGTTTTCATGGGCCACGCTTGTATGGCGCAACAGTAGAGTGCGGGGATTAAACGAAAGCCCAGAGCAAGATTAATTAATTCTCACTGGATCTACGGACGGTAGCCAATGACTCTCGCGGGTATACCGGCGCAGATCGACATAGGGGGCAGATCGGTGGTGACGACGGCTCCTGCGCCTACCACGGCGCCGTCGCCAATAGAAACTCCTGCAGTTACGACAACATTGGCGCCGAGCCATACGTCATTGCCGATGCTGATCGGTGCGTCGTTTCCAGGCTGATCGCGAATCAGTTGACCACGAGCGACCCCGTGGTTGGAGGAAATGATCGAAGCGCCCGGGCCCAGCAGTACATTGCTTCCGATGGTGATCGGGCCCCCGGGGGAGGCCCACACAGAACAAAGATGGTTGATGAAGGAGTTTTCCCCGATCTGGATCAACTCAGGGTATTTGAAGAACACGGTGGGCAGAATCTTTGCTCCTTTTCCCAAACGCTGCAATCTTGCCTTGCGCACATAGTTGCCGCCTGTGACTAATGCCAGCAGGTAGAACCATCCCTTGATTACTTCTGCGGCCGTGCGGATCATTTTGCCCCCGGGAGGCAAACATAGCATACGGGGCAGAAATTGACTTGAAGAGAAACTGCAGGCGTTCTTCGGCTGGCTGAAGGCTGCTTTGGGTTCACAGCGAGGCAGGCCCGCGGGATGACAGGTTCACTCACTCTTGTCGTTACAACCGTAATGCACACCAAAGGTAATTGATCGCATCGAGTGGCCGAAGGATAGTGGCCCTACAGGCGTCACGCGGAGGGTTGTTGTGAACAAGATGTTGGCAGTTCTTGCCCTTAGCATGAGTGTACCAACGCTGGCCAGTACTTATACCGTAACCCCGGGCTCCGATGCAGCTGCTATTCAGGCAATCATTAATATTGCCGGAGCCGGCCCCGGTAATACAGTACTATTTTCGGCCGGCCCCTACAGCCTTGCGGCGACAGTCACGTTGCCGTGCTCCAACGGCACTATCTATACCGGCCCTAATGTGGGTGTTGTAACCCAGAGCAATTTGCCGACGGCTGTCCTGACCAGCACAGTGTCAACTAATTTTGCCCTGTCTACGGACAGCAATGGTACCTCCCTCACTGGCGGCCAGGGATGCACGATTGAATATCTGCGCTTCAGTGGCACACAAGGTGGAATCCTCGCGTACTACCCGGCGTCCGGTATCACCATTCAGCAAAACGCATTCGATAATAACAACCCTCCGGCGCTCAGCAATAGCTCGCAGGCAAATATCTATCTCGACGGCCAGAATGCGGGCTTCACGGCAGCCACAGGCGTCCAGCACATCACCGTTGTGTGGAATACGTTTTTCAATAATTGTGCTGCGATTCGTTCTGTGGCATATCCGGACTCGGGTGGCGGCTGCGCTGCTACGTGGGTCAACGGATATAACAACTACCTTGTGTGGTCAAATAACACGATCAATCTTACCGAGGAAGGATTGAAGCTCTCAGAGCAATCTTCGCTCGGTATATCAAGCCTAAATGCCGACGTCGAGAATAACAATATGCGGGGTAACTCACGCATATTAATTGAGACACAGGAGGATACGAACGGGGTGGGTAACTATAGTCATAATGCTTATTACCAGCCCTATAACCCAAGCTATAACACGTTTGAATTATCGGCTCCGGAATTCACCCCGTCGATATCGCCCACACACACCGTGACGGATAATGTGTTTATCGGCAATGTGCCGGTCACCCTCACCGGTCAGGGCGGCCATTACGGGATAGGGCTCGAGCTATGGGGCGCCGGGAGCATCGCTACGTACAACCTGTTTCAGGGGGGGAACGGTCCCGACACCTGTGCTGCTGGCTGGGGGTGTTCGGGATGGGACATAAGTGTCGGCGAAGCGTTCACCAATGCGAACATCAGCAATAACTACTTCTCGGGTACCGATGTCTGGGGCCAGTCGGCGGCGGACGTAAGTCATGCGGTTACTTATGAAGATGGTGGCTCTACATCCAATCCCGGTCTGGTGCTGAGCCCTAATACCGTAGTTCAGACCAGCACGACGATAGCGACGGTAGCCCCTGCCATCTCTGCGGCTTCCACTTCGACGGGAGCGACCATTACGCTGAGTGACAGCGATACGAATCACAGACTGTCTCTCTTCTACACCACGGACGGAAGCGTGCCCGGTATCTTCCCGCCGGGCGGAGCTTCCGGGACGTCACACGCGTACGCAGGCCCGTTCAAGGTTGCAGCTGGGGCGACAGTCAAGGCGAGAGCCTCCTGGGGGCAGGGAGCTAATCAGGGCATCGTGTTTCCTTCCTTCGGCTACGTGCCTAGTAGCGTTACCACAATGGTGGTTGCGGCCCAGGCGCGAACCCTGGTAAGCGCATATCTTCACGCGAATGGGAACACCATGGTCCAGGGAGGAAGTTTGCAGTTTAGCGCGTATGGCGTCTACTCGGATGGTTCGACGAGCCTTCTGCCCGATGGAGAGGGAAATGCGGTGACTGCCTGGAACACCAGCAATCATGCGCTCGCTCTGGTGAGCAGCCGAGGCGGTGTTACGGCGGTAGCTGCAGGAAGGGTAAACGTTCAGGCGGTTATCGGCAGTCTTAATTCGTCGCTCTGGACGGTGACGATCGGCGCGCCCGCGGCTGTTCCTGGCACGAGTGGAACGAGCGCCCCCGCGCCACCAGCTTCCAACCCTCCCCCAGCGCCGGTGACTCCCACGGAACCCGTTACTCCGGCACCCACCGCTCCTGTGACTGCTGGCCCCGTACCCACGGCGGCGGGGGCGGCGCTGCCGGACGGATTTAACGGGCCGTTCTGGAGGTTGCAGACCCCGGTCGGCGGGTCAGCGTCGATTTCCAATTCCCACCTGTTTCTGGGGGTTCCGGGCGGAGCCAACCACGACCCGCTGCAACCGTCGAACCAGGCTGTCCGGGTGGTGCAGGAGATCGGCAATCAGGATTTCGATGTATCGATCAAAATCGATTCTCCCCTCGTCGCCACAGATACCGACACCAGCCAGGGTCTCATGGTGCTGGCCGACAACGAAGATTTTGTCACCTTTGCCTTAACTACGGACGGAAACAACATCGGGCTAAGTGTGCATACGGTCATCCGCGGGGTGGCATCCACGATACTGGAAGATACCGACTTCAGCCAGTATCAGTATCCGATGTACTTACAGCTAAGCAGGACAGGCAGCGCCTATGTAGCTCAGTACTCGGTCGACGGAGTCAGCTGGACGCAAGCGGCTAGTTTCACTTACCTCACGCATGCGACCGCGATCGGTCCCTACGCCAGCAACTACAACCAGAATCCAGTAAATGCTGTTCCCGTTGTGATGTCAGTGAACTGGTTCGATGTGCAACAGTAGAAGCCGCTCCTTCATGTTGCGAGCGCCTCTGCAATATGTTTCTTGTGAATGACTTTACTTCGGTAATGCACAGCAATGGCAATTGTTGCAGGAAGCGTAGTAGCGGATGGTGGGTAGAGAAGGCGAAGATGTTTCTTCACCTTGCTCAAGTGCTTTGCGGGAGTAACGAAGATGTCCAGGAATAGAACGCGATCCCTAAGTTGTGTTGTTTCTTCTCTGTTTCTCGTGCTGGCTGCGCGATCAAACGGCGCACTCGCACAATCTGTCGCTCCGGGGCCGCCTCAGGCGAGCAGCTTTCCCGGCCCGCTTTGGGAAGTAATGACGCCTGTAGGTGGAACTGTCTCGGTAGCGAATACCCATCTGACGATCAACGTTCCCGGTGGAAGCAACCATGACACGTTGCTTCCCTCGAATCAGGCAGTGCGCGTAGTGCAACCTGTCGGTAACGAGAACTTCGACGTCTCCATCAAAATCGATTCACCCATCACGCCGGCTGACGTGGGCACCAGCCGCGGACTGATGGTCATTGCCGATCAAAAGGACTTCATTACCTTCGGGCTGTTTACGGACGGAACCAATATTTCGATGACCGCGAACAAAGTCACGGGCGGGGTTGCAGCCACAGTATTCAAGCTGGCTAGCTTCAACGACTATCACAATCCGATGTATCTGCGGCTTGCCAGGAACGGAACCGCCTACACCGCTTATTACTCTGTGGACGGAGTGGTGTGGACGCAGGCGACAACTTTCAGCGACACGCGGGTGCCGACTTCGATTGGGCCCTTTGCGGGCAATTACAACAGCACCCCCGGCAAGGCCATTCCCGTGGTCATGGCGATCAACTGGTTCAACGTCCTGTGATAACCCCCGGGGAGTTAGCTGCCACAGTGCAAGAAGCGGGTGCCGAAAAGAAGGCGCTGCAGGTTCTATTGGTTGAAGATAATGCCGGCGATGCCCGCTTGTTGCGGGAAATGTTTAGTAAAGAAGAGGCAGGTAGTTTTGCTTTAACCCACCTGACACGCATGTCGGAGGCGGAGAAGCGGCTGGCGCAGGGCGGAGTCGATATTGTTTTGTTGGACATGGGCTTGCCCGATGGACACGGGATGGAGACTTTGCGGCGGGCCCGCGCGGCGGCTCCGGATGTGGTGATGATCGTGCTCACCGGCCTGGAGGACGAAGCGCTTGCAGCCGAATCTATCAAGGAAGGTGCGCAAGACTATCTCATTAAGGGGCAGATTGAGAATCGCGCTCTTCCCCGGGCGCTTCGCCACGCGATGGAACGTCATCGCATGCAGGCGGAGACGGAGGCCATGCGCAAGCACCAGTTGCAGCTCAAAGACGAGTTCCTCTCGCACGTATCTCACGAGCTTCGCTCGCCGCTGGCATCGATCTACTCCTTCACCACCATCATCTCGGATGGTTTGGCGGGGGAGACAAACCCGCAACAGAATGAGTACTTACAGATCGTTTTACGGAATGTGCGCCAGCTTCAATCGATGATCGAAGACCTGCTCGAGGTTACCCAAGCACAGGCGGGTAAACTCAAGGTCGATTTGCAGCCTTTCAGCCTGGATGATGCCATCGGGTATGCCGTTGCCACCCTGGGGGGCTCTGCGAAGGAGAAAGAGATTGCCCTTTCCTACCAGTCCTCCGCGGATCTGCCTTTGGCGTATGCCGATGCGATGCGCGTGCGGCAGGTGCTCACCATCCTGCTGGATAATGCGGTGAAATATACGCCTGACGGCGGTATGGTGAGTATCCTGGCCGGGGTGTGCGCGCAGGATCCAGGTTTCCTGCAGGTGGAAGTGTCCGATACCGGATGCGGTATCCAACCGGACTTGATCCCACGCGTTTTCGAACACCTTTACCAGGTGAGTGACCCGGTCATTGCGACAGGCCGGGCGGGGCGCAGGGGCCTGGGCCTGGGACTGCACATTGCCAAAGAGTTGGTGACACGGCAGGGCGGTGAGATCTGGGTGACCAGCGAACCTCATCAGGGTAGTCATTTTTTCTTCACGATTCCCATTTTCTCTTTGCAGGATCTGATTCGTCCCATTCTGACGGAGGAAAGAACTGCCGGCGAATGCATTGCGGTAATTACGGTGGGGGTAACTTCGCGGGACGGCTCGCTCGAATTGCCCAGCAGGATACTGGCTGCGGTGCGCGGAGTGCTCAAGGATTGTTTACGCCCCGACAAAGACGTGCTGTTGCCTGATCTGGGACCAGGCGGCGAGCACGGGCTTTTCTTTGCCATCGCATCAACGCAAGAGCACGGTGCGGAGATTATCAGCAAGCGGATTATCGGTCAGCTCGAGCGCCACGAGGATTTACGAACAGACGAATTCAACTTTGCCATTACGCACAGCTACCTTCCTCCCATAGTGAGGTTTGCTAATGAACCGATGGAGGAGTTCGTGGAGCAGGTAGCGGCGGGAATACAAGCTCACATTCACAACGTAGTTTTGCGGGGAAAGGGTTAGCCATGAGCCAAAAGAAAATTCTTGTTGTCGATGACGACCCCGATATGCGGCTGGGTTTACAGCTGCGCTTAACGGCAAACCACTACGATGTGATTTTCGCAGCGGATGGAGTGGCCAGTATCGCGGAGGCAAGGAAGCACATGCCGGATCTGATGATCCTGGATCTTGGACTGCCGGCAGGTGACGGATTCAGCGTTCTGGAACGGTTGAAGGTGAACGAGAGTCTTTCGGCGATTCCGGTGATTGTGCTTTCGGGACGAGACCGCGTAGGGAACTGGGATCGTGCGATGAAGGCCGGGGCAAAAACCTTTCTGCAGAAGCCGGTGGCGAACGATAAGCTTTTGGCGGTGATCCGGTTGGTGCTGGCGGAATCGGAACACACCGCAACTACGGTTTATGACTTGCCGGGTCCTGGCGGGCAGAATTGAGCAACGCGGTGTTTCGGCTTGCCCCACGCTGCATAATCGTGGAGCATGGTCGCTATGCCTTTTCAGAAGATTGTCTGTTGCATCGGTCTGGTGTTTGGCGTTGCCGCATGCGCGCCGGCGCAGGAGACGCGGGTGGTGCTCGATCGCGGCGGCAGCACGATCGTTCTTGAACCCTATGCACCTAATATCATCCGAGTCACGCTCAGCCTGCTGAAACAGCCGGCCTTGGCTCCTCCCGGATACGGCTTTACCGCCACACCTTCTGCCACAGGCTGGACCCACGAGGGAAATACCTACCGGTCCAATCGCCTCACCGTTACGATGGTTGCCGACAAACCGCGCCAACCGCTGGCTACCGAACTGGATATAGGCAGGTACTTCAACGGCTCGACACCGGGTGCGCACATCCTTTTCAGTACCGCGGAGGGAACCAGGCTGCTCGAATTAGAGGGTTGGGAGATGGCAGTGCCCAACCACAAAGACGGAACCGCTGGGGTGTTGAACGATAAAAGGCCTGGCGACGCTGATTTTTATCAAGTGGGCGCTACGTTCGCTTCCCCGGACGACGAGCACTATTACGGTCTGGGACAAAACCAGGAGGGTTACCTCGATCATCGCGGCCATACGGTTGAGTGCTGGAACAATTACACCGCGACCGGCGGACCTACCTTCTGCGTGCCCCTGTTGGTTACCAACAAAGGGTATGGTGTGCTTTGGGACAATCCCTCGCAAACCACCATCCAGCCGGGCTTCAATGAACGAACGCAGTGGACTTCGCAGGTCGGCGACCGCGTCTCGTTCTTCGTGATCGCGGGCAGCAAGACAGACGAGATCTACTCCGGTTACCGGCTGCTGACGGGCTCCACGCCGATGCTGCCTAAGGCTGCCTACGGGTTCATCCAATGTAAACAAAGGTACCGCACTCAGGACGAGGTGATGGCGGTGGCCAAGGGCTACCGCGAACGACATCTTCCGGTCGACGTGATCGTGGTGGATTGGTTTTACTACTCGAAGATGGGACAGATGGATTTCGTGCCGGCGAACTGGCCCGATCCGGCGGCCATGAACAAGCAGCTGCATGCCATGGGCTTTGAGACCATGATCAGTGTGTGGCCGCGGTTCGAGCGTGGGACGCGCTACTACGACCTGGTGCGGAAGAATGGCTGGTTTGAGCAGCTCGCCGATGGAACGCCGATGGATGGGCTGCCATATGACCGGGCCGGTTCCGATATTGATACAACCAATCCGGCTGCGGCTCGCTGGTTCTGGGATGTGATTCGGGACAATATCATCAGCAAGGGATTCGACTCGATCTGGGCGGACGAGACGGAACCAGACCTGCCGCCCAATGGCGGTTACCTTTCGATTGGACCGGGCACGCGATACTTTGACGTCTACCCGCTGTTTCATACAGCGGCGATTTATGACGGCTTCCGGCGCGATGTGGATCATCGTGCGCTGATCCTGTCCCGGGATGCCTATCCCGGCGCGCAGCACAATGGAACTATCTTCTGGTCTTCGGATATTTATCCTGACTGGGATACGCTGCGGCGGCAGATTCCTACCGGCCTCGATGTGACGGCTTCGGGGATTGCTTATTGGGGAAACGATATTGGCGGCTGGCAGTATCTGCCGGCGGAGCATCATCCCGCACACCCACCTTTGATTGATCCTTCCGATGTGCGCGACAACGTGGGTGGATACGATGATTACCCGGAGTTGTATACCCGGTGGTTCGAGTATGGAGCGTTTCAACCTAATTTCCGAACCCATGGCAGCCGCAGGTATAACGAGGTCTGGTCCTATGGAAAACAGGCGGAGCCGATCCTGGAGAAGTATCTTCGTCTGCGTTATCAGCTGATGCCGTATATCTATTCTCTTGGCTATCAGACCAACCAGACGGGTGCTCCGTATATGCGGGCGCTGTTTATGGATTTCCCCCAGGACGAGCAGGTGGCCGACATCCGGGATGAATATATGTTCGGGCCGGCGTTCCTGGTGGCCCCGGTCACAGAACAGGGTGCGACCAGCCGTATGGTTTATCTTCCTGCCGGCGCAGATTGGTATAACTACTGGAGCGGAGAGCGGGTGAGCGGCGGTAAGTCGGTTAAGGTGGATGCGCCAATCGATACGCTGCCGCTGTTCGTTCGCGCGGGCTCGATCCTGCCGTTTGGGGAACCGGTGGAGAATACCGGTCAGGTTCAAAAGTTAGCGAAGATCCGCGTGTATCCCGGGGCTAACAGCGACTTCACGCTGTACCAGGATGATGGCAAGACCTATGCTTATGAGAAGGGGAACAGTAGCGTCACTACGCTGCATTGGGATGATGCGGCGGGTAAGCTTACAGAGGGTGGGGTTCCGGTGGGTTCGGTGAATGAGTTGTTGGAGGTTGTAGGACGTTGAAAACCGATGAGCTGAATGAACGATTCGCGATTGCAGGGGTAGCGCGCATCACTGCGGGGAATGGTGGGTTTCCGCGGGTGACCATCAGTGGTCCTGCCGCGGCGGCTGAAGTCTACCTGCATGGCGCGCACCTTACCTCGTGGCGCCCAGCGGGCGCGGAGGAAGTGATCTTTTTAAGCAAGCACTCGCAATTCGCAGCGGGACGTGCGATTCGCGGCGGCATCCCGGTCTGCTTTCCCTGGTTTCGTAACAAGGCGGACGATGCTAAAGCACCTGCGCACGGGTTCGTGCGCACCAAGGCATGGGAACTCGACTCGGTCGAAAAGCTTGGCGATGCTGTGAGGGTGAGCCTTTCGACCAGCAGCGATGAGGGAACACGGGCCTGGTGGCCGTACGATTTTCAGCTGACGCACCGTCTGACGATAGGCGCCGAGTTGAAGCAGGAATTAGTGGTGAAGAATACCGGCAGCAAATCGCTGCGCTTTGAAGAGGCGCTGCACACCTACTACCGGGTGGGCGGGGCGGACGCTGTTCGCGTCAGTGGCCTCGATGGTGTGGCGTACCTCGACAATATGGATGACAACCGGGAGAAGCGGCAGCAAGGTGATATTGCTTTCAGCGCGCAGACCGATCGGGCCTATGTGGATACGACGCATCCGGTCGAGATCATGGACCCGATTCTGCGCCGGCGCATTCGCCTGGAGAAACAAGCATCCCGCACCACCGTGGTTTGGAATCCATGGAGTACGGGTGCGCAGTCGATGGCGGATTTGGGCGACGAATGGCGCACGATGGCCTGTGTCGAGGCCAGTAACATACGCGCGTTCGCGGTCGATCTAGGTCCCGGACAGCAACACAGCATGCAGACCCTGATCAAAGTCTCAGCGGATTAAAGCAGTTTCGCAATACTGTGGTCTGGCAAAGATCGCGAGGAGTGGTTTTCCTTGAGAGAAAACCACGTTCAGGCCTGTCGCTTCGGTCTACACCAATTGCGAACTGCTCTAGGGCTCATCGCAGTTTCCGTAGATGGCCTCGATCAGAGGCGCTTCCCAGCGGCGTTTGGAGAACATGTACGGCTGCTTGCCGGTAGAAACGCGCACGTCCGCGTTGTCCAGCTCCTTTGCGGAGGCGAGCCCGAAAACGCGCAGGCTCTCACGCAGACATCTCCAGGAGGAAAAGGAAAAGATCTGATCCGACTCTTCCACCATAGTGGGTTGAAGAACGAGGATGACTCCGGGCAGAGGTCGTGAACCACCTCGCTCTGATTTCGGTTTGATGATGGCAGTGTATTCGGCAGCGCGGATTCTGGTGGCGGTTTGGTTGATGGGCCTGCTCACGCTAGCGGTATCGGCAGTTATAGGGGATCGGCTTCTCCTGTGTCCTGAAGTCAGACATTTTTCTGCAGCCGGGATACGATGGCGTCCACGTCGTAGACACATCCTCCCCAAACTCCGCCGCTGGCTTGCACCAGTGCAGCCCACAGTCGGGTGTCGGCGGGAAGCGCCGGATGTGGCCGGAGATCTGCGCGTGAGGACCGTGCGGCTAACGTGCGTGTGCCTTCTTCCGCGCTCAATGGTCCGGCCGCGTGGCCTACCAGGTTGACTGACCCGGTCAGCTTCTGCTGGTCGATGATGATTTCTATTTGATCTCCGTCTTGCACTTTGCCGATAGCTCCGCCGGCGAGGGCTTCGGGAGAAATATGGCCGATGCAGGCGCCGGTCGAGACTCCGCTGAAGCGAGCGTCGGTGAGCAGCGCCACGTGCTTGCCTGAGGGGAGCCACTTGAGGGCGGAGGTGATCTGGTAAATCTCCTCCATGCCGGCGCCTGCCGGGCCGCCGCATACCAGGACCATGACATCGTTTTCCCGGATCTCGCCGTTCTTGATGGCGTGAATGGCTGCTTCCTCGGAGGTGAACACGCGAGCTGGTCCAGTGTGGTGAAAGATGCCGTTGGCGTCGATCAGCGCGGGGTCGATGGCGGTGCTTTTGACCACCGAACCTTCGGGAGCGAGATTGCCGACCGGGAAACATACGGTGGGGGTGAGGCCGTTGGAGCGGGCGCGATCTGGAGACATGATGACGTCGTCCGGATCGATGCCGTCGCGTGTCATCAGGTTTTTGCGCAGTTCATGGCGGCGCGCGCTTGACTCCCACCAGTCAAGACAGGTGTCGAGGGTTTCTCCGGATACGGTCTTTGCTTTGGTGTTGATCAGCCCGGCTCGTCTGAGGTGGAGCATCACTTCGGGCAGTCCTCCGGCCAGAAAGACCTGCACGGTGGCAAAGTTGCGAGGGCCGTTGGGCAGGGCGTCTACCAGGCGGGGAATCTCGCGATTCACTCTTGCCCAGTCTTCCGCTACTGGCCGTTTCAGGCCGGCTGAATAGGCGATGGCCGGGAGA
>Ga0210390_10003942_pt1 | contig 12653 bp, 6 predicted proteins | sample IncBWH11OmetaG_FD_161050 | JGI IMG/M metagenome (GOLD analysis project Ga0210390, IMG submission 161050) | Forest soil microbial communities from Barre Woods Harvard Forest LTER site, Petersham, Massachusetts, United States - Inc-BW-H-11-O ...
ACACTCCTGCCACGGCATCCGTCTCCCTCCTGGAAAGGAAGACCTCAGCCTACAAAAAGTGTTACCTATGTGTCCGAACGACTGTTACCTATGTGTCCGGTCTATACACTGGCAGCTTGCCCTACGTCGCAGAGGGGGGCTCTTAGAGCTTCGGCGGCTCGTGGGAGATTTCGGGTTGCCGCGGCATGTTTCGCTGACGGTCGTCGTCGAGTAGCAGGCGCGGGGGCCGCGGTTGTCGCGGCGGCGGGTAGTTGACGTGCAGCTCGTGCCAGTCCCAGCCCATCGGTGCGGCCAGTTCTTCCTTGGCGAGCGCCGCCCATTGCGTCCCCTTGTGATCTTCGATCACTCCTTCGAGATACTCGCGGGCGCGCTTGGCGAAACGTTGAATTCGCGACGGAGACTTTTCGTCGGAGGCCGGCTCGATGCGCCAGGTGTTGCTGGTCGCATCCTGAAACGGCTTGGGCGAGACTTTCATGTCGGCCAGCATCATGTTGTAGCCCAGGGCCCGCGCCCGCATCGCCAGCACGCGGCCCATCGCCAGGTCGAAGCTCGCTTTCCAGCGAGGCGTGTCGAGCCGCGAACGGTCCCGCTCGCCCGTTTCCAAGAGCGTGTGCATTTCGTTGAGGCGATAGTCGAGCTCCGCCAGCGGCTTCTGGGCCTCCGTGATTTGCTGCCGCAACGTGTTGTCGTTGTCGGCGCGAAAGACGAGTTGCGGGCGGGGCAACTCTTTGCGGCCGGCGTGCGCGTCCTCGGTGCTGACGAGCGCGGCCTGGTAGAGCGCGGCCTTCGCCCCATTGCGCGACCGCTCCAACTCATAATCCTTGAGCGGGCGATAGTCGGGAACATAGTTCCGCAGAATGGCTTCGTCGAACCGGGGGCCCGGCAGCTCATCGGAGACCAGGAACAAGCCGCCCGTCTCCGCGCACAGCCGGCAAAGAGCGTACGGACCGAAACCCGAAGTCAGTTCCTCGAGCTGACGGCCACGACCGCCCCAGAAGGGCAAGGCGACCCCCTCCAGCTCGGCGGTTTCCGGCCCCCGGTTGGTGTAGGCGTAGCCGTGGAAGCCGTCCGGAAAGACATAGGGGAAGTAGTGCCGCTGGCGGCCGAAGACGGCGTCGTCGCCCACGCAGTAAACGCGCATGCCGAATCGCCGCAACTTGACGATCGCGTCCTCGACTTTGCGATAGTCGCTGCCGCGCTCGTCCGTAACGATCACGATCATCACGCGCCGCCGCTCAGTCTTGCCGAGCCGATAAGTCTTAAACCGTTCGGCCGCGGACATCGCCGCGGTGAAGACATTCTCGACGGCCTCTTTTTCGTCGCCGTCGTCCTCGACCTTTCGAACGGCCTTCTTGATGGCAGCCACGTCGTCGACGGGCTTCTTAGTCAAGTAGTTGATCGACTTGCCGAAGGTGGCCACGGACGTCTTGAGAGCGCCGTTTTTGCCGACCCCCAACAGGCCCAGCTGGCGATAAACGTTCTCGAAGCGGTCGGCGATTTCGTCGCGACGGCTTTTCATCGAGGGCGTGGCGTCGAAGAGCCAGACGACCAGCGTGTTTTCCTGCCGCAGCGAAGCCTCGATCTCGAAAGTCAGGCGATCGATCGCCCCCCGCACGCCGCCGGTGTGCTCGGTCGATCCCGTCGTCTCGTTCAATTCGGCCAGTTCGCGGTTGCCGGTGGCGACGCCGACGTCGGACAGCGGGCGGCTGACGTTGATCGGTCGCATTCCGACCGTCGAGACGGAGCTGGAAACGTTGACGACGGGTGCTTTGGGCGTCTGAATCGCAGCGACAGCGTTCAAGGTGCCGGTCCGCAGTCCGGCCAGGGACGAATTGTCGCCGCCGTTGCCGATTTCGGGCGCCGCCTCGGTGGAGAACCGCAGCTCCTGCGGGATCGTGCTGAAGGTTTCTTCACCAGTCACCGACGCGGTGACCTCCGGCTCGCGGAACAGCATCGTGGCGAAATGGATCGGCCAGAGAGCCACCAGAATCAACAGGTGCCCGGTGAGGCTGATCACCCAGGAGGGAATGCGGCGACGCGTCTCGGGCACGCCGATGAATTCTTCCGGCGGCAGTTCGTCGCCGTTAGCAGGCGAACTGGCAGCCGCCGAAGCAGTGGCTGCCACAAACGGAACGGCAGCATCGGCTGTCGCCCCGGAGGGCTTTCCCACGGAGCCTGCTGCGGCTCCCGTCGATTCAACGAGCGTCTGATTCACGGGTTGCGTCCAACCGTCCCGACTCGGACTCCTTTGCCCCCACAACAGCCGCCTCTCCTTAAATTTACTCGACTCAACCCCTTCCGACAACGGCCCTCGCCCCGGGGCCGTGCCAAGATTGCGTCGTTGTTACGGTCTCCCCATACTGGGCGTTGACCTGCCCTTGCCGCCACTTTTCGGGAGACCGAGCCGCGTGTCCGTCGAGTTAAGCCAGTTTGCCCGTTCGCTCTCCGTCGAGACGGCCTTTACCGTGCTGGCTGTCGCCAAGAGTCTCAAAGCGGCCGGCAAGGACGTTGTTGAGCTGGAAATAGGCGACAGCCCCTTCGACAGCACGGCTTCGGCCAAGTCGGCGGGCGTCCAGGCGATCCAGAACAACCAGTCACACTATTGCCCGTCCCCCGGCATTCCCGAGTTTCGCGAGGCGGCCGCCCGCTTCGTGAAGCGCGAGTTCGGCATTCCGGCCGAGGCCAAGAACATTGTCGCCGGCCCCGGGGCGAAGGTCTTTGAGCAGTTCTTCTGCGAGGCGTTTTTGGACCCGGGCGACGGCGTGCTCGTCTTCGGGCCTTATTTCCCGACCTATCTGCCGAATATCGAGCGGCGCGGAGCGCGGGCCGTCGTTCGGCCGCTGCGGCAGTCGAATCAATTTCGCCCGGAGATCGCCGAGATCGAGCGGTTTCTGGCCGAGGATCGGGCACCGCGGGCCATCTTCCTCAATTCGCCGCACAACCCGACCGGCGGGGTGGCGATCGTCGACGACCTGAAACGAATTGCCGACCTGGTGCGGGGCAAGAACGTGGCCGTCTTCAGTGACGAGCCCTATTGCCACATGGTCTGGAAGGGCAAGCACGCGTCGATCCTGGCGCAGCCGGGCATGCTCGAGCAGGGCGTGGCCGCCTTCACTTTCAGCAAGTCGTACAGCATGAGCGGTTGGCGCTTGGGCTTTGCCGTCGCCGGAGCGCCGATTGCCGACGCGATCGGCAAGATGATCAACACGACGCTCTCCTGCACGGCGACCCTGGTGCAGCTTGCCGGCGCCGCCGCGCTCGAACGCGACCAGGCCGAACGCGACGCCGTGATGCTCAAGTTCCGCGACAAGGTCGAGCTCTTGACGGCTGGACTCAACCACATCGACGGATTTCGCACGCTCGAGCCGACCGCGACGTTCTACGTCTTTCCCAACGTGGCTCCGGTTTGCAATCGGCTCGGCATCACCAGCCACGGGTTGGCTCTGTATTTATTGGAGGCCGCCGACGATCGCTTCGGCATCGCCTGCCTGGGGGGCGAGTGCTTCGGCGCCGCGGGACAGGGCTTCTTGCGATTCAGTTGTGCCGAGCCCAACGACCGCATCCAACAGGCGCTCGACTTCCTCCCCGTGGCCATCGGTCGCACGGATCGGGTTGCCGCCTATCTCGAGAAGCACCCCCAGTTCCGACTGAAGCAGCCCTACGCGGTGGCGAGCTAGCGATGGCAGGCGCATCGTCCCCCTCGCCCCGGCTCTACCGCTGGGTCAGTAGTTTCGTGCTTGGCTGCTACTGGCTGATCATGTTCACCGGCACCCACTGGCCGCACGTCAACCTCCAAAGCTATCCGACAAACTTCGACAAAGTCCTGCACTTCACCGGCTACGCGGTCTTCGGCTTTCTGATCGCCCTCTGGGTTTCGACGCGACGCAAGTTCGGTCTCCGCGAATTCGCCGCGGGTTTCGCCGTCATCTTCGCCTACGCGATCTTCGACGAAGTGACGCAGCCTTACTTCGGCCGCGACTGCGAATTTCTGGACATGGTGGCCGACTGGTGCGGCGGGACAAGCGGAATGGCCGTCTTTTTGCTCCTGCGCAGCGCACTGGGAAAGCTGGGACTATCCGTCGATCAAGGGGGAAGATCGGCCGAACGGCCCGAAGCGTAAACGACGGGTAGCGGACGTGTGGCCGGGGCGCTCCGCGCAGCGGAAGCCCCGGAACCCCTGAGCTGGACGTGTAAACGAATCGCTTCGCCTCGCGCATCCTTTCTGGCAGAGGAGCGAGAACCCAAGGGAGCCCGTCATGGCAATCGCTGCCCTGATCTTTTCGTCCCTGGTCGCGCTGGCAATCGCGGTGACTCTCCGTGCGTCGCGAAGCTATCGAACCGCCGCATCCGCCGCGCTCCTCTGCACTTTTATCGCGTGTGTGCTTCCTGTCCCCGCCGGGCTGACAGCGCTGAGCGTGTCGCTGATGTGCATGGGCCTCGCGGCGGCTGGTCGCAAGCCGACGGGACGGGCAATCGCGGGTGTGACCCTCACGGGAGTGGTCGTGGGAATGGGCAGTGGAGTGCTGCTCTCGCTGAGTTCCGTCCAACACCTCAGAGCGCTCCGCTCGAGCTATCCGCTCGTGTCGGTTGCCTCGCGACTCGATTACGAATCGAAGACGAATGAACCGAAGCCTGACACCGAGCGAGTGGACGACGGCGGACACGCTCGCGCGACGCTCGGCGCGGACGCAGCTTCGGGGTCCGCTGCCGCCGCGCGATTCGGACCGCCGCCGTTGGGGTCGCCGGCCTGGACGGCATTGAATGCGACCGACGACCACGATCGCCGCTGGGTCAGTCGCCGTCGCACCCTCGAAGTCGTTCACGCGTCGATCGTCGAACAGTTCGCCAACGCTCCCGGATTTGGGATGGCCCGCATGCCCTATATGCTTCCATTCGATTTGCAAGAACGGAACGAGCCGCCCGTTGAGCTGCGCGGAACCAAAGATGAGTCGCCGTCGCCGGGGCATCCTGATCCATTGGGCGGCCTGCCTCTCGCCTTCGCGCGCCCCGGGTCGACACCCAGCCGGTTCGAGCGGCTCTGGCAGGTTCCTAAGAGCGGCCTTCGCGATTTTTTCGACCCGGACGATGAGGGCCTGGTCCGCGACCGCGATCACGTCGCCGGGTTTGTGCCCCACCGCTTCAGCCAGGATTTCCCGCCCCCGCCGCCATCGGGCCGGCTCGAGTGGGAGCTTTGCCGTCTGGAGCTGGTGAGCTTGCGTCGATTCGGCCGGCCGATGGTCTATGCGACCAACCGCAAGCTGCCGCGCATGGACGAGCTGTCCCACGTCCCGACCCGCGAGCTCAATGCATTCGAAGCGGGCGCCCTCGAGTCGCTGGCCCAGGGTGAGGAGCTGGCCTACGCCCAACAGGCCAAAAGCGTGCTGGCCTTGGGCGCCCTCCGCGCCCGAGACACGTGCACGAAGTGCCACGAAGTCGAGCGCGGGGCCCTCTTGGGCGCCTTCTCGTACGAGTTTCTGGGCACCGCCACGCCCGCCGGCAAGTCTCCGCCCGCCAAGCCGCCGATTGAGGCGGCTGGGCCGCTGTCTGCATTTTCGCCCCGCTTCCGCTTAGATAGGGTAGGCGGCGGCCTGCCGCAGCCCGTTCAGTACGGCTTGGCTCCTATTCCGCTACAACGACCGGGCCTTCCACGCGATTGTTGTCTGCGCCGGATGGTGCGATGTACGACGGCGGCGAAACAACGGAGTTTCAGCTTCTGCTCGACCGTTGGGCGGCCGGGGACGTCGCGGCGCGAGATCGGCTGCTCGAGCGGGCCGGCCAGCGATTGCTCGCGCTCACGCGGCGGATGTTGCGGGGTTATCCGCATCTGCAGCGCTGGGAACAGACGGACGACGTCTTTCAAAGTGCCGTGCTGCGGCTGTATCGCTCGCTGGGAGATGTGCGGCCCGAATCGATCGGGCAGTTCTTCGGTCTGGCGACGACTCAGATCCGCCGCACGCTGATCGATCTGGCCCGGCATCACTTCGGTCCCGAGGGGGCGGCTGCCCGGCACCAGAGCAGCGTTGCCGGCCGGCAACGAGCCGACGCGCGGAGCGATGTGGGACCTGCGCGTGCCGATGAGCGGCCCGAAACGCTCGACGCCTGGGCCTGTTTTCACGAGGCCGTCGAGTTGCTTCCCCGCGACGAACGCGACGTCTTCAGCCTGATCTGGTACGGCGAGGCCACTCAACGCGAGGCGGCCGAACTCTTCGGGGTCACAGAGCGGACTATCCTGCGGCGATTGGTCCGCGCCCGGCTGTTGTTGCACGAATCTCTCAAGAATTTCCGCGAGTGTTTTGAGGAGGCCAATCATCATGGCGATTGACGATCGATTGAGCGATTTGCTCGTGGACTGGGAGCAAAGCCAGCGCGACGGCCGCGAGACGACGCCCGAGGAACTCTGTAAAGACGCCCCCGATTTGTTGCCCGTCGTCCGCGAGTCGATCGATTCGCTCAAAGCGACGCGCTGGATGTTCGCGCCCGATCCGAGCGAGCCGAACGATGCTCCCAGTCACGATGCCTTGCGAGCCGCACTGCACGACACCGAGCTGCCCGCGTCGCACCTGACGGTCGAGCAGTTTGCCGCGTCGATCTTTCAAAGCGGCCTGCTGTCGAGCGCCGAGATTGCGGAGCTCAACCAGCGCTTAGCCGCCAGCGACCTCCCGGGCGAGGCGAGGGAAATCGCCTCGCGGCTGGTGACCGAGGGCAAACTCACGCGGTACCAGGCGTCGGTGCTGCTCAAGGCGTCGAAGGATCCGCTGCTCGTCGACAACTACGTGATTCTCGACACGCTCGACACGGGCGGCATGGGGCTTGTCTTCAAGGCCCTGCATCGCTCGATGAACCGCGTCGTGGCCCTCAAGCTACTGCCGGCCGCGATGATGAGCGCCCGCGACACGGTGAAGCGGTTTCAGCGGGAAGTGCAGGCGGCCGCTTCGCTTTCCCATCCCAATATCGTCGCCGCCTACGACGCCGACGAATCGGCCGAAGTCGCCTACCTGGTGCTCGAATACGTCGAAGGGACAAACCTCTTCCGCCTGGTGAAAGAGCACGGGCCGCTACCCGTCGCCCGAGCGTGCAACTATGTGCGGCAAGCAGCCACCGGTCTGGCTTATCTGCATTCGCGGGGCATCATCCATCGCGACGTCAAGCCGGCCAACTTGATCCTGGCAAACGACGGCACGGTCAAGCTGCTCGACATGGGGCTCGTGCGATTCGCGTCGTCCGAGGATCTGTCGAGCGTCGAGACCGACCAGGAATTGACGCAGGCCGGCATCGTGATCGGCACGGTCGCCTACATGTCCCCCGAACAAGCGCTCGACACCCGATCGGCCGACCAGCGCTCGGATATCTACAGCCTGGGCTGCACGCTCTTTTTTCTGCTCACCGGCCGCTCGCTTTATCCCGAAGAGACGGGCATGAAGACGCTGTTGGCGCACCGCGAGCAAGCCGTGCCATCGATCCGCGAGTTCTGCGAGGACGCCCCGGTCTCGCTCGACGCCGTCTTTCGCACGATGGTCGCCAAACGTCCCGCCGACCGGCTGCAATCGATGACCGAAGTTGTCGCCGCGCTCGACGCGTGTGTGCCAGGACTGGCCACGAATTCACCGGCGGCGGTCGCTCCGCGACACGCTTTGAACGTGCGTCCGATCCCCGACTCTTGGCGTCGTGGCTGGAAGCGCTTGCGGTCCAGCCCGCTGCGAATCGCGCTGGCGATCGCCGTCGTCGCCGCCATCGCGGCAGGTGGGGTCTATTTCGCCGGTACTCTGATTCGGATCAAGAGCAGCAAGGGGACAATGGACATCTATGTCGACGACCCGAAGGCCAGCGTGGAGGTGACGCCCGGCGTTACCGCGCCGAACGGCGTCGCGCAGTTCGACAATCGGCACACCGCCCGGTCGACCGCCGACCCGTTCGATAAGCAGCGCGAGATCAAGAAACGCCAGTCGACAATCCAGGAGTTGGAGGTCGAAAACCAGCGACTGCGCTCGGAAGCCGACGCCGTGCGTAACCGCGGCCGGATAGTCACAAACGGATTTCCAGCGCGGCAGCCGCCCGAAGCAGGACCGGAACCCCTCATCGTGCCGCTACGCCAAGCCCCCAGCGTCGATCGGCAGGTGGCCCAGTGGCTGTTTAGCTTTCCCGGCACGCTCATTTGGCTTCACGGAGAAGTCCAGGCGCCGCTGCAGAGCATGCGACAGTTTCCGGAAGGAGACGCGCGGATCGAGGGAATCTTCTGCAGGCGACTGGCGAGGCCCATTCGCTACAGTGAGCAGGACGTCGAGCGATTGGCGGCGCTTTCCGAATTAAGGTGGTTGAGCATCGACAGTCCCACCGTGACCGATGCCTTTGTCGTCCGTCTGAAGCCGCTCAAGGCGCTCAGAGGGCTCACTCTGGAGGGGGCGAAGATCACGGACGAGTGCTTGCCCGCGCTAGCCGGCATGACCCACTTGTCGAGCCTGAACTTGAGCGGCGCTCAAGAAATCACCGACGCAGGCCTGACGCATCTGGCCGCCCTCAAGTCGTTGAACGCCCCGAATCCAGCGGCGGAGGGCGGCAGCAGCGAATTGCCTCCCTGGCTGCGAATGGAAATCGCGCGGCGGCCCCGCCCGAGTCTTGTGCTCGATAACACACGGACAACGGAAGCCGGGCTGCTCAAACTCCAGCAAGCACTTCCCAATTGCGCCATCTACGCGTCGCATATTTATCCGGGAAGCAGCGTCGCCGGTCTGCCGCTTCCGCCGCGAGTCGGCTCCTCCGACCGCGACTGGGCGATCTGGATCTTGAGCCACTACATGAACGGCCGCATTTACACTGATCTCGATTCCGATACCGCCGTATTTAAGCCACAGGATCTGCCGCCGATCGAATTCCACATTGAACGGATTGGTTTTGGGGCGACCGATTTCGTGGTGCCTGTGTTGAACGAGTTTCTGTTTCGGCGCTTCGCCGAACTGTCGCACCTCCGCGCCCTGCAGATTGACCAAAAGGTGCCGGGGCGCGAATTGAGCGGCCTGGCGGCAATCAAGTCGTTGCGATCGCTCGGGCTCGGCGACGGAAGTGCCGGCGACGACTCCCTGCGGCCGCTGGCAGCGCTCACCGGGCTGACCACGCTCACGGTGCAAGGGAGCGACATCACGGATGAAGGGCTCAAGTCGTTGGCCCCGCTCAAGGGCCTCGCGCAGCTCGTGCTCGACGGTCGCGCCCGCAACCTGCGCGGCACGGGCTTCGAAGCTCTCGTCGGCAACACCGCGCTCCGCGGCCTCGATCTCACGGGAGCGGGCATCGAAGACGACGGCGCGCGTCAAATCGCTCGCCTGACGGGCCTTGAGTCACTCAACCTGGCCGAGACGTGGATCGGCGGCACGGGGCTGGCCGAATTGTCCAAACTCAAACACCTCAAGTCGTTGAACCTCAGGTTTTGCCGGCGACTCCGCTCGGCCGATCTCGCCCCCCTCGTCAAGCTGCCCGCGCTCGAGGACCTCAGGCTGACCGCCTGCCGCATCAACGACGCCGCTGTCGACACGCTGAAGAAGCTCACGAATTTACGAACATTGAACGTCGATGGCACGGGCATGTCGGCAGACGCGATCGGCGGACTCCAGCGGACGCTCCCGCGCCATTCCGGCACCGCAGGCCCTGCGGGCCAAACCCAGGTGAATCCGACCATTCGGTTGCCGCAGTCGGGCCTCGGACGGGCCTCGTCCGATGCCGGAGCCCAAACGAGGCAAATCCCTGGAGCTGGACCGGAAAGCTTCGTCGTCCCGCGACCTCGACCCTCCGTGCCCAGTGTCGATCGGCAGGTGGCGCAATGGCTGCTGAGCTTTCCGGGGACGCTCATCTTTCTGCAGCGCGAGCCCGCGAGGCCGATCCAGAGCATCGAACAATTCCCCGCCGGCAACCGTCCGATTGAGGCCATCTTCGTGGGGGTGCCCCAAAAAATTCCCATCAGGTACCAGGATGCAGACGTTGACCGCCTGGCTTCACTGTCCGAATTGAAATGGCTGAGTCTCGAAAGCGCCACCGTGAACGACGCTTTTATCGTGCGGCTCAAAGGACTCAAAGGGTTAGAAGGTCTCTCTTTGGCGGGCGCAAATGTGACCGACGAGTGCTTGCCAGCCCTGGCCGAAATGACGCACCTTTCGAGCCTGGACCTGAGCGGATGCGGGGGCATCACGGATGCCGGCCTCAAGCACCTGGCCGTCCTTAAATCGCTCAACGATGCCAACCGCAGTATCCACCGAGGCGACATCAAAAACTGGCTCCGACTGAGACGTTCCGGAAGGCCACTTCCTTCGCTCGTGCTCGACAACACGCAAACGACGGAGGCCGGGCTGCTCAAGCTCCAGAAGTTCCTGCCGACCTGCGCGATTTACGCGTCGCACATTTATCCCGGCGTAGGGTTGACCAATCTGCCCCTTCCACCGGAGCCCGGCTCCTCGGACCGCGCTTGGGCGGAATGGATCTTGAGGCATTTCCCAAGATGCAAGGCATCGACTGATGTCGATCCCGGCAGGGTCTTCGCCAGGATCCAAGACCTGCCGCCGACTGAATTTCACATCGAGCGGATCAGTTTCGGCCCAACCGACAGCGGGGAGTATGGCTCCGGTCTCGATGCGTTCCTGTTTCGACGCTTCGGCGACCTCTCGCACCTCCGGGGCCTGCAGATCGATCGAAAAGTGATGGCGCGGGACCTGGGCGGGCTGGCGGCCATCAAGTCGCTGCAAATGCTCGAGCTCGGCGCAGGCAACGTCGGCGACGATTCCCTTCAGCCGCTGGCAGCGATCACCGGTCTGAAAGCGCTCATCGTCCGGGGGACCGACATCACGGATCAGGGACTTAAGTCGTTGGCCCCACTGAAGGAACTGACGCAACTCATGCTCGACGGTCACGCCCACAACCTGAACGGCAAGGGCTTCCAGGCCCTCGTTGGGATCACGACCCTACGGAATCTCAATCTCAGCGGAGCAGGCATTAATGACGACGGAGTCCGCCACATCGCGCAGCTCGCCGGTCTGGAAAAACTCGACCTGTCCGAAACCGTCATCAGCGGCAAGGGATTGGCGGAGTTGTCCAGACTCAAACACCTCAAGTCCCTGAACCTCAGATTCTGCCGGGCCCTGCGCTCCGCCGATCTCGCTCCACTCGTCGAGTTGCCGGCGCTCGAAGACCTCTCGCTGGCCGATTGCCGCATCAACGACGAGGCGGCCGACACGCTGAAAAAGCTCACCAAATTGCGGACATTGAATGTCGACCGAACCGGAATGTCGTCTGACGTGATTCGTGAACTTCAGCGGACGATTCCGAGGACGCGCGTCTCACCGGCGGGTGTCCAGATCCAGGCGACTCCCGGAGGTCCAGGGAAAAACTCAGCGCATTTTGACAACTCGCAAGTCCGCTCGCCCGCTCGGCCGGCGGCGATCGTGGGCAAAACTGAGAATGAGATCTCCGACCGGCGTGAGCTGTTCGGCAACTCGCGGACCCGCGGGCCAAAACCTGGGTCGTCCGATGTCGACTGGGCCACCTGGCTGCTCAACGCCAATCCGCAGGAATTCACTTGCCAGGTGTTCGTCGACGTCGATCCGAAGCTCACCATCACTCGAACGAGCGATCTCCCTCCAATCAACTTCCACATTCAGAAACTCCGGTTCGGGCAGCCGGGCGACTCTAAGGGATTGCCCATAACCGCTTCCTTCTTCGAGAGACTGGCCGACCTGACTCAACTTCAGACGCTACAAATGTATGGCGAGGTCCGGACGAAGGAGCTGCGCGGCCTAGTCGCGCTCAAATCGCTGCACGCGCTGGCGATTCATGACGCCAGCGCCGGCGACGACGCTCTCGGGGCGATCTGCGCCATGACTCATCTCGAAAAGTTGGTCTTTGACAGCGGGGCGATCACCGATGGGGGACTCAAGTCATTGGGCTCGCTGAAGGAACTCACGGAGTTGTCACTGCCCGGTTGCGCCCGGAACCTGCATGGCACCGGTTTCGAGGCCTTGAGAGACATTACCACGTTGCGGATGCTCCGCGTCGCCGGGTCGGGCATTGACGACGACGGGGCGAAGCAAATCGGCAAGCTCGTCACTTTGGAGCAGCTTGACCTGGCGCACACGTGGATCAGCGTCAAGGGGCTCGCGGACCTCGCGGGTCTCACGAATCTCAAGTTGCTGAATCTCAGCCGCTGCCAGCGTTTGCGGGCGACCGACATGGCCCCCCTTGCCGGAATTTCCTCGCTGGAGGTCGTCTCGCTCAACGGATGTCGGATCGGTGATAGGGCCGTCGACGCACTGAAAAAGCTTCCGAAGCTTAAGTTTCTGCAGCTAGACAATACGGACGTGACACCAGCAGCGATTCGCATGCTCCGGGACACGCTCCGGCAAGCACGAGTCGTATCGCCGGCGCTGGCAAACTAGCCGCGACAGTTTTGTCGGGCGTTGTGCCTGCCGATGGTTCGGACAGAAGCCGGGACGGGACGCTCAGCGTGCCCTATTGGTCCGTCCATCGCTATCTGACAGGTATGGGTGCCATGCAACGCCGTCCACGATTTTTTGGGGACAGGATTGAGCTTGGTAGAAGTTCGAGTCTCCGTTAGGGATTGGGTTACCACACTCAAGACCCAACAGGAGACCCGAACATGGCACGGAGGCCAGTCCGCG
>Ga0210390_10003944_pt1 | contig 12650 bp, 10 predicted proteins | sample IncBWH11OmetaG_FD_161050 | JGI IMG/M metagenome (GOLD analysis project Ga0210390, IMG submission 161050) | Forest soil microbial communities from Barre Woods Harvard Forest LTER site, Petersham, Massachusetts, United States - Inc-BW-H-11-O ...
CCTTCGCGGAGATACCAGCAATGGCGTTTAGTGCCGTGCTCGATGCGATAGTGCCAATGGGAGCCCTGCGGGGTCTCGCCTTTTGGACTCAAGAGACAATCGTCGGGGGCGGGCGTCTCGGCGTGCGATGGTCTTGCGAGCGTGGTGCCTGCGAGAATACCGGCGAGGATGGCAGACACGAATTTTACGGTACGCTCTGGCATCTGCCTCTCCGGTGATACGCGGTACTTCTTCACACGGCAAATCTCGCCAAAAACTTGGGTGGCATTACGCCGCAAATCCGGAAAGCATGAGGCTTAATTCAGGCTTGGCGGCCTTGTCTGGATGCCGCCGGCGGTCCCGACAAGCAGCCTTTTGGTTGCCTCCAGGCCGTTTTACTCGCTGGCAAGTACGTCGCTGAACGGCGCGTAGCGCTCCAAGCGCAGCCAGCGCCGCCAATGTCGAGGCAATCGGTCGAATTTTGGAGCCCACGGACGTCAGCCTCGCAACCATCGATGCGAAACGCGCTGGCTCAGTTTTTCAGCACGATGCGCCCGACGACCTTCCCTGCCCGCAACGCGTCGATCCACTTCTGGGCATCCGCCATCGGTTCTTCTTTCATCGGCGTCGGCTTCACCTTGCCCGCGCGAGCAAGCGCCATCAGCTCGTGCGCCTCGGCCAGCGTTCCGACCATGAAGCCTTCGATCGTCATGCGTTTGTAGATCCATTGCACCATAGGCAGGCTGAAGTTGCCGCCCATCAATCCGGAGACAGCGATCTTGCCTCCGCGTGCGAGGACTGAAACCGCAAAGGCCATGGATTTCTCGTTGCCGGCAAAATCGACGATTTCGTCAAAGCCGCCTTCGGTCTCCTTGAGGATGCGTTTGGCAATATCGGCTTCGGAAGGATCATAGGCGGTTACAGCACCATTTTGCAGAGCGGTCTGTCGCGCTGCAGCGCTCAAGTCAGCCACCGAGATATTCTGTTTGAACATCGCCTGCGCGAAGGCGAGCCCCATCATCCCGACGCCACCGAGGCCGATCAGGAGCAGATTGCGCTGCCGCGGCCGATCGACCAGGCGCTTCAGCGCGCCATAGGCGGTGACGCCGGAGCACATCAGAGTTGCGGCCTGATTGACCGGCAGGGGGTCGTAGTCCAGAAGGTATTTTGCGTCGGGCACCAAAACGTGGCTGGCAAAGCCGCCATCGATGGTGACGCCGAGAAAGCGCTGTTTGGCGCAAAGATTTTCATCGCCCTGAAGGCATTCGCGGCACTGGCCACAGCCAATCCATGGAAATACCGCCTTCCTCGCACCGATCAATTCCCTCGCGATTTCGGGACCCGTTTCCTCGACGACGCCAGCGATTTCGTGGCCGAGCGTAAACGGCAATTGCATGCCGCGTGTGGTGTCGAGCTTCTTGCCACCGCCGAGATCGGCATAACCGTCCTGGATATGAAGGTCGGAATGACAAAGACCGCAGCGTTCGATCCGCACCAGTACTTCCCGGCCCACGGGCTTCGGCGTGTCGACTATCGTTTCGCACAGCGGCGCGTCGAATTTGACAAGCGATTGGCGACGCATGGGCGGCATGGCATTCTCCTCCAGAGGATCGTTCAATGGGTGCTGCGTATATTCGTCAATTCGCGCGCCATGGCAACAAAGCCGCCGACCGGTATGGTTTCGGCGCGCCGGGTTGGATCGACATGTGCCGCCGCGGCCAACCGGGCCGGATCGACCGCCAAAGACTTCAGGCTCTGCCGCAGCATTTTTCGTCGCTGGCCAAACGCTGCCGCTGCCACCTGCTCCAGCGCCCGGCGATCGCAGATCTCGGGCGCGGGGCGGGGCAGCAATCGCACCACCGAAGAAGTCACCTTGGGTTGGGGCACGAACGCGGCCGCAGAGATATCGAACAGGATTTTCGTCTCTGCACGCCAGTTCGCAAGCACTCCCAGCCTCCCATATGTCTCGTCATTCTCGCGCGCGACGATGCGTTCGGCCACTTCGCGCTGAAACATCAGCACCATCATGTCGTACCATGGCGGCCAGGGTTCGATTGACAGCCAGTCGATCAATAGTGCGGTCGCGATGTTGTAGGGGAGGTTGGCGACGATCCTGGCGCGGGTTGGGCCGAGCCAGGGGCGCGGATCGAAATGCTGCGCGTCGGTACAGACGATTTCCAGTCGCCCCGGATATCGCCTTGAAATTTCCTCCAGCGCAGGCAGGGCCCGCTCATCGCGTTCCACAGCAATCACGTGCCGTGCGCCGAGCGCAAGCAACGCGCGCGTCAAACCGCCGGGACCGGGACCGATCTCGACGACGGTGGCGTCTTCGAGCGGGCCGGCGGCGCGCGCAATTCTCGCGGTGAGATTGAGGTCGAGCAGGAAATTCTGGCCCAGCGATTTGCGGGCAGACAGGGAGTGCCGGCGAATGACCTCGCGAAGTGGCGGGAGATCATCGATCGCGCTCATGCCGGTTGCGCCGCGGTCATCCGCGCGGCCAGCCTCAGCGCCGCGATCAGACTCGAAGGATTGGCCTTTCCGGTTCCCGCAATATCGAAAGCGGTGCCATGATCGGGTGAGGTGCGAATGAAAGGCAGTCCCAGCGTGACGTTGACGGCGTCCTCGAATGCGAGTGTTTTGACCGCAATCAGCGCCTGATCGTGATACATGCAGATCGCGCAATCGTAAGTTCGCCGCGCCGCCTCGTGGAACATCGTGTCCGCCGGCAGCGGCCCCCTGATGTCGAGGCCTTCACCGCGCAGGATTTCGATCGCGGGCGCCACGATCGTCCCTTCCTCTGTGCCGAGCGAACCCTCTTCGCCGGCGTGCGGATTGAGGCCGGACACTGCCAGGCGTGGGTGGGCAAGTCCGAAATAGGCCTTGAGGCCCGCCACGACGATGCGCGCCGTCGAGACGATCAGGTCGGCGGAAAGCTGGGCGAGAGCGTCACGTAGTGAGACATGGATGGTCACGGGCACCACGGCAAGCGGCGCCGACCACAGCATCATGACCGGCTGCGGCGTATGGTTTGCGGTCGCAGCGAGTTCAGCAAGGTATTCGGTATGTCCGGGATGGCGGAAACCCGCCCGATAGAGAACGCTCTTGGCGATCGGATTGGTCACCACGGCGCTTGCGCGGCCTGCCATCACGTCGCCGACCGCCTGACGGATGGAGGCCATGGCAGCGTCCGCACTGGTGCTGTCCGGGTGTCCGGGCGCCGCGGTGGCCACGTGGCCAGTGGCAACGACTGGCAAAGCCGTCGCGAACGCAACGCAAGCCTCCTCGGGACGGACCTCGACGATCCTGACATCGAGGCCAAGCTTGTTTGCGCGGTCGCCGAGCGATTGGGGATCGCCAATCAAATAGAAGGCCGGAAGCTCGAGTTCATCGCGGCGGAGCCACGCCTTGATCGTGATATCAGGCCCGATGCCCGCGGGTTCGCCCGATGTCAGCGCGAGCGGCTTTGACATTCGTCGTTCGGCGTGCGTTGCGCGCCGGCTGTCTCCCGACCATCGGCGCAACGATATTCGATCATCGCGGCGCCGCGAGCTTCCTGCAGGTACGATTTCGACTTGGCCTCGTATTTTTCGCCGTACATCTTCTCCCGGATTTCCTTTTTCTTGGGCGTGTCGACCGTGGTCGGCTCCCTTGCGCACAACACGACCATTTCCACGCCTTGCTTGGTCAGTTCGGGTGGGGTCAGATGGCCGATCGGCGTTCCGTCGAGCACTTCACGAAGCGACGGCGGTATGTCGGCCGACGTCTTGGTCACGCTCTCGCGTATCGCTGCGTTCGGCATCGACTTGAAGAACGCGTTCGCTTCGGTGCAGCTCTGTATTCGCGCGCGGAGGGCCTCGGCCTCCTTCTTTCTCGTTTCAAGAGCCTCGCCGGCCGATCCCCGCGGAACGACCAGCACGATGGGTTGCATCTTGTATTCGAAACTCTGCGTGGCCTGCTTCTCGTCGACGCCTTGTTCCTGCACGGCGGCGTTGACGTCCTTTTCGCTGACCTGAAGGCTTTCCTTGTATCGGCCTCGGATCAGATTGCTCCAAACCATATCGGCCCTCACGCGCGCCTTCAAAGTGTCGGGGCGAATGCCCTGGCTCTCCAGGGATTTCGTAAGCTGCTCCGCCGTGATGCGCAGTCGCGAACTCATGGCGGCGTAGGACTGATCGACGTCGCTGGCCGAAGGGTCGATACCGAATTTCTTCCCTTCCCTGATCTTCACTTTCTCATCGATCAGCTCGCTGATCACCTGCTGGCGTTCGGGCATTTTTTTCGTGCTCAGCATCATAAGCTTGCTGCGTTGCTCGATGTCGAAATTGGTGATGGGTTCGCCATTGACCATGACGGCGACCTGCGCGTGCACCGGCGACCAGGATCCTGTCACGATCAGGGCTGCGCCGCAGCCCAACAGGAGAGCCGAAAGCCGTCGGAAGAGTACAGTCGTCATGGTCATGTTCGCTTAGCTTGCCGTTCCTGATTTTCGCGCCGGCACCTTCCCTATTGCGATGTGGCATTCGTGTTCGCAAGGGTCCGCAGGCCGAGCTGAAGCATGAAGGCGTGGCCGAGGATTGGCGGCGATGTCGTCGTCGCGTACGAGAACGATGTCACGTAGTTGGCTGCCAGGATGAAACAATCGTCCACATAGCCGGCGCCCACCACGTACTGATTGATCTGGTTCGCCACCAGATCCCATCGTGCCGCTCCCGTCGCAACCCAGTTCGTGGCGACCTTGACCGATCCGCTGACCAGGATGCCTTCGCGGCGCGTCAGATAGCCGATATCGGGCTGGGCGGCGTAGTCACCGTAGAGAACGCTGACCGACCAGCGGTCGAAGTTCGCCTTGGCTTCGGCCTCGAAGCGCTGGACGTCTCCGGTTGCCTGGTCGAACCGTGCTCGCGTCGAGATCGTATAAGTCCTGTTGGGCGAATAGCTGAGGCTTGCGACATAGTCGGACTTCGGGGTCTGAAGACCGGAATCGACGCCCGTGTTGGTCACGTCCTGCACCGCGAAGGAGTTGAGCCCGAACAGCTGATAGGATTGTCCGAACACCGCCGTGACCGCGCCGCCGCGGTCGAATTGGGTGGTCGCCTGCACGCCCGCGTTGGCGCGACCGCCGCCCTCGACGCGGTCGTAGCCGGAGAACTTGTCGACGCTGAACAGATTGGTCGTGTCGAAGACCAGGCTCTGCGCGTCCTCGTTGGGCAGCTTGCCGGCATAGGGTTCGTTGGGACGGATGATCACCTGGGCGATCGGCTCGACGGTCGTGGTGCCCCAAGGCTGCACGTTGATGAACGGATAGCGGTATTCGAGGCCTACCGCAGGCATCACGCGCAACGCCTCGGTGTCGCCGACCGGCAGGAAATTCGCAACGCCCGGCTGGTTTGAAATCGAGGCGTTGATCGCGTCGGCGCGGAAGCTGGCAAACGGCGTCCAGATTTCACCCGCGGAGTCGGTGAAGGAACGCCGCCAGCTCACTTCACCCGAGAAGCGCGTGTAGGTGCCCGGCATGCCACGCATCAAGCAGTTGGCTGGCACGATGCTCCTTGCGGGATCGGCCGAGGTCGGCAAGCACGCGCCGGTCAGGGCGGCAATATTGTTGATCGGATTGAAAACGGCGTCTTCGCGCGTGAGGTTGGTGAAATTGGTCTTGTAGCTGACCTCGCCACCCAGCACCGCATGGTTGATCACGTTGGAATAGTCGACCACCGGCCAAATGACCGGCACCTGAGACTGACCACCCGACAGGCTGAGGTAATAGATCGTGCGCGCGTCGAAATAGCTGCGGTTGCCGACGCCGGTCAGGAAAAGTTGCGAAGGGGCCTCCGTCGGCAGGGCGAGGAAAGAACTCATCGCATCCTTGTAGACGGACAGCCGGTAGTCCGACAGGAACATGAAATCCGAAAGCGCGATGCCTTCCCAACCCCAGACCCATTTATCGTTCAGCGCGAACTCGCCCTTGGTTTCGACGCCGCCACGGAATTGACGATCGCCGGGCTGGCCGGCGAAGGCTCCAGGATCAAGCTGGTCGATGCCATAGGCGCGGATTTGATAGGAGCCGTCCATCAGGCGCTGACGGAATTCAGCCTGAAGCAAGACGCCCTGCTCGGTCATGAAGCGCGGATTGAAGGTCGCGTCATAGTCGGGTGCAATGGCCCAGTAGAACGGGGTCTCAACGCCGAATCCGTAGGTTGAATTCGTCGTATAGGCCGGCATCAGGAAGCCGCTCTTGCGCTTCACCGTCGGATCGGGGGCCGAGAAATACGGGATATAGGCGATGGGAATGCCGAAGAATTCGAGCTGGGCGTTCTCGAAGTAGAGCATCTTGTCGATCTGGTCGTGGATGATGCGCATGCCTTTGACCTGCCACAGCGGCGGCTTTCTCGGGTCGTCCTTGCAAGGCGCGCACGCCGTGTAGACGCCGTTCTCGAAAACCGTGTAGTTGCCGCTGGTGCGGTCGGCCCGGGTTGCGGCCATTCGGGTGGCATCGGCGGTGTCGGCACGCAGCGAATCCACGAACCCGTCGCGATAGTCATCGCTCAAGTCCAGGATGTCGGCGTAGGTGATCTTGCCATCGGCGTCAGTCATGCGGATGTTGCCTTCCGCGTGCAGCCGCTTGGTCTTCTGATCGTAGATGACCTTGTCCGCCTCGACACTCGTTCCGTTGTAGAACAACTGCACGTTGCCGACGGCCGACACACGCGAGTTGTTGTAGTCGTAATCGACCTCGTTGGCCTGGACCAGCATCTGTCCGTCATTGGCGGGACGCACGGTGACGGGGCGGGGAGGCCGGGGATTGTAGACAAAGCCCTGCGCGAAAGCCTCGGAAGGCATCGCCACGCTGAGTGCGCCGGTGGCCAGCACGCAAACCAGGAGTGCCAGATATGGCCGCCAGAATCGGGTCAGCCGGACGCGTTGGCCGCGCACTACAGTGCGCCGCCCGAACACGGTCGACCTTCCTTGGAGGGCGGCGATAACGCCCACTACCCGTCCTCCTGGTACAACAAGGCCAAAAAGCCGGTGAGGCCACCCACGCAGACGGGTAGCCACGCCGAAGCGATCGGATGCATCAGCTCAGCCTTGCTCAAATCCTCGGTTACTTTTGAGAGAACGTAGAGCAGAAAGCCAGCTCCCACGCCACTTAAAACCATCTTTTGCACGCCACCGAACCGGAAGAACCGCAAGCTGACCGAGGCGGCCAACATCACCATTGCCGCCAGCAAAAACGGCTGGGCGAGCAGCTTGTGGTACTGCAAGCGGTAGCCGGCGGTCGCAAAACCCGAACTTTCGGACGAACGGATGTAGCCGGGTAGTTGCCAAAAAGACACAGTCTCGGGTGTGGAAAAACTGTTGCGGACTTGCGCCGGGGTCAGGCTGGTGGTCAGCGACCAGCTGTCCTGGTCGACCGGCGGAGCATCGAGGGTGTAGCGCCGAACGGATTTGAACAGCCAGCGTCCGTCTTCGAGCGTGGCCTGCTGCCCTTCGATCCGCTCCTTGAACTGGTAGTCGTTATCGAATCGGAACACCGTCAGTCCCGTCAGCCTTACGCCCTGCTGCTCGCTTCGGGCGGCGTTGATGATGGCCTGGCCGTCGCTGTTGACCTGATTGATCCAGAAACCGGAAGCATCCTGCACGCCTCCACCGGGAGCATTGCCGAACAGCTCGGCTTCCATCCGCTTGGAGAGCTCGCGTAAATTTGCAGACATCGGGTTGTAGGCGATCGTGGCCAGAATCCCGAGCGCAATTGCGCTCACCAGCGCCGGCGCAATGAACTGCCAGGCTGATACTCCCGCCGCGCGTGCCACCACGAGTTCCAGTCGCCGCGACAGTGCAAGATAGCAGGTCATCGCCCCGATCAGGATGCAGAACGGCATCATCTTCTCGAGCAGTTGCGGCACCCGGAACAGGGAGGTCTCCGCAACCGCAACCGCCGATACCTCGACCAGTCCCGAAGTCTTGCGGACCATTTCGATGTAATCGACCAGCACCAGAAGCAGGAAAATACTGGCAAACACACCGAGCGCCGAAACCACGAAGCGGCCCGCGAAATAACGCCCCAGGGTGTTGGTGATCATGCTCATGCTGCGGCGGGCCGTCCAAAGAGGCGCATAAGTCGCGCGTTCGATTTGTTGATTGCCTCGATCAGTGCCGCCGGCGGTTCGATGACCACGCCCGCGACGATGATCCAGAAGCTCAAGCCGATGGCTGCGACCAACATCAGGTATTGAACGGGCGGAGCCAGCGGCGATTTGACCGCCACCACCGAGCAGGCAAAGCCCGCCATCCGTAGCCCGAACACCGCGAGGATCGCGCCGCCGATCGAGAAATTTCGGCTCTGGCGCGTCGTGCGGGGAGCGCCCAGAAACGCGAAGGTGAGAGCCGCAAATGCAAACGGATAGATCGGTGCCATGAATCGGTCGTGCAATTCGGCCCGGAATTGCCCAGGCAACTGTTGATAGACCGTATCGGATTCGCCCGGCGACATCAGCTCCCAGAGATAGCGCTCGCGAATGCCAAGCGCGACGTCGTGGCCCTGGTTGGAAAATTTCGACATGTCGAAGCCGTAGCGGCCGAAAGCAACCAGCGCCGGATCGCGCTTGCCGGCCTCGAACCGCTCGAGATTTCCGTCCTCAAGGATCAGGAAGGAGCCGCCCTCGCTTTTGACGATGGTGCCGTGGTCGGCGACGATACTGATGCGTTCTTTCGGGTCGCGGCGGTCGTCGATGAAGATGCCGACGAGCAGTCCGCCGGGTTGTCGCTCGCGGATCCGGATCGTCAGGTTTGCATCGAGCTGAGCGAAGCGCCCTGGTTGCAGAATGTTGGCAAGCACGTCGGCGGTAATTTCGGCATCCCATCGCTTGAGGCGACGCAAGCCGTCGGGGGCGAGGTAGGAGGCGATGAACGCCACCAGCAGCGCCACCACCAGCGTTGCCAGCAGAAACGGGCTAAACAGCCGCAGCGGGGAGAAGCCGGCGGCGTTCATCACGATGATTTCCGAATCGGTGGCGAGCTTGTTCAACGTGTGCGAGATCGCGATCATCAGCGCGATCGGCGAGATGATCAAAACGAGCGCCGGAATCACCAGGCTTGTGACGCCGAGGAAGGTCAGGATCGTCTGCCCCTGGCTCGTCATCAGATCGATGCCACGCAACGCCTGCGTGATCCAGATCACCCCGGTCAGGCTGACCAGCACCACCGCAAACGACGCAAGCGTCGTGCGAAAGATATACCTGTCGATCGACCCCATCGTTATCGCACAATCCCACCTTGCGCACCGAATGGCGGCTCACAACCAATCCCGAACGGGATCCCCGTTATAGCCGTGCCGCCAAGGCCCGTGGCTGGCATCTTTTCTCACTACCATCCCTTTGATCCATCAACATAATGGCTGAGCCATGGCGCGCTTGCCATATGGTTAAGAAATCAGGTTATGTGGCGCCGCAGCCACCGGTACGCTTGGCAGCTCGGTCCAGAGGGCGCCATACTGTGCCAGCACCCGGCTCCTGACCAATATCTACCGCAGCCGCGAAGACAACAATCCTGGAACCGGCGAGCTCCCGGCTCCCCGTAACAGACTGATTTTGGAGGATTTTTCCATGACCGACGCCGTCAAGGTCGGCTTCGTCCCGCTGTCCGCCGGCCCGCGCGGAGTTCTGGTGGTGTTTTGTGACGACAGGCTGGAATTGGGGACCGCGACGCGGAACACGCTGGGATCGGCCGCCGCGTTGGTCAAGCGGGCCGCCGAGACGAATCAATTCAAGGGGAAAAACGGGGCGACGCTCGACATATTGGCGCCGGAGGGCCTCAAGGCCAAACGCCTGATCGTCGCGGGGATCGGCAAGCTTTCCGAGCTCAAGGACAACGACTTTCTCAAGCTGGGCGGCACCGTTGCCGGCAAGCTGACGGCGGGCAATGACGCCGTGGCAATCGTTGCCGAGTTGCCGACGGGGTCGATGACCCCCGATCAGGCAGCCGCGATCGCTGCCGGGATCCGGCTTCGCGCCTACAAATTCGATCGCTACAAGACCAGGAAGAAAGACGGCGAGGACGCCCCGTTGCGGGCTGATATTTCGATCGCCGTCGGCGATCCGGCAGCCGCGCGAAAGGCATTCGCTCCAAACGCCCATGTCGTGGACGGCGTCATCGCCGCGCGCGACCTCGTCAATGAGCCGCCGAACGTGCTGTTCCCGGTCGAATTCGCCCGCCGCGCCAGCCGGCTTCGCAAGCTCGGCGTGAATGTCGAAGTGCTCGACGTCAAGGCCATGACAAGGCTTGGCATGGGTGCGCTGCTCGGCGTCGCCCAGGGCTCCAGGCAACCCGGCAGGACAGTGATCATGCGCTGGAACGGCGGCAAGCGCGGCGAGCAGTCGGTTGCCTTTGTGGGGAAGGGCGTATGCTTCGATACCGGAGGCATTTCGATCAAGCCGTCCGGCAGCATGGAGGACATGAAGGGCGATATGGGCGGCGCGGCCTGCGTCGTCGGATTGATGCATGCACTGGCTGCGCGGAAGGCGAAGGTGAACGTGATCGGCGCCATCGGCCTGGTCGAGAACATGCCGGACGGCAACGCGCAGCGCCCGGGCGATATCGTTACCTCGATGTCTGGCCAGACCATCGAAATCATCAATACCGACGCCGAAGGTCGGCTGGTGCTGGCGGATGTGCTCTGGTACGTGGCGAAGAAGTTCAAGCCGAAATTCATGGTCGACCTGGCAACGCTGACCGGGGCAATCATGGTTGCGCTAGGCACCGAGTATGCGGGCTTGTTCTCCAACAACGACGAACTGGCCGAGCGGTTGAGCAAAGCCGGCCTTGCGACGGGAGAGCGCGTCTGGCGCATGCCGCTTGGCCCGGAGTACGACAAGCAGATCGATTCGCAATTCGCCGACATGAAGAATACCGGCAACCGTAATGGCGGTTCGATTACCGCTGCGCAGTTCCTGCAACGTTTCGTCGACAAGACGCCATGGGCTCATCTCGATATCGCGGGTACCGCCATGGGAGCGCCGAAAACGGAAATCAATCAAAGCTGGGGTTCGGGTTTTGGCGTTCGGTTGCTTGACCGGCTGGTGGCGGATCATTACGAACGCTAGCGCCGCGGATTTGAAGCGGGACACTGGCGCGGTGGATTTGACATTCGACAGAACCGGGACACCAAGCCGGTGACGGAAGTTCTATTCTACCATCTGCAGGACATGACGCTGGAAAGCGTGCTGCCGCCGTTGCTCGAAAAGTCTCTGGAGCGCGGCTGGCGCGTGGTCGTGCAGTCGACTTCGCAGGAGCGCGCCGACGCGCTGGACGCTCACTTGTGGACATATCGCGATGATTCCTTCCTGCCGCACGCGACCTGGCGTGCCACTGACGCTCACGATCATCCGATCGTGCTGGCGGTCGAGGAAGGCAACCCAAATCGGGCCAACGTCAGGTTCCTGGTCGATAGCGCCCCCCTGCCGGGGGACACAAGTTCTTATGATCGCATCGTTGTGGTCTTCAACGGGGACGATGGCGAGGCGCGTGCGGCCGCGCGCAGTGCGTGGACCGACTGCAAGGCGCGGGGCTTCGAGGTGACCTACTGGCAGGCAGACGAGAGGGGTCGATGGCAACGGCGCGATTAGCAGGTTTTGCCGGTTGATGATAATCTGTGGTTTCGGCCCGTGAGCTTGCACAAGGCCACGGTCGTGCCGCAAAATGATGGTCGGACAGTCGCTTGGAGCGGGGTTGGGGTTTAGTTCATCGTGCGAGACAAACGCAAACCATTGCTGGCGCTGGTTTTGTTCGCCCCGATCCTGGCGGGCTGCGGAGCCACGAGTTCCGATATCTTCTCCTCCGACCTGTTGTCGAAAGATGCGGAATGGTTTTCGCGCAGCGGCCGGCTTTTCATCAAAAACGTTTCGATCGATACGCCGCCGCTTACCCCCGACAGGCCAGTCACCGCCGCCGATCTCGTGAGCGCCGATGGTGCGTGCCCAGGGATAGCGGCCGCAGGCGTTCCGGCGAATGCCAACGCATCGTCCGACGGCTCAGCCGTGGCGCCATCGACAACGGGGAACGTGGCGCTCGGCCACACCGAATGCGATGTCGTGCGTGGCATTGGCGCACCCGACAGCGTCAATATCTCCAACAACGAGCGCGGCGATCGGGTTGCGGTTGTCACGTTTTCGCGGGGCCAGCGCGCGGGGATTTACACCTTTACCAGCGGGCGGTTGAGCTCGATCGAACGGGGATCTGATCCGGTGGCCGAACCAAAGACCGCCAAGCCGAAGAAGAAAAAACCCGCGGCGACCTGATCGCATTACTCGATCGGCATGGTCTTGCCTGCCGCCTCGTCGTATTGCGAACTCGCCGTCAGCCATTCCTCCTCAGCCCGCTGCAGGGCATCCGCGGCACTTGCCCGCGCCTTGCCGAGCTGGACGGCCTGCTTCGGATCGCGCTTGAACAAATCCGGAAGCGCAAGCGCTGCATCGATCTTGGCGATGATGTCGCTGATGCGCGCGATCTCGGTCTCGGCATCCGAAATTCTTTGCTTCAACGGAGCGCGCTTTTCCCTGAGGTCGCGCTGGACCCTGTCGCGGCCGTCGCTGCGCTCGGCGCCGACGCGATCGCGCGAACCGGCACGCGCGTTGCGCGCCGAGAGGATCAAGCGGCGATAATCGTCGAGGTCACCGTCG
>Ga0210390_10003945_pt1 | contig 12643 bp, 2 predicted proteins | sample IncBWH11OmetaG_FD_161050 | JGI IMG/M metagenome (GOLD analysis project Ga0210390, IMG submission 161050) | Forest soil microbial communities from Barre Woods Harvard Forest LTER site, Petersham, Massachusetts, United States - Inc-BW-H-11-O ...
CATTTAATTCAGTTGCATTCGTCAGGTTCCCCGTAGCCCCACGCTGGTAGGTATAGCCTGTCTGCTGTGTGGCAAGCCCGGTCACGCGGTTTAGCGTGTCGTATTGTAGCGCCGCCTGCACGCCATTGGGATACGTTACCGTGGTTACGTTGCTCGCATTGTCATACGCGTAGGAGGTGACATTGTTGCCCACCAGCCGGTTGTCAGTCACCGTCGCAAGCCGGTTCATGCTGTCGTAGGTGTACGACATCGAGGCCCCGTTCACATGACTCGACCCGATCGACTGCACATGACCCGCCGCGTCGTAGGTGTATGAGAGCGTCCCTTCGGGTGTGGCCTTCGATGAGAGCCGGTCCATGCTGTCGTAAGTATACGTAGTGGTCCCGCTCGCGTCAGCCGAGGTGGCATACTTGCCCGTCTGCGTATACGTGAAGCTAACGGTGGCCTCGCCCGGCGTGGAGCGTGAGAGCAGCCGGTTCAGTGTGTCGTAGGTGTACGTGGTCACGACACCGTTGAAGTGAGTGACTGAGGCGAGATTGCCGTTGTTGTCGTACGTCCGGCTTTCTGTGAGCGTCCCGTCGGGCAGGGTCTTTGTGCTCAGCTCGTTCAGGACATCGAAATATTGCGACGTAGTATGTGTGTTTGCGTCCTCAAGCGCGATGGGGTTGCCGTTGGCGTCGTAGCCGTAGACTGTGGTGTTGGCGCTGGTGTTCGGGCTGTTCACCTGGATCACGCTCACCAGTTGGTCGGCCGCGTCGTACGTGTACTGCACCTGGTTGCCGGCCTCGTCAGTGACTGAGACCAGGTTGCCGGGACCGTCGTACGCGTTGGTCTTGGTGGTCGAATCGGGATACGTGGTTACGGTGAGCCGTTTGCGCGCGTCATACGCGTACTGCGTCTTGTTGTTATTGCCGTCAGTAATCGAGATCCGGTTACGCGCATTGTCGTAGGTGTAGCTGGTGGTACTTGCGTTGGCCGTGCCGTAGGCCATGGTGACCGAGACCAGATTGCCGGCCGCGTCGTAGGCGTAGTTGCTAACGTTGCCCAGGGCATCCGTCTCACTGGTCTTTCGCCCAGCGTTGTCATAGGTATAGGTCGTGGTCATGGCGTTCGACGTGCCGTAGGCCATGGTGACGGATATCTCGCGCCCTGCCAGATCGTACTGATGCTTTGTGACATGACCGTCCTGATCGGTTTCAGTGACGACATTGTTGCGGAAGTCGTAGGTCTTGCTCGAAGTAGTCGAATCCGGATAGGTGGTGAGGACGAGCCGGTTGAGGGCGTCGTACTGATACGTGGTCGTATGGCCACGGGCGTCGGTATCGGAGATCTTGTTCCCGTTGCTGTCGTATTGCGAAGTAGTGACGCGGCCCAGCGGCGCCGAAGTCTGCGTGAGATTGCCGAAGGGGTCGTATTGATACGTCGTGGTGGAGGCTGCGGCGCTGCTGCCAGCCAGGATGGGCTCGACCATCGTAATCTTCTGGCCGAGCGAGTTGTACGTGTAAGAGGTGGTGCGGTTGAGGGCATCGGACTTCGAGGCCAGGTTGCCATAGCCGTCGTAAGTGAACTGGGAGGCTCGCGTGGGCGCGACGGTAATGTCATAGCCGATGGCCCCCGTCTGCATTGTGCCGTCGGGATTGAAGGAAGTGCTCATCAACGTGCCCAGACTGTCCGTGACGATCTGCGGGTTGAAGCTGAGGTCGTAATTGAAGGTGCGGACGTTACCGTCTTCGTCAGTCGTCGAAGTGGGCTCGCTGTACTGGTTGTAATTCGTGTAGCTGGTCGTGTTGGTGCTGGCTCCCGTCGCAGGGTAGGTCTGCGATGTCTTGTTTCCGTTCGAGTCATAGGTGTAGCTCATGGTGTGACCGAGCGGGTCTGTGGTCGAGAGCAGGTTCTGGTTTACGTCGTAGGTGTTGGTCGTCGTGTGGCCCAGCGGATCGGTAGACTCAAGCAGGTCACCCAGGCTGTCGTAGATCATTGTGGCCGTGCCAATATTGCCGTTCGCGTCGGCCGGATAAGTGACAGTCGTTATACCTGTATTGGGAATCTCAACACCGTTGACTGTGCTTGTGGTCGACAGGTCGTAGGCGTATGAGGTTGTCTCACCCAATGCATCAGACACGCTTTTCAGCTTGTTCGCGAGCGAGTTACCTGCAGAATCAGTATCGCCGCTCCCATAGTATGCGGTGGTCGGCAAAAGGTGGCAATTGGCGTCGGTCCCGCCCGTGTAATAGTGTGCCGGGGAATAGGTGTACTGGCTGGTATTTGGGGCGCTTGCGCCGCCACAAACGGTGTTGGTCGTTTGCGGGTACGTGACCGAAACGAGATTGCCATTGTCGTCATACCCGTACGAATAGATGTTGCCTAGCGGATCGGTGATTTGAGTGATCCGGTTTTGGCTGTCACGCACAAAAGGCACATTAAGCCCTGTGGTACTCGTGATGCCGCCGGATGTAATCGTCAGACCATTTCCACTCCGGTCCATGATCGACTGCAATCCGCCGGATGCACTGATGTTGTAAGCAGTGCCATTCGCGTCGGTGTAGATGTATCCGGGCGGGTTGTAGTATCCCCCTCCTTCGCATTCCCCATCTTGAAGCAATATATCGAACGGGCAGCCGGGGGCGGAATCTGTAAGCGTTCCATGAAGACCTGGCTCGGGAGTGAAAGAAGGATAGAACCACGGGAAGATGCAACCAACAAGCGGAGAACATCCCAAAATTTGCGGCGTGAGGTAGAAGGTTCTCCGTTGCCCGCCAAGTGTGAAAGTCACATTGCCTTTCGAATCTACGGAAAGATTGACGTTAATACCGAGGTTCCATCCGTACCCGAAATCGCCGACAGTCGAAGCATTCAGACTATCGTAGGTCCTCTGAATACTGATGGCGACCCCGGTCGAAGGCACAACCAAGTCAGTAACGGTTGAGGTCACACGGCCAGGCTTGTAATTGCCGACAACTGTGACAAGCGCGAGATTGTAGGACGAATTGCCGTTCGAGTCGGTTGCCTGGAGCGCGATCCAATAAGTGTCATTGGAAATCTGCGTCGTATCCCATGTCGCGATCTGACTTGTACCACCGGTGGTGTTGCAATTGAGCGATGTGACAGCGTTCGGATTGCTTGCAGGATAGACCGATAGCGCGCACGAGGTCAGCGTCTCTCCAGATGTGATCATGATGGGCACAACGCCTGAAACCTGCGCGCCGTTCTGCGGACTGCCGATCCAGCCTTGTGCGGTCTCCGACTGCGGGCTTACGTTGACAGTGAGCTGTGCCGAAGCCGAGGTGCCCACAACCAACGTCGTGGTGTTTATCTCTGTGGCGGTCAACTGTAATTGGTAAATGCCGGGCTGCGCGAAGGACGCGGTGGGCGAAGCCAGTTGTGCGCTGGACGTGAACGACACGGAACCCGGGCCGCTCAATTTGCTCCATTGGTATTCGATGGTGTCGCCCGCCGGCAGTGAGGTATCCGTGGCGGTCCCGGTCAGTTGCAGGCTATTCGGAAGAACGACATCCTCGTACCCGGACACCGCAACGGTGAGAGAACCATTTGTTTGGTTGCCACCCCCGTCCGTTGGGGGCAGCGTCCATGGAACATTGACCGTGTTCGAGTACGCAATCATCCCGTCGATCAGGGCCGTGGCCTGAACCACAGCGGTCCCCGCGCTTTGATTCTGATAATTAAAAGTCGCTACGCCGGAAGCATTCGTGGTCTGGATCTTGTTGAAATTGTCGGCAAAAGTGACCGTGAGGTTTACATTCAAATTCGGCACCGGATTCCCAGTCGCATCGATGGCCGTTGCCGTGAATGACAGATTGCCTCCGAGGGGTTGGGGGCTTACTGAGCCGGGGCATAGTGTGATAGAAGCCGTCGGGGCAACGCCCGTTGTGCTCGCGCCAGCAGTGATATATAGCCTAAGCGGCCCGTAATCAGCCTGTTCATAGTCGATCTCGTAAGGATATGTCCCGGGTGCAGGAAAATTAACGACGATCGGCTGAGCCGAATTGATAGAGAGGGCGTTTGAGCCCATGGTAGGGAAGCGTAAGAACGGAGTCGCACTTGGTGCAAAGTTTGTAGTCGGACCGCTCACGAGCGTTGCGCCATTTCCGATTCCGAGGATGAATAGATCGTCGTCATAGTATGTAAACGTGACATCTCCCGGACTTTTTACAACGAACGATCCACTAAACATCGCTTGAAAATTAATCATATTGCCCAGGAGCGTAGTGCAAGAAGAGGGTTCCGACGGATCCTGAGCCAACGTGTCACAGCCTGCTTGATATCCGTTTCCCTGGGCGACGATGGTCCCCGCAAAGTTTCCCTGAGCATCCGTGACAATATTCGTGAATGGCAGTGTATTGTTGTCGACTCCTGAGTTGTTTCCAGTGACGGTTTCGTGCTCCGGGTTGAAGATGAGGGTTGGGAACGATTGCGTGAACGCAGGCTGATCGGCTGGGGTTCGATCGAAACCACTAGGACCATTGTCTGTAAAGAACAACCCAGTGACTGTGGTAGTGGATATCGGCTGCGCGGGGACGATCCAGACCGCAGAAATCCTGTTCGATGCTGTCTGCCCGCCGCCTGCCGATCCCGCTGCCTGAATTGTGTCGGTACCGGATGACCCTCCAGTATATGCGAACCGCGCAGTACCGTTGACGTCCGTGACCGCTGTCCCAGACGAGGAGTTCGCACCGGTCACCGTGAATGTAACCGAGACGTTTGGTATCGGAGTTCCGTCCAAATTCTTGAAAGTGCCTACGAACGTCTCCGAGGCTCCAACAACGTACGGAGGCTGAATTTCCGCCGCCAGAGTAAGTGCCGGTTGCAAGGGAGACGGGATCAACAATACCGTTGCCGAAGCGGTTCCGGGGCCGGACGTGTTCGTCGCTGTGATCGTTACAGTCTGCGGAAAAGAGATGTTTGCCGGAGCCGTGTACACACCGGCTTGTGTCAATGTTCCGAGACCCGACGGAGATGCAGTCCACTGGATGGACGGGTTACACGACTCAATGTCTGAAGCCGTAAAATTCTGGGACTGTTGACCGTAAAGGGTTACCGCTGCGGGAGTGATGCTGAAACTCTCTGTAGATGCGGAATAAAAAGTTGAGGGCGAGCTTTGATTGGCGTACTCGGTTGCGACCCAATCTGCTGACCGGGCGACGCCAGAGATTCTAGCTTCTTCAATGCTGCCATTCAGATAGTCTCCGTTGCAGCTCAGACAGCCATCCACTCCGAACGTCAAGTCGTAGCCAGGAGCGGCGTCAACGGTCTGCTGCGTGCTGGATACGAGGGCCCCGTTCATATAGAAGCTCACTGTCGAGCCATCCCAGGTTCCCGTCAGGTAATACCATTGGCCAGATTGGGGACCTGCAGCTACTGCTCGATCGTATGCCGACGAATTCGCGATTTCAAAATTGATCTGGCCGGCGCCACGGGACCAGAAGCTGGCACCGTTCACATCGCTATCTGCGTTCTCATTCGCCATTGGCGTGGTCCAATCGGCAAATGCGTTGTAATTGACCCAAATGCTCATTGTGCCGGTATGAGTGGGCCTAACACTCGGACTATGATCCGCATCGATGTAATTCGGAGAGCCGCTTAATGCCGTTGCGTTAGCGATCTCCCCTTCAGCGACTGATGTGTTGCCGTAGACGGACGCGGTATTCCCATTGGCAGTGGAGTCGTTAAGTGACGGCGTTGTGCTGCTGTCATTAAGATGACAGACGACGCCATAGTCGCTATCCCAAACCCCGGCCGGGTTCTGCTGTAAGGTCGTGATATTGGAATTACCATAGAACATATAGATGGTTGTGTCGGTCATGTGTGAAAGAGCCGGAATCCGGACCCATGCGACAACTTGTCCTGTCGCTGGGTTGTACTCCTCCATCTCATAGTCGAGCGGGTTTTGGCCATCTACATCCGATGTAAAGACAATGTCGTAGCCGTTCGGATTGGCAACAAGGCCACCGTTTGCGACTGTCGCAAGTTGCGAGTCGATTGTGCTGAATAGAAACGGGAAGTTTGTTAGATCACTATTGTGAACCTTTGTGTGGTCGATCGTGATAGCCCGTGCATAGCTGTGCCCATTCGACGTGCACGCCGGCGAGGAAATCGTTAGAGATCCGTTCACAAATGCAAACTGGTAATTCGCCGCCGCCAATGTCCCAATCGTTACGGTAATCGGATAGGTTCCCACCGGAGAGGATCCGGTAGCAGTCGTCGACAAGGCGGGCGTGCCTCCCAATACATTGGCGCTGTCGCCGTTCACGAATCCCGTAATCGTATCCGTCAATTGCGGAATGACTGTATCTGAAATGATGCTCATGTTGCTCGCAGTCACAGTCAACGTCGCTGGCGTTACCGGCAGCGTCGCGCTTGCCGTAGTAGTGGTGTAGTCAACTGTATCCGTCGGAGTGAAAGTTACGGAAAGGGTCTGATTACCGGCGGACAAGACGGTACCTGAAGCAGGGGAGTAAACAAATGTGCCGCCCACATTCGCAGTCGCGTCCAACTGCGTTCCGCTCAGGGGCGTTCCGTAGACGATCGGTGAGGGCTTCGACCACGTAATGGTGGGAGTTGTTCTCCCTGAATTGGGCATCAGCGTGATGATTGCGGTGGCCGTTTTCGAACTGTCTACCTGACTTGCGGCCGTGACCGATACCGTTTGCTGAGCCGAAATGCCCGCTGGGGCGGTATATACACCCGAAGAATTGATCATTCCAGCATTTGACGGGCTTATAGACCAGATGACCGCGGAATTCATTGATCCGCTAACCGTCGCGGTGAATGAGGATTGCTGTCCGCTAGAGAGCGTCGTGCTCAAAGGGTTGATCGTTACGTTAATTACGGTGCCCACTTCACGCACCACCGAATTAGCATTGTGGGCAATGTACAGGTCGCCTGCTGAATCGATAGCGACACCCATGGGCGCATTCAATTCTGCTAGGGTCGCTTCGCCACCATCACCCGAAAAGCCGGCAGTGCCATTCCCTGCAACAGTGACAATCCATCCTGTCGAGAACATGACCTCGCGAACCACATTGTTATTCGAATCCGCAATGTATAGATTCCCACTCGAATCAAAAGCCATCCCCATCGGAGCGTTGAGTTCGGCTGCGGTTGCTTGGCCGCCATCGCCTAGGTATCCAGCAGTTCCGTTGCCAATAATCGTGGTGATGATTCCGGTCGCCGCCGCGACCTCACGCACGACGTTGTTGTTCGTATCTGCAATATAGAGATCTCCCGATCCGTCAACTGCAACTCCGGCCACACTGTTCAATTCAGCATTAGTGGCCAGCCCTCCGTCGCCCAAGTAGCCCGCTATGCCGTTTCCAGCTACCGTTGTGATGATTCCAGTTGCGGCCGTCACTTTGCGAACTACATTGTTACCTGTATCGGCAATGTAGAGATTGCCAGCCGAGTCCACGACCACTGCTTCCGGAGCGCACAAGACTGCACTCGTCGCAGGTCCGCCATCTCCCGAGTAACCGTTTGCATGATTTCCGGCAAAAGTAGTGATGATTCCCGTCGAGGCGGTTACCAATCGAATAACATTGTTGCCGTAATCGGCAATGTAGACATTCGCCGCAGAATCAAGAGCGACGCCCATGGGGAGATTCAGTTTCGCGCTTGTCGCTGGGCCGCCGTTTCCAGAGTAGCCGGTCGCATGATTTCCGGCGAAATTGTTAATGATTCCTGTTGCTGCAGCCACTTCGCGAATGACGTTGTTTTGCTCGTCGACGATGTAGAGATTTCCTGGAGCATCCATCGCGACGTCAGTCGGGTGGTTCAGTCGAGCCGCGAAGGCCTGTCCGCCGTTCCCTGTGTAACCGTTGTCTAGATCGCCAGCCACCGTAGTGATAATGTCGGCAGGGGGCACGCCGGATACTGACAAGGAGACAGAGGAATTAGCTGTAGTCGACGTAGTCCGTGGGATTGAAGGTAACGGAAAGTGTGTGCGAACCGGGCGTCAGCACCGTGCCAAAGTCTGGGTTGTATTGGAAAGTGCCCGGAACCGTCGCAGTTGCGTTTAGCTGGGTCGCGCTCAGCGCCGTTCCATAAATGATGATTGCCGGTGTCGACCAGCTTACCGTTGGCGTCGCCTGGCTGACTGTGAGATTTATGTGCTTATTTGGCGAGTTAAAGTCAACCGTGTCATTCGGAACAAAATTTACCGAAAGTTGCTGTGTACCGGCGGCTAAGACCGTACCTGCTGCCGGCGAATATGTGAAAGTTCCCGCGACAGTGGTAGTCGCATCGAGCTGCGTTGCACCGAGCGCGGTGCCGTACGTGATGGGCGATGGCACCGACCACGTGATCGTCGGTGTCACCATGTTGACGGTGATATTTACATTCTTGCTGACCGTGTTGTAGTCGGTCGTGTCCGTTGGGGTAAACGTAACGGAAAGCGTTTGAGTTCCTGCGTAAGGCACCGTACCGGCAACAGGGCTGTAATCAAACGTTCCAGCGACACTTGCCGTCGCGTCCAATTGCGTCGAACTGAGTGCAGTCCCATAGCTGATGGCCGAAGGCCTCGACCAGGTAATCGTGGGGTTCGTCTTCGCGAGCAGCTTGTCGCTGTGAAAAAGAAAGGCAAGGGAAACAGGAAGGAGAATTGCAGCGAAACGGCCAATCTTCATTTAGCCCTCTGGACCCTGATCGGATTAAGCAGTTTTTGAGACTCAAGCAGCTCGCCGAGCGACGAACGTCGGCAACGACGCGTAGCAGCGACACAGAAGACACAACTTCACTGCGCATGTCGCATGAGGCACCGACACACGTCTCGTTGAACGGCAATAGCAGTTCCGGAGAAAAGGGAATACGATGGGGCGCCTATGGTCTTGTCTTGAAGCGCCACTTCATTGTGTTTATTTGAAATGGATTGTACTGCTCGACACGATAGTCCGAAGTAGCTTCTAGGTCAACATAAAATCTGCACTTTTCTTGTTGAAATGTGTCGACGATGAGTGTCTGAGCGGTCGAGTAACCAGCATGTTGCCGCTTTGATTAACGGCCAGCTTCAAGACGAGATGCCGGTGACTCAGGAGAAAGGCCAGCTCGCTCTTTGCCCCTAGGACTGCGATTTCTCGCTCACACTAGAGTTTTGGCGAGGAACGGCACCGAAAACTCTGCTTTGAAGTCTCTCGCGAATGGCGTCCTCCGGTAAGTCATCCACCTACAGGAACGTTATCTCCTGCGTTACCGAGGCAACTTGTGCCGGTGGCTCGCGTAGCGCTACTTGCTGGGCCTCGGCACCGTCACATGCTTTTGCTCCGTGGCCTTCTCGATCCACTGTCAAACGCAAATTCCAGTTCAACTCACCTCCCTTAAAATTCTTCAGCCGGGCGATCCGCTCAGATTCGAAAAAGCTCCAGTTTCCACTGGCTGAGTTTTTCGGGGCAGGGGAGAATGTGTCGGCGAATTCCCTAGCGGTATACGACATCTTTTGGGGTATTGCATCGGGTTTGAGCCCAATCACGACTTGGCAACCACAGAGTTCAACAGGGTTCAACAAAGATCAACACCTCTGCTTCCAAAACAGGTCGAACCGTTCGTTCAGATTTATTGAAATTCGACAAGTCTAGCTTTTTCAGATTGAGAAAGATAATGCTTTACCCTTTGCCCCTGTCACACTTGGAGGATCGATACACGGGCATGCCCCGTCCCTCGCCTAGCCCGCGAATCTGCCGATCAGGTTTAACTTATGGTGCTGAACCTTACCAAACTCGACCCGGAGGAATTGGAACTCCTTTGCGAAGACTTGTTGCGAGCGCTTGGATTCAACATCGAGTCGCCTACGCGCTGCCACCCCGAACACGTGAAGAACGCGCAAGTTGTGCAAAGGTGGCGATCAGTGAGCACTGCAATGGCAAACAGCAGACCTTTTTGGATTTTGTTTTGTCACACTACGTCGGTGTCGGAGTGGATGAACTCGCCCAGGAGAAACTAACACCGTTGCTCCGACTAAGGTATTTCAACTCTATAACCGACGCCATCAAAGACCTAGGTGTGCCTGAAGAGATAAGTAAAGTATTCGAGCGATTCCAAAAGTATCTCTACGAAGAGGCTGCATAGGGCTAGAAGCGCAGTCGCACGAAACCTTTCGTCGACCAATCAAAGGATCGGCGGCCTGCCTTCCTCCTTGTGCTCCGCAAGAATTATGTACTTCTTGAAAAGACAGGAGTTGCGGAGGCATGATGGCTGTCGATTGGGCGGGCAGTACGGTTGATAATCGGGTCGATGGACCTTCTGAGGCTAGTTTTCGCTCCTTTTGAAGCTTTTCGAGAATTCACCGGCGATTTCACCAGCTGTTCTCCTCAAAAATTCGATCTCTCCGGCGATCGCTTGTTTTCTTAGAGATGCCGGCCGCTCCATCGGAGTCCAAGTCGGACCCCGGTCCGAGAGCCTTAACCGTTAAGAGCAAGCTACAAAGCACACCGATGGAATTCTGGCGAGGCACAGGTTCTGTCCGGATAGGCGACTACATTCCCGGAATCCACCCAAAAGTCTTCTTCTCGCAGAAAGGAACGCGTGGGGTCGCGTGGGTTCACGTATGCCTTCACGGTTTCGCCCTTGTACGAATTCGCCCACGCGTGTGCCTCATCCTCGCTGGCAAAGTCGCGGCTGTAGTCACCCATCTGTTCCTCGGGGTTGCGATAGATGTAGGTGAGCGTGGCGCGGTAGCTGGGATAGCGAGCGTCGTCCGCAACATCGGCGACACTCATAAGGTCAATTTTCGCGGATTCTGTCGGCCAGCTACGGCAACGAGTGCGTTCAATCCACTTTCCCAGGAATACCTGAAAGATGGCCACGAGCACAGCCACTCCGGCGGCCAGCATGACCAAGATGAATGTGTAGATGGTGGCTGGGCCGACGGTTCCGCGCATAAGGATGCTGACGATTGTCAGAGTCATCGTCGGGCTCATTTGCTTCAGCCTAACACTGGCAATGGGGCATGACTTTGCAACATCGCTGTTTCGGGTGCATCACCAGCAAACCGGACTCTACCTGAAAAATAGGTTCTGTCCTGATAGACGACGATCCAGGCGTTACCCCATTCATGGACGCTAGGGCGTTTTCGGTACTAATCCGATAAATGCCCCTGAAACAATGCTGGATGTGTAATTCGTCCTGTTATCAGCAATTGAGAATTACCTCCGAGTTGACTGCGGCTTGCTCACAATCACGGACGGGAGATATTGAAAAGGCAACTCATTCGACTGGGCATGTTCGATTACTTCGCCGTTGCAGTGGCATTCTGGCGCGCCTTGGCAACGAGGGCCTCAAATCGGGCGTCTCCATGCAGCGATTTAAGGTCAGGATCTTTATCCATACCCAAAACGGCATAGGCGGGTAATCCATGTTCCACGGCCTCCTGCAAGAGAGAAAGCGCCTCACTGCGCCGGTTCTGGCGGGCCATGATGCAAGCAAGGGTGTACGTAGAATTAGCGGTCTCCGGATGATCCGGCCCAAGGACACGGCGGCGAAGGTCTAGAGCCTCCCAATCGAGCTTCTCCGCTTCAGCGTAATGACCTTCATGATCCATAGCGTTCGCCAAGTCGTTCATCGACCTCATTGTGTCTGGATGCTCAGGCCCCAGGACACGGCGGCGGATATCAAGCGTTTCTCTATACAACTTCTCGGCCTCGGCGTGACGGCCTTCGTCATCCAAAGCTGCAGCCAAGCCGTTCATCGAAACTAATGTGTCTGGATGTTCCGGCCCAAGGACACGACGGCGGATAGCGAGGGCTTCACGATTCAACTCTTCTGCCTCGGCGTAGCGGCCGACCTGATCCATAAGGTTCGCCAAGTTGTTCACCGAGTTGAGCGTGAGTGGATGTTCCGGTCCGAGAACACGGCGGCGAATGTCGAGCGCTTCCCGATACAACTTCTCCGCTTCGGCGTAGTGGCTTTCTCTCCACAGATCGTTCGCCAAGTTGGTCATCGAGGTTAGTGTGTCGGGATGCTCCGGCCCAAGGACGCGGCGGCGGATGTCAAGCGTTTCACGATACACCCTCTCCGCCTCGGCGTATTGGCCTTCGATCCAGAGATCGTTCGCCAAACCGTTCATTACACTGAGTGTGTCCGGATTCTCGGACCCAAGGACATGCCGGTTTATATCGAGGGCTTCCCGGTGCAACTTCTCCGCCTCGGTGAAATGGCCTTCGGCCCGCAAGTCGTTCGCTAAATTGGTCATCGATCGTACCGTGTCGGGATGCTCCGGCCCGAGGACACGGCGACGAAGATCGAGTGTTTCCCGTTGCAACTTCTCCGCTTCGGCGAAGTTGCCCTCATTAGCCATAACACTCGCCAGGCTATTCATCGATTGCAGTGTTTCTGGATGCGCCGGTCCGAGGACGCGTTGTCGAATTTCCAAACTTAGCTGCTGAAGTGACTGTGCGCGTGGGTAGAGCCCGAGGTTTTCGTACACGTCACCCATGACTTGCAGCAGCTGCGCCTGGAGTTCAGGGTCATTCGTCAGGCTCGTCTTGACCTCTGTCGAGGATTTGTCGAGAATTTCGCGTGCGGTAATGGTATTGCCCCGCGATTCGCTCGGGTTCGAGACCTTAAACATACTGGTCATAAAATCGGTTATATGGTTGGCCCGGTCGCGTTCCCGGTTCGCGCGGTCGCGCTCTCGGTT
>Ga0210390_10003946_pt1 | contig 12642 bp, 11 predicted proteins | sample IncBWH11OmetaG_FD_161050 | JGI IMG/M metagenome (GOLD analysis project Ga0210390, IMG submission 161050) | Forest soil microbial communities from Barre Woods Harvard Forest LTER site, Petersham, Massachusetts, United States - Inc-BW-H-11-O ...
GAGCATGGCAATCAGCGGCTCGAGAAACTTGCTCGCTCCGGCGCGATCGACCAGCAGCGTCTCAGCGGCGCCGCAGACACCGGTGCGACGCATCTTGGCATTGAGCACGATCGCTTTCGCCATCGGCAGCTTGGCCGCGCCATCGACATACACGTGACACACGCCTTCAAGATGGGCGAACACCGGCACGCGCGCCTCGGTCTGGACGCGCTCGACCAGGCCTTTGCCGCCGCGCGGCACCATCACGTCGATCATGCCATTGAGCCCGGAGAGCATCATGCCGACGGCAGCGCGCTCCCGCGTCGGCACCAGCGAGATCGCCGCGGCCGGCAGCTCGGCTTCGGTGAGACCCTCCACCAAGGCGGCATGGATGGCGCGGGCGGAGCGGAAGCTTTCCGAGCCACCGCGCAGGATCACCGCGTTGCCGGCCTTGAGGCACAGCGCGCCCGCGTCCGCGGTGACGTTCGGCCGGCTCTCATAGATCACGCCGACGACGCCGAGCGGCACCCTGACCCGCTCGATCCGCATGCCGTTGGGGCGCCGCCACGATGCCATCACGGCGCCGACCGGATCCTTGAGCTTGCGGATCACGTCAACACCAGCGGCCATGGCTTCGATGCGCTTGGCATCGAGCGTCAGGCGGTCGAGGAAGGCCGAAGCGGCGCCCGCGGATTTTGCCTCGGCGACGTCCTCGGCGTTGGCTGCCAGAATAGCCGCGCGCGAGCCGCGGATGGCCTTGGCCATAGCGGCCAGCGCGCGGTTCTTGCGCGACGCCGGCGCGAGCGCGAGCGCGTGCGCGGCCTCGCGGGCCCGGCGCCCGATCTCGCCCATCGTGGCTTCCATTGTGCCGGCATTTTCGACCGCTTTGAGCGGGGCATTCATGGCCTTGATCCGTCTCACGTTGTTGCTTCCTACCATATTCGGCGAGCCCCGGCGAGGCAGCTTGCGGCGTGTGGTTGTCCACACTGCTCCACAGCGCTTCGCGCCACGGTCATAGAAATAACGGAACCTGCCGAACGCGAAGGGAGTTTCGCCCCGGTATCTGGCGAAGGAGAGTTTTAATGGGTTCGTCCACGTATCGCACGCCGACCCGATTGCCACGGCGGTTCCCGGTCGGAGCCAAATATGTGGTCGAGGGCTATGGCGGCGACGAAGGTAATTTTCGGGTCATTGCACGCTACGTGGTTTTGCCCGGCGGGCGGCGGATCAATGTTCCCGCCGATATTTCAAGCCCGCCGCCGCGCGCGCTGGCGTTCGGGCGGAGGGCCACCGCCAAGCAATCCCCGCCCAAAAACCAGGCGACGGCCGACGGCAAAAAAATCGCCGCACGGCGTGGAACCGGTTAACCGCGAACACGTTGAATGAGTAGCGCCGGGCGAAGCCCCCCAGCCCCTCACCCTCAATCACCCGGCGTTGAACCCCGGCCGCGCCAGCGGCCGGGGTTCCCTATTTTGGGAACCTTGTTTGCAGCTATTCCCGGCTGACGACCAGATCGTCGCGATGCACCATTTCGGCGCGTCCGCTGAAGCCGAATATCGAAGCAATGTCGGTCGACGAGCGGCCACGGATTTTCAGCGCGTCCTCGATATCGTAGGCGATCAGACCGCGGCCGACTTCGGCACCATTGGGCGCGCGGATAATCACCGCGTCGCCGCGGGCGAAACTGCCGTCGATGCTGACGACACCCGCGGGAAGAAGACTCTTGCCCCGCCGCAGCGCCGCTACCGCACCGGCATCGATGGTCAGAATGCCTTTCGGCTCGAGTGCGCCGGCGATCCATTTTTTGCGTGCCGTCACCGGATTCGCTGCGGTCAAAAACCACGTGCACCGGGCACCCTCGGCGATGGCCCGCAACGGGTGCTCGACGTTGCCCGAGGCGATGACCATGTGCGTGCCGGCATTGGTCGCGATTCGCGCCGCCTCGATCTTGGTCTGCATGCCGCCGCGCGAGAGTTCGGATCCGGCGCTGCCCGCCATCGCCTCGATCTCCGGCGTGATGCGCGGAACGCAACCGATGTGCCGCGCCGCGGCGTTGTTGTCGGGTGGCGCGTCGTAGAGGCCGTCGACATCGGACAACAGTATCAGGAGATCGGCGCTCACCATGGTGGCGACCCGCGCCGCGAGCCGATCGTTGTCGCCATAACGGATTTCGCTGGTCGCGACCGTATCGTTCTCGTTGATGACGGGTACAGCGCGCCATTGCAGCAGTGTGTCGATCGTGGAGCGCGCATTGAGGTAACGCCGCCGCTCTTCGGTATCGCCCAGCGTCACCAGCACCTGGCCGGCGGTGATGCCGTGCTGGGATAACGCTTCGGTCCAGGTGCGCGCCAGCGCGATCTGGCCGACGGCGGCCGCCGCTTGGCTGTCTTCCAGCTTCAGCGGCCCCGGGGCTAGTCTGAGCACGGCGCGGCCGAGCGCAATGGCGCCCGAGGAGACGACGAGCAGGTCGCGTCGGTCGCGATGGAAATCGGCGAGATCGGCGGTCAGCGACGCCAGCCAGGATTCGCGCAGCCGGCCGGCGCGCGCGTCGACCAGAAGCGACGAGCCGACTTTCACGACGATGCGGCGGAAATCGGCGAGGGTCGGAATCTTCATGGCCGGATGGAGCGAGAAGTCGAGCGGCTGCTATATTTTGCGTTGGAGCATGATCTTTTCCGAAAACCGGTTTCCACCCCGGATCAAGTCCGGGGCAGGCCTTTGCGGGATCATGCTCTACAGCTCCGCTTCGTGCTCCAATTGCGCCTTGTTCTCAAGGCAATAATAGCCGGACAAGCGGCTGACCAGCTTGCGGCGCTTCCAGTCGTTGAGGATGCGGCTGACGTTCTCGCGGGCGATGCCGGCCATGGCGGCGATGTCGCTCTGTCCGATTTTCTGGCGGATGACAATACGGCCTGAGCCTACGTCCTGGCCGAAATGCTCCGCGAGCTCGAGCAGGGTCGAGGCGACGCGGCCTTTGAGCGGCAGAAAGCTTCCGGCAGCGACCACCGTGTCGGTCTCGCGCAAGCGCATGGCGAGGAGCCTGACCAGGGTCTTGTAGACCTCGGGATGGCTCTGCGCGAACGCCTCGAACGCGGCGCGGCTCAAGAAATTCAGCGCCGAGGGACGCACTGCCACGACCGCGGCCGACCGCGGCAACCCATCGATCATCGACAATTCGCCGACGATGGAACCGCGGCCGAGGAAGGAAAGGATCCGCTCGGTGCCGGTGCGCGACACCATCGTGACCTTCAGCAAGCCGTCTTCAACGCGATAGCAACCGTCGCCTGGATCGCTGGCGAGAAATAGCACCTCGTCGGCCGCAAGCCGCACTGGCTTGGCGCCGATAAAAAGGTCTGTCGACAGATGTCCAGGCAAGCCCGCGAGTAGGCTCGGAACCGGACGCGCGGTCTTCTGCATGGGCCTCTGCATCCCCTTGGGCGCGGCCAATAGCACAAAAGCATGAGCGGGATTTTGCCGCAAATGGCTGACGACAACAAAAGCCCGCCCGGACGCCGGGTCCGGGCGGGTTCAGTCGACCCTCGAGGGGTCTTGGGTGGGGGTTGGGGACCGAGATTCCACCCCTTGGACTCGCCGCCGGCCGTCGGGGGGTCGGGGGGATGCGCGGCTCTGCGCGGCGAACCAAGTCCGTTGTTAAGAACAACCTACCGGGCCCGCGCGGAAGCCGAAGTGACCTGCATCACAGAAAATATTGTTTCATTTAACCATCTGGCCAAACACAAGTATTTTGCAAACGGCCGTTTTAAATTGTGGCGATTGTCTGGCCCGCCTTCAAGACGCCCGGACTTTGACACCAGCGCGCTGCTCGATCGGCTGCACGACCGCAGAGAGATCGGCATCCGGTCCGCACTCGTCGCAAGCGATTTGAAACAGCCGAGCCACCGCTTCAATCACATCGGTCGGCACGCCGAGCGCTTGGCGCTCGGCGAGGAAAAGCTTGATGTCCTTGAGCATCAGCGCGGCGGCAAAACCAAGGTCGAACGTACCGGGCAAAATCGCTTTAATGAATTTGTCTTCGGTCGCCGTGTTGCGGCCGGTGCCGGCATTGATCACCTCGAGCATCAGTTGCGGATCTAGCCCGGCTTTCACGCCCGTGACCATCGCCTCTGACGTCGCCGCCATCGCGGTGGCGGAGAGCACGTTGTTGACGAGCTTCATTGTCTGACCAAGACCGGGACGCTCGCCAAGGACGAACACTTTGCCGATCACCGCAAGCGCCGGCTCGACCGCCGCGATCTCGGCGCGCGGACCGGACACCATCACGGCGAGCGTTCCTTTTTCCGCGCCGCGGACGCCGCCGCTCACCGGGCTGTCGATCTGCACGATGTTGCGCGCAGCCAAGAGAGCGAAGATGCGTTGTGCGGTCGCCGCGCCGGTGGTCGACAGATCGATGAAGCGGCGGACGCGTTTGCCTTCAATCACGCCGCTCGGGCCGGTCGCGACGGCGAGCACGATGTCCGGCGTCGGCAGGCTCGCCATGACGGTCTCAGCGGCGTCAGCGACTTCCGCCGGCGAGCGCGCCGCGATGGCGCCATGCGCGGCGAGATTGCCGATCGCTTCCTGGCGGGTGTCATAGACTACGACCCGATGTCCGGCCTCGACCAGCCGCCGCGCCATGTGCGCGCCCATGTTGCCGAGACCGATGAACCCGATTTCCATGTTGGTGTCTCCTTCCCCAAGTCTCTTGTCGTCATGGCTGGCCGTTGAAACGCCGGGCCGCCGGATCGAGATGGCCGCGACAATCCCGGCCGTGACGAACTCTAGGCCATAAACTCCGCCCGCACCTTTTCGGTATGCTCGCCGAGCGCCGGGACCGGACCATAGCGGCGCGACGTGGACGCGTGACGTTCCGCCGGCGCCGGATACGATACCGGCCCGCCCGGCGTGCCGATTGTCATCCGGCGCAGATGCGGATGACGCGCCAGAGCGGCGACGTCGTTGATGCCGGCAAAGGCGATATCCGCAGCGGCGAGCTTTTGCATCAGCGCATTCGCGTCGAGCGCTTTGGTCACGGCGGCGACTTTGCCATCGGTCTCGGCGCGGCGCGCTACGCGCTCAAGGTTGGTGGCGAAGCGCGGGTCGGTCCCAAGCGCGGCGTCGCCTAAGACTTTCTCCGCCAGCACACGCCATTCGCGATCGCTCTGTACGGCGATGAGAACAACGCCGCCGTCGCGGGTCGCAAATGCGCCATAAGGGGCAATGGCGGCGTGGGTCAACCCGACGCGCTGCGGCGGTTTGCCGGCTTCCTGCTGCATCAGCGGCACCGCCATCCAGTCGGCCATGGCGTCGAACATCGCCACCGAAAGCTCGGCGCCTTCGCCGGTCCGCCCACGCGCGATGAGGGCTTCCAGGATCGCTTCATAAGCATCCATGCCGGTCGCCACATCGACGACCGAGACGCCGACGCGCGACGGTTCCGTGGTGCCGGTAATCGACGCCAATCCGACCTCGGCCTGAATCAACAGGTCGTAGGCCTTGCGCGCCGCATAGGGGCCGTCTTCGCCAAAACCGGAAATCGAACAACAAATGAGCCGCGGATAATCGCGCCGCAGCCGCGCAATCGGGAAACCGAGCTTGGCGACCGTGCCCGGCTTGAGGTTCTGCACGAAGATGTCGGCGCGCTTGAGCAACGCCTCCAGCAGGGCCTTGTCGTCGGCTCTGACAAGGTCGAGGACTACGGATTCCTTGCCGCGGTTGAGCCAGACGAAATAGCTGCATTCGCCCTGGGCAAACTGGTCGTAGTAGCGGGCGAAGTCGCCCTCGGGTCGTTCGATCTTGAGCACGCGCGCGCCGGCGTCGGCGAGCCGGCAGGTGCACATCGGCGCCGCCACCGCCTGTTCGAGTGAGACCACGAGAAGTCCGGAAAGCGGGAATGTCATCAATACGACCGCGGCAACCCGAGCACATGCTCGGCAACGTACGACAGGATCAGATTGGTCGAGATCGGCGCCACCGTATAAAGCCGGGTCTCGCGAAACTTGCGCTCGATGTCGAATTCTTCGGCGAAGCCGAAGCCGCCGTGGGTCTGTACGCACATATCGGCCGCCGCCCACGACGCTTCAGCGGCGAGGTGTTTCGCCATGTTGGCTTCGGCGCCGCAATCCTTGCCGGCTTCGTAAAGACCCGCCGCTTCGCGTACCATCAGCTCGGCGGCGCGCATGCCGATATAGGCGCGGGCGATCGGAAACTGCACGCCCTGGTTCTGCCCGATCGGGCGGCCGAACACGACGCGCTCGCGCGCGTAGGACGCGGCCTTGTCGATGAACCACTTGGCGTCGCCGATACATTCGGCAGCGATGAGAATACGTTCGGCGTTCATGCCGGACAGGATATAGCGAAAGCCTTCGCCCTCGGCGCCGATCAGATTGTCGGCGGGCACGCGCATATTCTCGAAGAATACTTCGGTTGTGGCGTGGTTCATCATGGTGCGGATCGGGCGGATGGTCAGTCCGTCGCCCTTGGCCGTACGCATATCGATCAGGAAGACCGAGAGTCCCGCAGTGCGCGATTTCGCCGCCTCCCGGGGCGTAGTGCGTGCCAACAGCAACATCAGATCGGAATGCTCGGCGCGCGAGGTCCAGATCTTCTGGCCGTTGACGACGTAATGTTCGCCGTCGAGCGTCGCCGTCGTGCGCAGGCCGAGCGTGTCGGTGCCGGAGGTCGGCTCGGTGACGCCGAAGGCCTGCAGGCGCAATTCGCCGCGCGCGATGCCGGGCAGATATTTCTGCTTTTGCGCAGCGCTGCCGTGCCGCAGCACCGTGCCCATCGTGTACATTTGCGCATGGCAGGCGGCGCCGTTGCAGCCCGACGCCTGGATTTCTTCCATGATGGCGGCGGCCGCCGTCATCGAAAGCCCGCTGCCGCCATACTCTTCGGGGATGAGCGCCGCCAGAAAGCCGGCCTTGGTCAAGGCGGCGACGAATTCCTCCGGATAGGCGCGCTCGCGATCAAGCCGCCGCCAATACTCGCCGGGGAAATCCGCGCACAGCGCGCGAACCGCCTCGCGGATCGGCGCGAGGTCGGCGGCTTCCGTCACGGCCGCACCTCGGCGCGGCCGTTGTTGATGGCGATGATGTCGCGCTCGACGACACGCGCGCGAAAGCTGACGACATCGCCGTCGCGCCACATCTCGGTGCGGATCGTCTCGCCGGGAAAGAGTGGAGCGGAAAACCGGCAGCCGAACGAAGCCAGGCGCGCGGGATTGTAGCCACACATGGTCTTGAGCACGGCGTGGCCGCAAACGCCGAACGTGCCGAGGCCATGCAGGATCGGGCGAGGAAAGCCCGCCGCCTTGGCGAAGGCGGGCTCGGCATGCAGCGGATTATAATCGCCGCTTAAGCGATAGATCAGCGCCGCCTCGGGCCGCGTGCCGAAATCGCTGATCGCATCGGGCGCGCGCGCCGGCAGCGGATGCGGCGTCGGGGCCGCACGTGGCGGCCCGCCGAAGCCGCCATCGCCGCGGCAGAAGATCGTCTGCGTGACCGTGCCGATCAATGCGCCGCTCGCCTTGTCGGTGATTTTTCGTTCCGTCAGCAACAGCGCGCCTTTGCCGGCGCCCTTGTCGATTACTTCGACGATCCGCGTGCGGCCGACGACTGCGTCTTCGCCCTTGAGCGGCCGGCGCAGGGTGAAACCCTGCTCGCCATTGACCACCATGACCCAATTGATGCCGCTGTCGGGATTGCGCGCCAGCGAGCCGGAGTGGCCGATGACGGTGGCCATGGTCGGCAGCACTTTCAGGTTCTTTTCGTAGACGAAGGCGAGCTCGTCCTCGTCCATTGGGTCGTGGCCCAGGCCGACGCCGAGCGCGTAAAGCATGCAGTCCTTGGCATCGTAGACCTGGACTGCCGGCTCGATTTGAAGCGCCATGAGCTTATCGTAGACGATGGTCATTGCTCACACCGGATCCCAGGAGAACACGTCGGGCGAGCGCTCGAGCGGCGTAAACGAGGTGGCGAAGGCGCCCTTGAGCTGCTCGGCGAGCTTTTGCGGCGTCCAGCCGTCGGAGCGATGCAGGGTGCGGATCGGGCGGTTCTGGTTGAACAAATAGATTTCGTTGTTGCGGGCCGACAGAATCTGGCCGCTGATGCCACTGGCCGCATCGGAGGCAAGATAGACCACGAGCGGGGCGACTTTGTCCGGCGACATCTGGCTCGCCCGCGCCACCCGCGCTTTTTCCGCCTCGGTCTCGGCCGGGATCGATTGCACCATGCGGGTCCAGCCGAACGGCGACACGCAATTCGAGCGCACATTGAACCGCGCCATGTCGAGGGCGATGCCGCGCGACAGCCCGACAATGCCGAGCTTCGCCGCCATGTAATTGGCCTGGCCGAAATTGCCGATCAGCCCCGACGTCGAGGTCATGTGCACGTACGAGCCGGAATTCTGTTCGCGGAAAGGCGTGGCGCAGGCCCGGCTCATGGAAAAGCTGCCATTGAGATGGACGCTAATCACATCCGACCAGTCGCTCCAGCTCATGCGATGAAAGATGCGGTCACGCAGGATGCCGGCATTGTTGACCAGGATGTCGACGTGGCCGAAGGCATCGAGCGCCGATTGCACGATCTTGTCGGCGTTGGCCGGCTCGGCGATCGACAGCGTCGAAGCGATCGCCTGGCCGCCGGCTTTCTTGATCTCGTCGACGACCGACTGCGCCGGTCCGGCGTCGGTGCCGGCGCCTTCAAGACTCGCGCCGATATCGCAGACCACGACGCGAGCGCCCTCCGCCGCCATCAACAGCGCAATGCCGCGGCCGATGCCGCGGCCGGCGCCGGTGACGATCGCAACCTTGCCGTCGACGATCCCTGGCATGCTACCCTCTACCCCCAAACCTCTTCCGCCAGTTCGACGATCATACGCAGCTTCGCCCATTGCTCGTCCTCGGCGAGGATATTGCCTTCCTCGGTCGAGGCGAAGCCGCATTGCGGCGATAGGCAGAGCTGGTCGAGGTCGGTGAATTTGGCCGCCTCGTCGATGCGGCGCCTGATCGTGTCGCGCGATTCCAGCACCCCGGTTTTCGACGTCAGGAGGCCGAGCACGGCAACACGGCCCTCCTGCAGACGTTTCAACGGCTCGAAGCCGCCGGCGCGGACGCTGTCGTATTCCATGAAATAGCCGTGCACTTTGATGCGGTCGAACAACACTTCCTGCATCGCTTCATAGCCGCCCGAACCCATGAACGTCGATTTGTAGTTGCCGCGACACAGATGCATCGTCACCGTCATGTCCGGCGGGATGTCGGATATCGCGACGTTGATGAGATCGGCATAGGCGGTGCCGAGAAAATCCGGATCGTCACCGCGGTCCTTCATCTGCTGGCGATATTTCGGGTCGCACAGCATGGCGATGAACACTTCGTCGAGCTGCAGATAGCGGCAGCCGGCGTCGTAAAAAGCGCGCACCGCCTTTTTGTAGGCCTGGCCGAGATCGTCGAAGAATTTGTCGAGACTAGGATAAAGCGTCTCGTCGATCGGCGTGCGCACCGGGCGGCCATAGAGCGCCGACGGCGCCGGAATCGTCATTTTCGGCGTCCGCTTGGTATGCGCCTGCAAGAACTTGAAATGCTCGAGCATCGGATGGCCGGAAAAGCCGAGCTTACCAGTGACGCGTACGCCATCGTTGCGGGTGGTGACCGCGGCAAAAGCGATGCCGGCGTCCATGACGTGCCGTTCGACGCCGTCGAGCCCCCAAAGGAAATCGAGATGCCACCACGAGCGGCGGAATTCGCCGTCGCTGATCGATTGTAGCCCGACGGATTCCTGCTTGGCGACGATGCCTTCGATCTCCCGGTCTTCGACGTCACGCAAAGCGGCGGCAGTGATCTCGCCCTTGGCGTGACGCTCGCGCGCTGCCTTCAGCGCCGCGGGGCGAAGCAAACTGCCGACGTGATCGGCGCGATATGGAGGTTTTGCGCGCTTCATGATGCTCCCCACACCTCCTCGGCAATTTCGACGATGGTGCGCAGCTTCGCCCATTGCTCGTCTTCGGATAGGACATTGCCTTCCTCGGTCGAAGCAAAGCCGCATTGCGGCGACAGGCAAAGCTGATCCAGCGCCACATATTTCGCCGCCTGCTCGATCCGCCTTCTTAGTTCATCGCGGCTTTCAAGGGCACCGGATTTGCTGGTGACGAGGCCGAGCACGACCATCTTGCCCTTGGGGACAAAGCGCAGCGGCTCGAACCCGCCGGCGCGCTCGCTATCGTATTCCATGAAATAGCCGTGCACTTTGATGGCGTTGAACAGCGCTTCGGCGACCGGCTCGTAGCCGCCGGAGGCGACAAAGCTCGAACGAAAATTGCCGCGGCACAGATGCATGGTGATGGTCATGTCGGCCGGGATCTCGGCGATCGCCGCATTGATCATGCCGGCATAGACGTCCGGCAGCGCCGCCGGATCCTCGCCGCGCGCGGCGATCTGGCCGCGCAGCGACGGATCGCACAGATAGGCGAGATTGACTTCGTCGAGCTGCAGGTAGCGGCAACCAGCGTCGGCGAAAGCGCCCACGACCTTGCGGTACGACTGGCCGAGGTCGCGATAAAAATCCTGCATCGCCGGATAGACCGCTTCCGGCACGGCATCGCGGCCATAGCGGAAATGCAGCGATGACGGCGACGGGATCGTCACCTTCGGCGTTTGTCCGGTGTGCGCCTTGAGGAACTTGAAATGCTCGATCATCGGATGCAGCGTGTAGCCGCCAAGCTTGCCGATGACGCGCAGCAGGATCGAGCGCGGCTGCGGGCCGCTGCCGGCAAACTTGATCTTGCGCTCGCCGACATAGGATTCGACGCCGTCGAGCCGTTCGAGGAAGTCATAGTTCCAGGAAACGCGGCGAAACTCGCCGTCGGTGATCGACTTGAGCCCGACCTCTTGCTGTCTGTGGATGACGTTTTCGATCTCGCGATCCTCGACGTCCTCAAGGGCCTCGGCCGAAATCTCGCCGCGCGCGCGTTGCTCGCGCGCCGCTTTCAGGACCGCCGGCCGCAACAGACTGCCGACGTGGTCGGCGCGAAACGGCGGCTTGGTGCACGGCATCATCTAGCCCACACTTCCTCGGCAATCTCGACCACCATGCGGAGCTTCGCCCACTGCTCGTCCTCGGAAAGCACATTGCCCTCTTCGGTCGAAGCAAAGCCGCATTGCGACGACAAGCAAAGCTGATCCAGCGCCACGTATTTGGTCGCCTCATCGATACGCCTTTTGATGTCGTCTTTCTTCTCCAGGGCGCCGCTTTTCGAGGTGACGAGCCCGAGCACCAGCTGCTTCTTGCCCTTCGGAAAAAACCGCAGCGGCTCAAAGCCGCCGGAGCGCTCGGTGTCGTATTCGAGAAAATAGCCGTCGATATTGAGCTCGTTGAACAGTCGCTCTGCCAGCGGTTCGTAGCCGCCCTCGGCAATCCAGGCGGAGCGGAAATTGCCGCGGCAGGAATGCAGGGTGACCACCATGTCGGCCGGCTTGCCCTCCAACGCCTGGTTGATCAGCCGCGTATAGATGGCCGGAAGCTGTTCCGGCTGGTCGCCGCGTTCGCGCGAATGGGCGAGCTCGCGCGCATCGCACATCATCGCCCAGGTGGTGTCGTCGTACTGAAGATAGCGGCAGCCGGCGTCGTAGAAAGCGCGCAGCGCCTTGCGCGCCGCTTTTGCCACGTCGTCGAAGAACGGCTCCAGGTCAGGATAGATCTGCTTGCTGATCGATTGCCGGCCCGGACGAAAATGCAGCATGCCGGGCGCCGGAATGGTCATTTTCGGCGTGACGCGGGAGTGCTCCCGGACGAAGCGAAAATCCTCGACATGCGGATGTGAAGTGAAATCCACGCGGCCGATCACCCGCACGCTCTCGGCCTTGGTTTTGACCCCGTGAAAGGTGATGCCTTCGCCGACCTGATAAAGCTCGACGCCGTCAAGCTCTCTCATATAATCGAATTGATACCAGGAGCGGCGGAACTCGCCATCGGTGGCGAGCTTCAGGCCGATGTCCTCCTGTTTTTTGATCGCCTTTTCGATCTCGCGGTCCTCGATCGCGCGCAGCGCCTCCGCCGTGATCTCGTTGCGTGCGCGCTTGGCCCGCGCCTCTTTCAGAGCCGGCGGCCGCAGCAGGCTGCCGACCTGGTCGGCGCGGAATGGCGGCGCGGTTCGCTGCATGCGTTCCTCCTTTAGAGCATGATCCCGAAAAGTGGATACCGGTTTTCGGAAAAGATCATGCTCCAATGCAAAATCCGAGGCGCTCCACCGTTGTTTTTGGTTATGACGGCGAGGCCGAAGGCGGGGTCGACCGGTTGATTTTAAGTTGCCATGAGCGCGTGTAAATCCCATTGCGCTTCGCCAAAACTGCACAGACACTCTGCGCGCCGCGCAGAGCGTGCCCACCATCAGGAGTAGTTCCATGCCTCCCGTGCTCCGGCTTTACGAAGACGTGCTCAGCAACGACGCCGAGGTCACCCTGCCGGCACGCCCGCGCATGATTTTCGTCGCCCATGGCGCGATCGCCATGGCCGACCACGGCCCGCTGCGCGACGACGAGGCGATCGGCAGCGAAAGCGCCATCAGCCTCAAAAGCGAACGGCAGGGCGCCACGGTGTGGCGCTTCGAGCTTACCGCCGGGGATGAGGATGGCACGGCAGCCGCAAAGGGCGTCGTATCGCGCGAAAG
>Ga0210390_10003947_pt1 | contig 12641 bp, 13 predicted proteins | sample IncBWH11OmetaG_FD_161050 | JGI IMG/M metagenome (GOLD analysis project Ga0210390, IMG submission 161050) | Forest soil microbial communities from Barre Woods Harvard Forest LTER site, Petersham, Massachusetts, United States - Inc-BW-H-11-O ...
CGATTTGAAATCGGACCAGGAGTATTCTTCGACGAAGCGGCCATTGGCATCTCTTTTCACCACGCCGGTGGCTTGGACTTCGTAGGTCCAGCCGTCGTTGTTGCCCTTCATGTGGTAGGTCAGTTTTTCGCCTTCGGTGTAATGGCGGGCGAGCGGGCCGGGCGTTGGCGTCGTGCTTTGGGCAGCTACCTGAGCGGATGCGAGCGCCGAGAGTGCGCATAAGAAGATAAAGGCCGAGGGGAGTGGGAGAAGTGCGGAATGGCGCATGTTGGATGAGCTTCCAATAGTACGTAGAGTACTATAACGCTACGTGCTATGAAAGTCAAAGGCTCGGCGCAACGGCAAGGCTGGTGGCGGCGAAAAGCAGGTTCCTCGACTCCGCGGGATTTTCCGCCTCGCGGAACATCCCGCTACGCTCGGAATGACAACTGGTGAGGGCCGGCGGGAATCGACGGCAAAAAACTAAGGGCGGCCAGGGGCTGGCCGCCCTCATTTCGAATTGTGGAAGCGGGGTTAGACGCCCTTGACGTTCTCAGCTTGCCAGCCCTTGGGGCCTTTGACCACGTCAAATTGCACTTGCTGACCTTCCTGCAGGCTGCGGAAACCACTGGCCTGAATGGCGGAGAAATGCACGAAGACATCCTCACCGTTCTGGCGGCTGATAAAACCGTAGCCCTTGGCGTCGTTAAACCACTTCACTGTTCCTGTTTCCATGATGGTGCTTATTTCCTTTGTTGTTGATGTAGCGCTGAAACTTTTCGGGTCTCTTGCAGGAAGGTCACTCGCTGGGTTGAGCGGAGATGCTTTTACTGCGAAGGAGCTCTAAAGTCAAACGCAACTAAATTGTAAAGAAACTGCCCATAAATAGCTACATATTTACTGTGGGCTATGGCTAAACAACTGACGGGAGGGATGTTATGGTTCGTACGAAGGAACAGGAAAAACGGCCTCGACTTGCCACCTTTGGGCAAACGATTCATCATTGAATGATGGGAATTATGGGAGTGATGCGCTGGCGGATTCTGCTGGTTTCGGTTTTGCTCACGGCTTCGGCATGGGCGGGGATTGTCGACGAGGTGCGCATCGCCCTGACGCAGAACAATTTTTCTGGCGCCGAATCGGCGCTGAATTCTTATCGCAGCCAACAGGGCGTCACGGCGGAATATCTGGAAGCCTATTCCTGGATGGCGCGGGCCGCGCTCGATCAGCGCCAGTATGACCAGGCGGTGGCGTATGCCAAGCAGACGCAGGATCAGGTGCAGGAGTTATTGAAACAGCGCTCGCTCGACGCTGAACCGCACCTGCCCCTGGCGCTGGGTGCGGCGCTGGAAGTCCGGTCACAGGTGCTGGCGGCGCAGGGGCAACGGACGCAGGCGGTCGCGCTGCTGCAATCCGCGCTGCGGACCTATGCGAACACCTCGATCCACGACCGGCTGCAGAAGAATCTGAACCTGCTGGCTCTAACTGGAAAGGTAGCCCCGGCGCTGAAGGCAGAGCAGTTCCTGGGAGCGAAGTTGCCGTTGCCGGCTGAGCTGAAAGGTGAGCCGGTGCTGCTGTTCTTCTGGGCGCACTGGTGCGCTGATTGCAAGGCCGAGGCGCCGATTATTACTCAGCTTCGCTCGGAGTATGCCCCGAAAGGATTTAAGGTCATTGGTCCGACGCGGCTCTACGGCTACACCGCGCAGGTTGAGCATGCTTCGCCTGCCGACGAGATGCAGTATATCGATGCCGTGCGACGTCATTTTTATTCCGGGCTGCTCGACATGCCGGTGCCGGTGAGCAAGTACAACTTCGAGGTTTACGGAGCGTCGACCACGCCAACGCTGGTGCTGCTGGATCGGGCGGGAAAAGTAGCCTGGTACCATCCCGGGGCGGTCTCTTACGACCAGTTGCGGGCGGAGATTGAAAAAGTGGCGCGGTAGCGAACAACGAGGGCTCCCGCCTTGTGTTCGCGGTGCTACTGTATTTGGCCATGATGTATGTGCGGATCAGCCGGGGCTGGCTTTTCTCGCGGACCGCGCAGCGCGTCTATCTGCTGTGCGCAGTCCTGAATCTCGCTCTGCTGGCCACGCGAATCGGGATCGGCGCTGCCATCTTATCGGCGGGTGTTTCTGCCCTTCCGCCGACCACAGTCTTAGTGGTGAAGGCCTTTTTGTTTCCGGAGATCGTTGGGAGCGCGGTGCTGTTTGTCGGCATGTCGTATTGCTGGTTGGGATTCCAGGGCTCGTATGCAAAGAAGGGGTTCTGGATTGTGTTCGTGAAATTATGCTTGATCACCGCGCCGGTGTACTACTTTGCCGTCTACAGGCGAACGGCTCGGGCATCTTCGATTCAAGGGCCTTAAGCGACCTCTTTCAATCTTCCCGTCTTCACGTCATAGACAAACCCTCGTACCGGAATTTCTTTCGGAATCCACGGGTGCGATTTCACGCGCTGCATCTGCAGGCGCACGTTCGCTTCTAAATCGTCGAAGGCATGGAAATGCGCCGGCTCACTCGCGACAACTCCCATCTTCTCCGCGAGTTTTGCCCGGAGCTCGTACTCCTGCACCTTCAGCAGGCCGCAGTCGGTGTGGTTGATGATGATGAATTCCTGCGTGTCGAGCAGATGATGGGAGACGATCAGGGAGCGCAGGGCGTCGTCGGTAGCGATGCCGCCGGCGTTGCGGATCATGTGCGCGTCGCCGGGATGCAGGCCGAGGCAGTGCTCGAACAGGATGCGGGAATCCATGCAGGCGAGCACCGCGACGTGGCGGCGAGGGCGGACGGCGAGATCGCCGAGGGTGAAATTGCGGGCGAAGGTTTCGTTGGCCTTTAGCAGTTCGTCGGCTACGGACAATTTTGTGCGCTCCTAAATTTGCCGGAAATCCCACCGCCGGATTTCGCTTAGGACAGATTGTCTCGCAAAAGCGGCGCGACATCAGGACCCGGGCATTCTCTCCTACTTCTTAGGGTGCGAAACGGCTAAGGTCGAAGATGCGACCAGCAGTTTGCCTTCGTCGCTGTTCAGGAGATCGAGGTCGAGAATCATTGCATTCCCCCGGCGGCCGGTATCGCTTCTGGTGGTTCGGGCGCGAAAATAGTACGTCTTGCCGACTTCCGCGGTCAGGCTGGACAAGGAAATGAGGCGGCCAGCAGGCAGATAATCTGCGATCCAGTCAGCGCATAAGTGGTGCTCACCGGGTTCCACGGAAAAAAACAGGTACGAGTTGCCGCGATCTGCTCCCACCCACGCGCCGTCTGCGGCAACTCGAATGGTCACATCGTTCACCAAACTGAACTTCTGCTCTTCGATGACGTAGATCATTCCCTCAGACGGGTCGGCCGCCTGCAAATGCGCGTCGCTGCTGGCACTGGCTTTTACCCTGAACTGAGTCTGGGCGGGGCCGCACGCAGCTGTGACCTCTTCCTGTGCGAAGGCTGAGACGGCGAAGAGAAGTACGGCAAGAGCTGCTCTCATGTCTGTCCTCCCGTCCGAATGAAGTCGCGCGGAAGTGCCGGTCCGGCCCCTCACGATCAGGTTACCCTCAGGATAGAACGAAAAAGTGTCAACCGTTACAAGAATCGGGTCATGCTTTGTAATAGTCTGTCGCGTCTTGTGATTGACAGAGGAACGACGACTGGCCCTCAACCGTTAGAATCTCTGAACCCTGCCTCTATGAATCTGGATGACACTATCGTTGCGATCGCCACGCCGCTGGGTCGCGGGGGAATCGGTGTGGTGCGGCTGGCCGGGGCGCGGGCGGTTGAGATTGTTGCGCCGATGCTGCGGTTGACGCGCGAATTGAAACCGGGGTGCGCGGTGTTTGGGGAATTGATCGAACCGGAACTCACGACAAAATATCAAGAAACCAAGGACGTCAAAATCCCCATCCTAACCTCAAAAAGCGCGGTTAGGATGGGGCACCGAGAGCCGTTGGGCGCCGACAAAGGCCGCATCGACGAAGTTGTGGTCACCTACTTCGCCGAGCCGCACTCCTACACCACTGACGACATTGTTGAGATTTCCGCGCATGGGTCGCCCGTCGTGTTGCGGCATATTGTGGAGCTTTGTGTGGCGGCGGGGGCGCGGCTGGCCGAGCCTGGGGAGTTCACGATGCGCGCCTTCCTCAACGGGCGCATCGACCTGACACAGGCCGAGGCGGTGCGCGACCTGATCGACTCGCAGACTTTGTATCAGGCGAAAGTGGCGGCGCAGCAGTTGGAGGGGGCGCTGTCGCGGCGGCTGCAGCCGATCAAGAAGGAGCTGGTGGAACTGATCGCGGCGCTCGAGGCGGGGATCGATTTCGCCGAAGACGATGTTTCGGTAATGACGGATGCGACCGTTCTCAATCACATCACGGCCGTGCGCACTCCGCTTGCGCAACTCAGCGCGAGCTTTGCTTACGGCAAGATCGTGCATGAGGGATTGACGCTGGCGATTGTGGGCCGTCCGAATGTGGGCAAGTCGAGCTTGTTCAACCGACTGGCGGAGCGCGAGCGCGCCATTGTGACAGCAACTCCAGGAACGACGCGGGACCTGGTCAGCGAGATCGTGGCGATTGGAGGGATCCCGGTCAAACTGGTCGATACGGCCGGCATTCGCGAGGCGCTCGACGAAGCGGAATCGCTGGGTATTCGTAAATCGATGGAAGCGTTAGCTGACGCCGACCTGGTGCTGGTGGTGCTTGATGCATCGCAGGGTGAGACCGCGGAAGACGGGGAGTTGCTGCGGTTGGCCGAGAACCGGCCGGTGATTGTGGTGGGGAACAAGTGCGATCTCGGAAGCAGTGGCCACTGGTCGGTGGCTGGTGGTCAGAAAGTCCTGACTTCGGCTGTTACTGGCGAGGGGATTGCTGAACTACGTGCAACGATTCTCCGGCATGTGGGCTGCGAAGGCGGGGCGCAGGTTGAATCTGGTTTTCTGACCAACGTTCGGCATCAGGGATTGATTCAGGATTCGCTGGCGGCGCTGGATTCGGCGAGGACCGCCGTGGCTGGGAAGGTGCCGCATGAGATGTTGCTGATGGATCTCTACAACGCGCTGCGGCCGCTGGATGCGATTACGGGTGCGACTACGACGGACGACATCCTCAACTTGATTTTCAGCACGTTTTGCATTGGGAAGTAAGAAACGGTTAGAGATTTCCGCCGCGAAGATATATGACCAAGAGCCCGGCGACTGTAAGGGCGAGAAATCCGAACGAAAAAATGTAATAGAGCACTTTCACCTTCGGCCATATAAACGCTGGCCATTTGTCGGAAAACTTGTCGGCGAAGGTATCCCCCATTCGCGGAGGCAGAACAGCCTCTTCGGAGTCGGGCTTCCAGCTTCCTGCGATCCACGTGGCGCGAAGATTCGACACCAGCAACGCAACAACGATAATTCTCAGGACCCCGATGCCGGGCGAGTTCACAAACAAAAACACGGCCGCCGCAAGAAAATCGACGACATAGTAAACCAGGATGACTGCGGCCGCGAACGGGTTGTGTTCCCGAACCCCGACCCCTCCGAAATGAAACAAGAGAAAAACCAGAATGCCGAGGATGGGCTGGCGGGCCGTCACCGCCAGAAAGAAGAGCGACATCACGCCGACAATCGTGCACACCCAAAAGCCCTGCACCGCCAGGTAGTCGACGTCTGCTCCGCTTTGGATCGACGGCCAGAACAGGCTTTTGAGGCGGCTCTCGCTGCGAGGGGTCGAATCCGAGAGGCCAAGCGTTTGCATGGCCCAGCATTAGATCGCAAGCCGGGTGTCTTGTCTACGAAAAACTCAGGCTACTTCGACAGCGCGGCCAAAGCATCGCGGAACATCGCGTCGAATGACGCGGCCTTGCCGCTCTTCGTAGTCACAAACAACGCCTTTTCCGCTGCCGGGCGCTGGTAGCCGAGATTGACCAGCGCGGAGAGCACATCTTCTTCGGTTGCGTTCATAGTGGGGGCTGCCGGAGCTGAGGCGGGACCGGCTTCGGGAAGTTTATCGCGCAGTTCGAGCACCATGCGTTCTGCAGTCTTCTTTCCGATGCCCGGGATGCGGGTAAGGCGCGCCACGTCGTTGCCGCGAATCGCGCCGACCATTTCGTCGGCGGCCATGCCGCTCAGGATCGTGATGGCGAGCTTGGGGCCAATGCCGCTCACGGTAATCAGCTTTTCGAATAGCAGTTTTTCCGAGGGGCGCAGGAATCCATAGAGTGCGATCAGGTCTTCGCGGACGTGCGTGTGGACGTGCAGCGCGACCTCGGCGCCGACGGCCGGCATGTCAGAGAACGTGGGCACGCTGATGGTCACGTCGTAACCGACGCCGGCCGTTTCGACCACGGCCTGGTTGGGATGCTTGGCCAACAGCTTTCCGCGCAGATGAGCGATCATATTTGGGCAGAGATGTTCTCGCCATTGTAGCGCCCGCGCGGACTTCCTCCTGACGTGGTTTCTAAACTCAAGTGGAAGCGAGAAAATTCAGTGAGCACGGCATTAAATCGCAGCGGCCTGATCGCGGCGGCGGGCCTGGATTTCGATGTAGACATTCACCAGGGAAACCGCGGCGGGGGTTACACCAGGAATGCGCGAAGCCTGGCCGATCGTTCGCGGGCGCACGTGGGTGAGTTTTTCCTGCATCTCGCGCGACAGGCCGCTGACTGACTGATAGTCGAACCAGTCGGGAATGGAGTGCTGCTCGGCTTTCTTCAGGCGCTCCATCGCGCGCTGTTGCTGCAAGAGATAGCCTTCGTATTTGATCTCGGTTTCGACGGACTTGAGTTCGTTGCGCAGTTGGGAAGAAATTCCAGCCACGGATTGGCGCGGATTCTCCAGGATTTGTTCTCTCGTAAAAAACTCGGGCGCGACGTTGCGGAGAATAGGAACCAAGCGCTCGACTGTGACTTCAGGACGCTTGAGCAGTTGGGCCAATGTTTGGCCTATCGCTGAAGACAAATCGGCGGTCGTGGCGCTGCTGGCGACAGCAGGTTCCTCACCCTCGCCTTGCGAGTGTTCGGAATGACAAGGATTTATTTGGGCGGCTGCTTCTGATCTTGGGGCCGTCGTTATTTGGGCCGTCATCCGGGATGTGATTTTCGTGGTTTCCAACGTTTTCTTCAGCACAGTCAATCGTTCCTGCTTCGACTGGAAATCTGCCCACGCTTCGTCGGAGATCAGGCCGACTCGGCGGCCATGGGGGGTTAAACGGCGGTCGGCGTTGTCGATGCGCAGGTGCAGGCGGAACTCGGCGCGCGAGGTGAACATGCGGTAGGGCTCGTTCGTGCCTTTTGAAATCAGGTCGTCGATCAGGATCGCGGTGTAAGCCTCGGTGCGGTCGAGGATGAGCGGCGGCTCGTCCTTTACCTGTAAAGCCGCGTTGATGCCGGCCATCAGGCCCTGGCAGGCGGCCTCTTCGTAGCCAGAGGTGCCGTTGATCTGGCCGCCGAGAAACAGGCCAGCAATTTTGCGGGTTTCGAGCGTGCGCTCCAGTTCCGTGGGATCAATGGAGTCGTATTCGATGGCGTAGCCGGGACGCAGCACGTCTGCGTTTTCTAGGCCGGGGATCGACTTCAGAATTTCAAGCTGGACTTCTACCGGCAAAGAAGTGCTCATGCCGTTGACGTAGATTTCGTGCGTGTTCAGGCCCTCGGGCTCGAGGAAGAGCTGGTGGGTTTCCTTGTCGGGAAACTTCACGATCTTATCTTCGATCGACGGGCAGTAGCGGGGGCCGATCGACTGAATCTGGCCGCTGTACATGGGCGAGCGGTGCACGTTTTCGCGAATGATGCGGTGCGTTTCGGGAGTGGTGTAGGCGATGTAGCACGGAACTTGCGAGTCGTGGTGCGCGACGCGCTTGGTGCGAAAACTGAACGGCGTGGGGTCAACGTCGCCGGGCTGCACGGGGAAGCGCGACCAGTCGATGGTGCGTCCGTCGAGGCGTGGCGGAGTGCCGGTCTTGAGGCGGCATCCGCGCAGGCCGAGCTTCTTCAATGCTTCGCCGAGCAGAACTGCGTTGGGCTCCCCGGAACGTCCCGCGGGATATTGCTGCTCGCCGCAGTGGATGAGTCCGTTGAGAAAAGTTCCGGTGGTGATGATGACGGCGGCCGCGGCGACGGTGCGGCCGTCGCGGAGGCGTACGCCGCGCACGATTCGGCGACCGGAGCTGCGCACTGGCTGGACGGGCGAGTCGCCCGTCCCCACACGGGGGGTGGCAGTTTCTGGCTGAGAACTGACGGCTGAGAGCTCGGAGCTTTCTACGATCAAGTCCGCGACTTCCGCCTGCTTGATCTTCAGATTCGGCTGGGACTCGAGGACTTCGCGCATCTTCAGTCGGTAGGCTTGCTTGTCACATTGCGCGCGGGGCGACCAGACGGCGGGGCCGCGGGACGTGTTCAGTAGGCGGAATTGGATGCCGACCGCGTCGGTGATCTCGCCCATGATGCCACCGAGGGCATCGACTTCGCGCACCAAGTGTCCTTTGGCGATTCCGCCCACCGCAGGGTTGCACGACATTTGCGCGATCAGGTCGACGTTCAGCGTGTAAAGGGCGGTCTTCAGGCCCATGCGCGCGGCGGCCATGGAGGCCTCGCATCCAGCATGGCCGGCGCCGACTACGACTACGTCGAATTGTTCGGTGAACTGCATAATGATCGGGCGACGGGTGCGGGAAAAATCCTTGACGGTATTTCTTCTTTCATTCTAGCAACTTGGGTCAGGTTGTGATCGCGATCACTTGCCGACAGCGCCTTTACGCTCGTATATTGGGTTGTCCTAATCGAACGCCGGAGGGGGCTTTCATGACTACCGCAGAATTCTTTGAGCAATTGGACGCACGCATCGGAAAATATGACCTGCTGGGCCATCCGTTCTATAAAGCATGGTCGGCCGGTCAGTTGACGCGCGACGATCTGCGCGAATATGCGCAGGACTACTATCACCACGTCGAGGCGTTTCCCTCGTACCTGGCGGCGCTGGGCATGCGGCTGGAGGAAGGCGAACTGCGGCGGGCGGTCCTGGCGAATATGTGCGACGAAAAGGGCGCTGACGGTCGGCCGGAACGGGATGCGGTGGCACACTCCGAGCTCTGGCTCGATTTTGCCGAGGGCATGGGATCGAGCCGCAACCTCGAGTGCCATAGTCCTGTGCCGGAGATCCGGCAGCTCATCGGACACTTTCATCAGGTAGCGAGCGAAGGCTCGTGCGAGGGGGCGCTGGCGGCTTTTTATGCATACGAGTCGCAGGTGCCGCGGATTGCGCAGGAAAAAGAGCGCGGCCTGCGCGAGATGTATGGCGCCGACGACAAGACCTGCGGCTACTTCACGCTGCATGCCACGGCAGATATCTACCACTCGAAGGTGTGGCGCAAGCAGCTCGAAAAGCGGATCGAGGCCCGTCCCGAGACGGCAGACGCGGCGCTGGACGCGGCCGAGAACGCGGCGTGCATGCTGTGGAAGGCGCTCGATGGGATCGAAGCGCGGAGGATGGTCGCGCCGTAGTTGGGAAGTGGGATTCTTGAAAACTCGATCGAGCCAACGATTTCGCTAGAATCGTTGGCTCATTTCTTTTGAACTGAACCTGAGACTTCCATTTTGATCGGCGTCATTTCCGACACTCACGGTCTGCTTCGGCCCGAAGCGATTGAGACGCTGCGCGGTGCGGAGCACATTATTCACGCGGGGGATATAGGCGCAGCGGAAATTCTGGAGAAGCTCGCGACCATCGCGCCTGTGACGGCCATTCGCGGCAATGTCGACATCGCCGCCTGGGCGAGCCGGCTGCCGGAGACGGAAGTGCTCGAGACCGACGGCATTTCTATTTATGTTCTCCACGATCTGGCGCAGCTCGATCTGAAGCCGGAAGCGGCAGGGTTTGAGGTCGTGATCTCGGGACACAGCCATGTGCCGACGCAGGAAACGAAAAATGGCGTTCTTTATCTAAACCCTGGAAGCGCTGGGCCTCGGCGCTTCAAATTACCAGTAAGCGTGGCGCGCCTTGTGATTCGCGAAGGAAAGATCACGGCCGAAATTCTTTCGCTGAAGGTGTGACTTAATGATGTGTGACTAATTTCGTGGAGCCCCGTCCACCGCTCCATGAACAATGCCGATCGTTCGCGTTGCTACAATTCCAAAGAATGTCCCTCACGTTCGAAATCAATTCCAGGATCGGCAAGGCGCGCGGCGGGCGGCTGATTACGCCGCACGCTGCCATTGAGACTCCGGTGTTTATGCCGGTGGGAACGGTAGCGTCCGTGAAGGGCGTGCCGCAGGACACGCTGGAAGAACTGGGCGCCCAGATCATTCTCGGCAACACTTATCACCTCTATCTGCGGCCGGGTGTGGACACGGTGCGGAAGCTGGGCGGGTTGCATGGGTTCATGTCGTGGCGGCGGGCGATTCTGACCGACTCGGGCGGGTTTCAGGTGTTCAGCTTGAACGAGCTGCGCAAGGTCAGCGAGGAAGGGGTCACGTTTCGTTCGCATTTGGATGGGTCTTCGCACTTTTTCAGCCCCGAGAGCGCAATGGAGGCGCAGATCGGGTTGGGTGCCGACATCATTATGGCGTTCGATGAGTGCACAGAATATCCGGCGGATCAGGCTCGCATGCGGGCTTCGATGGAAATGACGGCACGCTGGGCGGCGAGGAGCAAGAAATATTTTGAGGAGCATAAAGATGAAGTTCCTTGGGGACCTTCTTCCGCGGGCGGGATCGGGGAGGGTGCCGGCGAACAGCAGGTTCCTCGCGTTGCTCGGAATGACAAGGATGAGAATGTCACGCAATCACTTTTCGGCATTGTGCAGGGGGGGATGGATCGCGCGCTGAGGAAGGAATCGGCGGAACGGACGATTGAGATTGGGTTTCCGGGCTATGCGATTGGCGGGCTGAGTGTGGGGGAACCGCGCGAACTGACGCGGGAGATTGTCGAGTCGACGCTGGAGCATCTTCCCAAAGACAAGCCGCGCTATCTGATGGGAGTGGGCACGCCGGAAGAAATTGTCGAGTACGCCAACCTGGGTGTCGATATGATGGATTGCGTGTTGCCGACGCGGGCGGCGCGGCATGGGCTGCTATTTACCTCCGAGGGGAAGGTTTCGATCAAACAGGCGCGATACGCCCAGGATGCGGGCCCGCTCGATGCGAATTGCGGCTGCCGAGTGTGTAGTCGCTACTCGCGGGCCTATTTACGTCATCTTTACGCATCTAACGAAGTGCTGGCGCAGGTCTTGAATACGATCCACAACCTGAGTTTCTACCTTGACACTATGCGGCGGGTACGGCATTCTATTTCACTTGGGGAAGAGTCCCGTTTTCTTTCTCGTGTCTGGTCACGACCGAAACCATGACCGCGACGGATGGCCTCCCCGGATTCAAGCCTGAAACAGAAGGAACCCGGCCGAAGTCGATCCAAACCCCGTGGTGAAATGAGAACCCCGCGGCACGAGTGGGCGCGGGCGGTTTTTTGCGGACTCGATCCGCGCGGATATTTTGAACATGCAAGCTGTAGTCATACTGCAAGCACCGGGTGGTGGCGGCGGGTTGTCGTTGCTGATCATGTTTGTTCCCATGATCGCCATTTTCTATTTTCTGTTGATCTTGCCCCAGCAGCGCCGCCAGAAAAAATGGCAAGCCATGCTCGATCAGCTCAAGACCGGCGACAAGGTGACGACCAGCGGAGGCTTACGAGGCACTGTAGTTGCCTTGAAAGATGACGCGATTCATCTGCGCGTGCCGCCGGATAATTTGCGGGTGGAAGTGACCAAAGCTTCGGTGGCGATTGTGACTACGCCGGAAGAAGAAGTAAAGGGAAAATAATGACCAGTGGTTAGTGGCCGGTGGTCAGTTAAGAGCGCGCAAGATCGCTCAAGACCAGTGGCTGACCACTAATCACTAGCCCCTGATCACTGAATTCATATGAACAAGAATCTTCTCTATAAGCTCGGCTTCATCATCGCGACGATGCTGTTTTTCCTGTTCGGAATTTTTGGGATTCCCAAGAGTTTCTCCGGTCAGGGACTGCTCACAGCCTTGACCGACCACATCCACTTGGGCCTCGATTTAAAGGGTGGAACGCACCTGATTTTGCAGGTGCAAGTGAATGACGCGGTGAACGTGGTGGCGCAGAACGCGGTCGAGATTCTGAAAGAACAACTGCGCAGCCGCAAGATCGATTACTCCGATGTGTCCCAGTCCGACCAGCAGAACAATCCCGACCACTTGACGATAAAGGGCGTGCAACCGGCCTCGCGCTCCGATCTGCTGAGCATCGTGCAGGATCATCTTCCCGAGTATGACGTCACCGGCGGTCCCGATAATTCGTGGAACCTGGCGATGAAGCCTTCGGCGCTGGTTGACCTGAAAAATAAGGCGGTCACGCAGGCGATCGAAACGATCCGTAACCGGGTTGACGCTCTGGGCGTCAGCGAGCCGACGATTCAGGAGCACGGACTCGGGGATTACCAGATTCTGATGCAACTGCCTGGCGTGGACGATCCCGGGCGCGTCAAGGCTCTGGTGCAGTCGACTGCGATGCTGGAGATCAAGCAGTCTCTGGGCGGGCCGTATCCGAGCGAGCAGGCGGCGCTTCAGGCGCAGACCCAGCCCGGCGTTCTACCTTCGGATGCCATTCTTCTTCCTGGACACAGCATCCCTGGGGCGGGGTCGGAGGGTCTGGCGTGGTACCTGGTGTCGCGG
>Ga0210390_10003948_pt1 | contig 12641 bp, 9 predicted proteins | sample IncBWH11OmetaG_FD_161050 | JGI IMG/M metagenome (GOLD analysis project Ga0210390, IMG submission 161050) | Forest soil microbial communities from Barre Woods Harvard Forest LTER site, Petersham, Massachusetts, United States - Inc-BW-H-11-O ...
CATAGCGCTAGCAGGCTTGCAGTTCGTGCGCCCTGGATTGGCGGATCCCCCGGTTACCGCGGACCTGCAAGCACCGCCTGAGATCAAAGAGATCCTCCGCACCTCCTGCTACAACTGCCACTCCAACGAGACAAAGCTCCTCTGGTTCGACAAGCCGGTCCCGGCGTATTGGATCGTGGCCAGAGACGTCCGGGAAGGGAGGAAGCACCTCAATTTTTCGGAGATCGCAAATCTTCCGGCCGGACAGCAGCGAGGAATTCTTTTCGAAGCAGTAAGCCAGATTGAATTAGGCGCCATGCCGCTCCCCTCGTACAAACCCGTACATCCCGAATCTGTAATCACCCCCGAACAATTGAACGCTTTGAAGAATTACCTCGGCAGCGGAATTTCGAATACACCGGCCACGCCCGCGGAAATCACCGCCGCCGACACGCAGTATGACAAGTGGATTCAAGGTGGGGGCGCAACCCCAGCCGTGCAGCCGGCGCCTAACGGCATTGAATTCATTCCCGATTACAAGAATTGGAAAACGATCAGCAGCACGGACCGGCCCGACAACGGAACGGTGAGAGAAATCCTGGGTAACGACATTGCCGTGAAGGCCATCGCGGAGGATCACATCAATCCGTGGCCCGATGGCACAGCTTTCGCAAAGGTGGCCTGGTTTGAGCAGCCCGACGATATGGGCATGGTCCGGACCGGGGCGTTTTTTCAAGTCGAGTTCATGATACGGGACGCGAAAAAATACGCTGGGACCCTTGGGTGGGGATTTGCGCGATGGAGAGGGGCCGACCTGAAGCCATACGGAAAAGAAGCGGCATTCACCGAGGAATGCGTGGGTTGCCACAATCCGATGCGCAATGCGGATTATGTTTTCACTGAACCGATCCGGGGCCAGCTATGAGGCTGCCTATGAAATCGTTCTGGTTTCTTCCCGTCGCAGTTTCACTTTGTATTTTCGGATGCTCTCATGCGGACCCCAAAACGATTGCAACGTTGAATCAAGCGGCATCTCTTGGCGGGCAACTGCCCACGAATCCTCTTCAATGGAAGGTCATCACTTCCATGATCGACCGCGCAGGCTCAACGATGTCCACTCTCTACGGGAATGACCTCGCCGTAGGTTATGCCAGAACGCATTCGCAAACCGACTATCCTGCCGGCTCGGTACTTTCGCTCGTGACCTGGACTCAACAGGATGACCCGCGCTGGTTCGGCGGAAAAATTCCGCAGTCCGTGAAGTCAGTGGAATTCGTGACAGTTGGTGCGGCAGCGGATGGTCATCCGTCCTATGAGTATAAAAAATTTGAAGGCGCGCCTTTGGCAGAGTCCTCGACGCCCGATCCCGGCGCTTCCAATGAAAGAGCCGCATATCTGGTAGCACAGAGAGCCGCGGTGCTCCCGTAATTCCTCCGCGCCGAGTTGAGGCGCTCAGGCACACATTTGTGAGCCGCTTGAATTGGTCTACATTGTTGTCCCTCTGTCTTCCAAGAAATGTTTTAGCTATCCTGCGTCGGTGCTTGCTCGAATGTCATTGAGCGAAAGCGACAGAATACGAGAGGGAGGAAGCAATGCCAATCATGTCCAATATCAGCAGGCTCATGTGCGGGCTTGCATTGATCACTGTCCCCACAATCGAATTCGGAGGGGCCTTTCTGCTGAAGATGCTTCGAAATCGCGAGCCAGGATATGTGGACAACCCGCTACGGCAAGATCTGTTTCGCGCGGGGCACGCCCACGCCGGGGTCATTCTGATTCTGTCGTTGATTTGCCAGGTGCTTGTGGACTCGATCAACATGCCCGGACCGATCGCCTGGATCGTGCGAATTGGTGTGCCGGCGGCCGCGATTTTGATGCCTCTTGGTTTTTTTCTGTCCGTAAGCTCGCCGAGAGCGGAGCGCCCGAATGGCGCGATTAAATTGGTCTATGCCGGCGGACTGATTTTGGCGCTTTCCGTGTTGATTCTTGGCGTTGCGTTGGTTCACGCAAGTCTGTATTACCTTTAGTCTAAGGATAGAAGGAGACGCCTGTGGCATCCAACGGTGGGAAAGGCATCATCGACGTACCCGGCCATCATTCCGTCGACGAAACGGTTGAGAAGCTGAAAGGAATTCTGCAAGCCAAGGGAGTCGCACTCTTCGCTCTCGTCGACCACAGTGGGGAAGCAGCGAAAGTGGGTTTGAAGATGCGCCCCACGAAACTGTTGATCTTCGGCAATCCCAAAGGCGGCACACCTCTCATGCTGGCCGCTCCCAGCGTCGCCATCGATCTCCCTTTGAAAATACTTGTGTGGGAGGATGGCCAGGGCAAAGTCTGGGTCTCTTACAACAGTCCGGAGTACTTAAAAGAGAGGCATGGCTTTCCCCAGGAATTGGTGCAAAATATCGCTGTGGTCGAAACGCTGGCGCAGAAGGCTGCAGAATAGCCGCCCTCGCGAATCGACTCCGCATAATCTGTCAACGAACGAACGCCGCAGTTTACTTGAACCGCTTTCTTGCCGAGGTGCCCATTGGAAGTGAATGCCGCTGCCGGTAAACCGGCCGATCCCTCGATCCTGGTGAATATTCCCAAGCTCGTCACGAGCTACTACTCCTTGCGGCCCGATCTCGGGGACCCGAGGCAGCGCGTCGTTTTCGGCACATCCGGCCATCGCGGGTCGGCTTTCGAAGGCGCGTTCAACGAGTGGCACATTTTGGCAATCAGCCAGGCGATTTGTGACTACCGAAAATCGCAAAACATCGATGGCCCGCTTTTCCTTGGAATGGATACGCATGCCTTGTCGGAGCCCGCGCTTGCGAGCGCGCTCGAAGTGCTCGCCGCCAACAACGTCGATGTGATGGTCTCTGAAGGAACCCCCTACACGCCCACTCCGGTCGTCTCCCACGCGATTCTTCGCTACAACGCCGGGAAAAAGATGGGACTCTCCGACGGGATCGTGATCACGCCATCCCACAATCCCCCTGACGATGGCGGCTTCAAATACAATCCTCCGCACGGCGGGCCCGCCGATTCGCGCGTCACGTCCTGGATCGAATCGAAGGCCAACGATTATCTACGGGTCGCGCTTGATGGCGTGAACCGCGTTCAATACAAGCAAGCCCTGAAAGCATCGACAACTCGCGAACACGACTACCTGCACTCCTATGTTGACGATCTCAATAACGTCGTCGACATGACGGTGATTCGAGACTCGAAAATTTCGCTCGGTGTCGATCCGCTCGGCGGCGCAGGGGTTCATTATTGGCCGGTGATTGCGGAAAAGTACGGCCTGAACTTGACGGTCGTGAATAAACAGGTCGACCCCACATTCCGGTTTATGACGGTCGATTGGGATGGAAAAATTCGCATGGATCCATCTTCGCCCTACGCCATGCGCAGTCTCATCGGCCTCAAAGATAAATTCGACATCGCATTTGCGGCGGATACCGACCATGACCGGCACGGCGTTGTCACCAAGAGCAGCGGCCTGCTTCCGCCGAATCACTACCTTTCGGTTTGCATCCACTACCTGTTTGGAAATCGCAAGAACTGGGGTCGTGAGGTCGCTATCGGAAAAACCGTGGTGAGCAGCAGCATGATCGACCGAGTCACGGCGCGGCTGGGACGCAAGCTGTACGAAGTGCCTGTCGGCTTCAAATGGTTTGTCGAAGGTTTGCTGAGCGGGACGCTGGGCTTCACGGGCGAAGAAAGTGCCGGGGCCTCCTTTCTCAGGCAAAACGCTGGCGTGTGGTCCACCGACAAAGACGGAATCATTCCGGGCCTGCTCTCGGCGGAAATCACCGCGCGTCTCGGCAAAGACCCCGGCGAAATCTATCACGACCTCACGCGAGACCTCGGCGATCCCGTCTACGAACGCATCGACGCCCCTGCAACGCTGGAGCAAAAAGCAGCCCTTGCAAAGCTGTCCTCCGCCGACGTTCGCGCCACCGAAATTGCCGGGCAAAAAGTCGAGCAGATTCTGACCGCGGCTCCCGGAGACGGCAACGCGATCGGGGGAGTTAAGGTGACCACGAAGGACGGATGGTTTGCGGCACGCCCCTCGGGTACCGAGGAAATATACAAAATTTACGCCGAAAGTTTTTTGGGCCCGGATCATTTGCGGCGCATCCAACAGGGTGCGCAGGAAATTGTTTCGGAGGCGCTCGCTCGGAGCGCCCCCGCCGCGGCCGGCAATTAGGCTGCAAGGAGGCTTCGCCCATGAGCAGTCCCGCATTCAGCAGCCGTCCCTCGGATACAGCGATTCAGGAAGCCCTCACCGATTTAGCCTTGGACCTGCGTTGGTCTTATAAGCACTCGGCCGACCAACTCTGGGCCCAGCTTGACCCGGACCTTTGGGAACTGACTCATAACCCTTGGGTTGTGCTGCAAACTGTTTCGCGCGAAAAATTGCAAGCTGTGACGACCGACCCTAATTTCCAGAAGTTGCTGGCTGACCTCCATCTCGAGAAAGTTGCGTCGGAGGAGTCGGAAGGATGGTTTCAAAAAGCGCACCCGAAGACGGCCCTCTCGAGCGTCGCATATTTCTCGATGGAGTTTATGCTGAGCGAGGCTCTCCCTATTTATTCGGGTGGGCTCGGGAATGTGGCCGGCGATCAGCTGAAATCCGCGAGCAACCTCGGCGTTCCGGTGACTGGGGTCAGCCTGCTTTACCAGCAGGGATATTTTCGGCAGGAAATCGACGCGCAAGGCCAGCAGCAGGCTTTATATCCTTTCAATGACCCAGGCCAACTGCCCATCAGACCACTGCGCGAGCCGAATGGTGAGTGGCTGCGCCTTTTGGTCGACCTTCCCGGCGCCAAACTGTGGATCCGAACCTGGCAGGTGCAAGTAGGTCGAGCGAATTTGTACCTTCTGGACACGAACGATCCAGCGAACTTTCCCGCCTTCCGCGGTATTACCACGGAGCTTTACGGAGGCGGCCCCGAACTGCGATTAAAGCAGGAGCTTGTCCTCGGAATCGGGGGCTGGCAGCTATTGAGAGCGCTCGGCATTAAGCCCGAAGTTTGTCACTTGAATGAAGGCCACGCCGCTTTCGCAGTCCTTGAACGCGCCCGCTCCTACATGGAGGATAACAAGGTCCCATTCGATCAGGCGCTGGCGATCACTCGCGCGGGCAATCTTTTCACCACGCATACGCCCGTGGAGGCAGGGTTTGATCGCTTCTCTCCCGGCCTCATGGCCTGGTTTCTGAAAGAGTATGCGGAGCGCCGTCTGTCGATTTCGATGGATGACCTTATGGCGATGGGAAGGCGAGACCGCTCGGACTCCTCCGAACCGTTCAATATGGCATACCTGGCGGTACGTGGAAGCGGCGGTGTAAATGGGGTCAGCCAATTACACGGCGAAGTCAGTCGGCAAATCTTTCAACCGCTTTTCCCGAATTGGCCCCAAAGTGAAGTGCCCGTGAACTACGTGACGAACGGTGTGAACACTCCAACGTGGGATTCTGCAGGGGCAGATCGACTGTGGGAGACCACATGTGGAAAGGAGCGCTGGCTTGGTTCACTGGAAAGCACAGGAGAAGGCTTTCGGAAAGTCAGTGACGCTGATTTGTGGAAGCTCCGCGGCGAGAGCCGTAAATCTCTCGTCCAATACGTTCGCAAACGCTATTCGCGGCAACTCGCTTCCCGAGGCGCATCTTCTAGCGATGTCGAGCAAGCCGGCCAGACACTCGACGCTGACACGCTGACGCTCGGTTTTGCTCGCCGCTTTGCGACCTACAAGCGTCCTAATCTTCTCCTGCATGATCCGCAGAGGCTGGCCGCTATACTGACCAACAAGGAACGCCCCGTTCAGCTAGTACTGGCCGGGAAGGCTCATCCACAGGACAGTGAAGGGCAATCGATGATCCGCCAATGGATCGAATTCTCGTATCGCCCGGACGTTCGTTCCCACGTTGTTTTCCTCAGCGACTACGATCTTCTGATGGCGGAGCAACTAGTTCAAGGTGTCGACCTGTGGGTGAACACCCCTCGACGTCCCTGGGAAGCCAGCGGCACGAGCGGCATGAAAGTGCTCGTAAATGGTGGCCTGAACTGTTCCGAACTCGATGGTTGGTGGGCGGAAGCTTACACTCCCGAAGTCGGCTGGGCTCTCGGCGACAGACGAGAACATGGGCAGGATCCAGCTTGGGACGCGGCCGAAGCCGAAACGCTCTATGCCTTGCTGGAACGTGAAATTGTCCCTGAATTTTATTCGCGTGATGAGCGCGGAATACCCCTGGGTTGGACGGCCCGCATGAGGGAAAGTATGGCCCGGTTGACTCCGCTGTTTTCATCGAACCGCGCTGTTCGCCAGTACACCGAGCAACATTACTTATCGGCAGCTTCGGCATTTCGCGACCGCGCGGCAAAACAAGGCGCGTTGGGGGCCGATTTGCTTCGCTGGCAGGAACGCCTCGCTAAGCATTGGCCGGCTCTGCGATTTGGATCGGCGACGGTTGAACAGAAAAATGGTCAAAACACTTTTGAGGTGCAGATATTTCTTGACGATCTCGATCCAGATGCGGTCCTCGCTGAGCTGTACGCGGATGCTGCAAACGGAAAACCCTCCGAGCGTGTTGCCTTGAACCGCGGCAACCGGCTGGTCGGCTCTGAAAACAGTTTCGTATATAGCGCCAGTATTCCAGCGACCCGCCCGGTGACGGACTACACACCGCGTCTCGTTCCCCAACATGTCGGAGCACTGGTACCTCTCGAGGCGCCTTTCATTTTGTGGCACCAGTCGCCCTCGTGGAGATGACCGGTGCATGATGAGTTTATGAACCGTGAAATCTCACTAAGAAAGTTTGGAAGCAAGCGAATTCTCCGCATAGAAGGTATGACCGCGAAAGGAAAATAAATTGCCGATCGAGAGCGAGGGCAGGAGCATGCTTCCGCGCGTGGTCGTGGTCGGCGGAGGCTTTGGCGGCCTGTATGCCGTGAAGGGTCTGGCGCGCGCTTCCGTTCAAATCACTCTGATTGACAAACACAATTACCACCTCTTCCGGCCAATGACTTATCAAGTAGCGACGGGCCTGCTCTCCGGCGACGAAATCGCCGCGCCGTTGAGGTCCATTTTCAGCAACCAGCGCAATGTCGAAGTCCTGCTGGATGAGGTCAGCGGAGTGGACACACGCAATAAGCGGGTCCGTTTGCGCGGCCGGGAAATCGGCTACGACTTTCTGATCCTTGCGACCGGGATTCACTACAATTATTTCGGCCACGAGGATTGGGAGCGGTTCGCGCCTGGCCTCGATTCCATTGACGATGCCGACCGAATCCGCGGAAAAGTTCTCTACGCATTTGAAGCGGCCGAAAATATGGCGGCGAGCGGACAGGCTTCGGCCGATGCGATCCGCGAGCAATTGACATTCGTTGTCGTGGGTGCCGGCACCGCTGGCGTCGAGATGGCCGGAACACTTGCCGAGATGGCACGAATGTCTCTGGCGCACGATTTTCGCTACATCGATCCCCGCTCCACGCAAATCCTGCTTTTTGAAGCCGCGCCGCGCATCCTTGGCGCCTATCCAGAGCAACTATCGACGCAGGCTGCCCGGCATCTCGAAGGCCTGGGTGTGCAGATCCATACGACAAGTCTCGTGCAGCAAGTGGACCCCGAAGGGATCATTGCAAATGGCCAGCGCATCCGAAGCCGCACCGTATTGTGGTGCGCCGGTGTGCTTGCTTCCCCAGCGGCGGATTGGTTGGCGGTGGCGAAAGACAAGTCGGGAAGGGTAAAGGTCGAACCGGACCTCTCGGTTGCCGGAGAGACGGGCGTCTTCGTGATTGGAGACACGGCACAGCTCATTGCTGAGACGCGAAATTTGCTTGGATTCAAGATTCCTGAGCCGCAGCCGATGCCCGGCGTGGCGCAAGTTGCCATTCAGGAGGGTAAGTACGTTGCCGACCTGATCCACCGCCGTACATCTGGACGACCCGCTCCTCCGCCGTTCTGGTATTGGGACAAAGGCAATCTAGCGGTCGTAGGAAGAACGTATGCGATCGCTGATTTGAGATTCTGGAAATCGTCCGGCTTTGTCGCCTGGGTTCTCTGGGCGGTCGTGCACATTTATTTTCTGATTGGATTCTCCAGCCGAATTTTCGTCTCCCTGCGTTGGGCGGTGGCATTCCTGACGAACCGCAGGACGGTGAGAGTTTTTCCGTTTGACCAGGACGTGGTTGACGCAGCATACGCCCCGGAGTCGGCCCACGCGCCCAAGGTTGCTGTGGACATACAAAAGCGGGCTTAGCTTGGAGAGCGCGAACCGATTTTAGTCTCATTGTTGGGAAATTAAGAAAAAAAGGAGTACAAACATGGCAACACCTGCCGCACCCAGCGCCAAACCCTCCGCGATCGAACCGCTCACGAAGCGCAAAGCATGGACCGCTCTTCAGGCTCACTACGAGAAGGTTCGTGGCTTGCACCTTCGGCAGCTTTTTGCCGACGACCCGAAGCGCGGCGAACGCATGACCGCCGAGGCCGTGGGAATTTTTCTGGACTATTCCAAGAATCGCGTCACGAACGAAACTCTTCAGCTTCTGATTCAGTTGGCCGAAGAGTCCGGGCTGCGGGCTCATATTGATGCGATGTTTCGCGGCGACAAGATCAATTTCACGGAGAAGCGCGCCGTCCTGCACGTGGCCCTGCGCGCCCCTCGGGGTGCATCCATCCTGGTGGATGGGGTGAACGTGGTTCCCGAGGTCCACGCCGTTCTCGATAAAATGTCGGAATTTTCGAATCGCGTCCGCAGCGGCGAATGGAAAGGCCACACCGGAAAACGCATTCGAAACGTCATCAACATCGGCATTGGCGGTTCGGACCTCGGCCCTGTGATGGCTTATGAGGCGTTGAAACATTACAGCGATCCGGCGATGACGTTCCGGTTTGTTTCGAATGTCGATGGCACGGACTTTGCCGAAGCCGTTCGCGGTCTCGACGCATCGGAAACGCTGTTCATCATTTCCTCGAAGACGTTCACAACGCTGGAGACGATGACGAACGCTCACACAGCGCGTGACTGGTCCGTGGCCAGCCTGGGCGGAGAGGAACAGTCGGTCGCGAGGCACTTCGTTGCGGTCTCCACCAATGCCGCGGAAGTTTCCAAGTTTGGCATCGATACGAACAATATGTTCGGGTTCTGGGATTGGGTCGGCGGCCGCTACTCGATGGATTCAGCGATCGGCCTTTCGACCATGCTCGCCGTCGGGCCGGATAATTTCAGGGCGATGCTGAGCGGCCTTCATGAGATGGACGAACATTTCCGCACGGCTCCGTTCGAACAAAATTTGCCCGCCCTGATGGGGCTCCTGAGCGTGTGGTATAGCGATTTCTTCGAAGCGCAAACAGTTGCCGTGTTGCCCTACGAACAATACTTGAAGCGATTTCCAGCCTATTTGCAGCAGTTGACGATGGAAAGCAACGGGAAGCATGTCACCATCGACGGCACGACGGTCACGTATGACACGGGCGCGATCTATTGGGGCGAACCGGGAACCAACGGCCAGCATTCCTTCTACCAATTGATCCATCAAGGCACGCGGCTCATTCCCTGCGACTTCATCGGGTTTGGGCACACGCTCAATCCGCTCGGGCGGCATCACGACATGCTGCTCGCCAACGTCTTCGCCCAAGCCGAGGCGCTTGCATTTGGGAAGACTCCCGAGCAGGTGAAGGCAGAAGGCACGCCCGATTGGCTCGTCCCGCACCGCGTGTTCGAGGGGAATCGTCCGTCCAACACGATCCTCGCGGCGCGGCTGACTCCGGAAATTCTCGGCAAGCTTGTCGCGCTCTACGAGCATTCGGTGTTTACCCAAGGCTCGATCTGGCAGATCAATTCATTCGATCAGTGGGGCGTGGAACTCGGGAAAGTTCTGGCCCAGCGCATAATTCCGGAACTGGAGAGCCAGGGAGAGCCCCCGCTCAACCATGATTCCTCCACTAACAATCTGATCCGCAGATACCGGAAGATGAAGCAGCCGTCCTGAGACTTTGCGACTATACGGACGAATTTCTCGAGTGGCTGTATGCAGACTAATGAGAACGTCGCGTAACATTGCGACCGGCGAAAGGGGAATGAAATGCGTTTAGGAATTGCGACGGATCACGGCGGGTTTAATTTGAAGGTGGATTTGATGGCGCGTCTTCGTGCCGCGGGGCATGAGGTTATTGATTTCGGGGCGGACGCCCTCAATCAGGGCGACGACTATCCCGATTTCGTCACCCCGTTGGCTCGGGCCGTAGCGGCAGGCACGGTCGAGCGCGGAGTCGCGGTTTGCGGTAGCGGCGTCGGCGCGGCCGTGTGCGCAAATAAAATTCCGGGTGTTCGAGCCGGACTCGTGGAAGGCCACTTCTCCGCCCGCCAGGGTGTGGAGGACGACCACATGAATATTATCTGCATGGGTGGCCGCACCATCGGACCCCTCGCGGCCTGGGACAATCTGGAGGCGTTCCTGGCCGCCGAATTTAGCCAGGCCCCGCGCCACCTGCGGCGTCTCGCGAAAGTAGCCGCGCTCGAGAAGGAAGCGAAAGGCGAGCGAATGGCGTCAGCGTAGAAAAAAGACATAAGGACTGCTTGGGTTGCGCTATCTAGGCTGGTCCGCCGGTTCGTTGTACGGGCAGAGCATCCAGTGCCCCCACAACGAGCCGGCGGACCAGTTTTCTTGTGGATTCCCGTGGGCTCGCGGCGGTTTCTTCCCCTTAAAACTGGAGTTTGCAGTTGCCCCTCGCACCTGCTTAAATGAATTCAGCGAAACCGTTTACATCCCGGGCTCGTCCATGAAACCAACACGTGTGAAATAATAATCGGGGCTCAATCGTACGTGTAGCGGGTCGCTCGTGTCGGCGATTAGAATCGCCAACCGCGCGCAAGAGCCGTAGGCGCCCCAGGAGGAACACATGAAAAGTTACGCCAGGCAGTTGCTCGCAGTCGGGCTTGTGATTACAGGGATTGGAGTCGCGCCCGCTGTCGGCAGACACTTTGCCGCTGCCGCGCCAGCCGCGAATGATGACAAAGAAGCTGTGGTGCAGGCCGACCACTCGTTGCAGGATGCTCTGAATAAAAAAGACAGCGCCGCCGTCGGGAAAATGCTCGATGGTAAATTTGAGTGGACGGATACGGACGGCAAGACGCGATCAAAGGCGGATTCGCTACAGTCGCTCGACGCGCTGGCGACCGACACCCAATCGGACGCCGACTTGCAGACTCTTTTTTACGGCGACGTCGGATTGGTAGCCGGGCTCCATCACGATGCCCGCGTCATGCGTCTCTGGGTGAAACGGCCGAATGGCTGGCGCCTGCTTATTTATCTTGATACACCCATGGCCAAGCGGGCAGCCGGCGCAGGCGCCGGTGCAGGGGCGGCTCGCGGCGGAGGGGGAGGAGGAGAAGAAGGCGGCGTGGGCGACTGCGAAAATCCCTGCCGGACTTTACCTTTCAAGCCGGAAACCGCGGCGGACAAAGCCGTGATCACGGAATGGCAAAAAACCAAGGTGGACGAATGGCACCCCAACGCGGCGGATTGGGAAACGCACATCGCCGACGAATTCATGATCATCAACAACAATTCGATGCGCAATAAGCCGGAGCGCGTGGCGATGGCCAAGGCTTCCGAGGCGAAAGGCGCCGGCGCACCGGGCGCTCCAATTTTGTCCATGACCATGACGGACTTTGCCAGCACCGTGCTCATGGTCACACACCACTTTCCATACCAGGGAGGCAAGCCGTATTACAACGTGCGCTTGTTCGTGAATCGCGACGGCCACTGGCCGCTGGTGTGGAGCCAGCAGACGACGATTCAGGCGGCCGAACCGCTCCCGCCGGTGTCAGCGAAAAAGTAGGGAATTACAAACGGTTTTTCGAGCGACCCTAGAGCTTCAGCAGCCGCGCGGGATTTTCGCAAAGGATCATCTCGCGCTCGCGCTGTGTCACTCCGGGTATGGCTTCAACGTACTCGACCGGCTTCACGATGGACATGCCCTGAGGATAGTCGGTGCCGCAAACGACGCGGTCCACACCCACGATGTCGATCAATGTGCGTGTGAGCTTCGGGTCATGGAAGATCAAGTCATAGTTGAATCGCTTCCGGTAGTCGCTGGCGCGCGGCAGCTTGAGATTTTTAAAAGCGTTCGTGCGTCCGCGGGGTGCGTACTCCACGGTGCCCATGGACATGTCGATCCGTGGCGTCACGAATGCAAAGAAGCCTCCTCCATGGGGTAGGTACACTTCGAGCTTGGGAAATTCGTCCATCACTCCGCCCAAAACCAGAGTCGTAGCCGCGATGGTTGCCTCGAACGGGTTTCCGAGGGTATTGATCATCGTGTAGTCTTTCTCGATGAGCCGCTCGGATATCGGATCGAGGTTGTGGAGGTAAAGCGGCAAGCCCAGCGCCTCGCAGCGCTGCCACACCGGCCAGAACGATTTGTCGTCCAGGTTCTTGCCCAGGATGTTCTCTGGCATATTCACCGCGCGCATCCCCGGCAATTTCGCGCCTCGGTCCAGTTCCTGTAGCGAGAGATTGACATCCTGCATCGGCAAAGTAATCCCGCCGAGAAATCGCTGCGGGTATTTCACGGACAGCGCCGAAGTGGCGTCGTTAATCGCACGCGCGAGCTTCAGCCCGAACTCCGGCGAAGCCCACAGGACGTGCGGGTTGGTCTGCGTG
>Ga0210390_10003949_pt1 | contig 12636 bp, 9 predicted proteins | sample IncBWH11OmetaG_FD_161050 | JGI IMG/M metagenome (GOLD analysis project Ga0210390, IMG submission 161050) | Forest soil microbial communities from Barre Woods Harvard Forest LTER site, Petersham, Massachusetts, United States - Inc-BW-H-11-O ...
CGGCGTTGGCCCGGCGCCAGTCGGCTCCATGGCGATGAAAGATATCTGCGACCTCCAGCTTCGGGCGGCGCACGGCCGCCGGTTACGCCTCGGGTCGCGGTCTCTCGTCGATCAATGGTGCGAGCCGGTCGAGCGGGCTGGTGACGGCCCGGATCGTGGTATTGGCGACGCGGGTGTAAAGCGCCGTGGTGTCGAGCTTGGCGTGGCCGAGCGGACACGCGCCATAATGCTTGCCTTCTATGTCATTGAAACTGCAGCACCTGTTGCGAGGGGTCTGATGTTAGCGGGCGCCGCGAGGGCTTTTGTTCGCGATACGCGGCCAGGTCCTCGGCCTTGATGACCCACGGCGCGCCCCGGCAAAGCTGGCGCCCTTTGATGATGCCATGCCGAACCATGCGCAGCGCCGTCATGATGCTCACATCTATGCTTTGTGCAACGGCGTCGAGCGTCATCTCTCCCCGTTCCGCCCACTCGCTTTCACGATAGACGGCAATGCCGTGGTGGCTGCGGAACGAGCAGACGCGAGCCTTGGTCCAGCCATTGCCCCGCCCGGTCGGCTTGCCGGCGCGATTGAGAAGCCGCGCGATCTGTTGGTCGGGCATCAGGCGCGCCACCTCGCGGATCAGCGTTAGGGTATCCGCAGGCACCGTCCAGCGATGCTTGCCGGCTCCATTGATCTTCAGCTGCAGCGCGGTGTGGTCTCCGCCCTGCCAATGCAGGACCATCTCAATGAAGCCGCCTTCAATGCGCACGACGATCTCATGCAATGCGGTGCGCAGGATCCTCTTTCGGGTTTCCGCCGTCGCGGCCGGGTGCGACCAAGCGAGCTCCAGATCGGCGCCGAGGCGCATCAGATGCTGCCGCTCCGTTTCGCCCAAGGGCGCCGGCTTCTTCCCTTCCAACTCGGCAATCTCACCCTGGAGCCGATGCACGACCTGCAACGCCTCATTCCAGCGGCGCTCCAGCTCGCCGGCCACCAGACGATTGGCGGGATCGACAGCATCATATTGCCGGCGAGCATGCGCCGTCGCGAAGTGCGCCTCCTGAAGCGCCAGATCGAGTTGCCTTTGTGCGGCCGAAATCTCGCCCGTTTGAGCCGCGAGCGCTTTCACCGCGGCATCGATGCCGAGCGGCTTCAACACTCGCAGCACTTCCGTGCCGACGGCAACATCGGCACGGAAGCCGCCGAATGAGATGCACCGCGCAGTGCCGTGATTGACGAGAGCGCCCTGGCAATAATAACGTCCCGCCTTGCCACTATATCCGACATAGATTTTACGGCCGCAATGACCACAGCGTAGAAGCCCCGCCAAGAGCAGTTCTCCGCGTCGTACTGCTCCAGTGACCGCGGAGCCTTTGCCGGTCGCATTATTGGCAATCACATGCTGGTTTCTCTCGAACTCGCTCCAGGTGATATAACCTTCGTGCTGATCCTTGAGCAGCACCTCCCATTCCGACTGCGGGCGCCGCAAACCGCGCTGGATGCGTTTACGGCCGTCTTCGACGCTTACTTTGCTCATCGTGCGGCCAAAGGCGTAGGCACCGGCATAGACCGGATTGGTCAGGATGTTGTGGACCGTGTTGTAGAGCGGCAGCCTCCACACAATGCTGCGCCCCTCCGCCGCCCGGTGGGACGCGACGGGCAGCGCAATGCCCTCGTTTCGCAGCCACACGTGCACCTGACGAACACTGTGAAATTCGGCAAACTTGGCGAAGATCAGACTCAGAGCTTCCTGCACTCGCTTGTCCGGATCCTTTTCGATGCGGTCGCGCCCAACCCTCACATAGCCTGCCGCGACACCAACAAACAAGGCGCCGCGGTGCGCTTTCTGCTTCAGCGCTTCCTGCGAGCGCTGGCGAAAGAGCGACAGCTCCAGCTCGCTCATGGTGCCCTTCATGCCGAGCAATAGGCGATCATTGGGGTGCCGCGGATCATAAACGCCGTCCTCATCTACGATGACGGTCCCGACAAGTCCACAGAACTCAATCAGCGTGTGCCAGTCGCGACCGTTGCGAGCCAGCCGCGATGCTTCGATCGCGAATACCGCGCCAACGCGGCCTTCGCAGATCGCTGCCAGCAAGCGCTCGAAGCCCGGCCGATTGACGCCACCGCCTGAGCGGCCAAGATCATCGTCGATGACCTCGACGGTAGTCCAGCCGAGCTGCCGGGCACGATCGGCGAGCCCGTACTGACGGCGACGGCTCTCCAGATTGTGCAAGAGCTGATCGGCCGTCGACTGGCGGATGTAGATAAAAGCGCCGCGGCCCAGATGGTCAGCCGTGATCTTAGTCATTGGCGACCTTCCCGCTTGCCAGCGCCGCGGCGATCTCGAGCAACAGGGCTTTGACCAGCGCTGCCAGCTGCTCCTTGTGTAAGGGGACCAGCAAGACGCCCGGCCTGTTCTGCTCGAACAGGTCCGGCTGAACGCTTACGCTCTTGCGCTTCATTGTTGGCATGCCCCATCCCTGCGTCGGATTGGAGAAAGCTTAGAAGCGCATCGATCTCGGCGCGCAGAGATCGCAGAATATCGAGGGAAAGCCGCGGCTCGGCGCCAAGCTGATGACGCGCCGCCGATTCGTGCGTCATCCACGCCGGTATGCATGCGACCGACCCGTCGGGCTGCGGAATGACGACCAGCTCAGCATCACGGTAGCCGTATTCCCGGAGAATGAGCACACTCTCGCCGCAACGAGGATGGAACGGGTAGTAAATCCGCCCCTCAATAGGGTGTTGGCGGGCAGTATGTCTCTGCTTCGAGGAGCGTTTGGATCACGCGAATGTCGACGCCTTGCTCGAGCAGGTGAGTGGCGAAGCTGTGCCGCAGCGTGTGCGGCGACACGCGCTTGGTGATCCCCGCGGCCTGGGCGGCGGCGCGGACTACGCGGCCGAGCTGGCGGGCCGACAGCGGCTCGACCGGGTTGCGGCCGGGAAACAGCCAGCCACCCGGCAGCAGCAGGCTGCGCCGTCGCCCTTCGCGCCACCAGGCGCGCAGCAGTTCGAGCAGCTGCGGCGACAGCATCGCGTGGCGGTCCTTGCCTCCCTTGCCGCGCTCGACACGCAGCAGCATGCGCTCGGAATCGATATCGCCGACCTTGAGCGCGACAACTTCCGAGACGCGCAGCCCGGCGCCGTAGGCGGTGCCGAACGCCGCCTTGTACTTCGGCGCCGATGCCGCGTGTAGCAGCAGCGTCACCTCTTCGACGCTGAGCACCGTCGGTATCCGTCGCGGGTACGGCACGACGGTGAGCCGCCGCGCCAGATCCGGCCGGTCGAGTGTCACCGTGAAGAAAAAGCGCAGCGCCGAGACCGCACCGTTGATGCTCGGCGGCTGCATGCCGCTCTGCGTCTGGTGCAGTTGGAAGCAACTCCTCCGCCGTCGCCGTGTCGGGCGACCGGCCGATGAAGGCCGCGAAGGCGCGCACGTGTCGTACATAGTCGCGGCGCGTGTCCTCCTTGAAACCGCGCACGCTCATGTCTTCGATCATGCGCGCCCGCAACGGGCTGATGGGCCGAGGCGAGGTATCGGAGGTCATCGGGGCTCTCCCGAGCTGAAGGTTGCTGGACCTTCGATGCTCGGGATCGGATGCCCCGATCGTCACGCGCTACCGCGCGTCAACCTCGCAGAAATACGCCGACCACGACGCGTGCTCCCCTCCCGCGCGAGCGGGTTCGTTCTACGACCCAACTGCGACATTGGCCACACGCGTCCGGGGCGTCCGCTACCTGATCCGACAGCGGACCTTTGGACCTTGAGCGTGCTCGCGAAAGAAGCGGGCGGTCCTTGACCCAAACCGGACGATTGGAGGACCCGCGCGCCATAGCCTGCTTGATCTGTTCGGCGGAGATGTACCCGCTCAAAGTTTCGCCGGACCGTTGCGGTTGTTGACCGTGACATATCCACGTGCGTCGAGCGCGACACGAGGGGAGCTCGAGCTCTATCAGCGCCGGTCGACTTCTGGAAAGCTCATTCCAACCATGCTCATTACGGCGTATTGTGACGACGGCGTTCGGGAGCGCACGCTGGCTGCCGGGGGTAATCGGTTACCTGAGCAAGCCTTTTGATGAGAATGACTTGCTCGCCTGCATCAGCTCGGCCTCTGACACACGCCCGTAGCGGCGGGAGGTGAGACATGGGAACGAACGGCGGGTCCGTGCGATGTGCCGGAGGCAGTCTCGGCCAGCACCGTCATATTTGCGCTTTCTTCAACGGCTTCGACGAGCAGCACAGGGTGCTTCGCTCGTTCATCAAAGAGGGCTTCGAGCGGGGGGACAAAGCCTTCCACATCGTAGACCCTGAGCTGTGGGAAGACCATCTCAGACGGCTCGCCGAAGCCGGCATCGACGTGGAGCAAGCGATGGGTACCGGCCAGCTCGAGCTGCGGCGCTGGCAAGACGCTTACTTGCGCGACGATCGCTTTGATCAGGACGCTATGCTGGCCTTGCTCGAAGAGGTGCTCCAATCGGGGGCGGCGGCGGGTTATCCGCTGACCCGGTTTGTTTCGCGTGTGGAAACGAGGCTGGTCGAAAAAGCAGGCGTTGATAGCTGGTTGGAATACGAGACACGCGTCAACTACGTGGTCCCCAAATACGACGATCCGGTCATCTGCACCTATGATCTGTCGGAGTTCAGTGCCAGCATGGTGATGGACATGATGCGGACGCACCCGGTCGTGATCATCGGAGAGGTGCTGCAGGAGAATCCGTTCTTTGTTCCTCCTGACCAGTTCCTGCTCGAAATCCGGGAGAGACGCTGGTCCGCACGAGCGGGATGATCGCCAGCCAATGCCGATGGGCCCCGAGGCTGAGGCCCCCCGGCTGAGACGAGCGCTCAGGGACCTCGTGGCATTGTCTGTCGTCCCGGCGGCGTGGGTCGGGAGAGAATCCCCCGACATCGCCGCCGGGCTTGCCGACGTGCTGGTCAATTCATTGCACCTCGACTTCGCTTTTGTGCGTTTGTGCGATCCGAATGGGGGTGCCGCGATCGAAATCGCGCGGGGAAGCGCATGGCAAGCATTTCCGGAATGGCTGCAGCATCATCTCGCCGTCAATGGCCGCTTGTCGCGCCGGGAAATTGTTCGCGAGATTGGCAGTGGCGCGCAGCAATGCCGCGGTGTTGTCATCCCCGTCGGCGTCAATGCCGAGGGCGGTGTAGTTGCAGCGGCATGTAATCACACCGGCTTTCCCAGCGAAATTGACCAGCTGTTGCTCTCCGTAGCCGCGAATCATGCCGCAACAGCCTTTCGGACCGCACGCCTCCTCGACGAGCAGCGCCGCGCTGGGGAAGCGATACGCGAGAGCGAGCAACAGCTTCGTAAAGCCCGCGACGAACTCGAGATGAAGGTGGCGGAACGGACTGCCGAGTTGCAACGCAGCGAGGCCTATTTGACGGAAGCGCAGAGGCTGAGCCACACGGGCAGTTGGGCAACGATCCCGGCGACCGGCCAACATACCTACTGGTCCGAGGAAGCGTTCCGCATTTACGGTTTCGATCCCGCAGGGGCGCCGCCGCGATTTGCAGAATTCGAGCGGCGCATCCATCCCGACGACCGGGCCAGAACTAGAGAAGAGTTCAGGACAGCAATCCGCGAAAAGGTAGATTTCGACCACGGCTTTCGAATTGTGCATCCGGGCGGCGAAATCAGAGAGATCCACGTCATTGGCCACCCTGTTCTCGGCCCACTCGGCGATGTGGTCGAATACGTTGGGACCGTGATGGATGTGACCGAACGCAGGCGGGCGGAGGAAGAACGGCAGGCGCTCGCGCACGCCAATCGCATCACGACCATGGGGCAGCTGACGGCCTCGATCGCCCACGAGGTCAACCAGCCGATCGCCGCAGTGGTCACCAACGCACAGGCCGCTTTGCGCTGGCTCAATATGCAGCCGCCTAATGCGGAGGAGGTTCGGCAGGCCCTTGATCGGATCGTCAGCAACGGGAGACGAGCCGGCGGCGTCATCGGCCGGATTCGCGCGCTCGTCGCGAAGGCGCCGCCGCTGAACGACCGGCTCGACGTCAACGAGGTGACGCGCGAAGTCATCGCGCTGACGCGCAGCGAACTGCGCAGCAGCGGGACCTCTCTGCAAACACAGCTGGCGGATCGCCTGCCGCTCGTTCAAGGAGATCGGATCCAGCTTCAACAAGTGATGCTCAACCTGATCCTCAACGCCGTAGAGGCGATGAGCGGATCGAGCGAGACGGCGCGAGATCTGCTGATCAGAACCGAGCAGGATGGATCGGGCGGCGTGCTTGTCGCGGTCGAGGATTCCGGCCCGGGTCTGCAACCGGAGAGCCTGGACCGGCTCTTCGACGCATTCTACACGACCAAGCCCAGCGGCATGGGCATGGGACTGTCGATCTGCCGTTCGATCATCGAGGCGCATGGCGGCCGCGTCTGGGCGACGACAAACGTACCCCGGGGAACCGTACTTCAGTTCACCCTGCCTCAGCAGGGGGAGACAGGGTCGTGAGCAGGCCTTCGCTACCTTCGCTGCGAGGGGGGATGAACGCCTTCATGGCCTTGAGTGACGGCTCCCCAGGTCGATACAGCGTCAGTCCGCTGTTGGCACGTCTCGTCCGTCACCCTCTGAACCGTGGCAACGTACTTGAAGGTCCGTTGAGGGATCGGATAGCGGACGGTGGAAACCCCGGGTGTCAAGGGCAGGTAGCCACCCACTGCGGACGTTCAAGCCAAGCCCGTCGTGGTGTGGCGGCCGTATCTCCTCGGATGTCGGCGGCCGGGCGTGCTAGCCTACCGAGCATGAGTAAGATGCAGAGTGAAGTGATCGCGACCTTCACGCTTGGTGAGTGGGACTACATCCGCCGCCAGCTCAACAAGTTTTTCTCAACGCTTTCGACCGTGGCCGATGGATTTCAGCTGAAGACCTGGCGCGGCGGTCCGGAAGGCGGGCAAGCCGAAGCTGCCGCCAACTGCCAAGGGGCTGGTGGAGCGCGGCCTCATGCGGCTCGATACCGAAGAACACCTGCCACGGCTGTTCTTCACCGAGACGGGCCTAGCGATGCTACGCGCGATGATGGCGGACCGCCGTTTTGCCGACCCGGAAAAATTCGCCCATGTTCGCCGAGAACTCGGCATCGACCTCGCCTCGGAGGAGGACCCGCCCGAGGAATGATGACACGGCAGGGCGCCCGCGCACCTCGAACAGATCGGAAACCGGACGCTGCGTGGCCACCCGATGCATGTGGCACTGATATTACTACGCCGTTCGCCGCAGTGCTGCGGCGGGCCGTTTTGCCTTGTTGTCGGCGCGATACGCGTGTGCTTGTCCGAAATTCGAGACTTTCGGGTTTCCCGAAGGTACGACCGTAATGGAGGCGCAGCGGCCCTACCACCCCACACCGCTGTGTGGGGGGCGGTTTACGTCGTAGGGTATTATGCGGCTTTCCGATGAAACTGCCCGCAGCCATTTTGCTCGGATAGCGTTCCAGTCTATGCGCCGGCCAGGCCCGGCCATACTGCGTCGATTCTCTACACTCTCTGTTCCTCGCGCACCGGCCATTTGGCCAGTTCGTGCCGGAGGATCTTGCCAGTCGTGCTGCGCGGAACCTGTTCGGCGGTGACGCATTCGATAAATCGTGGACGCTTGTAGGACGCCAGATGCTCGCGGCACCAACCGACGATTTCCGTCGGTGTGGCGCTGTGGCCTTCACCATCACGATCACCGCTTTGACCACCTCCCCCCAAAAGCTGTCGGGGATGCCCATCACGCAGACCTCCTGTACTGCTTCATGGCGCACGATGACCTGCTCGACCTCAGCCGGATAAACGTTCTCTCCACCGGTCTTGATCAGATACTTTTTGCGATCGACATAGGTCAGCGTGCCATCCTGCTCGCGACGGAGCAGATCGCCGGTGTGAAGCCAACCGTTGGCGAAAACTTCCTCATTGGCCTTGGGGTCGTCCAGATAGCCGCTCATGACGGTTGGCCCTCGCACCACGCATTCGCCTGGCTCACCCACGGGCCTCTCGTTCATGCCGTCATCGACGATGCGGATATCGAGCAGGGGCGTCGGGTGCTTCCGCAGGCTGGGCATCTCGCTCGGACGGGAGAAGCCGTGCGCGACGAGGTAAGAGGCCTCGGTTTGGCCGAAGGCGTCCTGGAAATCGATCTTGCAGGCCGCGGTCAGCTGCGCGACGATATCCGGCATCATGTTGGCGTAGCCGATGGCGAAGCGCAGGCTTGACAGATCGTAGTCGCGCCGGCGGGGATGGTTCAGAAACTCGGTGATGATGCCGGGCAGCAACGCGGTCCAGCTCAGCCTATGACGCTCGATCATGCTGAACATCGTCTCGGCAACGGCCTTGCGTAAGGTTGCGTAAACACCTCCCGAGAGCAGCGTCGCATACAGTGATTCGTCGCCACCGCAATGGAACAGCGGCAGCCAGCCAATAAAGCCATCATCTTCAGTCAGCCGGTACCAATGCGCGATGCGCAAGCCACGGGTCGCGGCGGCACGCTGGCTGATCATCGCGCCTTTCGGTCGCCCCGTGGTGCCGCTCGTGAACAGCACGTTATGGATATCCTCAGGTTTCGCCACGAGTTGCGGCTCATCTGCCGGGGCAGCTTCGAGCAGACCGCCGTAGTCGAGCCACCCGTCCGTCGGATCGAGCGCGACCCAGTGCCTCAGGTAGGGGATCCGGTCGCGCAACGAAGCGACCAGCGGCGTGAGCGAGCCGGAGGAGATCAGCGCGCAGGGTTTGCCCTTGTCCAAACAGTGGAGCAGCTCCTCGGGATGCAGCCGGATGTTGAGCGCGCCGACCGTCACGCCGAGTGCGGCGCAGGCGGCATAGGTCTCGACGTATTCGGGTCGGGTCTCGCTCAGCATCGCGATACGTGAACCGCGCCCAAGCCCAAGCGCGGTCAGGGCGTTCGCCAGCTGCCAGGCCCGCCGCCGCAGTTCGGCGTAAGTCATGGATTTGTCTTCGGCGACGACGGCGACGCGATCCGCGAAGACCGTAAACGCGCGGCGGAACACGCCGTCGATCGTCGCGGAAGAACAGGCGGCAGCCTGCGCGGCGGCTGTCATGGCAGGGATTGGGTGGCTCTCAGGCATGTCCTTCAGTCCTCCCTGATTTTATGTCCTGACGGCCAGTCAACTTCGGCACAGCTTCGGAGCGACTGCTCGTGTTCCGCGGGTAGTCGAGATGGTCTCCTGGCACTGACGTCTCAGTCTCGGCCATCCTGCCTGCGGCTGAACGCTGCGCATCCATTGCAGCCTCAGTCACTTGATGTCGTCAAGGAGTTGGCGCGGCCAACTGGACACCACCAGCTTGGAACGACCGCGCGGGAGGGAATGTGCGAAATTCATATGCGGACGGCCCCCGCCTGCGAAGGGGTTGAGTTCAGCTCTGGCGAAATGGTCGGGTGCAGTCATATGTCCGGCCCTTTGGTGCGGTGCCTATGACCGCTGGCCCTGATGGAGTTCGCTGATCGGGTCCCTATCAAGAATACGCGCTGCTTTGCGCCTTGAATTACTCGGGTCTTCCCGATCCGCGGCTCGACCGCTCGCCATCACGTCCTCTTCACCCTCGCATGCTGAATGGGCTGGCGGCGCCTATGCCGGCTGCCCAAAAACCTCCTTAGGCTGGTAACCATCGCCGCGCATCATCACCGCCCAGACGATGCGGGCGGTCTTGTTGGCCAGCGCGACCGCGGCAAGTTTGGTCGGTTTACGCGCCAGCAGAGCGCGGACCCACTCGCCGTCGCGGGTCGGCCGGTTACGCGCATGGCGCAGCACGGCAACCGCACCGGCGGTGAGCAGGCTGCGGATGTATTTGTCGCCGCGTTTGCTGGTCCGCCCCAAGCGTTCCTTGCCGCCGCTCGAATTCTGCCGCGGTGTCATTCCCAGCCAGGCGGCGAACTCCCGGCCTGATCGGAACAGGGAAGGATCGGCAACCGTGGCGGCGATCGCGCTGGCGCCCATGATGCCGACACCCGGCACGGTCGCCAGCAAACGACTGACCCGGCTGTGCCGATGCCATCTGGCCACGCGCCCTTCGATCTCCCGGATCCGGGCCATCGTGCCGTTCAGCTGGTCGACAATCGTCTGCAGGATCGAGCGCGCGAGCTCCGGCAGCCGCTCTTGTTGATGGGCAACTATCTTCGTCAGGATCTCGACGTGTCTGAGACCCTGCGGCGCGATAATACCGAATTCGGCCAGGTGAGCGCGCAACGCGTTGACCAGCATCGTGCGTTGCCGAACCAGAAGACTGCGCGCCCGATGCAGCATCAGCACCGACTGCTGTTCGGCGTCCTTTACCGGCACGAACCGCATCGACGGCCGCGCTACCGCCTCACAGATCGCTTCCGCATCGGCGGCATCGTTCTTGTTGCGCTTGACGTAGGCCTTCACGTAGGCCGGCGGCATCAGCTTCACCGTATGCCCCAACGCGATCAGCTCGCGCGCCCAATGATGCGCGGTCGCGCAGGCTTCCATGCCGACCAAACAGGGCTCGAGCGACCGGAAGTACGGGATCACGGCGCTGCGCCACAGCCGCTTGCGAACGACGATGTGTCCATTGGCGTCGACGCCGTGGACCTGGAACCAGTGTTTGGCGAGGTCCAAACCGATGGTGGTAATCTGCATGGTGGACGGCTCCTCTCGTTGTGGCGTTCACAAAGACGACCACGTTGTGGCACATCGATGCCGGGAGCGGGGGCCGTCCACCCCATCAAGAATTTCGCACCAAAAGTAGACCCTTGAAGATTGGGCGTTTTTGGTCGTAAGTGTGGCGCAGAATAAACCTCATGATTTACGGCTATGCGCGGGTATCGGCCACGACCGGCGCCGCCCGACTAGCGGATCGTGTGAAACTACAGAGAATCCAATACGAGTGTGATCTGAATCACACTCTGGCGCGCCGGACCGTTATAAAGTCAGAAAAGCCGGGCCAGCCAGAAGCGGAGTCTGCCGGTCGATCGTCCCCGTAAGATCACGGACCAGAACGATGCCGCACGCGAACGGCATGTGCGGCAGGGTCGCGAAAGGAACATCACATGGCTGAGAGGCAACATCTGCTCAACCTGCTGTCAGGACCACCGGACTTTCGGATCGATGAGGTTCTGCAACCGTCCGTCACCCCGCCGGTCGTCGCTGTGCCGTCACCCCTGGGACCGCTCTCGGAATTGGCAGGCAAAAACTGGACCGGACAAGGATTCAACACGATCTTCCGTCCCGAAAGCACGACAACCCCGACCGCGCTGCCTGTGCCGCTCAATCCACCGACCCAGCCCTTCGATAACATCCTTGAACTCAATCTGACGCAGGAAACACTGTCCTTCTCCAACAGTCTGGGCAACATTCCCAATCGCGGGCTTGGCACGGAGGGCGATGTCTTCCTTAATGGCGTGCCTTATCTGCAGTCGATCAGCGATATCACTAATGGCACCCCGGTCGGAATTCATTTTGAACCCGGCATTTGGCTGAGCGTTCCCGCGACGACTACACCGAACGAGCCAGTCACCGTCGCGCGGCTCGCGTCCATTCCGCACGGGACGGCTATCGTCGCGCAGGGCACAATGCTCGCCGCCGTGCCCACCGGGCCCACGATCGCCCCGGTCGACATCACGCCTTTCCGCGCTGGCACGAGTCCTGTCGGGTCGACCAAGGTGCTTTTCCTCAGTCAGACCTGGGCCAACAATGCGACGCCACGCCTGCCGCAAAATCTTGGACCCACCGCGATTACTCCGGCGATGCTGGCCGACCCGAGCACGATGCTGAGGAACCAGATTCAAAATCAGGTCATCACGGAAACGGTGGTCATCGGGATATCGACCAACCCGGCCGCGCCGCTGCCGGGCGGACCGCTTCCCCCCGCCACAACGCCAAATACGTCGCCGCCGCCGCTGACTCCGAACTTTGGCGGAGGTCCGTCCAATATCGCGTTCCTCCTAGGCATTCCCAACCCGCCGCCCACAGGCCTAGGGCCAAACGCGCAGACCTTTCAGATGGACGCGGTCTTCTGGATCGAGACCGTGGCCTATCAAATCGACGTGCCCCCGCTGCCAGCCGGCACCCCGCCGGTAGTGCTCTCACCGGTGCAGACGACCCCGGCGGTCCCGTTACAGCCCAGCTTCATGGCGGCGATCCCGTTCGTCCCCAACATGGGTTATGCGGGCGGTAGGGTCACGGTCCTGACGACCCAGATTCAGTATACCCAGAAGGTTCTGCTGAACTTCAATGGTCTGAGCTGGCCGCACGTCTCCGTGGCCAGCCTCGTCCCCGCCGATCCCATCCGGATCCCGGCCGATGTGCTGACCTTGTCTTGACGAAGGCGGAGCCTCGACCGGCTCCTGACTGACAAGCCGCCGGTCCGTTTTCCCGTCCGACAAATCATGCTGTCCAGTTTGCCGTGCTGAGTCCATGAATGTTACTGGGCGACGACCCTCCAGCCTAGGGTTGCATACGCCAATAATCCTCAAAATCGCCGCCCTGTCATTTTGAAAATTAAGTGGCGGCGATTTTGAGCGGTAATTGGCGCAGCCTGCCAGACCCAAGTTCCGCAGTTTCGATTTGAACGACTTTGATCATCAATGGCTTGCGAGCCATTTACGGTTTTAGGCACCACAGTTTTTGGGGGTCAAGCGGCGGGCGGCACCTCCTGGAAGACCGGCGG
>Ga0210390_10003951_pt1 | contig 12632 bp, 9 predicted proteins | sample IncBWH11OmetaG_FD_161050 | JGI IMG/M metagenome (GOLD analysis project Ga0210390, IMG submission 161050) | Forest soil microbial communities from Barre Woods Harvard Forest LTER site, Petersham, Massachusetts, United States - Inc-BW-H-11-O ...
CTGATCCCTAGCCCCTGCTCCCTAAGCCCCAAGATCGGAGAGGTCAGTGGCACCGGACAGAGTCGAGGAGAAAAAAATGGCAACCGCCGAAGTCATCAGCATGCCCACCACCGCGAACCTAGCCCCGCCCGAATCCTGCATGATCGCGGCCGAAGATCTCTGGAAGACCTACGACATGGGCTCCGAGCAGCAGGTGCACGCGCTGCGTGGCGTCAATCTGCGCATCCAGCGCAACGAATATGTTGCCATCATGGGACCGTCAGGCTCGGGCAAATCGACGCTGATGAACCTGATTGGCTGCCTCGACACGCCGTCGCAGGGCAAATACTGGCTCAACAGCCAACTGGTCAGCGAGCTCGACGACGACGAATTGGCGCGCATCCGCAACAAGGAAATCGGATTCGTGTTCCAGACTTTCAACCTGCTGGCCCGCGCCACGGCTCTGCACAACGTGGAACTGCCCCTGATCTACGCCGGCGTTCCCACCGATGAACGCATGGAGCGCGCCAAAGCCTCGCTCGCGGCCGTGGGCATGGAAACCCGCATGAGCCACAAACCCAACGAACTCTCTGGCGGCCAACGCCAGCGCGTCGCCATCGCGCGCGCCCTGGTCAACAAACCGTCCATCATTCTGGCCGACGAACCCACCGGCAACCTCGATTCGCAAACCGGCATTGAAATCATGGCGCTGTTTGACCGCCTGCAGGCTGAGGGCAACACGATTATTCTGGTCACCCACGAAGGCGATATCGCCGAGTACGCTCACCGCGTCATCCATATTAAAGATGGCGTGATCGCCAGCGACGAAAGCAAAGGCCCCGGCCAGCGCCGCTAACCCGCGGGCTCGAGAGTTTCCCCGAGAAAATAAAACGCCCAGCCAAACGGCTGGGCGTTCTGCCGCGTAGCGAAGTTTAGTCTGCTCCGGACTTCGCGATTTCAACCTCGTTCAATTCGACATTCTGCAGTCCACTTTCGCCCGCATCGAAAGTTCCTGCTTCGACGGCTTGTAGTTGCGGCTCTTCCAAAGGCACGGCTTCGGCAACGATCACCCGGTCGCGCCCTTCCCGCTTGGCCCGGTACATCGCGGCGTCGGCGGACTCGATCAACTCTTTGGGAGACGTGCCATGCTGCGGAAGTTCCGCCACTCCCACCGAAACTGTAACCATTCCGAGCGAGTGCCCCTGGTGCAGAACCGGCAACTCGCGCAACTTGGAGCGGATTCTCTCGGCTCGCGCCTGGGTCACTCGCAAATCGGCGACCGGCAGGATCACGATAAACTCCTCGCCACCAAAGCGGCACACGATGTCCTCGGCGCGCACACTTTTCAACAGAAACGCGGCGGCCTCACGCAGCACGGTATCACCCGCGTCGTGACCGTAAGTGTCGTTGAAACTCTTGAAATGATCGAGATCGAGCATCAGCACACCCAGGCCGTGCTCAGCGCGCACTGCCCGCCGGGTTTCGCGTTCCAGCGTTTCTTCCAGGTAGCGGCGGTTGTAGAGACCGGTCAGCGGGTCGCGGATCGATTCATTGCGCAGCGCTTCGCGCAACTGGATGTTAGCCACCGACAAGCTCACCTGCTCGGCAAACATGGTGGCCAGCGACATTAAGGCCGGGGACAGTTCGCCGGATTCGATCAACTGGAAGTTCAGCACTCCGATGGCTTCGCCGTGTGCCTGCAGCGGCAGGCAGCAGTAAGAGTGCTGGCCGGGAGTTGCATGTTCACAATCGGCAGTGTGGTCGCCGGCCGCGACCAGGTGCACGTGCCCGGTGCGCAGCGCCCAGCAGTCGTGCGGTCCGACGCTCTTGATGGGCAATGTACTCTGCGGCCATGCCGAGGACGACTCGATTTTTTCGCGGGCGGAATCGATCAGCAGCACCGCGCACCGCAACTCCGGAAATACCTTGGGAGCCATGCCCGTGACCACCGAGAACGCATCTTTCAAGTCCGAACAACTCTGCAGCAGTTCCGCCATCTTCGCCAGGTTCGTCGACCGGTTCGAGCGTTTGGTGAGTTCCTCCACCATGCGCTCGGTGTGCTGGTTCAGTTCCTGCTGCGCCAGGTTGCGTTCGCGCATTTCCGATTCCAGCCGCAGATTGGCTTCCATCAGCGCGGCCGTGTGCTGCTGCACTTGCTTCTCCAGCACTTGCTGATTGTGAATCTGGTCATCAATGTCGGCGCAGGCCCCAAACCATTTCACAATCGCGCCCGCCGAATCGCGCATCGGCGTCGCCCGCGCCAGGTGCCAACGGAAACCTCCCGCCGCGTTTCGTATGCGATACTCCATCTCGAACGGCTCGCCGGCGCTCTGTGCCTTGTCCCAATTCTTCAAGGCCACGGGCCGATCGTCGGGATGCAACCCGTTCGGCCATCCCCACCCCATGGTCTGCTTTTCGTTGAGGCCGGTCAGGTCATACCAGCGCTGGTTGCAGTAGTCGACGCCGCGTTTGGGAGTCGCAGTCCACACGATCTGCGGGATCGCCTCGGCCAGCACGTGAAAGCGGGCTTCGCCATCCCGCGCCGCGTTCACCATGAAAGCCTGCGTGGTCAGCACCCGATCGAGAAATGCCGCCGCGATCGCCAGCATCATCAAAAACAAACTGGTCCCGCCGACCACTGCAGCGCCGAGACCAGACATGCTGATCGTCGATAGAGTACTGATCCGCACCGGCACGTCCCTGGCGTAAAACTTCACTGCGCTCAACGCCGTGAAATGCATCAGAAGCATCGAGCCGCCCAGAGCCAGGGCGCTGAGAACTTTGCGCCGTGTGAATTTCTGGTCTTTGTCCTGATCCTGCCGAACCTGAAAGGCCAGGAACAGCGCTGCCAGCGAGAATGCGATCGTCACCACCAGAGAAGGTACGATCATGCCCCAGACGTACTCCACCCCGGCCGGCACGCGCACAGCCGCCACGCCGAGATAGTGCATCGCTGCCAGTCCCGCGCTCATCGCCAGGCTGCCCACAAGCGATTCTTCGACGCCCATGCCCTCGCGGCTCACCGTGATCAACGCGACCGCCGCCGCTGCAATGGCTGCCAGTAACCCCGCAACCGTCGTCGGATAGTGATAAACCGCCGGCCCCGGAACACTCAGAGCCCGCATCCCGATGAACTCCGCGGACCAGATTCCTAAGCCCATCGTGCTAGCGCCGCCAGCCAGCCAAAACCATCGCGCCCGCCCCCGCGCAGCTCTCATACGGCCGGCAAGGTCCAGCGCGGCGTACCCGGCAACCATCGCCAGAACAATCGAAAGCGCTCCCAGTTCATACCTGGCATGAATCATCATCACCCCTTACGGATCGCCTCCGTCAACCTGCGCGCGGGCCGTGCTCGGTGATTCCGCGGCGCCGCACCTTCTGGAGTAAGTATCGGCAGCGCTGGACTTCCTCGTATTAGAAGTCGATAAGAATTTTCGCCGCGGTCGGAGATCGGAGGCTTCGAAGGGACAGATCAACTGCTGGACGGCAAGGCAATCGTGCCCGAATAAGGTCGCGCCAGACAATAACCCAAACAATGAAAAGAGACGTAGCGGAGCTACGTCTCTGCGAGAAGCGCACAGGAAGATTTGCAGAAGATCTTTTGCCGAAGATCTAAGGCGTGGTGCTGACCGGCTTCACTGCAGCCGTGTCCGAAGGTAACCCCGGGCCAGCGATGAAAAAGTTGTGATCGTACATGTTTCGGTACATACGTCCGGCAATTTCCGCGGCCTTAGGACCGAAGGTAGGCCGTCCGCCTTGCAGGAAAACGACGACGACCACGCGTCCCACGCTCGTGTTGGCATAGGAGGCGAACCACCCGAAGCGCGTTCCATCGTGGGAGCAGGTTCCCGTCTTGCCCAGAATTTCTTCTTCGTTGAAGTTCATGCGCAGGCTACGCGCCGTGCCGTATTGCACCGCTCCCGCCATGCCGTCAGAAAGTTCGGGGATCACCGGGGCGATATCGAGCTGCCGCTTCACCCGCGGCTGAAAACTGACCACCTCTTCCGGAGTCGTCGGATGCTGCAGATAGTAGAGCGTGCCCCCGTTGGCGATGGCCGAAACCATCGCGCCCAGTTGCAGCGGAGTCATCGAAACGCCTTCGCCAAAAGAGCACATCTTGCCCACGCCGCCCAGCTTAGCGGGAATCGCTTCATCGGGATAGCTTCCCAGTTGCTCGCCCGAAATGTCGTAGCCCGCCAGCTCGCCCAGTCCGTATTGATGAGCGTAGTAAGCAACTTTTTCAAACCCGAGCTTGCTGCCGACAGCCTCGAAGTAAGCGTTGTTCGAGTGCGCCAGGGCTTGTGTAAGGTTCATGCGGTAGTGGGCGCCGAGCGCGACCTTGGTGTCTTCTGAAATCAGCCCTTCGCTTAAGGCCGCCAACGCCACAGAAAGTTTGATGGTCGAGCACGGCTGCGCGCCGCTCGACAACGCCAGCTTCTGGTTCACCATGGCCAGCACGCGTCCGCTGGTGGGCTCGATCGCGACCACCGTGCCATTCATGTTACCCAGGGCGTCAACCGCGGCCTGCCGCACCACCGGATCTTCGCCCGTTGTGATGTCGCCGGCGGTAATGTCTTCGGCAAACGAGCTCATGTGAAAACGCTCGTAAGAGCGGCGGCGCCGCGTGGTCGCCGATATGCGAGAAACTGTGCCGCTCGTATTAGTCGTACCGCGGGCATGCGCCAGAGAGCGCCGACGGCGCCGGGTGTGCTGCGTCTCGCTGATCTTCGATGATTGCGCAGATGTCTTCTTAGCCGGAGTGTGCGTGGTGTTGATGTGCGCCGCCCAACTCACGCCCGCCAAAGGCAGACCGAGAAGGCAAGCAGCTAGAACGTTGAAAAGGCGAAAATGGCTCGTTCCCTTAGACATCTTCTTAATTTTCACTCCCCGGAGTCTTACTCGTTTCGATGCACGCAGGGTGCCAGCAGGAGGTAACCCGGCCAGAACATGCAACTGCGCTGATACTACGAGACTTAGCCTACCTCTGGCAACGAAAAAGTTTCGATCGCCAGAAATACAAATTTCGATTTAACTCGTTACGAAACAGACACATACGCCGATATTACGTCGGACCAGTCCCCTTCCGTAACGCGTTACCGGTTACTGGGAAGATACGCGCACTATGCAAGCCTTTTCCCACCATTCGGTCCGCTCATTTCGCCAGATTCTGCCCAGCGGGGTTGAATCTTGCCCATCGCAGTCAGGCCCAAATCAGCCGATTCACATCACGGCGATTCACATCACATCGTTGCGCTTGCGGAGAAATGCCGGCACGTCCAGATCGTCCTGCTCGAAGTTGCCCGGCATGCTGGTCAGCACGCCGCCGCGCATGCTGTCGAGCGAAACCACCTCGGCGACTGCATGCTCGTTAGCGCTCGCCAGCGGGACGGGCGCGATGTCGTCCCGATATGTGCGGTCGTCGGCCACGCTGTGCTCCGCTTCCATGATGTGCTTCGGCGGTTCGGGCACGAATTCGCGCGCAGTATCCGGAAATTCCATCGCCTCTTCATGGGCCGCCGAGAATGACGTATGCGTTTCCTGCGTGCGCTGCCGCCCCGACCGCACTTCGCGGAATCCCGTGGCAATCACGGTAATCTTCACCGCGTCTTTCATCTTCTCGTCCATCACCGCGCCGAAAATAATATTCGCATCGTCGTGCGCCGCGCCCTGAATAATGGAGCACGCCTGCTGCACTTCAGCCAGTTTCAGCGACGACGAGCCAGTAATGTTGATCAGAATTCCCCGCGCCCCGTCGATGGCCCCGGCTTCGAGCAGCGGCGACGCAATAGCCCGTTGCGCCGCTTCAATCGTGCGCTTCGCTCCCGACGCCGAAGCCGTGCCCATCACCGCATATCCCATGCCCGACATGATCGTCTTCACGTCGGCGAAATCGCGGTTGATGATGCCCGGGATCGTGATAATGTCGGAAATTCCCTGCACCCCCTGTCGCAGAATGTCGTCGGCAATTCGAAAAGACTCGAAGAACCCGGCATCTTCGGCGACAGCGAGCAACTTCTCGTTCGGAATCACGATAGTCGTGTCCACCGACTCCATCAACTCGGCGATGCCGCGCTCGGCCTGCGCCATGCGGCGCTTGCCTTCAAACGAAAACGGCTTCGTAACGACAGCAACAGTCAGCGCCCCCATCTCGACCGCGAGCGACGCAATGATCGGAGCAGCGCCGGTGCCGGTACCGCCGCCCAGACCCGTTGTGACGAACACCATGTCGGCGCCTTCGAGCGCTTCGATAATCTTGTCGGAATCTTCGAGCGCAGCCTTGCGGCCGACTTCCGGATTCGCCCCCGCGCCCAAACCGTTCGTCAGCTTCACCCCGAGTTGCAGCTTCACCGGCGCGTGCGACATGCGCAGCGCCTGCAAATCGGTATTAGCCACGATGAACTCGATGCCCTCCACCCCGGCATCAATCATGCGGTTAACCGCGTTGCCCCCGCCGCCGCCCACGCCAATGACTTTGATCTTGGCGTCGTTGCGGGCCTCTTCATTAAAGCTGATGCGAATGCTCGAATCGTTTGTCATTGTGTCCACCTGTTCGAATTTTCCGAAGTACCTGTTTTGATGTTCCGTTTGAAAAGGGGCTAGGGATTAGGGGGCAGGGGCTAGAAAAACCCTTGCAGGCTCTTACTGATCCCTAGTCCCTGATCCCTGCTTTACGCTCCCTTACCCACCAACAGCGCTTTCAATCTCGTTCCCCATCGATCTTCCTGCATGCCGCGCGCAGTGCGGGCACGCTGCCCGTAGTTCACCATGCCGAGCACCGTCGCGAACTCCGGCTCCGATAGCGTCGAAGGCATCCTCGCCAGCGGCGCCGGCCACGACAGCCGTACCGAGCGCCGCAGCACCGACTCCGCCACATCGAAAATTCCAGGCAAACGCGACGCGCCTCCAGTGAGCACAATGCCGGCAATGCAGACGTCGTACATCCCGCTCTGCCGCAGCATGTCGCGCATCAGTTCAAACAGTTCCCGCGCCCGCGGCTCCAGAATCTCAGCCACCAGCCGCTGCGGCAGCAGCCGTGACGCGCGGTCGCCCACCGACGGCACCTCGACTTCATTGCCTTCGGGAATCAGCGTGACGATCGCGTTGCCATAAACTTTCTTGATTTTTTCCGCCTCGACCAGCGGCGTACACAAGCCTACGGAAAGATCGCTGGTGAAGTGGTCGCCGCCCACCGGAATCACTCCCGTGAAAGCAACTGCACCCTGCTGAAACACGATCATCTCAGTCGACCCCGCGCCAATGTCGGCGAGGCACACACCCAGTTCACGCTCGTCGTTGCGTAACACCGAATCGGCCGCAGCCAAAGGCTCGAACACCGTGTCGTCAACATGCACGCCAGCGCGGTTCACGGCGGTGATTACGTTCTGCGTGGCGCTGGTCGCAGCCGTCACCATGTGCACGCGCACTTCCAGTCGCGCCGCCATCATCCCCAGCGGATCGTGCACTCCCGCCTGATCGTCGAGAATAAATTCCTGCGGCAGCAGATGAAGAATCTCCCGGTCAGCAGGCAACGGGATAGCGCGCGCCCGGTCGACGGCCTGCTTGATCTCATCGCGTCCAATTTCGCGCGGCCGCGTGCCCAGACTGATCCCGCCGTGAGTATTCACACCGCGCACGTGCGCTCCCCCGACGCCGACAATCGCGTGCTCGACCGCCGCGCCGCCAACATCTTCGGCAGCCTCGACCGCTTTCTGAATCGCCGCTACCGCCTTGTCGAGTTCAACGATCACGCCCTTGCGTGACCCCCGCGATTCGGCCACGCCATGCCCGCGATAGCGCAAGCCGCCGTCGGTCAGTTCTGCCATCAGCGCGCAGGTCTTGGCGCTGCCCACGTCAATTGCGGTAAGAAAACTTCCCTGCTGGTTCGCCATGCTTTATGAATTCCTCGACATCGAACAATTTAAATCTGCCATCAGTTTGCACTCGCGCTGTTTGAACTCGTGCCGGCCGCAGGTTTCAAAATCGCCGCACTCGGTTTCGGAATTGTGGCGTGCGCCGCCCCGGACGGGGCGGAAAGCGCAGGCTTTGCAGATTGCCGCTTCTGCGTGGATGCGGAAGTTGTCGCAACTGCTGGGTGCGTCGATCCAGGCCTAGGGGCCGCCTTCGCCACCGACGCAGAAGTCTTCGTCACAACTTTCTTCGCACCGGAACCATGTCCCGCCTTCGCCTTGTTAACCCTGGCTTTCGGCGCCGGCTTTTTTGCCGCCGCTGATTTCGGATCAAGCTTCCTCTCGGTCAACTCAAACGCCGGCTTGGGTACGGTGCGATCATGCGGCAGCGCGCTCGTCGGGACGATATGCGCCGGAGTAACGCGTGGGGTTAAACGCGTGGTCAGCGCCGCCGGCCTCACGCCCGCAGCCACAGCCGCCTTCGCCGCCGAAGCTGCCAGCGCAGTCTGCCTCGACCCTGCCTGCATCTCCGGATTCACGATCACCTGATTGTCGTAGCGCAGGTTCACCGACTCCAGCTTCTGAAACTGCTGCCGCCACTGCTGCACGTGGCTCACATAAGTCTGGTAGCGCTTCAGGTAATCGGACGAGCCGAGTTCAATCAGCACATCGCCCGCCGGATCATTCGTCCGCACCTTCAAGTTGTCGAGATCGGACAGATCTACCTCGCTCAAGTCCTGCGAATAACGCGCTCCGCTCGAATCGAGATTCTGCACCAGTTCGTTGTAGGCCTGCATGCGCGGGGCGCGCGTAGAGAGCGGCTCGCCCGGATTCATTCCGAGAATCACGGGGAAAGAATATTTATGCTTCGGCGGCAACTCCATCAGAGTTCCGCCCGCATCAATCAGCGAAATGCGCGGCCCCACGCGGGCAAAAGCCACCGGCGTGCGCTCATGAATTTCAACCTTCAGCCGGTTGGGGACGAAGCGCATCACGCTGGCCGACTCCACCCACGGAATCTGTTCGAGCTGCGCTTTCTGCTGCGTCAGCGGCACGAAGAAAATGTTGCGCTCGATATCGGCGCCCATCACTTCCATGATTTGCGCCTTGGTCACATTCTCAGTGCCAATGATTTCAATGTTGTCGCTCGACTCCACGCGAAAGCGCCAGGAGCGCTCGCCATATTCATACAGTCCGGCAGCAACGATCGCGCCAACGCACAAAATCGCGACCGCGACGGTCGCCCACAACAGCCGGCTGGCAGTCTTGCGAGGCAGCGAACTACGCCGGGCGGAGACGCGCTTCTGCCCGCGCAGGAAAGGAGATTCCTCGGCTACATCCAGGTCCACCAGACGCGCGTCATCCATGTCTGAATCATTGAAACTCGGGCGCGCAGATTCGGCATGGGCAGTCGCAACGGCGGAGTGCCCGGCGCTGGATGGGTACAACTCTTCCTGCAAGATGGTGCCGCTGGATTTCCGCGCCATCAGTTCAGGTCAGTTGTCGTGAGGAATCGCTGAGCGTTCTTACTATAACTTCATTTCCCAGCCGGAGATAGACCAAAAATCATTGGTTTTGCACAGCCAGGAACCCGGTTGAACACCGCCACGAACGAGCCCCTCCCAATCCTTGTCATTCCGACAGGAGCCGGAGCGAAAGCGACGGCGCAGTGGAGGAACCTGCTGTTCGCTAGCAGCGAGAAAAAGCAGATTCCTCCGCCGCTCGCTTGCGCTCGTGGGTCGGAATGACAAGGACTGATCATCTAGGAATGACAAAAGACGCGGCGTCCTTCCCGCGCCCAGCTATTCCGATCGTTCTCAGGAGGAAAAAATTAACAGCAGGAAAGCCCAGGCCACACTTCGTTAAATCGGCCCGCTCGAAGCGCTCTCGACGTGAATCACCGGAATCTCGGGAACTTGAATCCTCGGCAGGCGCGGCATGCTCACCCGCACCCGAGGACATGCAGAAAGCTTCGGCGCCGAGAAAACCATCGGTTTCAAAGCCATTGCTGGAACGTGAATGCGAATGATCTGAGCTTCGATCCGCGCGCGATTGAATTCCATCCGGGCCTGTTCCCGATCAGCCATCGCCTCCAAGCGGTCAAGCCTCTCCTGGTTCCTTGCGATCTCGGTTTGTGAGATCCTCCCCTGGACCCGCGCCAAAGCCCTAGCCAGCGGGCACGACGCAGTCTTCTCCCGCTCCGTCACCCATCGCATCTCCGAAAGAAACTGATCGGCGCGCCCCGAAGCCACGGTCAACGCCGTGGCGGAGTTCTGCCCGACCCGGTCGACAATCTCGTGAACCCGCTGCAACCCGCCATCGTGATAGCTGGCGTTCAATCCGGCCGCCAGCACCCCCGCCGCCAGCCACGCATAAGCTTGTGTAATCTTCATCGCCTCAGATCCCCTATGGCTCAATAGACGAGGAGCAGTTCAATCCGTTAGCAAAGCAAGAATGCTGGGAGGGTATGCGAAAACGGCCAAGGTGGCTTCCGGGAAGAGACGGGTCAACGGGGTGGGAATCGCGATGTTTCGGCAACTCCGGACAATTCTGAAAATGCCCTCCCATTCAGAATCGAGCGGAAGGGCATGATTGCTGTCAGACCTCGGGGGATATCCCTCTACTGCTTGTCGTACACCGCGGTGTATTCGAGCTTCATTCCACTCGGATCGGTTCCGCTGACGGTCACCGTGCGGCTCTTGCCATCCGCGGATATGACAATTCGACCGGTCGCGGAAACCTTCCCGCCTTTCTTATTGGTTAATTCGGTCGTGCGGTCATCGATCTTCTTGTACGACCGCGTGTCTGCGCTCGAATCGCCGGTGAGCGGGTAGTCCTTCCCGTCGAACTTTCCGGTCCACTCGTTGTGCGTGGGCCTACCTGCGCCATCGGTGCCATCGACCGTGACTTTTACGGCGTCGCCCGCGGCCTCGTACACCACTGTGTTGTTCTTTGGAGCCATCTCGGGAACCTTCGACTTGGCCTCGTTCAGCTTCCAGGTGCCCATATTCGGGTTGCCGGCGAGGGCCGCCGTCACTGCAATAAAGCACACCGCCAAAGTCAACACAACCGCTCTTGTTTTCATGTTTCTCCTGATTGACCAGCAAATTTTCGATTTGTTTCGAGCAGGGGCCATTCTACAGGTTCTCTTGGATGAAGCGGGGGCTGAGGTGAACGTCGAATTGCACCAGTGGCGAATCTCCAGTCGCCTTGAAGCTGTGGATCTCGCCGGCCTTGATGACGAAAACGTCTCCAGCACTGCCCTCAAAGGTCTTGCCACCGACTGTCCACACCCCCCGGCCTTCCCGGATGAACTGGATCTCGTCATAAGGATGCCGGTGCGGACCTGGCCCCGAACCGGGCTTCCCGTGAAACAGGAACACCGAAACGCTGGTGTTGCCCTGCTCAGCCCCGATAAATTCATGCGAACTACCAACAAAAGGCAGATTCTCCTGGCGCACGTGGTGCATTTTTCGTCAGCCTCCTTCAGGATTTGATGACTGCGGCCGCGCTCCGGCTCCGCGCATGCCAATGGGTGAAATCGAGACGCATCACCGTCCAAAGGCCTGTGACGATCGTCTTCTGTCGGAAGCATAGCCGCCAGACTAGACCGCCTCGCGCTCCAGCTTCTCCAGAATCACAGGCCCCAACTGCGAAACGCTGCCCGCCCCCAGGGTCAGGATCATGTCGCCTTCGTGCGCAGCGGCGACAGCCGAGTTCAGGGCGTCAGCCGAAGAACTCACATACTGAACGCTCTTCCCACTTTTTTCACGAATCCGCTGCGCCAGAATTTCCCCCGTGATGCCATCGATCGGCTTCTCACTGGCCGCATAAATATCGAGCACGAACAGCGAATCGGCGTCGCCAAACGCGGTCGAGAATTCGTCCATCAAGTCGCGGGTACGCGTATAGCGATGCGGCTGAAAAATGACGTGAATCTTACCAAACCCGCACTCCCGCGCCGCCGCCAGCGTAGCCTTGATCTCAGTTGGATGATGCCCGTAATCGTCGATCACGCTCACGCCCGCCGCGCGCCCGCGCAACTGAAACCGCCGGTCAACTCCGCGGAACTGGTCAAGCGCCGCACGAATCGCCTCCACCCCAACATCCAGCCCCACACCCACAGCAATCGCCGCCGTCGCGTTCAGCACGTTGTGCACCCCCGGCACGTGCAGCGTGAACTCGCCGAAATCGTCTTTTCGATAAGTAACGCCGAAGCGGCTGAGCGGACGGGAATCGCCCGACGTCGGGTGCCCCATTTCTGCCGCGCCCTTTGCGGCAGAAGTGGAGATTTTGATCAGAAAGTCCGATCCGCGCCGAGTTCCATAAGTCACAGTGCGTCGCTGCACCTCCGGCAACAACCGCCGCAGCAGCGGATCATCGTTGCAAGCGACAATCATCCCGTAAAACGGCACGCGATCCATAAACTCAAGAAATGTTTTCTTCACGTCGCGCATGTTGCGGTAACAATCCATGTGCTCGCGGTCAATATTGGTCACAACCGAAAGTATCGGGGACAACTTCAAGAACGACCGGTCGCTCTCATCCGCCTCAGCCACCAGATACTGCGATTTTCCGAGGCGTGCATTCGATCCCATGGCATCGACCCGCCCGCCAACCACCACGGTTGGATCGAGCCCGCCCGCGGCCAACACCGCCGCGACCATCGAAGTCGTCGTCGTCTTGCCGTGCATGCCGGCAATCGCGATGCCGTACTTCAACCGCATCAACTCCGCCAGCATCTCC
>Ga0210390_10003953_pt1 | contig 12624 bp, 10 predicted proteins | sample IncBWH11OmetaG_FD_161050 | JGI IMG/M metagenome (GOLD analysis project Ga0210390, IMG submission 161050) | Forest soil microbial communities from Barre Woods Harvard Forest LTER site, Petersham, Massachusetts, United States - Inc-BW-H-11-O ...
GCTTGAGCAGCGGGCGCGACTCGACCCGAATAGGCTGCCGCGGGGCCGAGACTACGCGCGCAGTGGCGCGGTCGGCGAGCTGACCCTGACCCCGGGCGAGGCGCGGGCCCAGGTCCAGGGGCGCAAGACGCAGCCATACGAGGTGCGGATCCGGGTGCGGCGGTTCACCGATGAGGAGTGGGACCGGGTGCTCACCGCGATCTCCGCCCGGCTCGCCCACGCCGCGGCGCTGCTAGACGGCGAACTGCCCCCGCAGATCGCCGAGGACGCGGCCAGCGCCGGGCTGGACCTGCTGCCGGGCGGCGGGGAGATCGGCCCGCGGTGCGGCTGCCCTGACGACGCTGACCCGTGCAAGCACTCGGCGGCCGCCTGCTACCTGGTGGCCGACGCGCTTGACGCCGACCCGTTCGTGCTGCTGCTGCTGCGCGGTCGCACTCGCGACCAGGTGCTGGCCGGAGTGCGCATGCGACGGCGCGGTATGCAAGCCTCAGCCGGTTCCGGCACGGCGGCCCGCGTCCAGGCCGCGGCAGGGCAGGCCGCGCCAGGGCAGGCCGCCGACGACGGCGTGGATGCCAGGAAGGCCTTCGAGGGACCGACGGCGGAGGTGGAGATCCCGGCCCCGCCGCTGCCGCCGGTTCGCCCTGGACAGCCAGCGGCTCTCCCGGTGGACCCGCCAGCCTGGCGGGCCGGACTGGGTGGCGACCTGCTTGAGCTGGCGGCGGACGCGGCCACGCGCGCGTGGGAGATGGCAGTGGGACTCAGCGCCGATGCCGGGCTGGGCCTGCGCGCCGACGCTGATCTCGCCCGCAGGGCGGCACGCGCGCTGGGCACGCCCGCGTTCGGGCCGATAGCCGCGCGTTCTGGGACCGACACACGCGAACTGGCTAGGCAGGCGCTTGCTTGGCGGTACGGCGGCCCGGCGGGCCTTGAGCTGCTGCACGGTGAATGGGACCCAGTCGCGGAAGAGCCCGAGTCGGCCGATCTGCTCAAGGCGGCGCGCGGCGTGCTGCGGTCGAAGACGGGCGAGGCGGAATGTGTTGAAGGGAACCGGGTCACTGCCGGGCGCCTGCAGGTCCGGCTCGGGCATGACCTGCGCTGGTATCCGTACGCGCGTTCGGACGGCGACTGGGAGCCGAGCGGGCCGCCGGAGGCCGACCCGGCTCAGGCCGTCGCGAGTCTGTAAGCATTGCGCTCGTGTCGCGCCACGCCGCTGGACACGTCGCTGCTATGCGACGCGCAGGTAAAAGAGGTGATGCCGAACGGACAGTGGCGACTCCGCAACCGGCACGCTAACCCGAGACGCGGGAGAGCTGCCCGGGGTTATTACGGTTGTGGCATGACTTCGGTCGGGATTTGATCGGAGTAATCCGGCATTCCGGGGCGCGTGTCTCTCCACACGTCGAACGGCATTCCCGTTCTCATGTCGGCACCTGCGGCCACGGCCGGCTTCCGGGCGTTGGAGGCGGAACGAGTCGCCCTGATCCATGCCTCCTTCTTCACCGATGACTTCGACCAGAAAGGAGTCGCATACTTTCAGGAGCATGGATTCGAGGTCGTTCACGTAAACCATCGAATGCCCCCAATCGAGGTTCCGCATCCGAACACAGGATCGGCGGCTAGTCCGGCCGAGATTTACGAGTGGGTTCGCGGCCACGTGCCAGCGTCCGCACAGGCCGTGTTCATCGGCGGGAACGCTCTGCGCGCCATTGGCGTGATCGCGGCGTTGGAAGAAGACCTCCGCCGGCCGGTACTCACCGCCAACCAGGTTTCCTTATGGTACGCGCTGCGAGTGGGGGCACGGAGGTCCGAGTCGATGGCTACGGTGAGTTGTTTAAAATGCCACGCAGATAACCGCGCTCACGTCCATCCGGCCATACCGCCTCCCCATTGTTGAGGGGGAAAGACGGTGTTGGCGCCGATGAACGCGGCCAGGTCGGATTCCTCGATGAGGAATTCATCGGCGATACGTTGCGCAGAAAGTTGCTGCGTGCGGATCAGCCACCGCACGGTGCGCCGGCTGACGCGAAGCCGTGCGGCCACCTCGCGAGTGGTGAGGTATAGCCGGTTAGCTGGGGGCTCCATGGGTGTGTTCGCGTCCTTTCCACTGCTCAGGTAGCCGATCGGGCTCGATGAGGAGATGCCGGCGATGGCGCGCAACCTGCTCTGATGACAGTCAAACCCTGGCTACGCACGAGGAATAGTGGACACCGCGGAGCGATCGGGAGCGCATGGGAGCGGACCTCGGTTCTTTGCCGCGAACGCCTGCCTCGCGAACGCCTGCCTCGCGGAGGACGTCCCGCAGAGGACGTCTCGCGGAGGACGTCTCTCGGCTCGCCCCCCAAGTTCACCATGACTGGTGACGAGCCGCCAGCCACCTGCCAAGACGTCCAAGGCGTCCGAAGCGGCGTTCCGGCTGACATGGGACGGAATGTTACTAGTGAGGCAGGATTGACAGTAGAGGCAGTTCTCGTTTAAATAGCGGCCCTGCGGTCGACGAAAATCTATGCCGATTCGTGATGCTCTCTTGACACGGCCGGGACCAAAAGCTCAGTGTGCTGCTATGACGACCGCGCTCGCCTTGGCGGCTGCGCTCGCTCTCAGCCTTATGCTCGGCTCGTTGATCCGGCAGGTTGACGGTGCAACGCTGCGCCGATGGAGGCTGTCTCGCCGATGGGACGTCTCGCGGCTTGCGCGTGAGTTCATCAAAGCCGCTGACGAGCCGCTGGCCACCGTTCGTGGCCTGACGCACATGATAAACGCGTGGGAGCGCGACGCCCGCAGGCCAAGCGAGCGGTATTGGCTCTTGTACCTCCGGGTCTTCCCCGAGCGCGCGGACGGCCAGCCGGCAAAGGCCGGCTTGGAGGAGGTGCTGCCGGTCACCACAGAGCTGGACACGATGGACCCCACCCCTCTCAGCTCGGTGTCCAGCGTCGACCAGGGAGATATCCGCACGCTAGCCGCGACGGTGAAAGCCTTGGAGCAGCAGGTCGCCGGACTTTCCAAGCGCGTGGAAGAACTGTCCGGCGACGAACACGACGAGGGGCAGCCAGGCGAGAGAAGCGAGAAGCGGAAAACGAGAGCAGGGCTCTGGTGGTGGAACTGGATGCCCTTGTTGACCGCGATCGTCCCGTCCTTGGCGCCTTAAGGGACTGAATTACGTCCTCGATTTTGTGATCGGCACCGCACCCCGGATCAGGGGACGACCGTGAACTGCGTGAAGTGCGGGTCGTACGCCCAGCTCTTACCCGCCTTGTCGGTGCCGTAGCCGGTGGCGGTGAACGCGGACTTGGTGCCGTAGGCCGGCCGGATGGCGAGGTAGTCGCCGTACCTGTTGCACTTGCACGACGTGTTGCTCGAAGTGATGTACCAACCGACATACGGAGCGGCTGTCCAGTCCGCGACCGCCGAGTTCACCCAGTGCCCGCTGCCGCCCGCCGCCAGGGCGATGCCCAGGTGGCCGTCCTGGCTGACGTTCAGGTAGGGGTAAGAGATGGCGTAGCCAGGGTTCCAGATGGCGGTCTGCGAGACGAACTTGAAGCTGGGCAGCGCTATCTCCGCGAGCTCGATCTGCGGCTGGGACAGCCATGCCAGCCTGCCGCTGCCGATGCCGCCAGTCCAGGCGAGCCACAGGCCGCCATTCTGCGCTCCCGCCACCGACGGGGTCACCGCCGCGGCGAGGATCGTGCCGGTGTACGTCGAGAGCCACTTGTTCCCGTCCGGCTCCTTCGTGGTGTAGTTCGAGTTGGGCCACGTGAAGATGTTCACCGTCGTCGGGCCGAACCAGGAAACCGACGACTCCGGCCAGTCGCTGACCTGGATCTGGCTGGTGGAGGAGTTCTGCGCCCAGTAGGCGACCGAGCCGGTGTGCTGCGCCACCCGGCCGAAGAACAGCGCGCCAGTGACGTACCGCCACGGCCGCGGCGCCGCGGCCAGGTTCAGGCCCATCTGGAGGTTGGTCAGCCCGATACGGGCGATGACCGAGGAGTAGACCTTGCCGCCCTGACCGTTGTTGCAGGACAGGTACAGGTAATTCCCGCCGACCGCGAGGTCGGGGAAGTCGAGGAATGGCCGCGGCAGGCTGAACGAGGCCGCCGTGATGTTCCAGTACGTCCAGGAGGACAGACCGGTGGCGGTGACGGCCGACGGCGGGAAGACGGCGATCCTGTCTTCGTTGGCCCCGGCCGAGTTGGCCCAGTACTGGTCGAGCCAGACGAAGCGGTTGACCTGCGGCACGTACTGCACGACCTGGTCACCGTCGGCGCCGCCGAAGGGGGCGTCGGAGTACATGCTCGCGGGGTTGAACGAGACGAACGAGACCCCGCCGTTGACGGAAAACCCGATGCGGTCGTTGGTCGTGTAGACCACGACCCGTCCGTCGCTCGCCTCGCTTGGCTCGGCCGGGTTGAGGGTGGTCGGCACCGCGTGCGCGGTGTTCACGGAAACGGTGATGCTCGCGGCCGACTTGCGCGGCGCCGGGCCGAACTGGCTGGCTGGCAGGAACGCCGACGTGCGCTGCTTGCCGCGCACGCGCAGCGGGCCGTTCGCAAGCTTGAGCGGGCCGCCTTGATCATGGTCCACGATCCGCGGCGCGGGATGCTTGAACAGCCGACCGCCCTTCATGCGGTGCGCCGCGACACCGTGGCCGAGCTTGCTCGGATGCTCGCGGGCCCGCGGCGCGTGGCCCGCGGCCAGCGCCGCCGGAGCCGCGGCGGCAAACGATGACAGTGCCATCACGATGGCGGCGACCGCGACCAGTGCCCGGCCGCGGCGGCGAGGGATCATCATCGAAGGCGACATCGTCGTCTGCCTTTCGCTACCTGTCCGGCAGAAAGCCGGTTCACGCGAAGGCGACGCTACGCCGGGCGGTGAAATGCCTCAAGCATTATCACGGGCATATCCGGAAATTCCCTTATGTCCGGCCGCTTGCTTGATTTTGATGGTTAATATATTTTGATATCGGAACGGCCGGTGGCTTTATGGAAAGCGTGCCAAATTAATCACCAACATCGCTCAACGGCCCACTGGAAGGTCCCCCATTGGGGGAAACTGGTCGCATCAGGTGGCCGAGGAGCTGTGCACCGGACCCGGTGGCGAGCTGACGGTTAGCCGAACTGGCCAGGCTGGTAGTCCCCGGTCGGCTGTCGGATGATGACGTTGATGCGGTTGTAGGCGTTGATGAGGGCGATGGCCCCCACCAGCGCGAAGAGCTGGTCATCGTCGTAGTGCTTGGCCGCGTTCGCCCAGGCCTCATCGCTGACGCCGCCGGCGGCGTCGGCGATGCGGGTGCCTTGCTCGGTGACTTCCAGTGCGGCCCGTTCGGCCTCGGTGAAGACCTTCGCTTCCCGCCAGACGGCGACCAGATTCAGCCGCTCCTGGCTTTCCCCCGCGTGCAGCGCGTCCTTGATGTGCATGTCGGTGCAGAAGCCGCAGCCGTTGATCTGGCTAGCCCTGAGCTTCACCAGCTCCTGCGTCGCGGCCGGGAGGGTCGAATTGTGGAGCACGGCCGCCGCCGAGTTGATGTGCTTGACCAGGTTCATGGCCATCGGGTTGCCGAGGAAGTCGATACGGGCGTTCATAGTCAGCTCCTTGCGGTTCGGGCGGGTCACAGCCTGATCCGGTGAGCCGCCCGGGACGTCGTGTTCTTCTCCTAGTCCGACGACCTAACCGCCCGGAATGTCAGGCCGACGCTTCGCCCGAGCTCGCTTTCCTTAATGATGTCCTAATCACTACCCGCGAATGCGGGCCGCGGGACCATCGTCAGCGGCCTGCCAACAGCTCCACCACCGGGGCGAACTGATCGCAGAAGGCGGCGTTGACGCTGTGGTAGGAGACGCCGAGGATCTCGCGGCGGCGTTGCATCTCGTCGGCCATCTCGCGGGGGCTGCCGCGCAGGATCCGCAGCGAGTCGTGCGCGACCAGCGTGCCGAAGTCGACTTGCAGGAACTGCCGCAGCCAGGGCGGCGGCTCGTCGCCGACAACGAAGATGGGCAGTGCGAACTCGATCTCGCCGGCCCGGTCCCCGGCCTCTTCCCGGATCGCGGCGGTCAGCCGGGCCGCGTCCTCGCGGCTGATCAACGGGTCGACCGCCAGCGTGATGATGTCCGCCTTAGCGGCCGCGACCGCGCGCGCCTTCGGGCCCGCCACGGCCATCAGGACCGGGGTGTGCAGGTCCGCGTCGGCGTCGAGCGCGCGCAGCGCGTCGATCGTCTGCTCGACGAGCGCGAGTCGCTGCGCGCCTGTCGTCGGCGGCTGGCCGGCCTGCTGAACCGACTGGTTCACGACCTCAGGCCTGCCGGTTCCGATGCCGAGTTCGAAACGCCCGCCGGTGAGAACGGACAGGGTATGCGCGTCCCACGCCACCAGCGCCGGCGGCCGCAGCGGGCTCGCGAGGACGAACGTCCCCACGCGCAGCGACCTGGTGGCTCCGGCCGCTAGCGCGAGCGCGGGCAACGGCGACAGCAACTGCATGCCGTCGGGCATGAGCAGGCTGGAGTATCCGAGTTCTTCGGCGTGCCTGGCCATGGCCAGCCAGCTCGTCGCGTCTTGCGGGGTAGCTTGAGCAGCGAATCGGAACGGCATGGCGCTCATGTGCGTAGGCTACGTGGCCGCGGACGGGTGATGCGGAGTTTAGCCGGACCATTCGCCCCGCGTTCCTTGGTGCAGTGCCCCGTAGATGCTGTCGCGCAAGGCGTTGGCGGCAGCGTTGGTGAGCGTGGTGTCCAGGTCCCTGAGCACGACGCGCACCAGCAGGTTCCGCTGCCCCGGCACGGCGCCGAGGCGGGCGACCGCTGACGCCGGCAACCGCTCGTATGGCGTGGCCGACAACACCCTGGCCTCTTCCACCCGGTCCGCGTCCGCGCCGAGCGCGTCCCTGATCAGGTCGCCGAGGGTCTCCTCGTCGTACTCGTCGTACTCGTCGTCCGCGCGGACGACGACGGACAGGTCCCGGGTGATCGCCGGCATCACGGACACCCGCTGGTAGGTGGTGAGGTCGAGCATCTGACGAGCGACCCGCGGGTCGGCTGAGCGCAGCAGGCGGATGTCGGGGATCTGCTTGGCCAGCATGAGCAGCCGGTCAAGGCCCATGCCGAGCGCGAGCCCGCTGCGGCCGGGCAGGCCGGCGGCCGCGAGCACGCCGGAATCGGCGAGGCCGCATTCGCCCACTTCCACCCAGCGGCCGCCATGGCACACGTCCACCTGCCGGCCGGACCGCGTGTACGGATGGACCCGCTGTTGCTGCCGGACAGGCAGGCCGGGGGTGAGCGCGCCGAGCAGGATGGCGATCATCTCGTCCATGTCGCCTTCGCTCATCGCCCGGCGTGTCACACGCCACAGGTCAAGCTGGTGCGGGGTGCCGGTGTGCTGCCAGTCGATGGCGTCCCTGCGGTAGACGATTCCCGGGCAGACCAGCAGCACCTCGTCGCCCGGCTCCACGGCCAGCCGCCGCAACGCCGGCGGGACCATGGCGGTCGAGTGACTGCGCAGCATCCGCCCCGGCGCGACGTACCGTGTGTAGCGGGTCTCTCTGCTGATCGCGGCGGCCGGGTAGCCGAGGCGGTCGTAGTTGTCGGCGACCGGCACGATCCGCGGGCCGCGGCACCAGCGGACCTCGCACCGCCACGCGCGGGACAGGCTGTCGGTGGCCCGGCTGACAAGGGTCTGGATGGCGTGCGGGCCTTCGGCGGGATCGGACAGGTCCCTGATAGCGAGATCGCGCGTCAGTTGCGCGGAACTGAGATACGAAACGGAACTGGACACGGTGACTCCTCGTGCGAGCGAACGGGCGGGGGATGTTTCCTCCCGGCCCTTGGGGTTCGCCCGAGTGACGGCACCGGCCCGGACAGGCCTCAGCGTCTCCGGCGGCCCGCCCGGGGCCGGGAGACGAGAAATCGCCGTGTCCGCATTCCGATCACGAATTGAGCGTAACGTCGGCCGACCGCCGTGGCTAACGAGTTTCCTGGCGGGGCAAATCCCTTGGTAGGCCCCGGCAGGAGGGACACCATGCATGAGCACCCCGAAGACATCACCGGGCTCCAGGAAGTGCTTGACCGCAGCTACGAGCAGGCCGGCGATCACTTGCGCGCCATCCAGACGCCGCAGCGGCGGCTGACGGCCGCCGACCTGGTGGAGCGGCTGCAGGGAATGCGCCTGCTCGTGCTTGCCACCGTCAGCGCCGCTGGCCGGCCGGTAACAGGTCCGGTGGACAGCGTGTTCCACCGCGGCTCGTTTTACTTCGGCACCAGCGCGAACTCCGTCCGCTGGCGTCACCTGCGGCGCAACCCGGCCGTCAGCGCTACTCACCTGCCGTCCGAGGACTGGGCCGTCGTGGTGCACGGCCTCGCCGTCCCCGTCGACACCAGCCTGGCCCACCCCGACGGGCTGCGGGCGACCCTGCTCGAGGTGTACACGCCGCGGTACGGACCGCAATGGGAAGAGTTCCTGGACTCCGGGCCTGTTTACGCTCGCATCGAGGCGGAACGGATGTTCGCCTTCGACGTGACCGCCGGCGCCTAGCGCGCCGCGCTGGCTTGCTGCCTACTTGATGGGAGGCCGCGGCAGCCTGGCCACCCCCGGCTCCATCGTGAACGTGTAATCGAGGGAGTACCAGGGGGCCTGGACGCTGGAATCGGCCGGGTGCGGCTCGTCATGCGGTCGGAAGTCGCCGATCAGGGCCCGCGTGACGCCGAATTGCACATCCGTGTCGATGTGCGGGTCGTCGGGCGCGTAGACCTGCGAGATCACCGTCTTGTAGCCCTCTTTGAAGATCAGGACGTGCAGGTGGGCCGGGCGGAACGGATGGCGGTTCTGCGCCGTGAGCAGCCGGCCGACGACCGTATCAGTGGGAATCGGGTATCCGGCCATCTTCACCGTCCGGAACCGGAAGCGCCCCTCCTCGTCGGTGACGAACTTCCCGCGCAAGTTCATCGGCGCCTGCCCGGAGTCCTGATGCTCGTACAGCCCGACCGGCGAGGAGTGCCACACGTCCACCTCCGCGTCCGGGATTGGATTGCCGTCCTGGTCCTCGACCCGCGCGTCGACGAACAGCGCCGGCCCGGGTGTCTGCGAACGGACGATCGAACCGCCGTTGTCCACTCGCGGGGAGTGCATCCTCCAGAACGGACCGAGCAAGTTCTGCTGCGTCTCCGTGGCACCGTGGTCGCCGTTGTTGAGCAGGCAAACGAGCGTCGACACCCCCAAAGACCCGGACATCAGCACCATCTCGTTGTGCGTGTCGGTCGTGGCCTGGCCCATCTCGTTGAGGATCGCGGTCGCCGCCCGGAACTCCTCCTCGGTGAGCCGGACGTCGCGGACGAACGCGTGCAGGTGCGACACGAGCGACGTCAGGATCTCCCGCAGCCGGGGGTCGGTCGTCTGCTGCATCACCGCCAGCACCGCGGGCGTGACGTCTTCATGCCGTTCAATGATCATCGGGATCCTCTCCGACAAGCCCGTCCACCGACTCCCTGATGAGGTCGGCGTGCCCGACATGGCGCGCGTACTCCTCGATCATGTCAATGAGCAGCCGCCGCAGGTTGGGGGTTCTGTCGTCGCGCGAGGTGAAGGAGGCCAGCCGGTCCAGGCCGCCGTCGGCGAGCGCTTCTGCCACCAGTTCGCGGGAACGGCGCACCGCGTCCTGCCACAGCGACATGAGCTGCTCGGGGCTGTCCGCCGCGGCCGAGTGCCAGTCCCAGTCCGGGTCCGCGTCCCAGTCGACGGTGTCCCACGGTGGCGAGGCGTCCCGGCCGTACAGCTTGACGCAGAACATGTGGTCCTCGCACAACGCGAGGTGCTTGAGCAGGCCGCCCAGCGTCATCGTGGAGGGTCCGAGGGTCGCCCGCAGCCCGGCCGGGTCCAGGTCGCCGCATTTCCAGGCAATGTAGCCGCGCACTCGTTCCAGCTCGCCGAGGAGCGTGTCGACTTCGCCTCCCGCGACCGGCGGCTCAACCGGGATCGCGTTCGTGTCTGTGTCCATGGCAGGAGACAGTACCGTCGGTTCCGGACGCTTTTCTTCCGGGATGGAGACGGGATGACGCGTGAGGCCAGCCCTGCCGCGCGGGCGCTTGTCGCGCTCGAGCTCATCCAGAACAACCCCGGCATCACCGCGCGCCGGCTGGCGGAGCGGCTCGGCGTGACCGAGCGGGCCGCCCGGCGGTACGTCGCGACCCTACGGGAGGCTGACCTGCCGATCGAGTCGGTCAGCGGTCCCTATGGCGGTTACCGGGTGGGCCGCGGCCTGCGGCTGCCGCCGCTGATGTTCACCGCCACCGAGGCGCTCGGCCTGGTCATGGCAGTCCTCGAGGGCCATCCGAAGGCCGCCGATCCCGCCGACCCGGTCGGCGGCGCGCTGGCCAAGATCGTCAGGGTCCTGCCGGAGCGAATCGCGGGCCCGGTCCGCAGCGTGCGTGACGTCTCGGCGCCGGGCGCGGTCGATCAGTACCGGCCAAGCCCGGAGCTAACCGCCGCGCTGATCGGCGCGAGCGCCGCCGCGCGGCGGCTGCGGCTGCGTTACCTGATGGGCGCCGCCGACCGGGAGATGGACGTCGACCCGTGGGCCGTCGTGCTCAGGCACAGCCGCTGGTACCTGCTCTGCTGGTCACACACGAGACAAGAACAGCGCGTGCTGCGGGTGGACCGGATCTCCGCGATCGAGACCCTGCCCGCCACGTTCACGCCGCCCGACGACCTCGACGCGCTGCGGGTCCTGGAGGAACACCTGTCGTCGGGCTGGACCTACCCTGTCGACGTGCTGGTCGACGCCACCGTCGACGAGACGGCACGGTGGCTGCCGCGCAGCCTGGCACGGCTGGAACCCGTCGGGGACCGGACGCGCCTGCGCGCGAGCACCGACAACCCGGACTGGTACGCGCGGCAGCTTGCCGCGCTCCCGGCGCCGTTCACGGTGCTCGGATCAGCGGAACTGCGGCGCGCCTCATCAGCCCTCGGCGAGCGACTGCTGCGGGCCGCCGCGGCCGGCGATCCAGCGCTCCCCTAGTGTCGCGTGGCACTAGTTCTTTGACGGTCTGATTTTGGCGATGAGTTCGTCGGCGTGAAGCGGCCGATGGCACGCCGGGGTGGGCGGCGGCGACCTTCTTCAGGAACTTCAGGAACTCCTGGTGGCGGTGCCGGGCGTGCAGGCGTCGGCGCTGATCTTCCCGGTGGCGACCTCCAGGGCGGCGAACAGGGTGGTGGTGCCGTTGCGCTTGTAGTCATGGGGTGCGCCGCTCGGGCAGGCCGGGCCGCAGCGGCAGCATCGGCGCGGTCCGGTCCAGGGCCTGGATCTGGGACTTCTCGTCGACGGAGACGACGACCGCGTTGTCGGGCGGCGACAGGTAAAGGCCGACGACGCCGCGGATCTTCGCCTCCAGCTGCGGGTCGGTGCTGAACTTGAAGGTCTCCAGGCGGTGGGGCTGGATTTTGTGATTTTGATTTGGGCTGTCGGCGGTTTCAGAGGCTGGCGAGGAAGCTGAGCAGGCGGGGCCACAGTTGCGCATCGGCCTCCTGGTCTGCCTGGAAGGAGATGGAGCCTTCCGCGGCGACCGTGGCCGGCCCGTACGGTTCGTACGGGACCAGGGACCCGACGCCGTGCCCGGCCTTCGGGTAGGGATACAGCACGTGCGACCACCGGTCGTGGTGGTCGTCGAGCAGGTTCACGATGGCCTGGCCGTAGGGGCATGACGTCCACGCCTGGTCGTCCTCGCCGCAGTCCAGGAACACCGGGCCGTTAATCCGCTGATCGGGGATGACCGCGGCCGGGTCGTCGGGCGGGGAGGGGCTGTCGTAGTCGTGGGTGTAGGGCAGCGGTTTGCCGTGCAACGTCCAGGCCGGACCCGCGCAGCTCGGATAGGAGCAGTTGGCGGCGTTGCTGGGCACCGAGCCGATGACGGCGTGCACCAGGGTCGGGTAGTACGCGCCGAGCAGTTGCGCGGCCTCGCTGCCCCGGGAGATGCCAAGCACCGCGATCGCGCTGGGGTCCACCCCGGGCTGATGTGCGAGCCAGGTCAGCGCCTTGGCGAAGTACTCCAGCGGGATATCCGACAGCGTCTGCGGCAGGCCCGGCTCCTTGAAGTAGGCGACCCCGAGGGCGGGGTACCCGCTGGCGGCCAGCATGGCCGGCAGCACGGTCGGCATGCCGCCGGGCAGGCCGTCGAGCACCAGGACCGCCGGGCGGCGGGTCGTGGTCGTCGCGGTGTGCCAGTACTGCCCCATGAAGCCGTCGGCGCTGACGGACTCGTCCTGCTGGGTCAGGTGCGCTTGCGACAGCGTCCGCTGGAATTCCCCCGACGCGACTCGCGCTCCGCCGGCGTTCACCGAGACCGCGAACGTGCGCGGCGCGCTTCCCCAGGAGTAGGCGCCGAGCGGGGGAGTCCTGGTCGGCTGCATCGACCAGATGAGCCCCATGCCGGAGACGCCGCTGTAGCTCCCCGACAGGACCGCGGCGCTGTTCAGGTCAATGTCGCCCGCCGCGTCGGCCCGGTAGACGGCCGACGCCTGCCACCGCACCCCCGCGGCGTCAGTCGAGCTGACCTGCACGGTGGCCCGCTGCCCGCCGACCAGCCCGGCCACGCGGATCTGCACCGGCTGGTCGGCCACTGACGTTCGCGGCGTTACCGTGACCGTCGTCCC
>Ga0210390_10003959_pt1 | contig 12609 bp, 10 predicted proteins | sample IncBWH11OmetaG_FD_161050 | JGI IMG/M metagenome (GOLD analysis project Ga0210390, IMG submission 161050) | Forest soil microbial communities from Barre Woods Harvard Forest LTER site, Petersham, Massachusetts, United States - Inc-BW-H-11-O ...
CGATCGCCGGTCTCTTGCTTGCTTCCGGCCATGCAGCCGCAGGGCCGCTGCCGCCGCAGGTCAACTTTGTTGCAACTCCCGCCAGCCAGCTCCGGCTGGGAATGACGGGGGATGACGTTATCCGCGTCATGGGTAAAGTTGCGAAGGAGACCGACTTCGTCGGTGGTTCGACCCGGACACGCAAACTCGAGTTTACAGACGCAATTCCCGGCCAGGCTATCCTCTCGGACGGAAAGTTGTCGCGCGTTACGCTCAACCCGTTCCGGATGGAAGAGGCTGCTCTCCCCTCGCGCCTCCGGCAGGCCTGGCCGGGATTTGCCAGCAGCGTGGTGCGACGCGCGCTCGGCGAACCCACGGTCCGTCTGCGTCATACATGGTTCGGCATCGAGGTGGATCAGTGGGTCTTCTCGTGTCCGGGAGAAGTCGAAGCCAGCGTGTTTTTCAGGGCGGATCGCGTGATCGCTCGCGCGGTGGGTCGAGATGTTCCGGCCGATCTGTTCCGGGTTGATTTGCCGTCGCCACCTCAAGGTGAGGGCGAAAGCCCGCCTTTTGCGCCTCGTGTTGGCATGACGGAAACCGACATCAAGGAGCTTTGCGGCGCTCCGCTCTACCGGGTCGATTACGTCTTCAACGGACAGGCGGCGTCACACGCGGTCTACCAGACGGGCAAACAGGGAACGTTCACCGGTTTCACCATCGTAGATGGCGTCGTCACCGAGTTCGAAGATCTCGGGCGGATGCCTGACGATCCATCCTTCCAGGGTCGGTGATACACTCGACAGTTGCGAGGACTCCGCCGTGCCTTGCAACTAACTTCGATATTGCAACCGACACATGGATTTAAAAATGGCCATCCTCAATTCGAACGACCATCGAAACCTGATTGTCGCGCGCTGGCACGCCTGTGAGACGACGCCCGAGCCGTCAACGCGCGGCGTTGTAGGCATCGCGCAGGACGTTCGTCTCAAGCTCCAGATCCTCCAGCCGATGCTTGACTACATCACCGATGCTGACAATTCCGGCTAGCTCGCCGCCGCGTAGCACCAGTATGTGGCGCACGCGATGGTGCGTCATCAGGTTCATCACGCGATTGACACTCTCGTCCGGGGATACGGTGGTCGCGCCGTATTGCATGATTTCCTTCACAGGTATCGACCCGGCTGCCTCGCCGTGGCGGGAAAATGCGTGAACGATTTCACGTTCGGAAATGAGACCAAGAACTGTGTTCCCATTCGTCACCACGAGCGCGCCAATATTCTTTGCGCGGAGCCAGTCCGCCGCTCTCTTGATGCTGGCTTCAGGAGCGATTGTTGTGACGTCGGTGCCCTTCCGCCTCAGAATGCTTTCGATGGACATAGCCTCCTCCCATCGTATGGCCTAGCCGCCTGTCGCATTGATTTGCGTGGCTGCGTCTTGCGCCCTCGATCGGAGGGCATGCCATGGAAGCCGTTCTTCTCCACGAAGAGCATCAGCCTATCATATCGGCAGGGAGCAGTCAGCAAGCATCGGCGACAGCGCCAGAGACGTTGGCAGAATGAAGAAGCGTCGGGCTTGGCGTTAAGAGCCCTACTCGATATGAATTCGGCGTTGCCTGCTGCGTACGCCGAACGGCCAAAGCGTGGCAATGCCGAGGCCTGCAATGAACTCCCGCCGCAGCATGTGTCGCCCTAAGGGACTACAATGTTGCAAACCTAGCGTCTCGCTGCGTGATCAGACCCCAGGCTTACTCGCATTGAGAATGCGACCGGCAGACACGGGCCTGCCGGTACCTTTGCCGTGGCTGCGTTGGCTGCCAATGCAGAGGGTTCGCCGCCGAGCACTGCAAAGACTGCGACACTCGCCGTTGCACGAGTTCGGTTGCGAGCGCGCGCAGACGATCATATTCGTCGTTTGCCCAACGGTACTCGATGGCGACATTCTTTCCGTCAACGGCGCCAATTTCTGCCAGGCCTTGGCGAACGAGTTACAAGAGGCGCACTTTCGTCGGTTGAGCGGTACTGAGAAACCACCACCCGATCTCTGTGATGGCATCGGAGAGGTAAGCGGGTCTGGCGCCGTGGGCGCGCCGGGAAACGATCGCCATTTTTCCGACACGCATAAAAAACCTTGTGTGACACTTCCAGCACACTTTTTCATCGCTTCATCGCTTAGAGTGCAAATCTATTCGGCGATTCCTATTCGCAATAATTTGGAATTCAGCAAGCGCTCAAGTCGGAGAATTACGATGAAGAGATTTTTTTGGGGGACTCTCGGTCTTATCGCAATGGCAGCTCCGGCGCTCGCAGCTGACCTTCCAGTCAAGGCACCACCGCCCATGATCCCGCCGATGTTCAACTGGTCGGGCTTCTACATTGGTGCCGACGGCGGTTGGGGGCGGAGCGATAGTTGCTGGACCACGGTTACGGAAGGTCTTCCCTTAATTGAAGGTTGTCACGATCGATCCGGAGGCGTCGTCGGTGGCCAGATCGGGTACCGATGGCAACAACCCGGCAGTCATTTTGTTTGGGGTTTGGAAGCTCAGGGGGATTGGGCGAATCTGAGAGGTTCGCGTCTCAGCTTTTTCGATCCGACCTTGACCGTCGGTACCAAAGTTGATGCGATAGGGCTTTTCACCGGCCAGTTCGGCTTTGCCTGGGATACGTGGCTCTGGTACGTGAAGACCGGCTTTGCGGTGACCAACAATAACTTCTTCGTCAGCGACAGCTTCACCGGAGCTAGTGCCTCGGCAAGCTCGACCCGCTGGGGTGGGGCCGTAGGTACCGGATTCGAGTACGCCTTCGCGCCGAACTGGTCGGTCGGTTTCGAATACGACCACCTCTTCATGGGTGCCACGGACACTGTCTTCCCGGGGCTCGTGAGTCCCCTGCTTGCTGGCGCCATCGTTCATACCAGCCAGGACGTGGACATGGTCACTGTGCGCTTCAACTACCGCTTTGGTGGCTATGGCGCCCCGCTGGTCGCCCGTTACTGATTTCCATCCAATCCGCAAATTGCCCCCGGCATTGTCCGGGGGCTTTTTTTTGGACGGAGTCGCTCGGAGACCGATGTTCTGCTTCGGGCCATTTGCGACCGCACTATGATGTGTCGGCTATGTCCAGGGCACCCGTCGGTGATGTCCCCGGACTGTACACCTGTCCCGGTGATCGACGTCTTGCTCGCTTTCTCGGCCGGGCTTGTCCCGGCCATGACCTATGATGGCGATTTGGCTGTTTGAAATTCGAATAGGAATACCGGTGCCGCTGAACGGGAAACGGTGGCGAGGGTTGGCTTGTAGATTCTCCCGCAGGAAGAGGTTGATTCGCAACAATGCCATCGCCCAGCACCTGAGACTTGGGATCAATGCGCAACCCGACTCCAAAATTCCAGCTTGACGTCGGGCTGACTGAAACTGACGGATGCCGCAAGCCGATCATCCATCCCAGCGCGTATGCGGTGATCGGACCGTTGGCGGCTGGGGTTGAAGTTGTTCCTCCGCCAACCTCGATTGCCACAAACGGACCCGTAGCCACCTCATTGCAATTGAGCTGATAAATCGGGTCTGTGGATGAGCAGGTAGTCCCGCCGCCAAATTCCCTCGCTCTGAAAAAATAGTGCGCTTCGAGGACGAAGCCGACGCCGACGTTGGTAGAGGAGTCGGTCACACGCACAATGTTATTTACAACCGAAGCGCCGTTCACTCTTGTGCCGCCAAGATCAAAATCGGCGGCGAGCCCGATGCCCCAGCTGAGGCCGCCCCAGGTGGTGACTGAGGTGGTGGTTGTCGCAGTGCTGGTCGTAGTTTTTGTCGTCGTCGAATTGGTGGGAGCACCCGAGTCGGCGGCCGCAATCTGCGCGAGCGCGGCGTAATTTAGCGCAAATGCCGCACTCATGACCGACCGTTCGCGACCGAAACAACCGAACGAAACGAGGTAGCGCAACAAACTCTTTTAACATGTTCAGCTCCCATGGTTATGGGAGGCGAACGCCCTTCAACACTGCCCGGCAGGTCTCGACCGGAGCTACACTGTCGCTAGCAATATGGAATCAAAGCTGCTCCCCAGCCACCTCCGTGGCGACGGTTATGCTATTTGAGGTTGTGTTGAGTGTCCACAACCGCCTTAAGAGGCTGTGCGTTTTAGCCAGTGCTTCCCGAAGCTACCGGAGTGCAGGGCCGGCTATCCCGCCGTGACGTCGACCATCTCCGCTCCCTCGAGCACCTGCACGGCCTTGGCGCGGTCGAGATCGCCCTCCCATGCCGCGACGACGACGGTGGCGACGCAGTTGCCGATCAGGTTGCCGAGCGCGCGCGCCATGCCGATGAACCAGTCCACCGAGAGCACCAGCACCAGCCCGATCGCCGGAATGGTCGGCACCGCGTTCAGCGTCGCCGCAAGAATCACGATCGCAGAGCCCGGAACGCCGTGGGCGCCCTTCGACGTGATCAGGGAGACCCCCAGCACCAGCAGGAGATCGCCGAACGACAGCGGCGTGTTGGTCGCCTGGGCGATGAAGACGACCGCAAGCGTGAGATAAATCGAGAACGCATCGAGGTTGAACGAATACCCGGTGGGGATCACAAGCCCGACCACCGAATCCTTGACGCCCAGCCGCTCCAGCTTGCGCATGACCTGCGGCAACACCGCGTCCGACGAGGCGGTCGCCAGAACGATGGTCAGTTCCTCGCGCAGGTAAGCGAGGAATTTGAGGATGTTCAAGCCTGCAAGCGCCATCACGCCGCCGAGCACGGCGAGCACGAAGATCGTGACCGACGCGTAAAAAAGGATGACGAGAGAGACGAGCTGTTTCAACGAACCGACGCCGTATTTTCCGACCGTATAGGCGACCGCGCCGAGCACCCCGATCGGTGCGACCCGCACGATCAGTCCCATTGCCCGAAACAGCACGGTCGACACCGCGTCGATCAGGGAAGAGATTTTCTCGCCCTTTTCGCCACCGACCAGCGCCAGGCTGACGCCGAAGAGGACAGCAAAGAACAGCACCTGGAGCACGTCGTTGCGCGAGAGCGCATCGAAGGAGGTGGTCGGGATGATGTTGAGGAGAAAACTGCCGATGCCTTCACCTTTGAGATTTTTGGCTCGGTCGGCGAAGTTCCCGAGCGCCTTGGCGTCCAGACTCGAGGCATCGATATTCATGCCGTGACCGGGGCCGAACGCGTAGGCCAGGAGCAGTCCGATCACCAACGCGATCGTGGTCATCACCTCGAAATAGATCAGCGCTTTGACGCCGACCCGACCGACTTTCTTCAGATCGCCGGCGCCCGCAATTCCGTGCACGACAACACAGAACACGATCGGCGCGACGATCATGGAAATCAGCTTCAGGAACGCGTCGCTCAAAATCTTCAAGCCGATGGCAAAATCGGGAACGGCCATTCCGAGTACGATTCCGAGCACAAGGGCGGCCAGCACCTGAACAAACAGCGAGGAGTAGATCGGCTTTCGCGCAACCGGTGCTGCGGTAGTAATCGTGGCCATCGAACGCTCCCCGTCGATCCAAAAGGTCCTGAAAAGCAAGCGGCAAACAAGATGCAAATTCCGCGCTGGAACAACCGAAGTCGGTTGCGAGTTCGCTGCAAAGACAGGTTGTAATCCCTTGCAATCCTTTCAGGCGATGGGCAGGCGGTCAATCGTGGCGAACTGGCTGGGTGACCGCAACCTCCGCATCCGCGTGGCAAGGCCTGCCCGCCGATGGCGAGCCGTTTGCGCAGGCGACCGACGCTGCGGTGCAAGCGGCCTGACGCTCAACGAATAAGCAATTGCCCGTCGCAAGGGAGGGGCAGGGCGAACGAGGCGCGGTTGGCCGGAAACACAAATAACTGAAAACAGGGAGGATTCCGAAACGCAGCGACGGCGGGACGAATTGTACACAATGGCACGGGCTTTGCTTAGCACCTTCAAAAGAGTTCTCTCGACCTAGTGGAGTGGATTTGACATTCGCTGCCCACCTGGCCGCGAGTCCGAAACGCGACTAGGGGCGCGCAGATCATGGCGAACTCGAAACAGCTGCCCAAAGCTATCGTCGCGGCAGAACCAGAGCCGATCGAACTCGATTGGTCGGTCACGGCCCTTGTCATCATCGATATGCAGCGTGACTTCATGGAGCCGGGCGGTTTCGGCGAGACGCTCGGCAACGACGTCTCGCGGCTTGCAACGGCCGTGAAACCGATTGCAGCCGTGCTGAGCGCCGCGCGCGATCTCGGCATGCTCGTCATCCACACCCGCGAAGGCCATTTGCCCGACTTGTCCGACGCGCCGCCGGCCAAGGTCGAGCGCGGAGCGCCGAGCCTTCGGATCGGCGACCCGGGGCCGATGGGACGCATCCTGATCCGCGGCGAGGCCGGTCACGACATCATTCCCGAGTTGTATCCGCTCGACACCGAGATCGTGATCGACAAACCGGGAAAGGGCGCCTTTTACGCGACCGAACTCGGCGAGGTCTTGCAGAAATACGGCGTCGAGAATTTGCTCGTCTGCGGCGTGACGACGGAAGTGTGCGTCAACACCACGGTGCGCGAGGCCAATGACCGCGGCTATCGCTGCGTCGTGCTCTCGGACGGCTGCGCGTCTTACTTTCCCGAATTCCACGAGATGGGGTTGAAGATGATCAAGGCCCAGGGCGGCATCTTCGGCTGGGTCAGCGACTCCGGCTCGATTCTCAAGGCAATGAAAGCGATTACTTCAAGCAAATTGGCAGCGGGAGCATCACGATGAGCACGAGCATTTCTGCCGGCAGGTCAGGATTCAAACCAGCGTTATGGACTTCCGGCGACTGGAACGCCTTTTTCGGATTCGGCACCAACATTCTGGTCAACATGCTGGTGCTCACGGGATTGCTGCGCTTCGTGCTGAAGATGCCCGACTCCCTGGTGTTCGGGCGCATCCTGCCGGCGCTCGGCTTGATGATGTGTCTTTCGACGTTCTACTACGCCTGGCTTGCGTATCGGCTTGCGCAGAAAACCGGCCGCACCGACGTCTGCGCGCTTCCTTCCGGCGTCAGCGTGCCGCACATGTTCATCGTCACCTTCGTGATCATGCTGCCGATTACGCTCAAGACTGGCGATCCGATCAAAGGGTGGTCGGCGGGCCTCGTCTGGGTGTTCTTCCAGAGCTTCATCCTGATGATCGGCGGCTTCATTGCGCCTTATGTGCGAAAGATAACGCCGCGCGCGGCGCTGCTCGGCACGCTTGCCGGCGTGTCGGTGACTTTCATCGCCATGCGGCCGGCACTGGAAATGTACATGACGCCGCAGATCGGATTGATCTGCTTCGCCATCATCCTGGTCAGCTGGTTCGGCGGCGTGAAGTATCTGAAGGGAATCCCGGCCGGTCTTGTCGCGATCGCAGCCGGCATGCTGATTGCCTGGGGATCCAACCTGTTCGGCCTGGGCATCGGCGGATTGAGCGTCAAAGGCCTCGGTGACGCATTCGCGAATTTCGGCTTCTCGGTGCCGTTGCCCGCGATCGGGCACGTCTTTTCGGGATTCGAATTCCTCGGCATCATTCTCGTCACCGCGATCCCCTTCGGCATCTACGATCTCGTCGAGGCGATGGACAATGTCGAAAGCGCGGAAGCCGCCGGCGATGAATATCCCACCACGCGCGTCCTGACGGCCGATGGCGTGGTCAGCCTGATCGGCTGCCTGATGGGCAACCCGTTCATCAACGCGGTCTATATCGGCCACCCCGGCTGGAAAGCAATGGGCGGCCGGATCGGCTATTCGGCCGCGACCGGGATCATGGTGGTCTTTTTGTCATGGTTCGGGATCATCTCGGTGATGCTGGCGCTCGTGCCGGTGGTCGCGATCTCGCCGATCCTGCTCTATATCGGCATGCTGATCGGTGCCCAGGCGTTCCAGACCACGCCGATCAAGCACGCGCCTGCGATCGTGGTGGCTCTGACGCCGCATCTGGCCGCATGGGCCAAGTTGCAGGTCGACACCATGATGGTGGCGACCGTCAGCGCGGCACAGGCGGTCGGCGGCCTCGCCCCCGACAAGGCGGGCGCGGTGAAGGCGGCCGCGGTTGCCTCATTGCCGCAACAGGGCGTGCTCTATCACGGGCTGGAAGTGATGGGTGGCGGCTCCATCATCGCCGGACTGATACTCGGCGCGATCGGCGTATTCATCATCGAGCGCGACTTCGTGAAGGCTTCGGCCTTCTCGCTGGCCGGCGCGGTGCTGACCTATTTCGGCTTCATGCATGGCGAGGCGGTGGGCGTCGGCGGTGGCCTGGGCGTGACGCCCGGCGTCGCGCTGGCCTATGCTGTGGTGGCGGCCGGCTTCTTCGCGGTCGGCAAGTACGGCTCCAGCGCGGAATCCTACGTTCCGCGACATGACATACCGATCGCAGCGCCGGCGGAATAGGGAGGGCAAGTGGCGAGAGATAGCCGAGGACCGTCATGGCGAGCCAACGGGTCCGCGCGAAGCGCGGCCCGATGACGGGCTCTGCGAAGCAATCTATCCACGTCATTCCGGGGCGCGCAAAGCGCGAACTATGATGTGCGCTTGCACATTAGAGAATCTCGAGATTCCCCGATGCGCAATTGCGCATCTGAGGTCTGGTGCTAACGCACCATCCCGGAATGACGGCGTAACGTCGCGTCCGCTCCTCGCAATGACGCCTGACGTGGGCGAGTTACCTCACCTCGATCCTGGCCTGGTCCGCCACTTCCTTCCAGATCGCGATATCCTGCTTGATGAAGTCGGCGAAAGCCTCCGGAGAAGAGCCGACGATCTGCATGGCCTGGCTTTCGAGCAAGACTTTGGTTTCCGGATCCTTCAAGGCTTCGACGATTTCCGCATTGAGCCTCGCCACGATCTCGGGTGGCGTACGCCCTGGCGCCAGAATGCCGTGCCAGCCGACGGCATCGAATCCGCCATAACCGCTTTCTGACATCGTCGGCACGAGAGGCGCCACCGGAGATCGCTCCTTGCTGGTGACGGCAAGCGCGATTAGCGCTCCTGAATTCACGTGCGGCAGCGCCGAGATCGGATCGGAAAACACCACCTGCACCTGGCCCGCGAGCAGATCGGCGACGGCAAGCGCCGTCCCTCGATAGGGGATATGGGTCATCTTGATGCCGGAGCGAAAGTCGAACAGTTCTGTGACGAGGTGGTTGGCGGCGCCGACGCCGGTCGTGCCGTAGTTCAGGGCGCCGGGCTTGCTTTTGGCGAGCGCCACGAATTCCCTCACAGTCTTCACGCCGAGCGCGGGGCTGACGACCATGAGGTAAGGGTAGGTGGTGGTGAGCGAGATCGGCGCGAAATCCTTCACCGGATCGTAGGGCAGGGATTTGTAGACGGCGGGATTGATGGAGATCGGCCCGGATTGTCCGAGCAGAAGCGTGTAGCCGTCCGGTTCGGCCTTGTTGACGAATTCGGTGCCGATGATCGATCCGCCGCCGCCGCGATTTTCGACCACGATGGTTTGGCCCAAGGCTTTGCTCGCCCGTTTGGCGATGACGCGGGCGATCGAATCGGCCGCACCTCCGGCGGCATAGGGAACGATCAGATGGATCGAGCGCGACGGATAATCGGCAGCACGAACGATATCGCCGGCAACCGGGACGGCTAAAGCAAAAGCGAGAAGGGCAAGGGCGGGCGCAAGGCGGTTCGAATGAGTTCGCATGGTATCGGGCGTTCCACCTTGATTGTTTTGCGCCACCATAAGGCAAAATTTCATGCAAGGTCCACCGGGCGCTAGTGTAGCGAATGTGAAATCCAATCCACGAGCTTGCGCTTTTTCGCCAGCTTGCGATGCTTCACATCTGTCTCAAGTAAGGGATGACAATGCTGGACAAAGGAGTCACGGAAAGCCTTGCTCAAAACATTGTTGCAACGCAATGGCATGATGTCCCCCCGCAGGCGCGGCATCAGGCCAAGCGTTCTCTGATCAACTTCTTCGCGGTCACGCTCGCCGGTTGTCGCAGCTCCCCGATCGAGATCGCGCTCGGCTTGCTCGGTCAATTTTCCGGCAGCCGGCAGGCCAGCGTGATTGGACGCCGTGAGCGGCTCGATGCGGCAAGCGCAGCTTTCATCAACGCGGCTTGCGCCAATGTGGACGACTTCTGCGATACCCACCTGGCCACCGTGATCCATCCGACTGCACCGGTCGCCGCCGCGCTGCTGGCCTTTGCCGAATTGCGGCCGGTGAGCGGGGCCGACCTGCTGCTTGCCCTGATCCTCGGCAATGAAGTGCAGGCCAGGATCGGGCTTGCGATTTCGCCCAGCCATTACAACCGGGGCTGGCACATCACGTCCACCTGCGGCGTGTTTGGCGCCGCCGTCGGCTGCGGCAAGCTTGCCTTGCTGAGCGAGCGCCAGATGGTGTGGGCGCTTGGCATCGCGACCACGCAATCGGCGGGACTTTGCGAGTGCCTGGGCACACCGGCAAAAAGCGTGAGCGTCGGCAACGCTGCGCGGAACGGGCTTTTGTCGACGTTGCTGGCCGAAAAAGGATTTGACGGACCGGCAGAGCCGCTCGCGGGCGTTCAGGGCTTCTATCATGCGCTTGCGGAAAAACCTGACCTGTCACGCCTTGCCGACGGCTGGGGCGAAAGCTGGGAAATCATGGCGACGTCCTACAAACCCTATCCGTGCGGTTTCGTGATCCATCCCGTGCTCGATTGTGTGCTCGACTGGCGGCGGGAAAATCCAAAAGCCGGGGTCACCCATGTCGTGGTTCGCGGCAATCCGCTGCTGAGCCTGCGAGCAGACCGGCCGAAGATTTCCACGGGCCGCGAGTCGCAGGTGAGCGTACAGCACGCGGTCGCAGCCGCTTTGGTCTGCGGAAAGGCCGGGCTCGAGCAGTTTACGGATTCCTGCGTGCGTGAGCCGGAGGTTTTGAAGCTGCGGAGCAAGGTCGAAGTCCTGCGCGACGAGAATTTTTCCACGATTGCGGCGGCGGTCGAGATCACGACCGCCGACGGCAGAACTCATAAGCTGACGCAGACGGCCGCGCGCGGCAGCGATGTCAATCCGCTTTCCGACCGCGAACTCGAAGACAAGCTGCGCGCTGCAGCCGCCGCGTGGAATTCGCGCTACGATGTCGCGCCACTGATCGATGCGATCTGGGGAATCGAGGAAAGTTCAGATGTCTCCGGGCTGCTGTCGCTCGCGGCGCCGGCGTAGCTTATGGCCGAACGCCCGGGGTTTCGATCGGCATTCCCGCTGCGCGCGACATCAGATAAAGCTCGAGTTCGACGAGCTCCGGAGAACCGTAGTCATAGTTCTGGGCCCGGATTCCCGTGATGCAGTTGCGCAGGCGGCGCTGCAGCGATCCCATCGATTGCCATTCCAGCCGGTAGATCGGATAGCCGGTCGGCAGCGCCTGGGTCACGGCCGATCCGGCGAGATGCTTGTCCCAGTTGTCGTCGTGGCAATTGGTGCAGCCGAGATTAAGCTGTCCCTGTCGCTTCATGAAGAAGTCGCGCCCCTTCGCCACGAACGGCTGCAGTTCGGCCGTGGTGTCCGGCGTGATGGCCATGCCGCGGGACTGTTGCGCGACAAAGGCCGTCAGCGCGAGCAGGTCGCGGCTTTCATAGGCGATGGGCGAGGCCTCCTGGTGCCGCGCGCGGCACAGATTTATTCGCTGTTCGAGATTGATCGGGCGCCCAAGTGTCTTGTCGAAGGCGGGGTAACGCGCGGCCACGCCCTTCATGCTGGTGTTGGCGTCGCTGTGGCAATCGGAGCAGGATTTGCCAGCAGCGCCCGCCTTCCTTTTCCATAAGGATTCTCCGTCGAGCACCCAGAGCATCCCGGGATTGGCGGTGTCGTCATCCTGGATGGTTTGCGTGTCGGGTGCCATGAAGGTGTAACCCGAGCGGCGTTCGTTGCGCGGGATTTCGGCCGCGGCAGCGAAACCCGCTGCCATCAGCACTGCTGCAAGAAATATCGTGCCGAATAATTTCATTCGACCGAAATGGTGGCCGAAGCCTTCTCGGAAAAACCGTTGTCGCCGATCCACTCGAAATCGAATTTTCCGCTTTCTGTCGCAATGGTGAAGAAAGTGATGAACGGGTTGGCGGCAATCGCCGGAAACAGATCGGCGCGGAAAATCTCCTCGCCATTATAGCGGCAGGTGAAGCTCGTGATGATGTCGCGCGGCACGACCTGGCCGGCGGCGGTGTGGCGGTAGCCGGTCTCCATAATGTGCGACATCAGCGTCTTGATCTCGATGACGTCGCCGCGTTTGGCCTTTTTGGGGACGTTGATCAGTGCGGAAGCCATCAGATCACCTCTTCGGTGCAGGCGGCGAGCGTCACCACGACGTCGGCCGTGGCGGACCACAGCGAATCGTCGGACATGCGCGCGATCGCGGTGATCTTTTGACTGTCGGCAAGGCGGATGCGCGTCGAAATCTGGCCACGGCCGGCCTGCGGCCCTAGATAGAAGTTGCCGATATTGGGTTGCGGGTTCTTCTCGTTGAAAACGTGGATGCTCTTGACGTGGTCTTCCGCCGTATTCGGGCTCGATACCGTGATGGTCATCGGCACGGTATTGCCGTTTTCGACCAATGGCGGGACGTCGAGCTTGACCTTGCCGATCCGCACCGCCGCACTGCCTATGACATTCCTGATCGCCGCGGTCATGGTCTCGGGTGTTGCTGCAAC
>Ga0210390_10003960_pt1 | contig 12609 bp, 18 predicted proteins | sample IncBWH11OmetaG_FD_161050 | JGI IMG/M metagenome (GOLD analysis project Ga0210390, IMG submission 161050) | Forest soil microbial communities from Barre Woods Harvard Forest LTER site, Petersham, Massachusetts, United States - Inc-BW-H-11-O ...
GCCTGCCTCCAAGTCGGAGATGGAGTCATGGTCCTTGCGGATTCTGAGGAGCACTCATACGGGCATGTCTTCTGGCCGGACAGGGGAGAATACGCCAACACTACTCATTTCCTCACAGAGGACGATACCATCGAGCATCTCCAGTTTGAATCAATCAATCGGCGGGTAGTGGAAGTGGCTCTTCTTACCGACGGGTTGCAGACCATCGCGCTCAACTATCAGCAACGAACCGCCCACGAGCCATTCTTCAAAGGATTGTTCGCCCCATTGCGAACCGCGGAAGAAGGCTGCTCTCGCGAACTTTTCAGAGTCTCTTGCGGCCTTCCTCACTTCGCCGCGCGTGAATGAAAAAACGGACGACGACAAGACCCTCGTGCTTGCCAGTCGCGCAGATTTCGGTTTGCCCATGCCGGCGCTTTAAGCAATGCCCCTGCCCCCACTCTTTGACGACCAGGGAAGGCGCGTCAGCCTTGGGGCGCGGAGCTCGGCCGTGGGGGCAAGGCAACTGTTTATTTCATCGAGGGCCAACCCGAACTCGTGGCAAAAATCTATCACCAGCCACTCGGCGCGGAAAAAAACAGAGAAGCTCTCGCAAATGGTTAAACTCCAAAGCGAGCGCTTGCTCGCCCTCTCGGCGTGGCCGGTCGGGACCTTATTCACGGCCGGCAAGAAGTCCATGGCTGGCTTGCTCATGAAAAACGTCGCCCGCTTCAAGGACATCCATCTTCTTTACAATCCGAAAAGCCGCAGGCGCGAATTCTCTCCGAAAGCCAATTGGAGATTCTTGATTCACGCCGCTTCCAACGTCGCCAGAGCTTTCGCCGTAATTCACGAGCATGGCCACGTGATTGGTGACGTCAACCAGAGTAACGTTCGCGTTTCCCCAGAGACGGCCATCGTCAACCTTGTCGACTGCGATAGTTTTCAAATCTCTGCAAACGGAAAGGTTTATCCTTGCGAAGTCGGTGTGCCTTTGTGCACTCCCCCGGAATTGCAGGATACGGAATTCCGGGAGGTCGTCCGAACACCAAATCAAGATAACTTTGGACTTGCTGTCCTCATCTTTCACCTTCTCTTCATGGGCCGTCACCCATTCGCTGGCAAGTTCCTCGGCCGGGGCGAAATGCCTATCGAGAAAGCAATCGCCGAGAAACGCTTCGCCAGAGATGCACAGCGCACCCAAATGCTGTCCCCTCCTGCCTGCATCACGCTTGCCCGATTGCCTGAAGAAATCGGCGACCTGTTCACCAGTGCGTTCGGCCCAGATGGTGCTGTCGGTGGCAGGCCTGCCGGCAGGCAATGGATTGCGGAATTGGATGCGCTGGCCAGCCGGCTGATCATCTGCTCCAACAACAAGGCACACCTGTATTTCAACACTCTCAGATGTTTGTGGGCAACTCGGGGCTTCTCCTAACGCGCCCAGCTTAGAACTCGAAAACGAGCCCCGCCTGGTAGCGGAAATTGTTTTGATTGTTGTTCCCGGTAGTGAAGTTGTTAATGAAACGCGTCAGATAATAGTCGACTTCGATAGGCCGGATCGCCAAATGCGAAGTGACTTTAATATCGACGCCACCCCCAAGCACCACATCCAGGGCCCAATCGCCAGGTGAGCCAAACGCGCATCCGGAGCAATTCTTATGAACATTTTGGTAAAAATTCGTATGCGAGCCGCCCACCAGCCCCTCAAAGAAAGGCTGCACGCGCTTGATACGAATTTTTATTTGTGGCCCGAAATTCCCGGTGAACAGGTTTGCCTGCGCAGTTCCAGCGCAGCCCGATGGGCACCTTATGCTGCCGGGTGGAAAGTTAAAATTAATGCTTTGGCTGGCGTACCCTTCCGCTTCCGCCTTGAGCCCGAAAAAGCCTGCAAAATAAAAGACCGCAGATCCACCTCCCCCATTCATGTTGGCAGTCGGGAGGTTGTCCACCGGCTCGTAATGCATATAAGAATAGTTGCCCGCCAATTCTCCAAGGTGCTGACCCAATGTGGCTTTTGCAGATACCAGCAGAATCAACCCAACGAGAACTGTTTTTCTTATAATCATCTCCTCACCTCAAAGGACTTAGCCTGCAATCGAACTGGCAAGCGTTCGACCTTCCAAATTTCAGCGCCGATCGGGAGATCGTCGACTGTGACGGAAGGCCCCAATTCAATAAAAAGCCCTCCATAACCGCTCAATGGTCGTCGTAGAGCTTGAAGAACGGCATAGGCTACCGAACCATCAGGCCGCCACAGTTCAAGTTCGTCTCCCGGTTTTATGAGCGCGTCTGGCACGATAGGCAACAGGTAAATACACCGCCCTGCAATCTCACCGCGGTCCGAGACTTTAATAAGCAACCGTGTACTTAATTTCATGGGCCTAGATCCCTTATGGCCTCACTACGGACGATCTGGCAATCACGTCCGATGGGAGTCGTAAGCTAGTGGGTAGAGAAGTTCTTAGTGTCCAAGAGTTAAGCGCAGGAGCTTGACTCCCAGCGATGCAGAAATTAGCAAGAAGCCAAGGAGTCCGACCAGGGGGAGCTGGCTTGCCGTCTTCGGCAGGGTCTTCTGCGGAGCCGCTGCTGTTGCCACGGCTGAAGGAGCAGGAGTGGGTTCTTCCTTGGCAATCAAGAGGGGGACATCTGCGGGTGGTGCCTGTGGGGGTGTCGGCATCGTCCCTGAAACATACTTACTTTGAGACACCACAATTTCTGGGACCTCGACGATCTTGGTGGCGGTGACAACCATTCCTTTTCTCAATCCGAAAGCATCGACCTGCTGGCCGTCGATTGTGAATTTCTGGCCATTGGGAATCTTGAAGGATTGATTCGTTCCGTCCTGCAGTGTGAGGATCACCGATTTAGGCGGCGCAACGTGCCATACCTTCCCTGTAACCGTTTGGACGGTCGTGACGGTTTGAGGAGTGGATGAGTTAATGGTTGCACGCGTAAGTTTCATCCCCGGTTTCAGGTCGTGAATACCAAGTTGTTTGCCATCCACGGTGACCTTGGCACTTTCAGACACATTGGGGAAGTGGCGAATGGTGCCATCCTCCATCTTGACGACGAGGTCGTTGCCGTCCACAAGCACAACTTCCCCACGTTCCATCTGAACTTGCATGGTGGTCCGGCCTGCCGTGGTGGACGTTTCGGTTTGTATCTGCGCAATGGTGGACGCAGCTAGCGCGAAATAGAGTGTTCCCAACATCAAGACCACTGTTGTTGTCCAATTGCTGCCTGGCTTCATTTCTTCCTCCCTAATTGCATTACTTACTTATGATCCGTTGAACCGCCAATTGTGCTGTCGGCCACATACCGACACGCATTTTTTAGGGGGCTGGAAGACCTCCACTTGGGCAAATCCTTTGATCTTCATACCGAAGAGGAAATGCCCGCTGTGTAAACTAGACTGACTCCGACACGAATAATACTAGGCAAATCCCCAGTGGCTGCTAACTCTTGGAATCGCTATAACTTGATTGCCGCACTCCATGGGTAAGCCGAGCCGCGCATTGGCAGCGGCTTGCATCTATACGAGAATGGCAGGCGTGTACAAACGCCAATTACTTTCCTTTTGACTCGTTCTTGGGCGACTTCGCGGTGAGTACCGCAAGCAGTTCCTTCGCCGATGCGGGCGGTGGTCCAGCTTGGCCGCTGATGATCTCTGTGGCGGTTACTTTCTTGCCATACAGATCTTTATTTGCGTCGTCATCAGGTCCGAGCGATGATCCCTCCAGAGAAACGCCAGCAAACACACCCTGCGCTCGGGAATAAGAGAGCATCTGTGCACTCATCGCCGCATTCGTGGAGGCTTCCGCTTCCCGCCCGACTGGACCGGCGGCGATACTGGCATCGGCACCGAGCTTAGCTTTCCCATTCATCAGGGCGCGCGCTCCCTTGTCATTCATTACTAGAATGACGAAGTCGGTAGCTTGGCCGCCAGCCTGAAGACCAAAACTTCCGCCAGCCGATTGCATCATCGCTGGGGCACTCCACGGGCCGTCAAAGTTCTCTCCTCCCCGACACGTCATCACTCCTTTACCATATTGGCCCGCAATAATGAATCCTGCCTTCTTTACGGACGGGAGAACGATAACGCATTCCGCCTTATTCAACACACTGATGGGAACGCCGCTGGATGACGAAAGAAGCTCCTTCATTACATTGCCTGATTCTTTTACTCGCTCCTGCTCATTCTTGTCATCCGCTGCAATCGCAATGCTTGGAATACTTAGATAGAGAACGGCAATGGTCAGAAAGGCTATTCCCGCTAGCTCTCGGTGTCGATTCAACATATCCTCCTCCTTTGAGTTCTTGCCCGCTCAGACTTTTCACCACTCGCATTTGCGAGGTGCACCGAAATTGGGCGGAACCAGCCCGGCAAAAGGAGGGGATAGCCCTCTGAGGAAGAAGCCATCCCCTGCCGGCCAACCCATGGCGATTCGATCCGCATGGGAATCGCACGGGCTGTCATCGCAAACCCTGTTTAGACTTAGGCCAGCCACCAAACAACTGGGGGAATCCCTAGTCCCTGTCCCTGACTCCCGTAACCAGGATTAACTCGCCCGCGCACTTTGACCGTATGGAATCATCGAGGGACTGTACGAAGAGGTGTGTCGGAATTAGATGACAAGGGAAAAGCCCGGGTCCGTGTCACGATGGTGAATCTGCGACAGCTATAACGGCGACGTGGCTTAGCGGATCAGGAGTTCAGTGCGTGTCGGTTTTTCGAAATGGCGCACCTGGAACAACTGACGCACACGGAGTTGACGCACAAGCTCCAGGACATCTAGTGCTTGATCGAGATCAATCCTTGTTTCAAGGCAAACAAGACAAGGTCTGCGTTACTCCGAAGGTTGAAGGCTCTCATGATGTGATACTTGTGGAATTCCACAGTCTTTCTACTTACGTTCAGCAACACCGCGATTTGATTAATATGCAGTCCTTCAGCATACAACTGAAGGATGTCCCGCTGTCGTTGCGTCAATCCCTTGGAGAACCGCGGCACTCTAGCCTTCGTTGCAACACAGTCCTCTGCTCTCAACTTGGGCGTTAAATAGGACTTGCCACGCAAAACATTATCAATCGCATTTAGTAGCTCTGATCCGGTCGAGTATTTCAACACAAAACCGACGGGGCCGAGTCCGAGAGCCGCGGCAGCCAGATTTTGGTCACCTCGTATCATCAGGAAGATGAATTTGGTGCTGGGAACTTGTTTTCTAATTTTCCAGGCCGCGTCCAGACCATTTAAGAGTGGCATCCCGACATCTACGACAATCACGTCTGGCTGGAGTTGTATGGCTTGCGACACCATAGCGGGACCATCCGACACTACCCCGACGACGATATAAGTCCTCTCCAGATAGCCCCGCAATACTTCAGCAAAAATTGCATGGTCATCCGCGATCAGAAGACGCGATCCGCTCACGTGTGCAGACACACTCCGGGTCCTTCTGGGCAGTCGGCAAAGGTCATACGTAAATGAGAATGGATTTGAAATGCGCCCGCAACTGGGGAAAGGCCTAGTAGCAGCGGAGACTTCAGGAGTTGGCGTAGGTTGGCGGGACCAACTATTCGGGGTTAATCGAGACCAATCCTTGCTTCAACGCAAATAAGACAATGTCGGCGGCGGTATGAAGGTTGAACGATTGTCGGATTTGCTGTTTGTGGAACTCCACAGTTTTCTTGCTTAAGGTTAAGATGCCTGCGATCTCTTTCATAGGTCGCCCTTCAGCTAGCAACTGAACAATTTCTTTCTGTCGCGGAGTCATCGCCTTCGAGTATTGGCGCGCCCGAGCCTTCGTCGCAACCCAGTCTTCAGCTCTCAGCTTAGGCGTTAGATAAGGCTTGTGATGCCAGACCTGATCTATCGCCTTCAATAATTCCTGTCCTGCGGAATGCTTTAGGACGAACCCGATTGCCCCAAGTTCAAGAGCAGCAGCAGCCAGATTTGGATCATCACGCATCGTTAGGAAGATGAATTTGGTATTGGGGACTTGTTCTTTAATTTTCCGCGCCGCATCCAGCCCATTCAACAGCGGCATACCGACGTCTACAAGAATCACATCCGGTCGGAGTCGCATGGCTTCCGCAACCATAGCGCGGCCATCCTGTACCACTCCTAAAACTATGTAAGTCTTTTCCAGATAGCCCCGCAATGTTTCAGCGAACATCGCGTGGTCATCTGCGATTAAGAAACGGGGACCTGTGCTGCGCGGGGACACGCTTTGCATAAGGCTCCTCTGTGCGATCAACGAAAGCTTGATAGGGCGGACACTGAGTCGCAATCTCAGTCGCTCTGACTGCTGGGGTCACATGGAAAGATACGACCGGTGAAGAACTGCGACTTACCCGACAGGCTACCGTCTTACGCTCTCGTCTGTAACTGTAAGTTCTGACAGTTTGTATTTAATTTGCATTCAGCGCTTAATCTGGCACGACGCGTTAGGCTGAACGCAGACTCGGGAAGGTATTGTGGGGAACAATAGGGGCCGTTCCCGAGTTCGAGATCGCCGGTTTTACACCGACTCGGGTGTTTGTCTATGCTTAAGAGTTTAGAATGGATGGTGAGGGCGAAATAGAGAGTTGGCAGTACCTACTGCTCATGGGACAAGATCGTCCCTCTTTTTAAACTCAAGACCGCCGCCACAAAAACGACGATTAGCGCCAGAACAACGTTTAGGAGCTTCATTGCGAGACCTTATCGCTGTGCGGAAATAGTGTCTGTCCAAAATTTAACGTAGCGACTTCCGTTTATGTCCGTATAAATACGGTATTCAAATAGCAGTCCCGGTACCTGATTTTGACTTGACGTGCCGCGTACTTCAGCATACTACCAACTTTGAATTACCGGGGGGCTGTGTCGCTTTGTCCCTAGGCTGGGGAAGCAAGGTAGCTGCGGCCCCTTCAATTTTCCAGAGCTCTAATCACCGAACATCAATTCGAATTGCTGGTAAATGAATTTGGCTTTGCAGGCCGGGCACTGACGCTCGACGCCTTCAGTCGGCATCTCGGGCTTCTTGGGGAAGAAATAATCAAGCAGGGATTCGCCTATCTCGCAATAAGCGAAAGTCTCGCCGCATCTTTTGCACATGAGGACCCAGATTGGCATGGAAACTTCTGAGCGGATGCCTATTGTCGATTCGCAGGCTGCTATCTGGAATACCGCCGCAGTCTGTGTACGGCTTGACCCACTGAGCGTATTGCCGTATTGGTTGTGTAATCAAACACCCAGCTTCGGCACTGCAATCCGTCCAATCGGTTGCGGCTCTGCTTCACTTCGCGCCGTTTGACCCGCCCAACAATAGCGGGAATGTTTCGTAGATATTTGAGAAAATAACAAGTCTCAACCCCCGCCGATATACACCGAATCCTTTATGGCAATTTATCTCGCAAGAGAAAAGAATTTGGGGGCTTGTTGTTTTTCTGTAGATTTACTGTATATGTAACCTCCTGACGACTGGTGTACGAACTATCGGTGAACTGGGGTTACAGCCCTCGTGTGCCTTCTCGTAAGTGTTGGCCGATGGGAGACGCTATGCCCTGCAAAGCGTGCGGGTCACTCAACCAGAAGAAATTCAGCGCGGAGATGGGCATCCATTTTCCCGAACTGAAAGACGTTGATGAGCCCGTCGTGTGGGTATTCCCCGAAGTTGTTGTCTGCTTCGATTGTGGCTCTGCCGAACTTGCTATTCCTGAGGCCGAACTGCGCCAGCTCGAACAAAGCGACTCCGCTGGTGCGGGGTGACGTGGAACGGAATCTTGGTGTCATCCACAGAATCCAACGTCACGGCGGTGAGAAGCATTGGCTTTTCAGGTAGCGGTGGACTTGAAGCGGTTTGAACTGCTGATAAATTGCTCACCACGAAGAACGGCATCCACGGCAGGCAGCAGTTCGCGTCGAGCATCAGTCTTGCGAACGTATCCCAATGCGCCCGTGCCCAAAGCTGCCCAGACAATGTCGAGGTCTTTGTTCTGAGTTAGGAAGATAATCTTGGAACTGGGGGAGAGTTGTTGTATCCGCCGAGCAGCTTCGATTCCATTCAACTTGGGGAGACCGATGTCCAGCAGAACTATATCCGGTTTCAGCTCTTCAGCTTTCTGAACCGCTTCTAATCCATCCGACGCCTCAGAAATGACTTGCCATTCTGGCTGCGGCTGAAGCAACAAACATACTTGACGTCGCCAATCTGCAAAATCATCACTTAAGAGAATCTGGATTGACGACAACCGTTGTCCTACCTTCGGGGACGTAACATGATGCCTCTCAGTCGCCTTATATACAAGAACACCAACTGTGCAAATAAGTCGCGTAAACCTGAGGGCCGCATTCCGCCCGCATCGGATGCTAGGTGTTCCCCCAGTTGTAACGGAATGTGGCCAAGCCGCAACATAGTGCACTTGACCAGAAGGCCCGGAAACAGGGTCCCTTACCCCAACCCCTACCTGTGAGCGTTTCCGGGCCTTCACCATGCAAGGCGCAACCGCCCGAGAGACGGACTATGGTACAGCAACCACCTTCGTTCCACCGAAGTAAGCAGGTACACAAGCTCTTCTCCGTCATGGGTTGGATTGCCCAAGGACACGCCGTTGAACTGATAATCGCCAAGAGCGAATCGGACGCGGAATGCTACGCGATTCATGAACTGGGCTTCGTTAAAGTGGACTGCACTGCCATGGTAAGCGACCACATACACGTTGGGCCTGCGGATACAAAGGAATAAGTGCCGCCACTAGGACGCCCTAGCGAACGTTTCGGCCTCGTCTCGTTGGTCGCGCGCTTCACCTTGGGACTCGGCGGCAGCACTAACTTGTCGAACACTTACCCGTGGGGCCTGTGGATCCTTTTCGACCTCGTGTGGATCGCGGTCGCGGCGGGCGCGTTCGCGATGGCCGGCGTGATCTATGTCTTCCATTGAAAGGATCTCTATGGGCTGGGTCGTACAGCCGTCCTTACGGGCCTCCTTAGTTATTCGTTCGTGATGGTCACGCTCCTCGCCGACCTTGGCCTGCCCTGGCACTCCTACCAGCTCGGCTTGCAGGCTCCCGGACACTCCGCCATGTTCGAGGTTCCTGGTGCGTCGGACTATACGTCACGATCCTGCTGTTCGAGTTCTTGCCGGTTCCTTTCGAGCATTGGGGATTCCAGCGGGCCGCGGTGGCCTGGCGGCGTTGGAATGGCGCATACGTGGCGGCGGTAGTGACTCTCTTCGTCTTCCTGCTTTCACGCAACCTCCTCTACGCCGCCGTGGCGGCCGCGATCTTCGGCGCCCTCGCATGGATCTTCCGCGCACGGGACCAGAGCGCTGAACCGATCATGCTCGCGATCGCTGCTGTCACGCTGTCGACCTTGCACCAGAGCTCGCTCGGCTCCCTCTACCTGCTCATACCGAACATGCTCGCCCCACAATGGTGGTCTCCCGTGATGCCCGTCTACTTCTTCCTGTCGTCGATTGTGGCTGGCACCGCGCTCGTCATTCTCATAGACATGTGGATCGCAAAGGGGTGGCGCCGCCCGCTTCAAATTACCCGGCTTCTGGCGCGCACCGGAAGCCTCCACGCCGTCGACCGTCGAGTGGGGGATTTCGGTCGGGCTGATCGCCGCGACAATTTATCTCTTCGGCCTGGCCGTCCGTCATTTGCCGGTTCTCTCCAAACCGGAGCCCAGCGAGGCAGAATTGAATCGATGACTCCAGAACTTTGGTTGGAGGCGCATTCGTACCTTCGCCCCTCGCCGACCTGTCCGCACAGGTTGCCCACGCGGCGGCCCGGATCGACGTCCTCGACGCCCGCATGCCCGACTGGGAGAATTACCGCCCGGACTTTCTTGCTGGGATGCCGCTGTTGCCGAGCGCCGACGCCGCTATCGATCTCGAACCAGGTGGGCGAATGACGGAAGCGCTTCTCGAAAGGCTGGCCTCCGAAACGTCGTCGGGAAAGCTCACGGCTGAGATCTGCGCACTCGATACGGAACTCCGGCGAGAACCCCGAGTCTCACGTCGCATCGCGGACTTTCTGCCAGGCGACGACACACTCAGATCATCCTTCCCTGGGCTGTTGCGTTACTTGGCGTGGACGGCGACCGCGCGGTTCCTCCGCCCCCTGGTGAACACCTTCGACAATTGGCGAGACGAGGAGCGATGGTCCCGCAAGTATTGCCCGACGTGCGGATCCCTGCCCGCGATGGGCCAGCTGGTTGGGCACCGAGCACGGGCGCAGGCGTCTGCTTTCGTGCGGCTGCTGCTACACGCGTTGGCAATTCCAGCGAATAGGGTGCCCATTTTGCGAAATGTACGGACGATCATCGGCTCTCGGCCCTGACGATCGAGGGAGAAAAATACCTTCGTATCGAGTACTGCCAGTCCTGCCGCGCCTACCTCAAAACCCATGATGGAGTTGGAGAGGAGCCCCTCTTTCTGGCAGATTGACTTCGCTCCACCTGGACATCATGGCCCGGGATCGAGGTCTAAAGCGTTTGGCTGCATCCCTGTACGAATTGTAACCATCTGGCTGCAGGATCTTCAATCTTAGGACGAGTCGGGAACAGAGGCCGTGAACGAAATACGGTCTGTACGGAACACTCGGCCGTTTATTCTCAGTGAGAAGTGGGACTCAAATACTAGTGCTAATCCGCCGCAGCGGCCTCTCCCTTTCCAAGTTGGCGCAGCTATTCTTCTCGGAACAGCAAATTCCGCAGCTTATCTCACGCCGCCGGGCGTTGTTTTGCTATTTCTTCTCAAACGGATACCACGTCACATCAATTCCCGTATTCACAATCTCTTGTGTCCGCCGCGCATACTCCGTCAACGGCACTTCCACATATACCGTCGCCACCCATACTTTCTTCTTTCCAAACGCCCGGCTCACTCCGCCCTTCAGCATCGGCGCGAACTGATTCGTGATGCAGTCCAGATACGAGTCCGATTCAACAAACAACGTTGACTTCTTTATCCGTATGTTCAACGTCACATCGGGCTCAAACTGTTTGATCGTCCCGCCCCTCGATACATGCACCGACTGTTTATAGCTGAAAAAACCCGTGAACTCGAAGCGACTGGACAGCACCCACGCCAGAGCCCACGTGCCCTTCAGATTCGTGCTCGCCCCTCCGATCAAGTTGTCGCTCGACGTCGGCGGCACCACCTGGACTAATCCTCCGGTGCGGAATGTGTTATTCGCGTACGGTACCCAGCCCGCTGTGATTTCCATATCTCCCGACCCGAACGCTGACTGCGTCGCCGTGTTCATCCAGATCACCGGCACCAATACAGATACCGCCATATTCTGGTTGGGCCCGAAGGCATATAACAATTTCAGGCGCGTCCGATCAATCGTCACGTCGTCAACCTGCTCTTTGTAGTCGTACTGGAATACCGCCCGCGTCCGCAAATAGGTCAGGTCGCGGTCGCCCACTTCTTCCTGTAACTCGCTCTCGTCCGATTGTGTTTGAGACGCATTGCTCGGCGCCATACCCACACCCTGCCCCCAAATCGGCACGCCGCTCGTGAGCAAGAGTGCAACACACAACAGCCATCCCATTTTGCCTTGCAATATCCTCAAGCCTGCGAAGCCTAACGAGGTCTTATTCCTTTCGATCCCCCGTCTTCGGTCACGAATCTACGGCCACGCAGCCCTAATCGAAACTAGGGTTTCGCCTAGAGTCCCTCAATATTTATCTTGCTGATAAAGTATTGACAGCATTCTAGATTCCAGCCAACTATTAGTCTGACAAGCGTTCAGCATGAGCGTGTAGTTCGGCCTCAGCCCTCTTCACCAGCCCCAGCAGGACAAGTTCCGACGCCTCCGAGGGGAGATTACAAACATGGGCCTGTTTAACCCAAGTTATTTCCTGCACGCCGCAAATATCCTGCTGTTGATCGCGTACAGTGTTCGCGACATTCTCTGGCTGAGGTTGTTTGCGGTGGCGGCCTCGCTGATAGCGCTGCCGTATTTCATCCTGCAGCCTGAACCGCTGTGGGAGCCAATCATTTGGAGCAGTGTCTTTGCCGCGATCAATTCGTTCCAGTCTTGGCGTCTTTTTGTCGAGCGACAGCCAGTTAAATTGACGCCTGAAGAGGAGGAAATTCGCCGGCTCGTCTTCACGGATTTGCCGTCTCGGAAAGTCCTGCAGATCCTGAGTATCGGAGCGTGGACAACCGTGGAAATTGGTGAGCGAATGCTGGAGCGCGGCAAAAGTGTTGAGGCAATCTCGGTCATTGTTCGCGGGAAAGTGCGGGTCACGAGAGATGATCGTATCTTCGGGGAGTTCGGCGCGGGCCATATTGTGGGCTCAGCGCTTCTGTTGAGTGGCGTCACAGCCGATGTAGATGCCGTGGTAGTAGAGACAGTTCGGTGCATGCGATGGGAGGTTGAGCCGCTCGACCGTTATCTGGCCGCCAATCCCGAGACACGGATTGTCTTGCAAAAGTTCCTAGCTCGTGACCTAGCCGGAAAAGTGTTAGCTGCTGCCAAACTTTAGACTCATCTACCTTCAAATCCCAAATGAAGAGAAGTGCGAGTAAACCCCTCTTTCAAACTGCCAAGTGCCTGGTAAACGCATTATAAAAGGGCGCCCGTTTGAAGTAGATTTTGATCGTTCGCAGCAACGTCTACAACAAGGAGCACCCT
>Ga0210390_10003962_pt1 | contig 12608 bp, 11 predicted proteins | sample IncBWH11OmetaG_FD_161050 | JGI IMG/M metagenome (GOLD analysis project Ga0210390, IMG submission 161050) | Forest soil microbial communities from Barre Woods Harvard Forest LTER site, Petersham, Massachusetts, United States - Inc-BW-H-11-O ...
ACCGGGTACGGAATGAATCCGCCCAGCGCGCACAGCGAACCGAACTTCATGGTGTGGCAGAGGTCGCGCAGCAGATCGACATTCGCATCGACCGCTTCACCTGCCGCGATCCGGTCGATCACCTCGATGCCGCGCACCGAGCCTATCCGACAGGGCGTGCACTTACCGCACGATTCCTCGGCGCAGAACTCCATGGCAAACCGCGCCTGTTTCGCAAGATCCACCGTATCGTCGAACACCACGATTCCGCCGTGGCCGATCAGCCCATCGCGCGCCGCGAACGCCTCGTAATCGAACGGCGTATCGAACAGCGCCGGCGGGAAATACGCGCCGAGCGGGCCGCCGACTTGCACAGCCCGCACCGGACGGCCCGACAGCGTACCACCACCGATGTCGTTCACCAGCTCGCCGAGCGTCACGCCGAAGCCGCACTCGAACAGCCCACCATACTTGATGTTGCCGGCAAGCTGGATCGGCATCGTGCCACGCGAACGGCCCATGCCAATCTCGCGATAGAACTCCGCGCCTTTGTCCATGATGATCGGCACACTGGCCAGCGATACGACGTTGTTGATCACCGTCGGCATGCCGAACAAACCCTTGTGCGCCGGCAGCGGCGGCTTGGTGCGCACCTGGCCGCGCTTGCCTTCCAGGCTGTCGAGCAGCGAGGTCTCCTCGCCGCACACATAAGCACCGGCACCGACGCGCTGCTCTATATCGAACGCATGCGACGAACCGAGCACGTTGGCGCCCAGCAGTCCCTCGCGTCGCGCGACGTCCAGCGCCGCATTGAACGTGGCGATCGCGTGCGGGTACTCCGAGCGTGTATACACATACCCCTTGGTCGCGCCGACCGCGATGCCTGCGATCGTCATGCCCTCGATCAGCACGAACGGATCGCCCTCCATCAGCATCCGGTCGGCGAACGTCCCGGAATCGCCCTCGTCCGCGTTGCACACGATGAACTTGCGCTCGCCCTTCGCCTCGGCCGCCGTCTTCCACTTGATACCCGTCGGGAACCCGGCACCACCACGCCCGCGCAGCCCCGACTGCGTCACCTGCTCGATCGTCGCAGCCGATCCGATCTCGATCGCGCGCGCGATCCCCTTCAGCCCGCCATGCGCACGATAGTCGTCGAGCGACAGTGGATCGACGATGCCGCACCGCGCGAACGTCAGCCGCGTCTGCTTCGCCAGATACGGCAGTACTTCCGGCCGCCCCAAACGTAGTGGATGCGCACCACCGACCAGCAAGCCGGCAGCCAGCAGACTGGAAATGTCCGCGACCGTTACCGGACCATAGGCGATGCGACCCGCGGAGGTTGCCACCTCCACCATCGGCTCCAACCAGAACAGTCCGCGCGACCCGGTGCGCACCAGCTCCACATCGCCCGCCTGGCTCAACAGCGAGGCGACCGCATCCGCGCCCAGCGCCAGCGCGGCGGCATCGCGCGGAACATAGACCCGAACCGTCATCGCGCGCGCTCCAGTGCCGCATCGATCCGCGCATTGTCCAGCCGGGCAAGTGGGGCGCCATCGAGCATGGCCGAAGGGCCGATCGCACATAGGCCGAGACAGAACACCGGCTCCAGCGTCACAGCCCCGTCGGCGGTAGTGTCATGCCACTCAACGCCGAGCCGCTGCCGTACATGCGAGGCCAGCATATCGGCCCCGAGCGACTGACAAGCCTCGGCGCGGCACAGGCGCAGCACGTGCCGGCCCGGCGGATGGTGGCGGAAATCGTGATAAAAACTCACGACCCCATGGACCTCGGCGCGCGTGAGATTTAGCGTCTCAGCGATCATCCGGATCGCCTCGGCATGGATGTAGCCAAACGCCTCCTGCAACGCGTGTAGGATCGGCAGCGTGGCACCTTCGCGGACGCTTTCTCTCGCAATGATCTCGGCACCGCGCTCACGGCTCCATGGCTCAAACCCAGCCACCTGCACCTCCTGGCTCGATCCCCGATTTACCCCCTAGATGAGGGCCTTGGCGGCCGAATTGCAAGCTGAGGCAGCCGTTTGTGTTTCGTCAAACCTTATGGGCCGACCGTTGGATCAAGCCGGTAGCCGTCCGTCAGCGTCCGCAGAAAGGCGATGATGTCGCGCTCATCCTGCTCCGTCATCGCCGGTGGGTCCCCTGGATTACGATCGAACGGTGGGTCCACCACGTCGATATTCGCCCGGAACCGCGGCGGAATGTCGTCGTATTTTGCCACCTGCCCGTCCGGGCCGTACGGATAAACCTTCTCCGGTGCGACGTCGCGGAAGGCGTAGAAGTCCATCACCTGCTGCAGCGAGCGAAACACTCCGTTGTGGAAGAACGCGTGACGCGTGGCGACGTTCCGCAAAGTTGGCGTGGTGAACATGCCGCAGAACTGCGTCTGGTCGCGCATGTCGTCGCGGGAGGGCCCACAAATCCCAAGATCGAAATAGGCGGGATCGCGGTTGGCCAGCAGTGAGGGGTTGCGCGGCGCACCCAGCGCCTCGAACTGGCCGTCCGTGAACACCGGCGGTGTCCCGTCTGCTGCAGGCCGGTCCAGATGGCAGCCGCCACAATTGGCCTTGTCCGGATCGTTGAACAGCAGATAGCCTCGCAATTCGTCGGGGGTGAACCGCGCCCTGCCCTCCAGCCAATAGTCGTATTTGCTGGTGTAGGGATGGAAATCCGGCGCCTCGATCTGGTAGCGCGCCACAGCGAACATCGCTTCGGACATGAGCAGCCTGGGCTCATCGAGAATCGCTGCGCCGAACAGTTCGGCGAAATACGACGCGTAGGGACGCCCCCGCAGCTTCGCGGCGACCTCACTGGCACTGGCATTGGCCATCTCGGTCGGGTTGAGCAGCGGCTGCTGCGCCTGCTCCTGCAACGTATCCACCCGGCCATCCCAAAACAGACCGCCCTGAGGCACCAGATTGACCGCCGAGTCCGCGGTATTGTGCGCGGACTTCGGCACACGCGTCGCTCCGTGCGCCAGTGCGACCTGCAAAGGCACGCTGTTGTTCTCGTTCTCGTCCTTGTCCGGACCGACGCTGAACGGAGCGTGCCGCTCCAGATATGTCAGGGACGGTATGGCCCGGACGCGCTGCCGCTCCCCGGGGGCGTCATCCGGCGGTCCATAATGCTCCGCCGGGCTATGACAGGAAGCGCAGGCCATCTGCCCGGAGGCCGACAGGCCAGTATCGAAGAATATGCGCTCACCCAGCCGGGCCATCGCCGAAAGAGGCGCCGCCGATGGCCGCATCAGCCGCACCGGGTAAGGGTTCAGACCCGCTTCCAGCAACCGCCGCGCCCCCGCAACATTCTCCCCCTCCCCTTGCGGGAGGCGGCCGGGGGGAGGGGGCCGTGGAGCGTCACCGCCGCCCTGACCAGGCTGCCCTGCCCCCACCGCGACGAGCAACGCCAGAGCAACAACGACCCACCTCAGCGTGGCGGCGCCTTCAGCACATTGCCCGTATCCGGGTCCAAATACAGCGCCGCAACGTGGTGCGTCGTATTGAAATCGAACATCCCCACAACGGACCCAGCCGTCGCGTCGAACGACCCACCGCCGAGGCGCTCGCCCTCCAGCCAGTTGTCCTCGATGAATCGCACCACCGAAGCCAGCGAGATGCGCGCATGATCAACATGATTTGGCCGAGCCCACGGCGAGATCACCAGGAACGGAATGCGTGTGCCCGGACCGCAGCGCCCATTAACCGGCTTGCCCGCGACACCCGGCGGCGCTGTGCCGCTCCCGCATTTGCCAGGGCCGTTGAGCTGATCGGCCTGCGCATCAAATGAAGCATGCACGGGCGGGGTGTATGCGTGGTCGTACCACCCGTCCGAATCGTACCTACAAGGCGACGAGATTCCCCTCGGCAACCAGATGCTCGATCGTTTGAACAAAATCAGGAAAGACCTCGGTATCCAACCGTAGACATGCCTTGACCTGATCGAGACTCAAAATATCGAGACCTGGAGGCGCCTGGCAATGGCGAACGACGTCGGGTGCTGCGAGTTCGTCGAACCCTCAGGCTGAACGACCGTTCCAAGCTTCGAAGAATCGCCGGATGATGGCTATGGCCATTGAGGACAACATTATGGCCCTCCTACATTCTCCCGAGGTGCAGAAAATACGCTTCGTGGCCGAGGCCGTCAGGATTGGTTGTGACAGATACGAGGCTGTCGCCAAGAAGCTCAAAGAAGGCCTCGTGACTGTCGATATCGAGCCCGATCTCGATGACGCGCAGCCGAGGCTTTCGCATTATGAAGCAGAGGGCATCGCCTACATTGCGGCTGCCCTCTACATCTGGTTTGCAGGTGGTCCCACTGTCGACGACACGGAGGACCCCCACGTGCAGGTCGCCGGTGCAATCGCCAGGAGCGTTATTGCCGCCGGCCACACCCTTTATGTCGCGACGCCGAATGAAATGCGCAAACTCCGCAGGGCGATCGGGAAAGAACCGCTCTATGCCCCCATGCGGATCACCCGCAGTTCAGCGACGGCATCTGATCACCGATCGTTTGCCCACGCGCGATTTAGGCTCAGGCGTTGGGATTGTACGTCGTGATCTTTGACCCTTGCAGCGCCAAGCCTGCCATCAGTCCATTTAGCCCGAATGGAATGGCGATAACCTTGTGCGACAACGTGGTGCTGTCGAACGCCGCGCCTGCACCCGCATCGATCACTACCACGCTCGGGTCAGAGCCAATCGCCCACCCGTCGCTCTTGTCGAGGAACTGCAACGCCGCAGGATCCATGAAAAACAACGCGTAGCTGAACCATTGCACACCGGCCTGCAATCCGAACGATGCCGCACCAATTGTGTAAAAGCCATCAACATGGTTATGCACCCATAACACGCCTTTGCCGCCCTGCGCCCCGAAGATGAATCCGCCCTTCACGATCTTGGGGAACACCAGGACCCCAACAGCCTTTCGCCCAAGCTCTGCTGCACGATGGTCGGCCGCGTAGAGCCGGTGAAGTGCGGCTGTGGCATTCTGGGTAATCTGAGCGGCATCGGATGCCGCAAATGCCTCCTTCGCTCCCAACAGCATCAATGGGCCGATGGCGGCAATAGACCGCATGGCGCTCCGCCGGCTCGTTTCCATACCTGACCTCCTTCGTGTGGACTGACCTCGGATAGTTCAATCAGTCCAGGGGAGCAAGCCAGCGCTCAGACGATTGGCGTCGGTCCCACCGCTGAGGCGCTCAAAAGTTGATCGGCGATGCAGGCGTGACATACTTGACGACCTCGCGGAGGATGTCGAATGCGGACGCGTCCGTTGTAGCCGTCTCGCTCTTGGTCGCCTCGACCGCGATCGTCACGCCATTGGCCAGGTTGTAGCCGAAGCCGCCGCTGTAGCCGTTGATGCTGGGGTTTTGCACGAGCCACCCGTTGGTGACGACAAACCCATAGGCAAAATACAGATCAGGCCTGTTCTTGCCTTTGCCCACAGAGGTCGGAGCGATCTGCTCCTTGAAGTGCGCCGGCGAGATCAAATGGCCGGTTCCGAAGATCGGGCCCCATTTACCCAGGTCATAAATGTTCGAAGTGGGCAGCCCTGGCGTCGAACCCCAGAACGGGTTCCAGTAGGTGCAATCCTCGTAGACCTTGCGATCCATCGTGAAGGCATGCAGCACAGGACGCTGCATGTCCTGATCGATCGGATACTGCGTGTCCTTCATTCGCATTGGTCCGAATATATTCTTGTCGTACAGCTGCTTCATGGATTGCCTGGTGTCGCGCTGAATGACCTGCCCCAGGATGACGTTGTCCGTGTGTGAGTATTGCTGACTTGTCCCGGGCGAGAAGTTCATTTTTCCTCCGCGGACCGAGTAATTGATCAATTCGTCGTCCGTAAAGGTTCTAAACGGCTCCGCCAGTTGCAGCTTCAGGAAATCGGCGACAGTCACGTAGTCGATGTAGCCGGCCGTGTTGCCCACCAGCATACGCACCGTCACCTTATCGGCGCCCAGCAGTTGCGGGAACCAGCGGGAAATCTTGTCGTCCAGGCTTATCCGCCCCTGCTCGACCAGCATCAGGAGCAGCGTGGACATGAATGTCTCCGCGATTCCGCCGATGCGATAATGCATAGCCGTAGTGGCCGGTACGGTGGTCATCGAATTGCCCAAGGCCATCGTCAGGACCTCGCGCTCGTGCACCCACATTCCAAACTCGACGGCTTTTGTTCCGGCCTTTTGGGCCTCGGCCTGGACGATGGCTCGCAGTCGACCCGGATCCGCATTGGGCGAGACGGTCTGACTCACCGCATTCTGCGACCCCGGGCAGCACAGTGAGAGGCCGAGGAGAAGCAAGAGTTTCGCTCGCATAAATCAGGTTCGCCCCGTGTCTTGGCGACTGGGGCGAATAGTGCAATCAGTTTGCCGCGGCAAGCTGTCCTTCGACCCCGTCATCCGCGTTCGCCGGCCGGCGCATGGCAGGCGGTACGCTGAGACCTAAAGTTGCCTCGACGGCACGCAGCGCATTGTGTGCCTTGCGGATCTCCCGTTCGTTGTCTTCAATCAGAGCCCGCGACGTGAACACGCCGCGCAGCCTGATCTTTCGTTCGATGGTCTCACGTAGCCGTTCAGCATAGCTCATGTCGCTCATGACATCACTTCCCTAAGGTTCCCTCTGCGGGGTTGTCCGATCTGGACAAGGCGGTAGATGTTCATCGGCAGCAGGAGGCTGTGCAGGATCAGGATGGGTGTCGTGCTGGTCATGATTGCATAGCCGATGAAGGCGATGTTGCTGGCGATGCCTATACAGCGCAGTACCTGCATCGACGTGACCGAGAACGTGCAAAGCACCAGGCTACTGGCTACGTAGCCGCAGGCCTCCTTGGCCCAACCGACCTCGACGAATGAATGATGCATGTCGACCACCCACTGCACCTCCCTACAGACCGCACGAGACTATGCGACGAGGCAGGAGGCCGGATGTGACGAGAGTCACGCGATCATCGGGAATTCGATGTGCTCACTCCCAACTTGATGGGAAAATAGAGCTTGACTTTCCTTCGTTGTTAGGGCTTATATTCCTATCAATGGACGATCACTCCACCGAGCAGACGCGCCGCGCTGATCCGCGGACTGGGCCAAGTGCCGAACACAATAAATTGCGGCCCGTTGTGACGCCGACGAATCCAGCGGCACGCTGTCATCCGTGTGTTTTGCGTACATCTGCCCAAATCTGCGTTTCCACCTTCTCCTCTGCCCTGTCTCACCGCACGATCCATCGTCTCCGCCCACGCGTCGTGAGACGGAATCGCACGGCACCACAAATCCAGTTCGCCAACCGGCCTCGCCCGGCAGATCAACCACTCATGAGCAACTGATGCACCGCCGCCGCATCAGACGCCTGACGCAGCTTCTGCATGAAGCCCGCATTGCGCAACGGCCGCGACAGCGCCGCCAGCGTCGCCAGATGCTGATTGCCGCCGTTCGCAGGAGTCAGCAGCAGGATCACCAGATCCACCGGACTCTCGTCGATCGCCGCGAAGTCGATCGGGCGCGCCAGCCGCGCGAACAGCGCGAACGGCTCGCGCACCGCGTCCAGCCGCGCATGCGGCAGGGCGAATCCCTTGCCAAGCCCTGTCGATCCCAGGTTTTCCCGCCCCTGCAAAGCATCGAATACAGTGCGCCGATCCAGCCCCAGCGCCGCGGCCGCCCGCCCCGCCAGGTCCTGCAACAATTGTGCCTTGTCAGAAACCCGCAGCCCCACCACGACCCGATCCGGGCCGATGAGCTCACCGATCGCCATCACTCCGGTGCCCGCAACCGGTAGCCCACACCGGTCTCGGTCTGAATGTATTCCGGCTTCTCGGTGTCGCGCTCGATCTTCTGCCGCAGCGCCCTGATGTAGATACGAAGGTATTGCACGTCGGTGTTCGGCCCCCAGACCTCGCGAAGGATCATGTTGTGCGTCAGCACCTTGCCGGCATGCGCCACCAGGAGCCGCAGCAGATCATACTCCCGCGGCGAGAATTTCACCTCCTGGCCGCGCACCGTCACGATCCGCCGCACCAGGTCGACCGTCAAATCACCGGTGCGGAACACCGGCCTCTCGCCCTGCTGCTGTAGCCGATGCCGCTGTGCCGCGCGGATCCGTGCCAGCAGTTCGTCGATGCCGAACGGCTTCGTCACGTAATCGTCGGCGCCCAGATCGAGCGCCGCCACCTTCGCCGCCTCGTTCTCCCGGCTGGACAGCACAATGATTGGCAGCATCGCGCCGGCGTCACGAATGCGGCGGATCACCTCCAGGCCGTCGATGTCCGGCAGTCCCAGATCGAGCACCACGAGATCGGCGCGCCGCTGCCGCACCGCATCCAGTGCATTCTGGCCCGACATGGCCTCGATCACCACGTAGCCCTGGCTGCCCAGACCGGCGCGCAGGAAGCGCAGGATCGCCGGTTCGTCATCGACTACCAGAACCCGTGCCGGTCCGGCGCCTTCGGTCATTCGATCGTCTCCGTCGGCCTCTCGGCCTCCGCGAACACCGGCAGCTTCATGGTGAACACTGCACCAGAACGGTCTGTGCGATTGGTCGCCACGATGCTGCCGTGCATCGCTTCGACGAAGCCGCGGCAGATCGCAAGGCCCAGCCCCGTGCCGGCACGCCGCCGATCAGCGCCGCCCACGCGGTAGAACTTGTCGAACACGTGCTCCAGATCGGGGGGCGGAATGCCGGGCCCCTCGTCAAGCACCTGCACGACCACATTGCCGCCGTCCTGCCACGCCTTGATGGTGATCAGCGCACCTGCCGGTGCGTACTTGCTCGCATTGTCCAGCAGATTGAACAGAACCTGCTCGAACAACACCTCGTCCAGATCGAGCATCGGCAGATTGGGCTGCAGCACCACCTGCGTGCGATGCTCCGCCAGAATCTTGCTGGCGCGCCGCAATGCGCTGCCGATCGCATCGGACAGCTCGATCGCGCCGGTGCGCAAGCGCAGCGGCCCCGATTCTAGCCGCGTCATGTCCAACAGGTTGCCGATGAAGCGATTGAGCCGCTCCGCCTCGTCCTGGATGTTGTGGATCAGGTCGAGCCGCGTCGAGGCATCCATCGCCTCGCTGAGACTGGTGGCCGACCCAAGGATCGACGCCAGCGGTGTCCGCAGGTCATGCGAGATCGACGTCAGCAGCGCCGCGCGCAGCCGATCGGTCTCGGTCACGAGACGTGCGCTCTCCACGTCCTCGACCAGATTGACCCGCTCGATCGCCAGCGCGGCCTGATCGGCCAGCGCATCGAGCAGCCGATGCTGATCGGGCGTCAGGATCGGACCCGGCTCATCACTGTCGATGCCGACCACGCCGACCGCGCCTCGCCCCGTGTTCATCGGCATGAACAGCCGTTTGGCACCAGGCAGCGTATCGGAGCCGCGACCCGCGGTGCGGTTCCTCTCCCAGGACCACTTCGCTGCGGCCAGGTCAGCGTCGTCCAGCATGTCCTCCGGTGGGAAGCCGGCGCGCACCGCGACCCGTCCATCCTCCGGTAGCAGGATGACGACACGCACTTTCAGCATCAGCGCGATCTGATGCACGGTGGCCCACAGCAGATCGTCAAGATTTGCCGCGCTCGCCAGCTTGCGGCTGAACTGGTACAGCTCCTCGGTGGTGCGCGCCCGCTGTCGCGCGACGATCGCCTGCGCCCGAACACGCGCGGTCAGGTTGCTGGCAATCACAGCTGTCACGCCGAAGAAGAACAGCGCGGCGACGTTCTCCGGGTCGGCGATGGTGAATGTGTAGAGCGGCGGCAGAAAGAAGAAATTGTATGCCAGCACGCTGACGAAACTGGCGAATAACGCCGGCCACAATCCATACACGACTGCGGACACCAGCACGGCGGTCAGGAAGGCCATCGCCACGCTGGCAACGCCCAGCCTCTGGTGCAGCAGGAGTGCCACGCCCAACGATACGGCGACAAACGCGAGGCTGCCGATGTAGGCTCTCGCCTCGCTTGTGGGCACAGCGAACGCGCGCGGCTTCGACGCGTCGCGGTTGCGTCCGAGCACGTGCACGCCCGCCCCGCCACTCTTGCGGATCAGCTGCTGCGCCAGCGAGCCATAGAACAGTTCCAACCACCATGTCCGCGGCTGCTGCACGATGATGATGTGCGTGACGTTGTTGGCACGTGCATACTCGGCGATCGTATCCGCGACATCCTGTCCGGGCAGCGTCACCGTCTCCGCGCCAAGCCGTTCCGCCAGCCGCATCGCCTCGGCGATCCGGTCACGCTCGGCCTCACCGAGGTTCAGGTCCCGCCCGGTCTCGACATGGACCGCAGTCCAGGGCGCCTTCAGACTGTCCGCCATGCGCTTGGCATGACGCACCACGTCGGTGCCGGTGGCGTCGCTGCCGATGCAGGCAAGGATGCGCTCGCCGGCCGCCCACGGCCCGGAAATCGCGTGCGCCTGCATATAGCGCACCATCTGCTCATCCACCCGCTGCGCCGTGCGCCGCAGCGCGAGCTCACGCAGCGCAGTCAGGTTGCCGGGCGAGAAGTAGTGGCGGATCGCGCGTTCCGCCTGGTGAGGCACATACACCTTGCCGTCGCGCAGCCGCTGGATCAGGTCTTCCGGCGTCAGGTCGATCAGCTCGATGTCGTCGGCCTTGTCGATGATCGAGTCGGGCACCGTCTCGCGCACGCGGATGCGGGTAATCTGCGCGACGACATCGTTCAGGCTTTCGACGTGCTGGACGTTGAGCGTGGTATAGACATCGATGCCGGCAGCGATCAGCTCGTCGACATCCATGTAGCGCTTGGGATGCCGGCTCCCCGGCGCGTTGGTGTGAGCCAGTTCGTCGACCAGAGCGAGCTGCGGGCGGCGCGCCAGCAGCGCGTCCAGATCCAGCTCCGCCAGCGACCGCCCACGATAATCCACGGGACGGCGTGGGATGATTTCCATGCCGGTGAGAAGCGCCTCGGTCTCGCGCCGTCCATGCGTCTCAACCACGCCAACGACTACATCGACGCCTTCCTTATGGCGCGCGCGGGCTGCGGAAAGCATCTCGAAAGTCTTGCCGACACCCGGTGCGGCGCCGAGGAAGATCTTCAGCCGACCACGCGCGCTCTGTTGCGCAGTTTCCAACAGCGCGTCGGGTGACGGCCTGCCTTCGCGTGAACCTCGATCGTCCAAACCGCACTCCTCCCCCTCCCGTCGCGGGAGGGGGAGACTCCTTTACCCTCGTACCGTCTCTATCCGTTCATCGCGTCCAGCGCGAGGTTCAGCTTCAGCACGTTCACATGCGGCTCGCCGATGATGCCCAGCAGGCGGCCGGTGACGTGGTCCTCCACCAACTGCCGCACCTTGTCCTCGGCCAGTCCACGCGCCTTGGCCACGCGCGGCACCTGGAACAGCGCGCCGGCCGGCGTGACGTCGGGGTCCAGACCGCTCGCCGACGTGGTGACCAGATCGGACGGGATCGGCGTGCCAGGGTTCTCCTTCGCCAGCGTCGCCGCGTCAGCCTTCACCCGATCCACCAGCGCCTTCGAGGTCGGCCCAAGATTGGAGCCGGACGAGTTGTCCGCCGCGTACGGCACCGGCACGGTCTTGGTGGCGTCCTTCGGATCAGGCTCCGTTGTCGCCGACGGCCGGCCATGGAAATATTTGTCGGACGTAAAGTTCTGCCCGATCAGCGCGGACCCGATCACCTTGCCGTCCTTCTCGATCAGGCTGCCGTTCGCCTGATACGGGAACACGGCCTGGGCGATGCCGGTCATCAGCAACGGGTAGATGATTCCGGTGATCACCGTCATGGCGATGATCATCACGATCGCGGGGCGAATGTGTTTCATGGCAATGGCCCTCCTCAGGCCAGGCCGATGGCGGTTACGGCCATGTCGATCAGCTTGATGCCGACGAACGGCACGATGATGCCGCCGACGCCGTAGAGCAGCAGGTTTCGGCGCAGGATCGCGGCGGCGCCGATCGGCCGATACGCCACGCCTCGCAGCGCAAGCGGGATCAGCGCCACGATGATCAGCGCATTGAAGATGATCGCGGACAGGATCGCGCTCTCCGGATTGCCGAGCCGCATCACGTTCAGCGCCTGAAGCTGCGGATAGAACGCGATGAACATCGCCGGGATCATGGCGAAGTATTTCGCCACGTCGTTGGCGATGCTGAATGTGGTCAGCGCACCGCGGGTCATCAGCAGTTGCTTGCCGATTTCGACGATCTCGATGAGCTTGGTCGGATCGCTGTCGAGATCCACCATGTTGCCGGCCTCGCGCGCCGCCATGGTGCCGGTGTTCATTGCCACGCCGACATCGGCCTGCGCGAGCGCCGGCGCGTCGTTGGTGCCGTCGCCGCACATCGCCACCAGCTTGCCCTGCGCTTGCTCGTCGCGGATCAACTTGAGCTTGGCCTCCGGCGTCGCCTGCGCGAGGAAGTCGTCCACTCCGGACTCAGCGGCAATCGCCGCGGCGGTGAGCGGATTGTCGCCGGTGATCATCACGGTGCGGATGCCCATGCGGCGCAGCTCAGAGAAGCGCTCCGAGATTCCGCCCTTGATGATGTCCTTCAGGTGGATCACGCCGAGAAGGCGGCCATCCTGGCAGACGCCGAGTGGCGTGCCACCCGACTTGGCGATCTCGTCCGACTTCATGGTGAGCTCGCGAA
>Ga0210390_10003963_pt1 | contig 12607 bp, 6 predicted proteins | sample IncBWH11OmetaG_FD_161050 | JGI IMG/M metagenome (GOLD analysis project Ga0210390, IMG submission 161050) | Forest soil microbial communities from Barre Woods Harvard Forest LTER site, Petersham, Massachusetts, United States - Inc-BW-H-11-O ...
AATTGACGTGGCCGGGGGTGCCGGTCACCGCCTGCGCCAGCATGTTGCCGTCGCGGTCGAAGACCCCGGCCGACAGGTCGCCGGCCTCGCGCACCGTCGTCGAAAACGCGGTGCGCACCAGGGTCTGGGCCTGCTCCTCGACGACCGCGATCAGCCGGCTCCACATGATCTGCATATGGATCTGCGATAGGGCGGCGTTCGGTCTCGACAGCATCGCGGGCCTTTCCAAACAGCGCTGGACACGACAGAGCCGGCCTATCTTAGGACTCAACAGACCGGCCGGGAATAGCCGCTCAACCGGCGGCGCGGCACACCGCTTCGATGTTGTGGCCGTCGAAATCGAGCACAAAGGCGCCGTAGTAGTCGGGGTGGTAGCGCGGCCGTGGGCCAGGGGCGCCGTTGTCGCGGCCGCCGGCAGCGAGCGCCGCCTTGTGGATCGCGTCGACCGTCGCCCGGTCCGCCGCGGCAAAGGCGACGTGAGCCGCGCTCGCCACCTGGTCGCGCCGCCCGATCCAGAAAAACGCCCGCCGGTCGACACCATAGCCGGCGAAGGCGTCGCCCTCGGCATAAAGCCGTACCATGCCGAGCGGCCGCAGCGCGGCATCGTAAAACCTCTGCGCCCGGTCGAGGTCGGTCACGCCGATCGTCACATGGTCCAGCATCAGAAAGCTCCGGGAGCGGGTGGAGGCCGGCTGCTTCGGGAATCAGCCGGCGCGCAGGTATTGGACGGCCTCGTCGCGGCGGAACAAATAGAGGAGGGTGCGCAGCGCCCGGCCGCGCTCGGTTTCGAGATGCGGGTCGCGGTCAAGGACGAGGCGCGCGTCGTCGTGCGCGATCGCGATCAGCTCGGCATGGGCCGCAAGGTCCGCGAGCCGCAGCGTCGGCAGGCCGCTCTGCCGCGTGCCCAAGACCTCGCCGGCGCCGCGCAGCCGCAAATCCTCCTCGGCGATGCGAAAGCCGTCATCGGTCTCGCGTAAGGTCGACAGCCGCCGGCGCGCGACCTCGCCCAACGGCGCCTGGTACAGCAGAAGGCAGGTCGAGGGCTTGTCGCCGCGCCCGATGCGGCCGCGCAGCTGGTGCAACTGGGCGAGGCCAAAGCGCTCGGCATGCTCGACGACCATGACCGTCGCCTGCGGGACGTCGACCCCGACCTCGATCACCGTCGTCGCCACCAACAGGTCGACCGCGTCGCCGGCGAAACCGGCCATGACACGGTCCTTGTCGGCGGTCTTCATGCGCCCGTGCACGAGCCCGACCCGGCCCGGCCGCAGCGGCTCGAGCGCCGTCGCGCGCTCGCGGGCGGCGGCGAGGTCGGCGTCCTCGGATTCGTCGACGAGCGGACAGATCCAGTAGGCCTTCGCCCCTTGGCCGAGCGCGCGGCCGACCGCCGCCACGACCTCGCCGAGGCGGTCGAGCGCCACCGTGCGGGTGTCGATCGGCTGCCGCCCAGGGGGCTTTTCGGTGAGGCGCGAGGTGTCGAGGTCGCCATAGGCGGTCATCATCAGGGTGCGCGGGATCGGCGTGGCACTCATCAGCAGGGTGTCGGCGTCACGGCCTTTTTCAGTGAGCGCCAGGCGCTGCTCGACCCCAAAGCGGTGCTGCTCGTCGATCACCACCAGCGCGAGATCCCGAAACGCGACATCGGGCTGCAAGAGGGCGTGGGTCCCGACGACGACGGGGACGAGACCCGAGGCGAGGCCGGCGAGTGCCGCATCCCGCGCGCGGCCCTTCTCGCGCCCGGTCAGCAAGCCGATCTCGAGCCCGGCCGGGCGCACGAGCCGGCGCAAATTCGCCTGGTGCTGGCGGGCGAGGATCTCGGTCGGCGCCATCAGCGCCGCCTGCGCGCCGCTTTCGACCGCGGCCAGCATCGCGAGCAGCGCGACGAGCGTCTTGCCGCTGCCGACATCGCCCTGCAAGAGGCGCATCATATGCCGCGGCTGCGCCATGTCGGCGCTGATCTCCGCGAGGGCCATGCGCTGGGCGCCGGTCAGAGAAAAGCCGAGCCCGGCCTCGATCTTGGCGGCGAGCGCCCCCGAGCCGGCGGTCGCGCGACCGCGGCGGCGCTGGCGGCGGGCGCGGACCAGCGCCACGGCGAGCTGGCTCGCGAGGACTTCGTCATAGGCGAGCCGCTGGCGCGCCGGCGCCGGAGGCAGGAGGTCGGCCTCGCCCGAGGGAGCGTGCGCCTGGCGCAATGCCTCGCCCCATCCCGGCCACTGGCGCTCCCGCTTCAGGCCGGGGTCGACCCATTCCGGCAGTTCGGGCATGCGCTCGAGCGCTGCCGCGGCTGCACGCTGCACGACCCTCGGCGCCAGCCCCGCGGTCAAGGGATAGACCGGCTCGATCGGCTTCAGCCGGTCGAGCTCGTCGGGGCGCAATACGAGGTCGGGGTGCGCCATCTGTGCCACGCCGTTGTAGAACTCGACCCGGCCGCTGACGACGCGCGCCTCGCCGATCGGAAAGAGGCGGGCGAGATAGTCGCCTTTGACATTGAAGTAAACGAGCGCCAAGGGGCCGGTTTCGTCCGCGCAGAACACCCGGTAGGGGCGGCGGCCCCGACCCGGCTCGTGGGCCTCGACCTTGACCTGCAACGTCGCGACGCGGTCTGCTTCGAGGCCGGCGACCGGCGGCGCGTTGCGCCGGTCGACGATCGCCGACGGCAGATGCCACAACAGGTCGACGACGAGCGGCCCCGCCAGCCGCTCGAACAGCCGCCCGAGCTGCGGCCCGATGCCGGGCAGCGCCGTCACCGGCGCAAACAGCCTGTCGAGGATGGCGGGGCGCAAGACTGGTTCGATCGACCGAAGTTCGGGCTGACAGCGGGACCAAGGATGTCTATATCCCTGTCCCGACACCGCCAAGAGCCTCCCGTGCCAGCCCCAACCGACATTCGCCGCAAGCGCCTCCTGTTCCGGTCCTGGCATCGCGGCACGCGAGAGAGCGACCTCATTCTCGGCCGGTTCGCCGAGGCTCACCTCGGCGGCTTCGACGCCGGCCAGCTCGACCGCTACGAGGCGTTGCTCGAATGCAATGACGCCGACCTGTTCGACTGGGTCAGCGGCCGCGCGGCGCCGCCGGCGGCGCTCGACCACGACGTGACGCGGCTGCTGCTTGCCTTCCGCTGCGCGCCGCCCACGGGATGAGCCGCTCAGCTTCACCTACCTCTCGCTTGGCCGACAACCCTAACCCTTCCCCGCGAGCGGGGAAGGGGTGGGGAGGGGGCGAATGGGCCGCGCTCGACGAACTCGCCCGCTCGCTAAAGGCGCGGCCGCGGCCGGTGACATTGTGCGGCGCGCCCGAGGGCTACGACGCGGCGGCGATCGGCCGGCTTGCCAGCGAAGCGGGGGCCGGGCGTTGGCTGCATGTCTGCCGCGACGACGGCCGCATGGCGCGCTTTGCCGCTGCTCTTGGCTTTTTTCATCCCGAGATCGAGGCGCTGACTTTTCCGGCGTGGGACTGCCTGCCCTATGACCGGGTGTCGCCCAATGGCGAGATCGTCAGCCGCCGCATCGACGCGCTGACCCGCCTCGCCTCGGCCACCGCCGATTCTCGATTGGTCGTGCTGACGACAGTCAACGCGCTGGTCCAACGGGTGCCGCCGCGCCGGCTGTTCGACGGCCGGGTGCTGGCGCTGCGCCCCGGCGGGCGGATCGGCGGCGACCGGCTGCAGAGCTTCTTTCGCAACAACGGCTATGTCCGCACCGACACGGTGCGCGAGCCCGGCGAATTCGCCGTGCGCGGCGGCATCGTCGACCTCTACCCGTCCGGCGCGGCGCAGCCGCTGCGCCTCGATTTTTTTGGCGACACGATCGAAAGCATCCGCAGCTTCGATCCCTTGACCCAGCGCTCGACCGGTTCCGAACCCGAGGCGATGTTGCGCCCGGTCAGCGAAGTCCTGCTCGACGAGCCCGCCGTCCATCGCTTTCGCCAGCGCTATCGCGAGGCGTTCGGCGCCACCGGCACCGACGACCCGCTTTACGAATCGGTCAGTGCCGGGCGCCGCTATTCCGGCATGGAGCATTGGCTGCCGCTTTATTACGAGCAGCTCGAAACCGTGTTCGACTACCTGCCCGGCGCCGGGCTGTCGTTCGATCACCAGGCCGAGGAGGCGCGCGCCCACCGGATCGACCAGATCGCCGAGTTCTACGCCGCGCGGCGCAGTGTCGGCGGCGTCGCCCGCGGCGCCGCCCCGGTGTACCGCGCGTTGCCCCCCGACCGGCTTTATCTCGACGACGGCGAATGGCGGCGTGCCTTGGCGGGGCGCCCGGTCGTGCAGCTGTCGCCGTTCGCCAGCTCGGAGAAAGCGAGCGACCGGTTTGACGCCGGCGCGCGCCCGGCGCGCAATTTCGCCGCCGAGCGCGCCGACCCCAGCATCGTGCTGTTCGAGGCGGTGCGCGACTATTTGAAGGCTGAGCGCGAGGCCGGGCACAAGACCGCGATCGCGGCGTTCAGCGAGGGTTCGGCCGAGCGGCTCGCGACCGTGCTGCGCGAGCGCGGGGCTTCCGACCTGCGCCGCGTGGCTGACGGCGACGCGCTTGCGGCGTTGCCGCAGACCGCTGTCGGGCTCGCGTTGCTGCCGCTCGAGCAGGGGTTCGCGACCGACGCGCTGGTCGTGCTCGGCGAGCAGGATATCCTCGGCGACCGGCTGGCGCGCACGCCGCGGCGGCGGCGCAACCTCGACCAGTTCATCGCCGAGGCGACGAACCTGGCGCCGGGCGACCTTGTCGTCCACGCCGACCACGGCATCGGGCGCTACGAGGCGCTGGAGACGATCGATGTCGGCGGGGCGCCGCACGACTGCGTGCGCGTCCTCTACGCCGGCGACGACAAACTGTTTGTGCCGGTCGAAAACATCGAGGTCTTGTCGCGCTTCGGGTCCGAGGATGCCGGGGTGCAGCTCGACCGGCTGGGCGGCGTTGCCTGGCAGTCGCGACGCGCGCGCGTCAAGCAGCGCATCCGCGACATCGCCGGCGAGCTGATCCGGGTCGCGGCCGAACGCCAACTGCGCCCCGGCGAGGTGGTGACGCCGCCCGAGGGGGTCTACGAGGAGTTTGCCGCCCGCTTTCCCTATCCCGAAACCGAGGACCAGCTGAACGCGATCGCCGACACCTTGGCCGACATGGCGGCGGGCAAGCCGATGGACCGGCTGATCTGCGGCGATGTCGGGTTTGGCAAGACCGAGATCGCGTTGCGCGCCGCCTTTATCGCGGCCATGTCGGGCGGCCAGGTCGCGGTCGTCGTGCCGACGACCTTGCTCGCGCGCCAGCACTACCGCAGCTTCACCGAGCGCTTTGCCGGGTTGCCGATCCGGATCGGACAGCTCTCGCGGCTCGTCGCCGCCAAGGACGCGCGCGAGGTCAAGAAGGAATTGGCCGAGGGCCGCCTCGACATCGTCGTCGGGACCCATGCGCTCCTGGCGAAGGACGTGCGGTTTGCGCATCTCGGCCTCTTGGTCGTCGACGAGGAGCAGCATTTCGGCGTCTCGCAAAAGGAGAAGCTGAAGCAGCTCAAGGCCGACGTGCACGTTTTGACGCTGACCGCGACGCCGATTCCGCGCACCTTGCAATTGGCGTTGTCGGGGGTGCGCGAGATGAGCCTGATCGCCTCGCCGCCGATCGACCGGCTGGCGGTGCGCACGTTTGTGATGCCCTACGACCCGGTCACGCTCCGCGAAGCCATCATGCGCGAGCGCGACCGCGGCGGCCAGGTGTTCTACGTCGTGCCGCGGATCGCCGACCTCGACGAGGTGGCCCAAGGGCTGCGCCAAACCGTGCCCGAGATCAAGTTCGCGATGGCGCACGGCCGCATGGCGCCGTCCCAATTGGAAGCGGCGATGACCGCATTCGACGACCGCGCCTTCGACCTGTTGCTGTCGACCAACATCATCGAGTCGGGCCTCGACATCCCGTCGGCGAACACCTTGATCGTGCATCGCTCCGACATGTTCGGGCTGGCCCAGCTCTATCAATTGCGCGGCCGTATCGGGCGCAGCAAGGTGCGCGGCTACGCCTACCTGACCCTGCCCGAGCGCAAGAAATTGTCGGCCACGGCGCAGCGTCGGCTCGACGTCATGCAGACCCTGGACAACCTTGGCGCCGGGTTCCAGTTGGCGAGCCACGACCTCGACATCCGCGGCGCCGGCAATTTGTTGGGCGACGAACAGTCGGGGCATATCCGCGAGGTCGGGATCGAGCTCTACCAGCACATGCTGGAGGAGGCGGTGGCCGCCGCCCGCAGCGACGACGGTGCGGCACCGGCCGAGGACTGGAGCCCGGTCATCACGATCGGCACCCCGGTGCTGATCCCGGAAGGCTACGTCGCCGATTTGGGCGTGCGGCTCGGCCTCTACCGGCGGATCGCGGCACTCGGCGACCGGCGCGAGATCGACGCCTTTGCCGCCGAGCTGATCGACCGCTTCGGCCCATTGCCGGTCGAGGTCGACAACCTCTTACAGATCATCGCGATCAAGCGCGCCTGCCGCGAGGCCGGGGTCGAGCGCGTCGAGGCCGGGCCCAAGGGTGCGGTCATCACCCTGCGCGGCAACCGTTTTGCCAACCCAGCCGGGCTCGTCGACCTGATCCAGCGCAATTCGGGCACATTGAAGATCCGCACCGACCAAAAGATCGTCTACCTGCGCAACTGGGACGACGAAAAAGAGCGCCTGAAGGGCGTCACCCGCCTGCTGCAGGCGCTCGTCAAGCTCGCCCGCGCCGCACCGCCCGAACCTGCCGCGGCCGCCGCTCCGGAACCGGCGAAGGAGCGCGCCGCGCGTCGGGCCTGAGCGCCGGCCGCCCTCGGGCCGCTGTCGGCTGGCGCTGGCTTCGATCACGTCATCTTGTCCAACACGCTGCTTGGTCGCGCGGCCCGCCGGTCGTATGGTCGCGGCGCGCCGAGGCTGCCGGGTCGTTTAATGAAATCGCTCGTTCGCGTTGCCGTTCCGGGCATGGCCGTGGTGGTTGTGGCGGCGGGCCTCGCCGTCGGGTTGGCGGGCCCGGTGGCACGCTCGGCACCGCAAGTTTATCGCGTCGGGCTGTTGTCGGTCGCCGCCGATCCGAGCGAACAAACCCCGTTCGGCGTCGGGCTGAGCCGCGGCTTCGCCCGGCATGGGTTGGTGCTGGGGCAAAACCTCGAATTCGAGCGGCGCGCGGCGCATGGGCACCTCGAGCGGCTGCCGCAGCTCCTCGACGAGCTGGTCGCGAGCAAGGTCGCGGTTATCGTCACGATGGGCTACCCGGCCGCCGTTGCGGCGAAGGACGGTTCGAGCTTGCCGGTGGTGGTCGTCCAGGCCGGCGACCCGGTCGAGGACGGGCTGGTCAAAAGCTTCGTGCGCCCCGGGGGGCACGTCACCGGTCTGTCGGAAATTGCCGCTGAGCTTTCGGCGAAGCGCTTGTCCTTGCTGAAAGCAGCAGTGCCGAATGTGCACCGGGTGGCGATGCTGTGGAACGCCGAGGATCTCGGCATGTCGTTGCGCTACAAGGCGGCCGAGGCGCAGGCGAAAAGCCTCGGGCTCGAAGTCGAATCGCTCGGCGTGACCGCGCCCGAAGGCTTTGACGCGGCGTTCGCGGCGATGATGCGCCGGCCTCCCGACGCCATCCTGATGGTCAGCGACGTGCTGACGACGTTGAACCGCAAGCGAGTCATCGATTTTGCCGCCGAGCACAAGCTGCCGGCGATCTTCGAATACGACTTTCTGGTGCGCGACGGGGGCCTCATGTCGTACGGTCCCGATGTTGTCGAGATGTACGATCGCGCCGCCGACCTCGCCGTCCGGATTTTGCAGGGCGCCAATCCCGCCGAACTGCCGCTCGAGGAGCCGAGCCGCTTTGTGCTGGCGATCAATCTCGCGACCGCGAAGAAAATCGGCCTGACGATCCCGCCGTCGCTGCTCGCCCGCGCCGACGACGTGATCGAATGACGGGAGCTGCCGTTTCGTGGTCGCCAACCGTGCCGCCGCATTCCTAGAAGGGGCCGCGGGCAAGCCCTCGGGCCGGCATTTCCGGCTGGGGCTCGCACCCAAGCTGACGCTCGCCTTTATCGGACTTGTTGCTCTCGTCCTGCTGGTCAGCGCGGCGCTCTCCTGCTGGCTTGGCTATCGCCAGGCCGAACGCCAGGCGGTGATGATCCAACAGGAAAAGGCGCGCGACACGGTCGGCCAGATCGAGGAGTTTGTGTCCGACATCGAGCGCCAGCTCGGCTGGACGACGCCGCCGGGCTGGGATGCGCTGCCGCTGGAGCAGCGCCGCTATGACTTTGTCCGGATGCTGCGCGAGGTGCCGGCAATCTCCGAGATCGCCGAAATCGACGGCGCCGGCAGGGAGCAGTTGAAGCTGTCGCGCACCATGCCCGATGCGGTGGCGAGCGGGGCCGACTTTGCCGCCGCCCCGCGCTTTGTCGAGGCCGAGGCGAAAGGCGGGTGGTTCAGCCCGGTCTATTTCCGTCACCAGTCCGAGCCCTATATGACGATCGCGGTGGCGCATGCCGGGTCTCACGCCGGCGTCACCGTCGCCGAGGTCAACCTGAAGTTCATCTGGGACCTGGTGAACGCGATCCAGATCGGGCACACCGGCTATGCCTATGTCGTCGACCGGCGCGGCCGGCTGATCGCCGACCCGGATTCGAGCTTGGTGCTGCGCGGCACCGACTGGTCGAAAAAGCCGCAAGTGGCGGCGGCGCTGGCGGCCTTGCACGGCGGGGCGCCGGCGTTGGGCTCGCACGTCGCCGAGACGCCGGACGGCGCCAAGGTCATGACCGTCTACCGGCCGGTGCCGCGGCTCGGTTGGGTTGTCTTTGTCGAGCTGCCGTTCGGCGAGGCAATGGCGCCGGTCTACGCGTCGCTCTACCGCATGGCGGGGCTGCTGGCGCTCGGTCTATTGCTGGCGGCGAGCCTGGGCACGGTGCTGGCGCGGCGCATGGTGGTGCCGATCCGCCAGTTGCAGGACGGCGCCGACCGGCTTGGCTCGGGCGAGCGCGGCGCGCCGATCGAAATTCGCACCGGCGACGAGATCGAGACCCTGGCGCAACGCTTCAACCAGATGGCGGCAAAGGTTCGCGAGGCCTACGAGACGCTCGAAGCCAAGGTGGACGCGCGCACCGAGGCCTTGCAGGCGAGCGAGCACATCGCGCGGGAGGCCCGGCACGCCGCCGAGCAGGCGCTCGCCGACCTGCGCCAAGCCCAGGACCGGCTCGTTGAAACGCAAAAGCTCGCGGCCCTCGGCCAGCTGACCGCCGGGATCGCCCACGAGATCAAGAACCCGCTGAACTTCGTCAACAATTTCGCCGAGCTGTCGACCGAGCTGGTCGACGAGCTGAACGCCGCGCTGTCCGACAAGAACCCCGTGTTGCCCGAGGCGGCGCGCGCCGAGATCGCCGAGCTGACGAGCACCTTGAGCGGCAATCTCGTCAAGATCGTCGAGCACGGCAGGCGCGCCGACAGCATCGTCAAGAACATGCTGATGCACTCCCGCACCGGGGCTGGCGAGCGCCGCCGCGCCGATTTGAACGCGCTCGTCGAGGAAAGCCTGAACCTCGCCTATCACGGCGCGCGCGCCGAAAACCCCGACTTTAACGTGACCCTGCGCCGCGATCTCGACCCGGCCGCCGGCGCCCTTGAGCTTTACCCGCAGGAGCTGACCCGGGTCTTGCTGAATTTGTTCGCGAACGGTTTTTACGCGGTGCGCGAACGCCAGCGCCGCGAACGCGACAAAAACTACGCCCCGACCGTGTCGGTCGCGACGCGCGCCCACCCCGACCGGGTCGAGATCCGGGTGCGCGACAACGGCACCGGCATCCCCGAAGCCGCGCGCGCCAGAATCTTCGACCCGTTCTTTACGACAAAGCCCGCCGGCGAAGGCACCGGGCTCGGCCTGTCGCTAAGCTACGACATCATCGTCAAACAGCATGGCGGCGGTTTCGCTGTCGAGACCGAGCCGGGTGCGTTCACCGAGTTCATCGTGAGCTTGCCGCGCGCGATGGCCACCGCCGTCGACGCCAAAGGAGGGACGGCATGAGCGCCACGATCCTCGTGGTCGACGACGAGCCCGATCTGGAGACCTTGGTCCAGCAGCGCTTCCGCCGCCAGATCCGCGGCGGCGAGTTCGGCTTTCGCTTTGCCCGCGACGGTGTCGAGGCGCTCGACATGCTGGCGAGCGACGGCGACGTGGACATGGTGCTGAGCGACATCAACATGCCGCGCATGGACGGGCTGACCCTGCTCGAAAAAATCCAGGAGACCGCCGACCCGCTGTCCACCGTCATCGTCTCGGCCTATGGCGACATGGCCAACATTCGCACCGCGATGAACCGCGGCGCCTTCGATTTTCTGACCAAGCCGATCGATTTCGCCGACCTCGAAACCACGATCAAAAAAACCCTCGCCCATATCGCGCGGCTGCGCGAGGCGCGGCGTCGGCTGGCCGAGGCGGAGCGCGTGCACGCGCTGTTGTCGCGCTATTTCTCCCCCAACCTCGCCGAGCGCCTGGCGAGCGACCCCGAGGCTGTCGACCTGGGCGGCCAGCGCCGCGAAATCACCTCGCTCTTTACCGACATTGCCGAATTCACCTCGATGGTCGAAATCCTCGACCTCGAGATCATCGCGCCGTTGCTGAACGACTATCTCGGCGGCATGACCGAAATCGTCTTTGCCAATGGCGGGACCGTCGTAAAGATCATCGGCGACGCGATGCACGTGCTGTTTGGGGCCCCGGCGGACCAGCCCGACCATGCTGCCCGCGCCGTCGCCTGCGCGCTCGATCTCGACGCCTACGCCCAGGCGTTTCGGGTGCGCTGGCTCGGGCGCGGGATAGCACTCGGCGCGACGCGGCTCGGCCTGTCGGCGGGGCCGGCGATCGTCGGCAATTTCGGCGGCGGCAAATATTTCGACTACACCGCCTACGGCGACACGGTGAACACGGCGGCCCGGCTCGAAGCCGCCAACAAGCAGCTCGGCACCCGCATTTGCGTCGGCGACAGCGTCGCGAGCCGTGTCCCGGGCTTTACGGGCCGGCCGATCGGCGATCTGTTGCTGCGCGGCCGCAAGGAGCCGCTGCGCGCGTTCGAGCCGCTCGCGGCCGCCGCCCATGACGACGCGGCGACGCGCGCCTATCTCGAAGCCTTCGCCAAGCTCGAGGCCGGCGACCCGCTGGCGATGCCGGCGTTCGCCGCACTCCTTGGGCTGCACAGCGAGGACCACCTCGTCGGATTTCACCTGCGCCGCCTGTTGAACGGCGCCGCCGGCCCGACGATCGCGCTCGACTGATCCGGCCGCCCAGGCGCCGCCGCGCGATTGCGTTCGTCGCCCCGCTCCTATCGAATCCGTTCTGACGTTTAGCACCCGTTCCCTTAACCTCTTGGTCATTCCGGCGAAAGCGGGCGAAAGCGGGAACCTAGGGGCGGCGGGACTGTGGAGAAATCGCACAATTTGAGAGTCCGTCATTCCGGGATGCCCCTTGGCAGGCCCGGAACCTATGAAAACGGCGCCTTTCCGATATCCCGCAGGGCCGTGTGCTTGGGTTCCGGGCTCGCGGGCAATGCCCGCGCCTCGGAATGACATCCCCTTGGATTTCTTCGCACGCTCCTGCGCGGAGGTGAGGGATAGGAGGCGATCGAAGTTTGTAAGGTTCGCACTATTGGCAAGAAGGAGAGCGGCGTCGCGGTCTTCTCACGGCGGAGCGTCGGCGATGACGGTCTTGATCTCGCGCAGTCGCGGCAGGACTTCCTTTGAGAACAGCGTGATGTTCTTGACCGCCTCGTCATGGGTGATAAAGCCGGTCTTGCCGACCATGATCAGGTGGCCGAAGCCGCCGACCTTGTCGTAGAACTCCATGATCTGCTTGTAGACCGTGTCGGGGTTGCCGGCGTACATGCGGCCGCCGGCCATCGCCATTTCGGCGGTCACCCCCGGCCGGTTCAACGCCGAGTCGCGGCCCGGCCGGCCTATCCCGGTCGCACCCGCCGGGCTGCGGTAAAGCTGCGGGGCAAACTCCGCGGGTGTCTGACCCGGCAGAAATTTCGCGTATTGCGGCGCTGACTTCATGCTGGTGTTGACAAACCACAACAATTTCGAGCCGACCCTGACACCCTCCTCGTCGGTGTCGCCGACATAGACAAACGCCGAATAACCAAAGCGGTCGGTCGCCGGCTTGGGCAGGCCGGCCTCGGCGCGCCCCTGGCGATATGAGGCCCAGGCGCGTTTGGTGACCTCGACCCCGCGCATGACCATGATGTTGACCATGCCGCGGCGGCCGAGCTCGGCGGTGTCGACCGGGTCGGACGTCGCCGCCCACATCGGAGGGTGCGGGTCCTGGTAGGGCCGCGGCCAGATGTTGACGTGGCGATGGGTGAAATGCTTGCCCTCCCAGCTGAACGGGCCGTCATGCGTCGTCAACGTCTTGCCGATCAGGTCGATCGCCTCCCAGAAGCGCTCGCGCACCCCGATCGGGTTGGCGTTGCCCGAGGCCATCTCGGTGCCGCCCGACTTGACAAAGCCGATCTCGAGCCGGCCGCGCGAAATCACGTCGGCGGTGGCGTATTCTTCGGCGGCCCGCACCGGGTCCTGCCTGACCGTGACCAAGGTCCCCATGCTGAGGAGCCGGATGTTGCGGGTCTGGCGGGC
>Ga0210390_10003964_pt1 | contig 12606 bp, 9 predicted proteins | sample IncBWH11OmetaG_FD_161050 | JGI IMG/M metagenome (GOLD analysis project Ga0210390, IMG submission 161050) | Forest soil microbial communities from Barre Woods Harvard Forest LTER site, Petersham, Massachusetts, United States - Inc-BW-H-11-O ...
CTCACCGGGCGTCAGGCTGCTGGCCTTTATCGGTTGCGCATCCATGGGCAGAGGGTACTCGCCCTCCTCTCGCGCGACCTCGCGTGGAAATGCGTCGAACAGCGCGGGCCAGATGGTGTCTTGAACATCTCGATCCGCGTAAAAGACGATGGCTGTGCTCGCGTTGGACTGAGTAGGAATCTGCCCCGCCGCCGACCGGGGAAGCAAGAGAACCAGGAGCGGGAACAGAAGGCAACCGAGCGTTCGAAGATCGAACCGTTGCAGCTTCACATGGAAATTCTTAGCTGGCGCGCAGAAGTCTGTCCAATGAATTTTTTATACGCCAAATAAATTTCTTTGATGATAACAAAGTCGTCCGAAAACGGCGGTACTGGGCACGGCCATATGTTCCTCTTGGAGGGGTCAGGAGGAATAAAAAACGGCAGGCGGAAATGTCTCCGCCCGCCGCAATTTTCGGTACGGCGTCTATTTCGCCGGTTCTACCGCGCCGGGGAAGACTCCCGGTAGCGGCTTCTGCTGCTGCTGGCGCAGCTCCGGATGCGGCAGAGGCTTGCGCGGCAGCATCTGATCGCGCATCGCGGCGTTGTAGACAAAGATCGCCTCAACCACAGCGGCCTGCTTCAGATCGCCAGGTTGCAGCCGTTCAAAAACATCCTGATTGGAGTGGTGCGTGCGGCTCTCGTAGTCCAGCGGGTCCTGGATGAACTGAAATCCCGGAATGCCCACCGCATCAAATGACAGGTGATCTGTGCCACCGGTGTTGCGCATCGTGATCGTGGTCACGCCAAGGTCCTTGAGCGGTGCCATCCACTGCATGAAGATGGGCACAATTGCGGCGTTTTCCTGTGTATAGATGCCGCGAATCTTGCCCGAGCCGTTGTCCAGGTTGAAGTATCCGGAGATCAGCTTCTGATCCGGCTTCAACTCCAGCGGACCCGTTCCTCGCATGAACTCCGGCAGTTCCATCTGGTCGGGCGTCGTGAGTGGGGCCGCGAAGCCGAAGTGCTCCTTCACGTAGCCGCGCGACCCGAAGAGCCCCTCCTCCTCACCCGTCCACAGCCCGATGCGGATCGTGCGCCGCGGCTGGACATTGAGGGCCTTCAGGATGCGCATGACCTCCATGGCGACGATCGTGCCCGCCCCGTTGTCCGTGGCCCCCGTGCCCGCGATCCAGCTGTCTAGATGACCACCCACCATCACCACCTGGTCCTTCAGAGTGGGATCGGTGCCTGGAATCTCCGCAATGGTGTCGTATCCGTGCTCGTTATCGCCGGTGAATTTCGTCTCCACGTCCAGCTCGATCGTCACCGGCACATGCGCCTGCAACAGCCGGTAAACCCGTCCATAGCTTTCGATCGCCAGCACGACAACGGGCACCTTCACGGCCGATTCGCGCTTGTACGGCGTGCGCCCCAGCGCCGCGCCGTTGTCATCGAAAATCGTTCCGCCCGACCCTCCGCCGTTCTTGCCATCGCGGCTGGGGCGAATCACCGCGGCCGCCTTCTCATCGGCAAGAAACTGAGCGACCTTGTCTGCCAGGCGAATCCGCTGCAGATATGCCTTCAGACGCGCCTGGTAGTCCGCTCCGGCCCGGTCGGTCACGGGATATTCTGCAAGGTCCTCGAGCTCCTTCTCTGTGTAGCGCTCGAACAGCGGTTTGTCGACCGGCGGCACTTCCCGCATCTCGCCCAGGAACACAATCTTGCCCGCCAGCTTTCCCTTGTACCGCTCGAAATCCTTCTCGTCCTGGATGTTGACGTAAATCGCGTCGCCGCTCACCGGGCCGTTCGTTCCCGGAGACCACGGCGTGGCCTGCGCGATAAACACCGCCGTGTCGGGCGAGGTCATTCGCACCCAGGTGTTCAGTTGCTGCCATCCCATGCCGAACTCGCCCCAGTCGTCAAGATGCGCATTCACGCAGCCCATGGCCGTAAGCTGGTCGCGCGTCCAGGCATTGGCCTTGGCCAGATTCGGCGAACCCGTTAGCCTGGGGCCGATGGCGTCAGCGAGCGCCGAGCCGTATTCCATAACGTGCGAGTGCTGCAGGCCTTCTTCGCGTATACGGGCGTACATACCGTAGTCGATGGCCTCGACCGCGGGCTGCGGCTTCTCCCACGCAGGAACATCGGCCTTCGGTTCTGATTTTGTCTTGTCGGATTTATCGGCGGCCAAGGCTGGAATAGCTGCAGCCAGCAAAAAACAAGTTAGTGAACGAAAAAGTCGGTGTTGCATTTACAGTAGCGCCTCCAAATGAATTGACCGGGAAACCGGCAGAATACCACGACGGCCCCGTATTCACCGCCGGATAGAGGCTCAGGGCAGGCGAAGGCAGCAGTGCTGGTAGAAAATCAGATATGGATGCCAAAGCCCATCGTCCGGCCTGGAAGACCCTGCTGGCTTTCGCGATTATCTATTTCGTGTGGGGATCCACCTTTCTCGCGATTCGCGTCGGCGTCCGCGAAGTTCCGCCCTTTCTTTTCGCGGCGATGCGATTCCTTGCCGCAGGCCTCGTTCTTTATGGCTGGATGATGGCTCAGGGTGAGCGCTCACCCAGCCGGCGCCAATGGATGTCGGCATTCTTACTCGGTCTGCTGATCTTCGTTTTTGACTATGGACTCCTGTTCTGGGCCGAGCAGCGTGTTCCTTCGGGCATCGCCGCCGTCATGTTGGCCACAATCCCGGCGTTCATGGCGGTGTCGGAAATCATTCTTCTGCGAACGCAGCGGCTCACGGTTCGTCTCGCATTGGCGCTCCTGATCGGGATTGGTGGAGTGGCCGTCCTGATGAGCCGCTCCCTGAGTCTCGGCGGGGCGCCGATCGACGCTCGGGGCGCCGCTGCGCTCATCTTCGCCTCGATGAGTTGGTCGGTCGCATCTGCGCTTTCCCGCAAGCTCCCGCTTCCGTCGTCCAAAGTCATGAGCTCGGGTGCGCAAATGCTCGCCGGAGGAGTCCTGCTGTCTATCTCGGCCGCCGCGCTGGGAGAATTTCGCCGCTTTCATCCGCAGACGGTCTCGCGGAGTGCGTGGCTCTCATTGCTCTACCTGATCGTCGCGGGCTCGATCGTCGGGTTCACCGCCTACGTGTGGCTCCTTCATCATGAATCGCCGACAAAAGTCGGGACCTACGCATATGTGAATCCCGTGGTGGCTGTGCTGGTCGGATATTTCCTCGGCGGCGAAACCCTCGGCCTGCGAACAATGCTGGGCACTTTGTTTATTCTGATCAGCGTGGTCGTCATCACCACAACAGGAGTGAGAAAACCGGCAGCGGCACTCGCAGTCGAAGATGCCGGCTGACTACCAATGGTCGTTGTCGAAACCGGCCCACCCCACTCTTCGTCCTGCTGCCCAACCAAATCGTAACTTGACAATTTCTGTGGCCGATGACTATACTCCTGCCCGCCTAACTAAATCGAATTACTTAGGATATTTGACACACAGCAAAATTCACTAGTCCGGGATGGACTCTGCCAGGTAACCATCTAAAAAAGGGGAGAAATCACCATGTTTGTTTCAGTCGCAAACTATACTCCGCGCCCATCGCGGGGCCGGATCGCTCATGTTCTATACATGATCCCTGTTTTCGCACTCCTCTTCGCCGGTCACCTGAGCGCACAGACGGTTGTTACCTATAGCTTCGAAGACGGAACCGCAGACGGCTGGACCTCGTTTAACGGCGCGAGCACACCTGTCGCCACAACCGCCGCCGCCTATGCCGGGTCCTATAGCCTGCTGACGACAACCGGTTCCGGCGGCGCCGGCGGCCCGTCCATTTCGCTGAACAGCATACTTCTGCCCGGAGCCACTTATACGATCACCGGCTACGTCGAGCTCACCGCGGGAGAAAGCGCCACCAATGCGAACTTCACCATAAAGCGCAGCGATCCCAGCTGCTCCGGCGGCACCTGCTACGACACGATCGGCACCTACCAGGTGCCTGTATCCGACTCCGGATGGGTCCAGATCGGCGGCTCCTACACCGTCAGCACCACAGAGACAGGCTTGACTCTCTACGCCCAGTTGGTCGGAGCCACCAGCGCCCAATCCTTTTATCTGGATGAGGTCATTATCACCGAGACGGCGCCGCCCCCCGGCGGCACACCCATCGCCGCCTACACCTTCGACGATGGCGGCCTCGACGGTTGGACACCCTTCGGCTCTGCAACCCTGACTAACACCGCACCGCCGATCCTAGATCCGAATGGCGATGCGCTTAGCCTGCTCACCACCAACCGGACCGCGAGTTACATGGGACCGAGCCTGAATCTGCTGAGCGTGCCCAATGTAGTCGCGGGCGCGACCTATCAGGTGACTGCCTACGTCTTGCTTGCCGCTCCCGACAGCAGCAATCCCACTGCTACTCTCTCCATCAAGACAGCCGACTGCGCTACATCCGGAGCTTACAGCAATCTTGCCACCTCGGGGGCATTGTCCAGCACGGCATGGACGAAAGTCCAAGGCACCTTCAGCTTCAGCAATCTCCCTGGCCCGCCGACGAGTTTGATTCTTTACATCCAATCCAGCAGCGCGACTGACTCCTTCTACATCGGTGACGTCGTCATCAGCGAGCTCGCGCCAGCGCCGCCAAGCCCGAGCCAGCAGGACAACACAGGTATCACCAGCACCTTTGAAGACGGCAGCCTCGATGGCTGGAGTTCGCGCACGGGCAGTTCCACGCTGACGAATTCAACCGCCGCGGCGCACACCGGCACACACAGCCTGCTGACCACTGGGCGCGTCGCCAACTATGACGGACCGCAGATCAGCGTCAACAACAAGATGTACAGCGGCTCCGAATACAACATCAGCGGATGGATCATGCTGCTGCCCACCGATGGCTCCAGCCACGTCATCAACATGAGCCTGCAGCTCACGCTCGACGGCAACACCAGTTACCCGAGCATTACTCCCTATCCCGGCGTAACCGTCCCCGCTGACGGCCAATGGCATCAGATCAGCGTTACCGGCTACACCATGCCGAGCAGCTACGACCCGGGCGCGGCCTATCTCTATTTCCAGACCGTGCCGCCGTCGGGCAACGATTTCGTGTCGTTCTACCTCGACGACTTCCAACTTACTTACGTTCCGCCGCCGACCATTCAGACAGATATCCCGTCGATCTATAAGACATTCGCCGATTTCTTCCCGGTCGGCGCGGAGATCGATACAACCGACCTGTCCGGACCCCATGCCCAATTGTTGACCATGCACTTCAACAGCATCACATCGGGGAACGACATGAAGTGGAGCTCGGTTGAGGCCACCAAGGGCACCTACACCTACGGCAACGCAGACGCCGAAGTTGGCGAGGCCGTCTGCAACAACATGAAAGTTCGGGGACAGAACCTCGTCTGGTCAACCGGCGCACAAACCCCCGCCTACGCCACCGGAGACGGAACCAACTCCACCGCCAACCAAGCCGTCGTCACCGCTAATATCCAGGAGCACATCCAGAGCGAGGTGCAGCACTTCGGCACCCAGGTCTATGCCTGGGACGTCGTCAACGAGCCGCTCGATCCTACGCAATCCGATTGCCTCGAACACGGCCCGTTCTATCAGGTCCTCGGCCCCAGCTACATCGACATCGCGTTCAACGCAGCTAAACAATATGCTCCCGTCGGCACCAAGCTCTTCATTAATGACTACAGCACGACCGATCCCAACCGTCTGGCCTGCCTTGTAAAGGTGGTGCGCGAGCTGCGCGACCGCGGCGTTCCGGTCGACGCCATCGGACACGAGATGCACAACCAGATCAACTACCCGTCTGTCGAAGCGATGGCCCAGGCTATCGATACCGTGCACGACAATTTCCCTGAGCTCGATCAGCAGGTCACCGAGCTCGACATGAGTGTCTACAACGCCGGCGACACCACTTCGAACTACGGCAACAACGTCCCTGCATCCGTCCTCGCCGAGCAGGGCTGGCTCTACAAGAAGTACTTTGATCTGTTCCGCCGCGAAAAGGACAAGCTCAGCGCGGTCACCTTCTGGGGCATGGCCGATGACGACACCTGGCTCGACAGCTTCCCGGTCGCCCGTACCGACTACCCACTGCCCTTTGACATGAATCTGCAGGCCAAGCCCGCCTACTGGGGAATTGTCGATCCGACCCACCTCCCAGGCTATGGGTTCAAATTCTCCATCACCAGCGACACCGGAAACGCCGGCGCCCGCGTCATAACCCTCACCGCAACCAACGGAGACGTCGGCCCGGCCTATGCTACGCAGATCAGCAGCTTCACCCTCAAGCAGATCTTCGGCCGTCCCTGCTCGCCCGTGGTCACTCCGCCGAGCGCCTTCCCGGTTCTGCTCGGTGACATCGCCGCAGGAGGCACTGCCAGCGCGGCCTTCACCATTAACTTCGCCGGTTGCGACCCCCTCGCCACCTTTATATTGAAGACGCCTTGGAGCTCGTCCGTCTATCACACCGGCACATTCGTGTCAGGGCTGGAGGCTCGCAAGTAGCTCAACGACAGGCAAAATGGGAATGCGTCAGGCAGGCATGGGAGGCCTTCCATGCCTGCTATAAACGTTTATGCGCAAGTGGGCTCTTCTCGTCTGCGTACTGTTTTTCGCCGCCCTCGCTCAAGCCAAGGTTTCGGTCGCATCAGTCCCTGATGAGATCCGCTCCGACCGCCTCATCGTCACTATCGACGGACATCCCACGTACTTTTCCCACGCCGCCGCCAACTACTACTTCCTGAATTTCGACCTCAAGGGCAAAGCGAAAATCGTCATCACGGCGCCTTCTGACGATTACTGGGCCAAGGGCGTCGAAGTCCAGCCGTGGAGTCTCAACATTCGCCCCGCGCTCAAGGACCGCACCATTACATTCACCCTCACCCATCCGGCCAAGCTCTCGATCAGCCGCCCCGGTGACCATCTCGCCGGAGCCGAGATGCTCTTCGTTTTCGCTAATCCGCCGGAGACTGATGCGCCCAGGCCTGATGCCCCGAAGATCCGCTACTACGCGCCGGGAGTCCACCATGAAAGCATCGACGCCCACACCGGAGACACCATTTACCTCGCGCCGGGTGCGGTTATTTTCGGTAGCCTCAACATCTGGCAGGTCGAAAATGTCAAAGTCTTCGGCAGAGGCGTCATCGTCTACGACGGCCCGCAGGACCCGAACGACGATACCGGGTGGAAGCACCAGCCCAACTGGCACTGCATCGTCATGGACAACGCCCGCAACATCGAAATCAGCGGCATTACCTGCGTAGTGCGCAGCCGCACCTGGATGATCCAGATGAAGGATTCGCGCTTCATCACCTTCGACAACGTCAAGGTCATCGGAGGAAGCGACGCCAACGCCAACCAGGATGGCATGGACTGGCTCGGAGGCGGCGACACCGTGGTGCGCGACGTCTTCATCCGCGCGGCCGATGACGTCTTCGCCATGCAGGGCAACTGGGACGGCTACAGCCATGAGGCGATGATCGCGCCTGGCCACGACGTCACCAACATCACCATCGAAAACAGCGTGCTCTCGACCAGCATCTCAAACATCGTGCGCGCCGCCTGGCCGGAAAAGATCTTCAACAGCGCGAACTTCACACTGCGCAACTCAGATGTGATCCACATGGGCATCGGCGCTTGCGGAATCCCCTTCGCCCTCCTCGATTTCTGGGCCACGAACGGCGCTACCGGACACACCTCCGGCTACCACTTCGAGAATCTCCGCCTCGAAGACTGGTACTCACTCTTGCAGATCGAGCAGCCCAACCCCTCCGTCCGCGACATCAGCTTCAAAAACATCTGGGCCATCGAAACACCATCGCTGGTCCCGTCAACTTTGCTCGGCGACGTCGACGGCATCACCTTCGATCACGTACGCCTCGCCGATAAGGTCATTGCATCGAACTCCGACGTCCCTCTCAATCTACAATCCGGCGCGAAGCAGCCTGCGTATTCAAACGCCTCCCCGCATGCGGCTTTCACTTATTCGACCGGAGTACTCAGCCCGCGTAAGAAGGTCTCATTCGACGCAACATCTTCCGGCCCGCACATCCGTACCTACGAGTGGTCCTTTGGAGACGGGTCGACTGCGAAGGGCCGCAAGGTCCAACACAAATTCCCCGACGCTGCCGGAGCTCTCTGGGACAACTCGGGACGCTTCCGCGTCACGCTCAAGGTCACAGCCGACGACGGCAGCCCCAACGGCGCTACTGACTGGCTTTACCAGCCCGTGGTCGTCGCAACATCCTTCCGCAGCCCCGACCCCAGCGCGGGAACCGACCCCGGACTGAACTACCTCTATTACGAGGCACCGGCAACGTCGCTGGACACACTAAGAGATCAAAATCCCGCCGCCACAGGAACCACCTCTCGCATCGACGCATCCGTGCGCAAGCGTGACGATAACTACGCGATCGTCTTCGACGGCTTCCTCAACATCCCTGTCGACGGCGGCTACACCTTCACGCTGCTCGCGCGTGACAGCGCCAAACTAGAGATCGACTCCGCAGCAGTCGCAGTGAGCCCCAAGCCATTCGCTCAGGTCTGCAGCTCACCGGGCAACGCCATGCAGGCCACAATCGGAAGCCTCGGCCTCCGCGCCGGCCGCCATGCGATCCGCGTGCAGATGACGCACACCACAGGTCCCAGCGACTTCGCCGTCAAGTGGCAAGGTCTGGGTCTTCCGCTCTCCGACATTCCACCCACCGCCCTCTCGCACTAGCGAAGCTTTCCCTGTAGCATCAAACATCCCGCAATCTCGCGCGCCGATGCACTCAACAGAAAAGGAACAATCACGGTTACGTAAATTCTTCCGCGCCTGCGGACATCTCTTCGTCTGCATCATCCTGCTCGTCTTTGTCCTCTGGAGTGCCGCCGCGCTTTACTTCGACGTCCGCATCGGGTGGCTGCGAATTCCCTGCGTCGCCGTCTACCTGCTCGCTCTCGTTATTGCACTGGCTTTCTTTAAAACCTTCTGGAGACGCATCGCAGGCTGCCTCGCCTGCTCGCTCATCGTGATCCTCTGGTGGTCCACACTCAAACCGTCGAACAACGAAGACTGGCAGGCCGACGCCTCGCGCACCGCGTATGCGGATGTCAACGGGAACATCGTCACCATCCACAACCTGCGCAACTGCGACTACCGCGCCGAGTTCGATTACACCTGCCAGTGGGAAACCAGGCAGGTCGACCTCAACGACATTCGCGGCCTCGATCTCTTCGTCGACTACTGGGGCTCGCCCTGGATCGCGCACACCATTCTCAGTTTCGATTTCGGGAACGTTAACTATGTTCCTTTTTCGATTGAGGCGCGCAAGCAAGTGGGTCAGGATTACTCCGCCATCCGTGGGTTCTTCCGCCAGTTCACGCTCATCGCCATCGTGAGCACTGAACGCGACGTCGTTCGTCTCCGCACCAACTACCGCAAGGACGAGGACCTCTACCTCTACCACACGACCGCCACCATTCCCTTCGCCCGCGCTCTCTTCCTCAATTACATCTCGCTCGTCAACAATCTCAACGATCATCCCAGGTGGTACAACGCCCTCACCGACAATTGCACGACGCAGATCTTTCAGCTCGAAGCCATGCGCAGCCAGCCATGGAAACTGGCGATTCTGTTGAATGGCAAGGGGGATGAGATGGAATACAAGAAAGGCAATCTGGCCAGTGACGGCCTGCCCCTCGATGAACTGAAGCGGCGCGCTTACATTAATCCCACTGCGAAAGAGGCGAACAACGATCCAGATTTCTCCGCGCGCATCCGTGCGGGCCGGCCGGGATTCACGCAATAGAATCTGAGGATCGCTTACTGACGATTCCGTGCTAGCTAGCGGACCTCAAAAGCTCGGAGGTTTGGCGGCCAGACAACGATGAACTCGTCTGCACAGGACTCGCGGTAAGCAGCTTTCAGGGATCGTTGAGGATGGTATCTTCTGATAATGTCTTCCACAACCCCGAAGGCTTCTCTCGGCTCATCGGTCAAGATAAAGATGTTGAACTCGCCGCTCCCAAAGTCATGACTGTCCACCATCGAGTCAGGTGCTAGATTTTCGATGAGTCGATTTTCAAGGACTACCAGATCGTCAAAATCGTCGACGTGTTGAGCTCGGAACTGTAGAACAAGTTGATACTTCATCAATCTCGCAAGCCTCGCTGATCGAGATAGCCGCAATTGAGGGCTGTCAGAAATTGCGACGCTGTGCGGCCTCTACACCAGCGCCGTGCCCGCCATCTCCTCCAGCACCTTCAGCGGAGAGGTCTCCGGCGCAACCAGCGCGTCCGGCTCGACGAGCAACGTCTGCTCCAGCGCATACTGCCCCGCCAGCACCGCATGCGGAACTGTATCTGTATAAACCATCCAGCTTGAACCCGCGGGAAACTGCCAGGGATGCTTCGCGCACTCGGCCTGAAAGCGCGCATTCTCTTTCAGAAAGTTGTGGAAGCGCATCATGAAGTCGTCATACGGCGACCGCTTGATCGACGGAATCGCCGCGCCCAGTCCAACCGCGCGCCCCAGCCCTTTGGCCGCGCGGCTTACGGTGTTATCTGGAACGGGAGCAATCTGCTCCGGCGCAAATTGCTTCACCACGGTCGCAAAAGGATCGCCCACTACCCAGTCCCGCGTCCGCGTGGGATGAATATTATTGAAGAAGCGCAGGATGCGCGCGCCGTACGTCGGCCGCGTCGGAAACGCGTCGGTATGCAGAAGGTCATTTCTTTTCCGTAAGGACAGATCGCGGCCTTCCTCCTCCTGGGGACGAAAGCTCGCATAATCCAGCCGCCACCTGGCTTGATAAGGCGATAGAAACTTCGTCAGAAACTGAACAACATGCTTCGAGTATGCCCGCATGATTTCCTGGAGACGCGCGACCGTCGCTGCATCTGCTGTCGTCCTATCTACGCCGCTGAGCTTGTCGCTGTTCGGCTTGTATGCGATGTTCTTGTGCAGAGAACTGTCCGTCTGTTGCTGCCCCAGCAGGAACGCAAGGTCCTCCCGACGGAGCCGCACCGGCGTCTCGGGAAAATAAAGAATGTCGCCTGCTTCGAGCTGCGCGCACCACGATCGGGCTTGCACGTCCGCGATCGGCCCGCTCAGTTCATCCCGGGAAATCGTCACGAGGCCCATGCCTTCTTATCTCCCGGCGATCTTATGCCGCAGCCATAAGCCAAGCAGCACCACCAGCGCAAAGCCCAGCGCGACCAGTCCGGCGGGAAACGCGACATACCGGTAGCTGTCGGCCATGTCCACCGCATGGTGCCCGGCGGAGTTATAGAAGAGCAGGCTCAGGATGGCTACAAAACACGTTGCGAAGAAGACCAGGAATCCAAACGCAAAGGCCATCAGCAGGCTTGAAAACAGGCCAAGCTCGCCCAGCGGGATACCGAAAACTCTACCCGGCGGCCTACCCCCCGGAAGCCTGCCCGATGAACTCATCTCGCGAACCGACATAATCATTTCCTGCGCCGCCGGACTCGCCGGCCGCCTCAGCTAGAATACAAGTTTATGGTCGATACCGCCCAGATGCCCCTGCTCACCGCCGCCCAGGTCGCGCAGGAGGCGCACGTCCAGCAGGCGCCGAACGGCATCTGCTACGCAAGTTTTGGAGATACGCAGATCTCGCCCGAGGACCTGGAGCGCATCGTGCAGGCCGTGCCCGCGACCATGGCCAACGCCCTCGCCCACCGCGCTTATTACTTCGTACCGCTCGCCATCGGAGAAGGTGACGATACGACTGTCGCCCCCGCCTACACCGTCGATCTCGGCGACCGCGCCATCTGTCATCGCAATGTCACCTTCGGCTCGTCCGAGTGCATCTTCATCTCCACGCGCCTCATGCAGGACCGCTTTGCGCTCGCGTTTGAATACTTCATCAACGTCGGCCATCACTTTGTCGACGCGGTGGGAGTGCCGGCGAGTTTCTCCGATCTCGTGTGGTCGCAGGCCCAGGCGGATGTTCGCGGGGAGACTAGCCAGGACGCCTGGGAGAGCCGCCGCCGCGCCCGCGACCGCAATCAAAGCCGCAGTCAGGATGGCAATCCCGACCACGGCGGCCCTGAACTCATTCATGGACAGGTCGACGAGAAAGCCAAGTCCGGCTACTTCGAAGCCGCCTTCTCCGACGCCATCGCCATCTACATGTTGGCCATCACCATCGACTTCGACTACACCGAGCTACGCGAGCGCGAATATCCGTTACTCGCCGCCCCAGCCCTCGCCGAACGATTGCGCCACGTCAGCGGCCTTTTTCCAGCCAATCCGGGATATGAATTCGAGATTCGGTATCGGCGAAGGGGATAATCTCAAATGATGAGGAAATTAGCTCTGCTCGGCATCGCAGCGGGATTGCTGTGCGCCTACCCTCTATCCAGCTATGCCCAGGATAAGGGAACCTGGCGTGCTGCCAGTTCGACCGCGGCTGCCATTACCGGCGACTTAACAATTTCTGAGGATAAGATCTCGATCAACTTCACTGGATTTCCCATGGCGCAGATACGGAAGCTCGAACCAGCAGAAGCTGGCGCCACTTTCAACGCGGACAGCCCCACCGCCGGGAGCGGAAATCTTTACCGGCTGAGCGTGCCGGCGTCCAAGCGCTTTCTCCACCACAACACCCTCTGTGGAACCGAGGTGACACAGTGGATGGCA
>Ga0210390_10003965_pt1 | contig 12603 bp, 10 predicted proteins | sample IncBWH11OmetaG_FD_161050 | JGI IMG/M metagenome (GOLD analysis project Ga0210390, IMG submission 161050) | Forest soil microbial communities from Barre Woods Harvard Forest LTER site, Petersham, Massachusetts, United States - Inc-BW-H-11-O ...
GCAGGCCTAGGGAATGCGCATCCACATCCCAACGAATGGCGCAAATTTGAGGTTTAGCGGTGCTGTGGGGGATTATACGGGGCTATGTTATTGAAAGCAAAGGGGGACGAGGAGCGGGCTTCGGCTCGAACACCGTTCGCCGGGTCGGACAGGAGTGTCCGACCTGCAGGTTTCGTCAGGGAATCGGGATTGCCGATCTTAGACGCCGGCGGCCTGGGTTAATGGCTTGGCGGCTTCTTCCGGGCGACGTTCTTTCAGGGCGGTGAGGCATTCGGCATCGAGGCGGGTGGTGGCGTCTTCCTCCATCATGTGGAAGACGACTTTGGCGGAAAGACCGTCGCGGTAGGGGCGCTTCTCGGAGAGTGCCTGATAAACGTCGGCGACGCAGATGATTCTGGCAGTGAGCGGGAGTTGCGCGCCGGTCAGGCCGTTGGGATAGCCTTTGCCGTCAAGGCGCTCGTGATGCGCGCCGGCTACAAACGCCAGGTCTTCAAAGCCTGAAATCTTCTCCACGATTTTCTTGGTGTACACCGGGTGCATCTTCATGGTTTTCCACTCGTCGTCGTTGAGCTTGCCGGGCTTTTCAAGGATGGCGTTAGAGACGCTCAATTTTCCGACGTCGTGCAGCAGCGCCGCCCGGCGGACCATGTTGGTGGTCTGCGGCGCCAGACCAAGGCCTTCGGAGATGTCCACGGCCGCCTCGGCGACTCCCATCGAGTGGGTAAAGGTGTAGGGCGATTTCGCGTCGATGACCTCGGCGAAGGCGCGACAGATATTATCGATGCGCTCGGCTGAGGCGCGGATCGCGGTGCCGGGCTCCATTTGCAGAACGTGTTCGCGAGCATTCTCGGATTGCACTCTCTCCCAGAGCTTTTCGTCGTGCTCGAGCGAAGTCACGATACGAACGATCTCCGGATCGAACCAGCTGCCGCCGCGCTCTGCCACCACCCGAACTGCCTGGGCAGGACCGCGGGCGCTGGCAAACACTTCCAGGGTCTGGCTGACGTTCATGATGCGAGCCAGGATCGGTATCTGCTGACCTTTGCGGTGTTCGGGATAGCCGGCGCCGCTCCAGTGTTCGTCGAGGCTGCGGATGGCGTCAGCGCTGGCCTGGTTCAGTCCGATCTTGCGGGCGATTTCCGCTCCGCGTTCGCAACGGGCGCCAATGACTTCCGCATTGTTGCGATTCTGTTCGAGACCCAGCTCTACGGCTTTTACCAGCCGCCGCGGCAATGAACTGCCGGGCAGCACGTTTCGCAGAAGATAGCGCAGGCCAGAAAGTGAAGGCTTGGTCCAATCCTCGAACTTTACTTCGCGTTTGGCGCGTATATCGTCTGAGCCGAGAATCTGGTGCATGCGCGCGGAGTTGGAGCTGCAACCGGCGTCCTTGAGCAGCAAGGCGTAGTAGAGATCGTGGGAATCCTGAACCGGCAAGTGAAGCTCTTCCGCAATGCGCATCCCGAGAATGCAGCTGCGCACGGCGTGGCCCATGGTCTGGCCTTCGGTAAGATCCAGAGCAGCCGACAGCGCCGACACCACGTCGGAGAGGCGTATGGTTCCGGCGGCTTCAGGCATCATAAATACTCCACACTCGGGGCCTAGAAACGGATCCTGGTGGTCAGGGTCAGCGATTGCACCATCACGTGAACCCGGCTGTTGTTATATTCACCGGCGAGCAATCCGCTTTGTCCCACGCTTTGCGTGGCCGGGAGCTGCACCTGATAAGCAAGGTCGAAACGATAATGTCCATGACTGTAGCCCGCGCCCGTACCAAGAGTGTTCTGCAGGATCGCGGCGGTCATCGGCGTCAGAGTCGATGAAGGCACCGGATCGGTGGCGTAGGAATAGCCTCCGCGCAACTCGAATGCCTCAGCCACAGGCACTTCCACGCCCGCCCCGAACATTGCCTGGTTGCTCCAGCGCAGAGGAATTGTGTCCTGCAACGAGCTGCTGCCCAGGAAGCCGTTGATTTGCGAGTTGCTGCCGTTGGTAAGGCTCACGGGCAGCTGCTGGAACGAGCTGCTCCAGTCGATCCACTCGCCCTGCAGATTGAGGCGCGCGTGTTTCCATCCCTGCCACGAAATCCCGCCCGTGAATGCCTGGGGAAACTTCGTATCCACCTGCGCGTTGTAATGGAACGCCGGCTGGAACGGAATTCCGAGCGCCGTAAACTGCGCTCCCGCGTTCCCCGATGCGTTGCCATAGGTGTGCACGCTGGTCTGCGTGCGATAGGCCAAGCCGATCGTCAGCTTGCTGCTCGGCGTGATCACGGCCCCGAAGCTTCCGTTCCAGCCCACGCCTGACGCATGCAGATCGAGCAGGGTCTTTAGCCCGGCTAACTGAGGCTGCTGCTGGAAAATGTAAGGAGCCTGCAGAGAGTTGGCGTTGTAGATCGCGCCAAAAGTGGCGCCCAGGGACAGCTTGCGGTTGACCGCGAATCCAATGCCGGCCGAGGAACGCAGCGCAAGAATGGTCGATTGATTCTGCTGGAGTCCGTAGCTGGCGCCGCCCGTTCCCGGAGGATCGAGGTAGGTCCAGTTCGCCTTCATCATTGTGTCGGGCGCGGCCGAGAGTCCCAGCACGAAGCGGGATCCCAGGCGCATTCCAAACGCGCCGTAGGGCAGCGTTCCTGCGCTGCCATCAATTGTGCCGTTGGAGGAAACCGAATTGGTGAAGCTGCCGCTGGCAAACAGGCTGGTCACGCTCAGATCGAGCGAGCGTCCGGCTAGGCTGGTCAATTCCGCAGGATTGCCCTGCATCGCTTCGAGCGGGCCTTCCGCCGAAGCCACCGTGGCGCCGCCCATCGCCGTGGCACGCGCACTGATACCGTTGCCCAACGCTCCGCCCGCTTGGGCTAGCGCCATCCCGGAGAAAACCACCCCCACCAGGACCCGACTCACGACCGCAAGAACTCTAGAACGCATCTTCTGGTCTCCTGGGGGGAGGTAGACTTCGGTCAATACTTGCGTCAAATATTGGCAGCGATTCCGGGCCGTTTCCAGTTACGGAAGTAAGATCACGATAGTGACCGATTGCGGAGGTTAAGATAGAAATCAGATCACGGGCCGATGTCCAGCGCGCGGGTGGCCCCTTCGCTTGTGGTTGTGGAGCGGAAAGTCAAAAACTTCGGACAGGAGTGTCCGACCTACGCGGTGAAGTCAAAAACTCAAGCGGTCGGCAGAGAAAGTCCCCGGCCTTCGAAAACGGCGAAGACCGGGGCAGCCTCTGTTAAGAACCGTGTCTGCAGGAAGGCGCCTGCTAGGAAGGTGCGAGCCACCCTATGGTTGGACGTGGATCATCTTGCCGCTGGCGTCCAGCGTGCCCTGCACCTTGACTTTCTTGCCCTCGAATTTCTGGACCTCGCTCTGGTGGTCGATGTCGTAGGTCTTGCCGCTGGTGTCCTCCTGGAACACATACTTGTCCCCCGACTTCAGGATGGTGCCCATGAAGGTCTGGGCGGTGCCGGCCTGAGATCCGGAATCATCGGCGGGCGGCGCCGCTTGATCCGGCGGCTGGGCAGGCTTGGATGACGGTGGCTGTGCGTCAGGGTGTTGAGCGTTCGAGGGCTGCGATTGCGCGTCGGGAGCTGCCGACTGCTGGGAGTTTTGCGCGCTGGCCAAAATTCCCAGACTCAGAAACAAAACGAGAATGCTGAGATAGCACAGGAATTGCACTGACTTTTTCATGAACTCCTCCGGAGTAGGTAATTTTTCCCGGATACAAAAGTGCAAGCCGTTTGCCAAAGAGATGGCGTTGAGTAGTCGATTCGTTGACAGTAGTTTTAGGTGTTCTACCAGCAACGGGTTACCCGGCCATCAGAAATTTCGAGAGACCTGAAGCTACGGAGTCTCTGCGAGGGGGATACAGGCGAAGCTGTAGGAGATGAGAGCGTGCCGATGCCGAGTTCCGAGTAGATTTTGCTTGGAACCACGTTATAGTTGCGGAGAAGAAAGTGCAGGACGTGACAGAGCCCAGAGCGAAGCCGGATGGGCGTTTCGACAGCCACAACCACAGTCGACCCCAAACCGCTTCCCGATTTCGGAAGTCGGTTGGCCGTGATTGTCGGTGATTGTCGTCCACCCCTTGACAACTCGTGAGTGAGCCTCCTATAATTGGCACTCGATGTGGTTAACTGCTAACAACCTAGGTTAACCCATCCAAATCATAGGCTTACACAGAATAGCCTCGAAACAACCTAACGAACTCAACCACTTGAAACGAACCAAACACTTGAAAGGAGTTTGCAACCATGGCGAAATTTACCCCGCTCCATGACCGCATTTTGGTGCGGCGCATTGAAGAAGGCGAAACCACCCGCGGTGGAATCATTATTCCGGACTCGGCGAAAGAGAAGCCGCAGGAAGGCGAAGTGATTTCGGCCGGCAAGGGCAAGATCAGCGAAGAAGGCAAGGTCCGGCCGCTCGACGTGAAGGAAGGCGACCGCATCCTGTTCGGCAAGTATTCCGGCACGGAAATCAAGCTTGATGGCGAAGATTTCATCATCATGCGCGAAGAGGAAGTGCTCGGCATCCTGGCCCACAGCGGCGCAGGCAAGAAGGAAACGGCTGGGTCGCGCAAGTAGCAGGCTCGGGCTTTGGCCGTCGGCTTCAGCAAATCAAGAGCCCCGGCCTTCGAGCTCGCTGCCGTCGGTTGAGGAATTTCGCGTTTCGCATTAAGTCGGGTGATCGGAAGGTTTGCCGAAGCCCGATAGCTGAAGCCCGAAGCCCCTCCAACTGAGCAACCGGTTCCGACACAATCCGCAGGCCAGTCCTGCAAACAGAACTTAATTTAGGAGAAGAACACAATGGCAAAAACCATTATTCATGGAGAAGAGTCGCGGCAGGCAATCCTGCGCGGCGTGAACCTTCTGGCGGACGCCGTGAAGGTCACACTCGGCCCCAAGGGCCGCAACGTGGTCATCGAAAAGAAATTCGGTTCGCCGACCATCACCAAGGACGGCGTTACCGTAGCCAAGGAAATTGAACTGCGCGACGCTGCTGAGAACATGGGCGCGCAGATGGTTCGCGAAGTCGCTTCCAAGACTTCCGACGTCGCCGGCGACGGCACCACCACCGCCACCGTTCTCGCGCAGGCAATTTTCCGCGAGGGCGTCAAGACCGTCGCTGCCGGAGCCAATCCAATGGCCCTGAAGCGCGGCATCGAGAAGGCCGTCCAGACCATCTGCGGCAAGCTCGATAAAGAAGGCAACCGCATCAACGGCGAGCTCGACAAGTTCTCGAAGCCCGTCAATAACGACAGCATGATCAGCCAGGTGGGCACCATCTCGGCCAACAACGACGAGACCATTGGCAAGATTATTGCCGAGGCCATGAAGAAAGTCGGCAAAGACGGCGTCATCACGGTGGAAGAGTCGAAAACGCTCGAGACGCAGCTGGAAGTGGTCGAAGGCATGCAGTTTGACCGCGGCTATCTCTCGCCGTATTTCGTAACCGATCCCGAGCGCATGGAAGTTGCACTCGAGAACGCGCTGATCCTGATCAACGAAAAGAAGATCAGCTCGATGAAAGACCTGCTCCCGCTGCTCGAGCAGATCGCCAAGGGCGGCAAGCCGCTGCTCATCATCGCGGAAGACGTGGAAGGCGAAGCGCTTGCCACCCTCGTCGTCAACAAACTGCGTGGAACGCTGCAAGTGGCGGCCGTTAAGGCTCCCGGCTTCGGCGATCGCCGCAAGGCGATGCTGCAGGATATCGCTATCCTGACCGGCGGCAAGGCCATCACGGAAGATCTGGGCATCAAGCTGGAGAACGTCCAGCTGAGCGATCTCGGCTCGGCCAAGAAGATCACCATCGACAAGGACAACACTACGGTGGTCGAAGGCAAGGGCAAGCATGCGGAAATCGAAGGCCGCGTGAAAGAGATTCGCAGCCAGATCGATAAGACCACCAGCGACTACGACCGCGAGAAGTTGCAGGAGCGGTTGGCGAAGCTGGTCGGTGGCGTAGCGGTGATCAAAGTCGGCGCCGCAACCGAAACCGAAATGAAAGAGAAGAAGGCTCGTGTCGAAGACGCGATGCACGCAACCCGCGCGGCCGTGGAAGAAGGCATTGTCCCGGGCGGCGGCGTGGCTCTGGCCCGTTGCGCGGCAACGCTCGACAAGGTGAAGGCGGAAGGCGATGAGCAGATTGGTATCAACATCGTCCGGCGCGCCATCACCGAACCCCTGCGCATGATCGCCGAGAATGCCGGCGAAGAAGGCGCTGTGGTTCTGGGCAAAGTGCTCGACTCGAAGGACGCGAACTTCGGCTACAACGCGTTCTCGAACGAGTACGAAGACCTGGTCAAGGCTGGCGTGCTCGATCCCACAAAGGTCGTGCGCACCGCCCTGCAGAATGCCGGCTCCATCGCCAGCCTGATGCTGACCACCGAAGCCCTCGTCTCCGAGATTCCGGAAGAGAAGAAGGCTCCGGCCGGCGGCGGCGGTCACGGCGGCGGTATGGGAGATATGTACTAAAAAGCTTCTAGCTCTTAGCTTCTAGCTTGGATCAAAGGCCCCGCTCTCGCGAGCGGGGTTTTTTATTACTCAGTCCCGCTACCGCGCGTGAAGCCCGGGTTATTCCTCCGTGGAATGGACCTGAAGGGATCCGAACCGGCTCCTGCTACCTCGACGGGGTGCTGTGCTTCCGTTACGCCACAGGCTCACGCGCCAAAGCCTGCGAGATCATCGCGTACAGATTTTCCCTCGAATTCCCGAAATAGCACCTGCAAGAAAAGCCCCGCTCTGACGAGCGGGTGGCGGGCAGGAGTGCCCGCCCTACACGATCGCGACTCAAACTCCGAATCTTTCCGCGGCGCGGGCTTTTGCTTTGGCCGCCTCCTCTTCACGATTCTTTGGCGGGGCGGTGGTTTCGAGGGAACGCAGAAGGCGCATCGAGACGTTGGCTACTTCGCCCACGGCGATCAGAAACGCTTCCTCGTTTCCTTTCGACGGTTTGTTGAAGCCGGTGATCTTTCTGACGAACTGCAGCGACGCGGCGCGAATCTCTTCGTCGGTGACCGGCGGATCGAAGTTGAAAAGGGTTTTAATATTGCGGCACATGTTTTTGACCTCGGATTTCAGCTCTCAGCTTCTCGGCTGTCAGTTCTCGGCGCTGCCGTAGCCCGGCACGCGTTCGCGAACTCGGGCCGGCTTTATCTTAACCAAAAAGGAGGCGGGGAGCGAAGATCCGCAGGGGCTGAAGCCCGCTTTGACTTTGACTTTACGCGGCGCTGAAGCGCCGCTCTTCCACGGTTCCTCAGGCTGGGCGATCGGGATCGATGGTCTGATCCAGGTAAATCCACAGCACGCGGGCAAACAGCGTGAGCCATGGAGCCAGCGGCAAGAACAATACGCACGCCCAGGCAATATCTTTCACGATTGACCAGGAAGTAACGCTCCACAGAAGCGCCGCGATCATGGCAATGGTTGCCAGCGCCAATCCGTAGCTGACGTACATGGCTCCCAGAAAATACCCAGGCTCGCGCTCGAATTTCAGATCGCAAATCTCGCAGCGCTCGTACATCTTTGGGAAGCTGCGGAAGATGGAGCCGCGAAAGATTCGCCCCAAACGGCAGCGCGGACAACGCTGCCGCAGGATGCCTGCCAGGGCCGAGGGTTTCGCATTGCCTTCCATCCGCGTCTGCGACATTTGCCTGCCAGTGTAATCCACGATGATTCCTGGCATTCGCCGGTCCGCTTGCCCGGCAGCGGTCGATCACCACTCCGTGTGCAGCCGCCGGCTCCTCCCAAAATGAAAAGAGATGCACATCGTCGAGTGAAATTTATGGTTCTCCACAACGTTTTCTCTTGACACTACAGAAATTCGGGGTATCTTTGATTCGCGGCCGGATTGCTTTTCCCCCTCAGAACTACCGGCTGGCTCCAAGCCGTTTCCCCAAAAACAGCTAAAAGTTGAGCTTCTTTGTTCGCGGAGAAGACTCACCTTGTTGTTTGTCGAAGTTTTTCGTCCGAAACCCAGGAAACTAAATGGAGGAGAAGTAAACATGCGCAAGTTCATTGCAACACTCTGTACCGTGACCCTGTTGTTCGCCTCAGCCTCGCTGGCCGTGGCGCAGGACGCCGCAACCATCCGCGCGATTTTCGCGTCGGCACCAAAAACACCAACCACGGTCGGCGGGGTAGAGATTTTTGTCGGCCCGCCCAAGGGCTTCGACCCACTCACTGCGAGCGGCGCAGACCTCGCCAGGTACGGCCTGCCGCAGCGGCCCGATCAAACTGCCCAGCCTGAGCGTTATGCCATGTGGACGCGAGCAATGTCAGCGCTCAAAACCCGCGCGGATGGAGTTCGCCCGACGGGCCGGTTCCATGGCCCGGCCAAGCTGCTTCCCACTTCGCCCTCGGCGCAGACGGTCAGCAACGTTCCTACCACCATCGGTTCCAGTAACTGGAGCGGCATTGTCAACACCAACAAGCTGACAAAGTGGAGCAACTACACCTCGTTCGATGAAATTGTGTCGTATTGGCCCGTGCCGGTCGCCATCCCGCCGTTCGGAGCTTGTGCGCTGTCTGGGATCAACCCACCGTTCCTCATGTCGCAGTGGAACGGCATTGACGGCTTCAACAGCGGTGACGTGGTGCAGGGCGGTAGCGAAGGCTACTCTTATTGCAGCGGCACCAACCCCGGCGCCAGCGGATACATAGGTTGGGTGGAGTGGTACCCGAGCTATTCGGAGCTTGAGATCACCTGCGGTGCTAGTGCCTGCCCGGTGGGTCCTGGTGACGTAATGTACGCGGTCACCTATGCCACCGCCGGCACCGCGACTCAAACTGTGTTCCTGGAAGACACGACCCAACAGTGGCATATCACTGCCTCTCTACCATATGTTTCAGGCCCGGGCGTGATCGGAAACAGCGAGGAGCAGGTCATCGAGCGCCCTTGCTGCAACGGTAGCGACTATTACGCCCTGAACAACTATAACTATGGGTGGTTCTCCGAAACCTTCGGCTTTGACGGCCATGGCACGGAGTTCTATGCCGGGAGCCAAACCACGACCACTTACAACGTGCAGATGTACAATGATGCTGGGAGCCAGGTCATTTCGGAAGTTCTGTTACAGGGTAGTGTCGGAAACGCCGGCAAATTCACCCTGTTCTTCTCCGACGAAGGTTGCGCCTACACCGGCGGCTGCGTGCCGTAACCAGACTAACCATTGTTTATGCTATAGCTTGTTTCAAAACCTCAGGCCCACCCGCAAGGGTGGGCTCTTTTTTCAGCTGATGCATAGCCGAGAACTGAGAAGAGTGCGCTCCGGGACAGACTGGATTGTGGATCGGCGAGGCTCTATGGCGGGCAAGCTCGATCCTCTAGCCGGGAACGAAAAAAGGCCACGACTCGCGTCGTGGCCTTTCTTGTGCTGTGTTCATCGTTCTGGGTTCACCGTTCTGCGCTCACGTTCTGTGCTCATCAGCGAACTCTGCGGCTGAAGTTTGAAGTGTAGTTAGTGGCGTCCGCCGCCTGGTCCGCCGCGACCACGGTCGCGTCCACCACCGCCGCCGCCGTTGCGGCCACCACGGCCTCCGCGGCCACGTCCACCACCACCACCGCCACCCGGACGCCCGCCACGCCCGCGATCTCCGCCGCCACCGTGCGGACGGTCGCCATGCGGACGGTCGCTGGCAATGCTCCCAACGTGTGGCGCGCCTTCGCGGTTGAAGTTGGGCTCGCCGCTCTCCGGCTCATCCGGAAAATCGCCGCCGCCCTCGATCACCACGGTGCCGGTCGGCGCAGCTTCACCCTGCACCGCAGCCACTCCGCCTTCCGGCGGAGGAGCGCCGCCCATCTTGGCGCGCTGCTCTTTCAGAATCGCTTTGCGCGACAGCCGGATGCGGTTGCCTTCCACCGCCAGCACCTTCACCAGCACCTGGTCGCCTTCTTTCAGCTCGTCGCGAACATCGGCAATGCGATGCTCCGCCACTTCGCTGATGTGCAGCAAGCCGTCGGTTCCGGGAATAATCTCGACGAACGCGCCGAAATCCGCCAGGCGCGTGACTTTCCCGAGGTAGGTCTTCCCTACTTCCGCGGTCGCGGTCAGGTCGCCGATAATCTGCAACGCCTTCGCGGCTGAAGCTTCGTCGCTCGAGGCAACTTTCACCAGGCCGGAGTCTTCCACATCGATCTTCACGCCGGTCTGATCCACGATGCTGCGAATCATCTTGCCGCCCGGGCCAATCAGGTCGCGAATCTTGTCGACCGGGATCTGCACGGTGTAGAAGCGCGGAGCGTATTGCGAAATCTTCTCGCGCTCCTTGGAAATCACTTCTTCCATCTTGCCCAGGATGAACAGCCGTCCGCGCTGCGCCTGCGCCAGCGCCTCGCGCATGATCTGCGAAGTGATGCCGGCGACTTTAATATCCATCTGCAGAGCGGTGATGCCATCTTTCGTGCCCGCGACTTTGAAATCCATGTCACCGTAGTGATCTTCCGCGCCCGCGATGTCGGTGAGGATGGCGTATTGCTCGCCTTCTTTCACCAACCCCATCGCGACTCCGGCTACGGGAGCCTTCAGCGGCACTCCCGCATCCATCATCGAGAGCGATGCTCCACAGATCGACGCCATCGACGAAGATCCGTTCGACTCCAGAATGTCGGAGACGACGCGCATGGCGTAAGGCCACGATTCCTCCGTCGGCAGCACCGCGGAGATCGCGCGCTCGGCGAGTGCGCCGTGGCCGATTTCGCGACGTCCGGCGCCACGCAGGAATGCAACTTCGCCCACCGAGAACGGCGGGAAGTTGTAATGCAGCATGAAGCGCTTCTTGGCCTCGCCTTCGAAGCCCTCAATACGCTGCATATCGTCGCTGGTGCCGAGGGTAGTGGTGACCAGCGCCTGAGTTTCGCCGCGGGTGAAGATTGCCGAACCGTGAGTGCGCGGCAGCACGCCCACTTCAATCCAGATTTCGCGAATCTCGTCGAAAGCGCGGGCGTCCGGACGGCGCTTCGCGTCGATGACCTGCGAGCGGAAAATGTCTTCGCGCAGCTTCTCGTAATATTGTTTGAGTTTTTCCTGCGCTTTTTTGTCGTCCTCGGGGATCGGCGCCAGCAGCTGCTTTTTCAGCTCTTTGACCAGATTGTGGCTTTCCGCCTTGGGATGCTTCTGGGTATCGAGCCGGTCGGCGAGGTCGCGGCCAACGCGTTTCTTGAGATCGTCGTAGTAGGGTTGGTCGAACTGCGGAGGCTCGACCGTGCGCTTCGGCTTTCCCACTTTCGCCTGCAGCTCTTTGAGCGCGGCGCAGATTTTCTTGATTTCGGTGTGGCCGAACTCAATGGCGTCGACCACGGTTTCTTCTTTCACTTCCTTCGCGCCCGACTCGATCATCACGATGGCTTCCGAAGTGCCGACCACCATGATGTTCAGCAGGCTCTCGCGCATTTCGTCGTAAGTGGGATTCACGATGAACTGTCCGTTGACCAGGCCGACGCGAACGGCGCCGATGGGGCCAAGGAACGGAATGTCAGAAAGCGTAAGCGCGGCCGATGCGCCGTTGATGCCGAGCACATCAGGATCGTTATTGCTGTCCGCGGACAACACGAAGGCAATGACCTGTGTTTCGCACTTGAAGCCTTCGGCAAACATGGGCCGGACGGGGCGGTCAATCTGGCGGCTGGTGAGCACCTCGCGCTCGCTCATGCGGCCTTCGCGCTTGATGAAGCCGCCGGGGAAGCGTCCACCGGCGTAGGTGTATTCGCGGTAATCGACCGTGAGCGGGAAAAAATCGATGCCCTCGCGGGGATCGGCGTTGGCGGTGGCGGTAGCCAGTACGACGTTTTCACCCAGCCGCACCACGGCGGCGCCATGGGCCTGCTTGGCTAATTTTCCGGTTTCAAATGAGATGTGTTTACCGCCGGCGAGTTCAACTGTGACACTGCTAACTTCTGGTTTCATGATTCATTCCTTTGAGAGATGCGCCACCCGAGGCGGCTGCCAGAGACGACGAAGAGACGGACGATGCGTGGGACAATTTCCTGCGATGTGAAATCAGACGCGAAGTCACACCCTCCCGTCCGTGGCCGACTGCCACGGCGAACGGCGATGGACTGCGCTAAAAGATGCACGTGTGGAAGATTCCTCTATGCTGACCCGTCCGCAAGGTTTGACGGAGTTTTCAGAAATATCCCGGAGGCCGGGCGGAAAAGCTCACAATGGGAGCGGCCGCTTCCCATCCTCAGGCAAAACGCATGTCAGGATGGGGCACCCGGGCAAGTGGTTACTTGCGGATGCCGAGCTTGGTGATGACGCCCTTGTAACGCTCGGAATCGTATTTCTTCAGATAGTCCAGCAAGCGACGCCGCTTGCTGACCAGCATGAGAAGGCCGCGGCGCGAACCGTGGTCTTTCTGGTGCGTCTTGAAGTGCTCCGTCAGCTGCCCAATGCGCTCGCTCAGCAACGCGATCTGTACTTCCGGACTTCCCGTATCCGTTGTGTGCGTACCGTACTGGTCAATGAGGGACTTTTTTTGCTCTCTGGCTAGCACTAACCTGGTGCACTCCTGTCTTTAATTATCTGTCTTTGTGACAGTTACAGAGTAACACGGGGAGTTGTGGAGCGTAAAGACGGGGGCGGGCGCAGGCTTCGGCCGAGCGCTTA
>Ga0210390_10003966_pt1 | contig 12602 bp, 9 predicted proteins | sample IncBWH11OmetaG_FD_161050 | JGI IMG/M metagenome (GOLD analysis project Ga0210390, IMG submission 161050) | Forest soil microbial communities from Barre Woods Harvard Forest LTER site, Petersham, Massachusetts, United States - Inc-BW-H-11-O ...
TGCGTGAGCGCGGAGCTCAGGATGACGTCTTTGCGTTATGTGTGGGTGCGGGGCTCAGTGAGAACGTCTTTGCGCAATGCGATGACGTCTTGCAAAACTGCGGGGACAGAGGTTACAACAGGCTTCGCGTCGATTCCCGCACGGCTAGTTCTGGGGCTACTTTGCGGTGCACGGCGGCGACTTCGCGCTTCTCCTGAACTGCGTTGATGCCCTCGACGACAATGCTGACCGCCATCGTTCCCATAACTTCCATCGGCTGACGAACCGTGGTCAAGGATGGTGTGTACAAACTGGAAGCGGCCACGTCATCAAAACCGATGACTGAACAGTGTTCGGGAACACGCATGCCAGCCTTTGCCAGCGCGCGTATTGCTCCAAACGCGGTCATGTCATCGAAAGCCATCAGAGCGGTGAACGGGCGTTTTTGTTTAAGCAAATCTTCGGTTAATTTATAGCCTGCTTCGAAACTAGAAATCGGGTCTCGCGATTCGGGCAAATCGAGAATCAGGCGTGAATCCAGTTCCAGCCCGCTGGACTTGGCGAAAGATCGAATTCCTTTCCATCGTGGAGCGCTGTCGGCCAGAGTCTTGGGGCCGCGGATGAAGGCTATCTTGCGATGCCCCAGCGAGTGCAGATGTTCGAGAGCGGCATGAGCGCCAAGTTCGTTGTCGACCATGACGGAACTGACAGTATCGGTTTGCAACTCACGGCCGATCATTGCTGTCGGAATGCTGCTCTTTTCGAGGTCGGCCAAAACGTCGATATCCACAAACAGCCAGTTTGCCACCACAATGAGGGCTTCCACCCGCCGGTCCAGCAGCATCTCGAGGTAACGTTCGAAGCGGCTGCGTTCGTTGTGAACGTCGGTGAGAATCGGAAGGTAGGAAGACTGATACAGGGTATTCTCGATGCCGCGCAGGACGAGAGTGCAGTAAGGGTCGGTCATGTCGAAGACCATAACGCCAACGGTGTGGCTGCGCTTGCTGCGAAGCGAACGGGCAAACAGGTTGGGGCGGTAACCCAGCTTTTTGGCGGCTTGCTCGATCCGCTTCTTGGTGACGGCTGGAATGTAGCGTGCGAGTGGAGCATTGTTCAAAACGATGGAGACGGTGGTCGACGAAAAGCCACTCTCCTTCGCCACATCTTTAATGGTGACGGTTTCAGCTTTCATCGCGAGTTTTTCCTTGGCGCGCATTGCCGTGAATCATCGTGGCTTGAATTCATGTTGCTGCTGGCGGACACTACAGCAGAGAGTGAAAGCAGTGTCAAGCATAACCATGCGATTTTTACTGATGTTCCTGTGCCTGGCCTCAGCGCGAGCAGCCGATGCGTATGGAATGCAGCAGGCTCAGACGCAAAAAGCAGGCTCCGCGCCTGCCTCGCAGAACGTTGATCCTCAGCAGCTTTTTCAGCGGGGTGAGGCGGCGTTGAAGAGCGGAAGCCTGGACGAATCCGAACAGGCGTTTCGAGCTGTGCTTGCGATCAATCCGCAAGTGGCGGGCGCGTACGCGAATCTGGGTGTGATCTACATGCGCCGCAAGCAGTGGCCGCAGGCATTGGAGATGTTGCGCAAGGCTGAACATCTGGCGCCGCAGATTGCGGGAATCCGGCTCAACATCGGGCTGGTTTACTATCGCCAAAACGATTTTCGAAACGCGATTCCTCCCTTTGAGTCGGTCGTGCACGATGCGCCCGATTCTTTCCAGGCTCGCTATCTGCTGGGGCTGTGTTACTTCTTCGTCGAGCGTTATGGCGATGCGGCAAGCACGCTCGAGCCGCTATGGTCACAGGCTTCCGGCCAGTTGAATTACCTTTACGTGCTCGGTATTGCGGCCAACAAGGCGGGGCGTGCGGATCTGGAGCAGCGGGCGTTAAGCCGATTGGTTGAGATCGGGCAAAACTCTCCCGAGTTTCATCTCCTGATGGGCAAAGCTCATCTCAACCGGGAGGAGTATGACGAGGCCATCACCGAACTTGAACTCGCGGCCAAGGGCGATGGTTCCCTGCCCTTCGTCCACTTCAATCTCGGAATGGCCTACTTGAAGAAGCAGGATCTGGAACACGCCAAAGCGGAGTTCCTCAAAGACATCGGCATCGAGCCGGATGTCAGTTACGACTACGACCAACTGGGACAGGTCTATTACCTTCAGCAGCAGGATCAGGAAGCGGAGAAGATGTTTCGCAAGGCGCTGCATCTCGATCCTCAGCTCGTCAGTTCCCACTTTCAAATCGCGAGGGTCTATCAGCGGGAGAACAGATATGCGGAAGCGCTGACCGAGGTTGACGCCGCGCTTAAGCTCGATCCCGACAGTCCCGGCATTCACTACTTACGCGGACAAGTGCTGCAGCGCATGGGACGTGTGCAGGAGGCCAAGGCCGAGATGCAGACATTTACGCAAATGTCGAATGCCGCCCGCGAAAAGCGGCATCAGGAATTGGAGTCGGGGCCGATGCCGAACCCCGAGCTTACGCAGGAGCCTCAGTAGTGGCTCTGCGGGCAGCCCGCTTGCTATCGCCGGTTTGCTATCACCGATTTGCTAAGGTAAGACATGACCCGGATCTCTTGCCGTGCGCTCCTGTTCGACCTGGATGGCGTGCTGATTGACTCCACGCCCGCGGTCACGCGCGTTTGGTCGCGGTGGGCAATCGCACACGGTTTCGATCCCGACGAGGTTGTTCATAGAGCGCATGGACGTCCTAGCGTTGAGACTATACGCGACTATCTCCCGCACGCCGACCATGAGGCCGAGAACCTCAAAGTGGAAAGCGGTGAGATTCAAGACCTCGAGGGCGTCGTAACTTTGCCGGGGGCGCGCGAACTGCTGAGCGCTCTTCCGCCGGATCGATGGACAATCGTGACTTCGTGTACCCGCCCGCTGGCGGAAGTCCGACTGCGCGCGGCAGGTCTGCCGATTCCCGAGCGCTTGCTTACCTGCGACGATGTCACAAACGGAAAACCGAATCCCGAGCCCTATCTGAGAGGCGCGTCGTTGCTGGGAGTGCCGGCGACAGAGTGCGTCGTGGTGGAAGACGTACCCGCGGGCATTCGCGCCGGCAAAGCGGCTGGCGCCCGAGTCATCGCCTGCAGAACCACGGCCTCAGAAGCGGAACTCAAAGACGCAGGTTCTGATTGGATCGTGGACGGTTGCAACTCTATTTCAGCGTCGCAGGCAAACGGCAAATTAAGGCTCGTCCTGACCGACGAACACGTGATCCAGAAACCATGAGACCAACCTCCCCGACTTGGCGTGCATCGTAGGGGGGTGAAAATAATCAGTGCTTTCGGCATCGTTTTGCTGCTGCTCGCGGTTGGATGTACTTCGCAAAACCCCAGCCCTGACGAAGTGAGAGAGAAAACCGCACAAGCTACGTCCGACATCAAGCGCGACGCGCAGGCGTTGGCTCAAGGCGTGAGAGAAGGCTGGAACCGTGACAACCCGCTGGATCTGAACCGCGCCAGCAAAGATCAATTGCTAAGCTTGCCGGGAATGAGCAGCGAAGCAGCAGATCGCGTGATCGCTGGCCGACCTTATAGCAACGCCCACGAACTGGTGAGCCGTCGCGCTATCTCTGAGCAAGAGTATGCCAAGATCAGGGATCAGGTAACGGCAAAGCCCTAACGCTTTCGCTCTGCGGTCTGGGATCAGTGAGCTATCACCGCGCCAGCCTTCTTCGGCTTGCGCATCAGGAAAAGCAGTGGCAACATCGCCACGAAGGTCAGTGCGAGAAAACGGAACACATCGTTATAGGCGAGCATGGCCGCCTGCTGCTGCACCATTCCCCACACTGCGCCATAAGCCTGTCGGGTCGCGGTTACTGCATCCTTGCCTTGCGAGATGAAAAGCCCCCGCATGGCCTTCATGGTCTGAAGTGCCAGCGGATTCGCCGGGTTGACGTGTTCGCCCAGAATGTTGATGTGCATTTGCGACTTGCGAACCTGCATGGTCTCCACCATCGCGATGCCGATGCTGGCGCCGATATTGCGCATCAGATTAAAGATGCTGGTGGCGTTGCCCATTCTTTCTCTGGGGATGGGATCGTTTGTAACCGTGGTCAAAGGAACGAAGATCAGGCCCAGGCCCGCGCCCTGCACAGTGAGCGGCAACCAAAAATTGGACGAAGCCACGCCCAGACTAAAAGTCGAAATCTGGTACATCGCAAAGGCGGTGGCCAGAAAACCCGCTGCCAGGAGCTTTCGCGCATCTATCTTCCCGGTGAGATATCCAACCAGCGGCATGAACAGGAAGGAAGCCACTCCGCGAGGCAGATTGGTAACGCCGGCGTGAGTCGCGGTGTAGCCCAGCAGCTCCTGCATCAGAAGAGGCAGCAGAACCGTGCTGCCGTAGAGCACAAAGCCGACGACGGTCATAATGAATGTGCCAATGGCATACGACCGGTAGCGAAAGACGCTGAGATCAATGATCGGATGTTTGGCTTTCAGTTCGCGGACGATCAGGCCACCAAGACCGACGATCGCAAGCACGGCCAGCGTTAGAATGAAATGCGAACTGAACCAATCATCCTCCTGGCCCTTGTCGAGCATAATCTGCAGCGAGCCGATCCCCACGACTAACAGCCCGATCCCCCAATAATCAATTCCCTTCGATTCCTTGCGCAGGTACGGAGGATCAAAGATGAAGGCCTGGGTCAGGAACATCGCTAGTACGCCGATTGGAATATTGATGTAGAACACCCAGCGCCAACTGTAGTTGTCCGTAAGCCAGCCGCCGGCGACCGGCCCAAGCATGGGAGCGACCACAATGCCAAGAGCCCAGAACGCCATGGCTTGGCCGCGCTTTTCTGCAGGGAACGATTCCAGCAAAATGGCCTGCGACAGAGGCTGCAATCCGCCGCCGCACGCGCCTTGGATTATCCGGAAGAAAATCAGAAAGGGCAGCGACGGCGCCAGACCGCAGAAAAAAGAAGCCGTAGTGAAGCCGGTTACCGATAACATGAGCAGGCGTTTGCGCCCGAAGGTAGAGGCGAGCCAGCCAGTCATTGGCAGGACGATCGCGTTCGCCACGAGGTAGGAGGTTAGCGTCCAAGTGGCTTCGTCTGTGCTGGCGGAGAGGTTGCCGGCGATGTGGGGCAGCGAAACATTGACCACGGTCGTATCGAGCACCTCCATGAAAGTGCTCGACATGACGGCAATGGCGATCAGCCAGGGATTAATCTCTTTGGAAACTGGAGCATTCTCTGGCATCAGTTTCGCGCCGAACAATAATTAGGCTCGATCATGGAAAGTGGGACTTGAATTCTCTCACGGAGTGAATCTGGCATTTTATGCAATCCATCAAAATCTACGTCAAATCGTACTTGGATGACGCAGATCGCCATGAGTTGGCTGGTTGCAATCCTACGTGATGACTGATCACTTGGCAGTTACGTCTAAAACGGGGTAGAGTATCGTTTCCTCGGAATCTCGCTGTTTCGACTTCACAGGAGCACGTTGCATGCGTCATTGGCTGGTTTTATTGCTCGCAGTTGTCTGCTTCAACCTTCAGGCTGCTTCCCAAACCGCAGAAGAGTTGGTTAACAAGAATATCGAGGCCAAGGGAGGGATGGACAAGATCAAGTCCATCAAGACCTGGCGCATGACGGGCCAACTTATTGTTAGCGGCATAACGGCCACGCAAGGTCAGGAAAACATGCGCCCGAACCTTGTCCGCGAGACCATTTCGCTTCAGGGCATGACTGCGGTGCAAGCTTACGACGGCTCTACGGGATGGCAAATCCAGCCATTCGGCGGGCGCAAGGATCCCGAACTGATGGGAGACGACGATATGCGGGATCTCCTGATTGATTCCGACTTCGACGGGCCGCTGGTGGATTACAAAGCCAAAGGGAATACGGTTGAATATCTCGGGCACGACATTGTCGACGGCGACGATGCTCTACGACTCAAGGTCACGTTGAAAAATGGCGACATTATCTACTACTACCTTGACCCTGACACCTTCCTCGAGATTCGTAAGGAAACCCAGGAATTCATTCGCGGCTCGGTGCGAGAGAACGCTTTCGACCTCGGATCCTACAAGCCCATCGGGGGCGTCATGTATCCCTTTTCTATCGCATCGGGACCCAAGAACGATCCCACATCATGGCAAACGGTAACGGTTGAGAAGATCGAGGTCAACGTGCCTTTGGATGCTTCCGACTTTGCGTTACCGGCATCCCTCAAAAAGGGAGCATCTAAAAGCCAGTGAGCGGTCAGGAATCGAGCGCTTTTGTCGTCACGAAATCTCCGGGCACTTTACGTCAAACAGCATTTGGAATTTGAAGAGGACCTTTACAGATGACAGTTCACGCCATTTCCAAAAACCTGCTGCGAACTCTTTCGCGGTTACTCAGTCTTGGATTGTTCCTCCTATCTGTGGTGGCTTCCGCGCAGCAAGCGACGAAGTTCGATGCCGCCACGATCTCTGGATTGCCGGCTCGCAACATTGGTTCTGCGACGATGAGCGGGCGCATTGCAGCGATAGCCGCGGTGAACGAAAACGGACGGCTCACTCTATTTGCCGGGTCAGCCAGCGGCGGAGTCTGGAAGTCGGTGAACGGCGGAACCACGTTCAAGCCGGTTTTCGATCGTCAATCGGTTCAGTCGATTGGAGCGCTCGCGATTGATCCGTCAAATTCCAAGATCGTTTGGGCGGGCACAGGAGAAGCGTGGACCAGAAACAGCGTTTCCATTGGCGATGGCATTTACAAGTCCACCGACGGCGGCGAGAACTGGACCAATGTGGGGTTGAAGGACACCGAGCATATCGCGAAGATTCTTGTCGATCCCAAAGATGGCAATAGCGTTCTCGCGTGTGCCACTGGCCACGTTTGGAACGACAATGACGAACGGGGAGTTTTCAAAACTTCCGACGGTGGTAACACCTGGAAAAAAGTTCTGGCTGGGGCGAACGGTTCCACAGGCTGCGGCATGCTCTCCATGAGTCCGCTCGAACCGAAAACTATTTTCGCTTCGATGTGGGACTTCCGCCGCCAAGGTTGGACGTTTCGTTCCGGAGGCCCGGGCAGCGGACTCTACCAGTCCACCGATGGTGGTAACAGTTGGACGGAACTGAACGAAAAGAACAGCAAGGGCCTGCCCGAGAAGCCGTGGGGACGCATCGCGGTGGCAGTAGCGCCCGGTAAGCCGCAAGTCGTGTACGCCATGATCGAATCAAAAAAGAGCGCGCTGTTTCGCTCTGACGATGGCGGCAAGACGTGGAATCGCCTGGACGCCAGCCGATTCATGATCTGGCGGCCTTTTTATTTCGCCAACCTGATCGTGGACCCCAAAGATGAGAACAAAGTCTTCAAACCCGATGGACCGCTGCTGCTCAGCGTAAACGGTGGAAAGAGTTTTAGTTCGGTTGGCAACGCGCATGGCGATTTCCACGACATTTGGATCGATCCCAGCAATCCAAATGTGGTCTATACGGGCGATGACGGCGGTCTGTGGCGCAGCGAAGATGGAGGCACGCGTTGGATGCACCAAAACAATCTTCCAATTTCGCAGTTCTACCATGTGAGCGTGGACAACGCGAATCCCTATCACGTTTATGGAGGCTTGCAAGACAACAGCAGTTGGATTGGGGATTCGTCGTATCCCGGCGGCGTTACAAATTCGCGTTGGGAAAACATCTATGGCGGCGACGGCTTCTGGGTTTTTGAGGATACTTCCGACCCGGATTACATCTACGCCGAATACCAGGGTGGCACGATCGGCCGCGTCAATCGACATACGCTTGAAGTCCGGCCCATTCAGCCGCTTCCCAACTACAACGAAAAGAAGTTACGTTTCAATTGGAACACGCCCATTCACATGAGCCCCAACGAGAAAGGGACGATCTATATCGGGGCGCAGTTCTTGTTCCGTTCTCGCGACCATGGGCAGTCGTGGGAACGCATCTCGCCCGACCTCACCACCAACGATCCTGAAAAGCAGAAACAAGAAGAGTCCGGCGGAGTTACCGTCGACAATTCCTCTGCCGAAATGCACACTTCGATTTACTCGATTTCGGAATCACCGAAGAACGGTCAGATCATTTGGGTTGGGACCGACGACGGTAACCTGCAGATCACACGGGATGGCGCCAAAACGTGGACTAACGTAGTGGCTAACGTCTCCGGACTCGCCAAGAACTCCTGGGTGTCCACCATCGAAGCCAGCCGCTTCGACGAGGGAACGGCCTATGCCACGTTCGATCGCCATACTTTTGGCGATATGAACCCCTACGCCTACAAGACTACCGACTACGGAAAAACCTGGACTTCGCTGCGCGTACAAGAAAACGGCGCCATCGGCTATGCACACGTCATCAAGGAAGACACTGTCGATCCGAACCTCCTGTTTCTGGGAACGGAATTCGGCCTTTGGATCTCAGTCGATGGCGGGCAGCATTGGGGACAGTACAAGGGAAGCAACTTTCCAGCGGTAGCGGTGCGTGACCTCGTGGTGCAATCGCGTGAGTCCGACTTAGTGCTCGCGACTCACGGACGCGGAATCTGGATCATCGACGATATTTCGCCTCTACGCGCCCTGACGCCCGATCTGATGGCAAAAAACGCTACCCTGATCGAAGGGCCGCCAGCCATTCAATGGGTCAATGCCAACGGCGGCTGGGCTGAGGGCGACGAGACTTTCAACGGGCCCAGCCGGCCCACCGACGCGTTCATCGATTATTACCAGAAGCAGCGTCACATCTTCGGCGACCTTAGAATTGAAATCCTCGATCAGGATGGCAAGTTGGTGGATACGGTTCCGGGCAGCAAACATCGAGGAGTGAACCGGGCGAAGTGGTCGATGCGGTTGAAGGCACCGGTCGTTCCTCCGGCGGCAAGCGCTCTCTTCCAAGCTGCTCAGGGGCCGAGGGTCCTACCTGGCACGTATACGATCAAAATGACTAAAGGGGATCAGGTCTACACGGAGCCATTGAAGGTCGTGCTTGATCCCCGGGCCAAATACACGGTTGAGGATCGAAAGGCACAGTTTGCTCTCGCCATGAAGTTGGACAAAATGCTGGGGCACATGAGCTACGCTGTGAGCGCCATCGAAGGCGTGCGCGATGCCGCTTTGGCGCGTGGCGCGAAGTTGCCGGAGAAAGATCCTCTTCGTGGCCGTCTCCAGCAACTATCCACCGAGTTGGATAACCTCCGTTCCAAAATCGTGGCGACCAAAGAAGGTGGAGCGATTACTGGTGAAGAACGCATCCGCGAACATCTCGGAAACCTGTATGGCGATGTGAACACTTATGAGGGCCGGCCCACCGATTACCAAGTGGCTCGCGCCGAGTCCCTTGGGCGTGAACTTGAAGACGTAATTACGGATTTCCGCAAGCTGATGGATAAGGAACTAGCGGCGATCAATGCCGGTTTGCAGAAGAAAAAACTTGAAGTGATTTCGGTGCTGACGGAAGCGGACTGGACGAAGCAGCACGAAGAGTCTTCAGCGAAATCGGCCGGAATGGAGCTTCGCGAAATGGATTGAAGGCCGCGTCCGGTACGGGTTTCGCGCTAGTGGCTGCGAACGTCGCTCAGAAGTTTCTCCGCGGCTTCTCCCGGATCCTGGGTAGCGAAGCTCTCGTCCAAAACAAGCAGCGAAACCGCCGGATCAATCTCCTCCAGCGACTTGCGTGTGGGTTTGCCATGGACAGATTGCATGCGCGCGGGAATCACCACCAGTTTTGCCTTCGTAGCCTTCAGCAGGATTAGAGCGTCGTCAATGGTGGCAGTGGTTAAGGCGTTGTATCCGGCGCTGCACAGCACTTCCCGCAGAAATGTCCGGACGTCTGTCGAGTCGTAAACGCAAAGTATTCGTGGCCTTGTGTCTCCGGCTTTTGCTCGCGAATATCGCGAGCCCAAATAGGCGGCCGTGATCGCTTCTTCAATCGTGTCGTAGGTTTCAAATTGCGAGAGCAAGCTGGTCATCTCGAGCGTCTTACGGATTTTGGCTGGCACTCCGCTGAGTTTGAGGTCTCCTCCCTTCGCCCGCCCGGCCTGCATCAGGCGTACCAATGCTCCCAATCCGCTGCTGTCGATGAACTCTACCTGGTCGAGTTGCAGTACGATGTCGCCATACTTGATGAATGAGTCTCCAACGTGAGAGTGCAGTGTAAAGACTTCCTTCCCGGCAATGATCCGGCCAGAGCACTGAACGATCAGAACATCGCCGACCGGGCGACTGTCCATACGCAACTGCATCACGCCTCCTTATAGTCGAAATTGTGACTTAATCACGGTTCCGTTCTAGTTCGGCTGGGAGTTGCCATCAATCAGCAGACGGAGGCAAAAATACACCCTCGCGGCCGCTGCCAGTCTAACCAGCAAGCCTCGCCATGGCAACCCGCTGAGACGAAGACTGAGTTTGAGCTTCCCGCTCGTGTGGCGGAGCGCGTTTCGAAGAATGCCGCGCATGGCCCGTCCCTTGCTCGTTTGACAGCCCTTTGCGACGGCTCCTATACTTGCTCCGCGCCGCGAATCCCCGTCCGGAGAAGACTCCCATGTTAAGACGCTCGCTAGGTGTTTTTCTGATTGCCGCTTTCGCAACCCTCGCCTTTGCAGGAGATCAGTGGAAAGGTCACCAACCCAAACTCACTCCGCAAAAGAGCGGCACCACGCAACTGCTCATTTCGGTCAGTCCGGTGGACGAACGCGTGGTCTGGGCAGCCGGGACTGGCGGTACTTATGTCCTCACGACTGACGGTGGAAAACATTGGAAAGCTGCGGTCGTGCCGGGAGCCAAAAACCTCCAATTCCGCGATGTGCAGGGCGTAAGCGACAAGATCGCATACTTGATGTCCGTTCCCAATACAACGGGCACCACGGATTTTCGCATTTACAAAACGGTCGATGGCGGCGCGACCTGGAAAATAGAGTTCACCAATCACACTAAGAACGCGTTCTACGATTGCTTCGCCTTCTGGACTCCAACCCGGGGCATTGCGCAGAGCGATTCGGTAAACGGAGTATTCCCCGATATTCGTACGACCAATGGTATGACCTGGAAGAGCATCAGTGCCAATATGCCTCCGGCATTGACTGGGGAAGCCTCGTTTGCAGCCAGTGGAACCTGCGTCGCAGCCGAGGGCCAGGGGAATGCATGGATCGCTACCGGCGGGGCTACTATTGCGAGGATCCTGGCCACGAGAGATGGGGGCGACACCTGGAACGCGTATGACACTCCGTTGGTCAGTTCGTCCACCGCGGGCGCGATCAGCGTGGCCTTCCGCGACCCCCAGAACGGCGTCGTGGCCGGCGGTGATTTGGCTTCAAACAGCAGCGCGGACATGGCTACGTCGGGGGATGGCGGTCAAACCTGGCAGCTCACCAACAAGCCCCCCGTCTCGGGAGCCATTTTTTGCCTGAGCTACGTGCATGGCAGAGGCCACAGCGACGCTAAAGAAGGAGATGGCCACGGGGCCCGCACGGTTGTAATCACTGCTGAGACGGAGCCAAACTTCACCTCAGGACCAGCAGCCTGGACTCCCGATGAAGGACAAACCTGGTTCAAACTGCCCAAGAGAGTGAGTGGCTACTGGGCAGTCGCTTTCGCGGATCCGCAAGCCGGATGGTTCGTAGGCAACGGGGGGAAGATCCTCAAGATTAGCTTCTGATGTCTCTGGCGGAATGCGCGCTGCGTCTCAGCGCAGCGCGCCTGTTGCCTCGGGCGTCGTTACATCTCCCAACTTCTCACTCGTAGCGGAGCGCCTCAACAGGATCCAGTCGCGAGGCTTTCATCGCAGGATAAATACCAAAGAACAGGCCAACGCTCATCGAAGCTGTTACCGCGGCAATCACCGACCAGAGCGGCACTGCCGAGGGCAAACTCGGGAATAGCTTGTTGATCGTAAAGCTGATCCCCGCTCCCAGCGAGACGCCGATGATTCCCCCAGCACCCGTCAGGGTCATGGCTTCGGTGAGGAACTGGCGAATGATGTCGCGTCGGCGGGCGCCGATGGCCTTACGTACCCCGATTTCACGGGTGCGCTCGGTGACTGACATGAGCATGATATTCATCACGCCAACTCCACCGATAAGGAGTCCGATCGAACTGATTACGACTACTGCAATGGCAATCGCTCCCGTGATCTGACGGAATTGGCGCGCAATTCCCTCCGAACTGGAAATCGCGAAATTATTCGGCTTAGCGATCCCAACCCCTCTGCGCCGCCGCATCAGGCCAATGATTTCGTCTTCTGCCTGGGCCTTTCTGCCCGGGTATGCTTGTGCGCCAATAAAATGTTCGTCGTCTTGGGGATTGTGCTTGCGGTATGCACCGTAAGGAACAACCACAACTTTGTCCGCCGACTCGTCCCTGAAGAACTGGCCTTTGCGCTTCTCAAGCACGCCGACGACCTGGTAGAAAGCACCTCCGACCTCGATGGACTTGCCTAGAGGATCTTCCTCTTGGAATAGTCCCTCGGCCAGGTCGTGCCCGATTACTGCTACATCCATGTGATGCAGGTTTTCCGCTTCGCTAAAGAAGCGGCCTTTCTCAGGGTTGGCGTTATAGACCCATTCGTAGGACGGAATCGTGCCGGTAAATTGAAGACCGTAGACCTCGTTCTTTTTGTAACGCGCCGGCACCACGGTGATGGGCTGGCCTGGTT
>Ga0210390_10003971_pt1 | contig 12594 bp, 8 predicted proteins | sample IncBWH11OmetaG_FD_161050 | JGI IMG/M metagenome (GOLD analysis project Ga0210390, IMG submission 161050) | Forest soil microbial communities from Barre Woods Harvard Forest LTER site, Petersham, Massachusetts, United States - Inc-BW-H-11-O ...
GTGTTGAGCGTGTAGAGCCCGGGAGCGAAGGCGTCCGCGACTTTTCCTTCATTTACGAATACGGCGAGCTGCGAATCGCGGACGGTGAGCTTGCCGCCATTCTGGATTTCGCGGTCTTGCATCGGATAGCGATAGGCAAGAATGCCGTCTTCCGGCTCCGTCCAGTCGATGACATCAATCCACTGTTTGGAAATAAAATCGCGAAGACTCATGAGGGACCTCCGCTGCCAGGGCGGCTGAATCAAGACTCAGCCATCAGATAAAAGCGATGCTACGGTGCGGCTCGGGGCATGTCAATGGCATTTGAAAAGTGGCAACAACGAAATTATTGCGATTCGTTATGCCTGCAAAACACTTTGACACCTGGAGCGCAACAAATTGCGTTCTAGCACCCAGAGGCTGGAAATAGGCGGGCTGCGGCTAGCGTTGGCACTGAGCTAGGTCTTTGAGATTGTGGTTTATTCGTTGGAAATGTCCTTAGCGGATTCCATGATCCCCGTCGCGTGCAATCCTTTGGAGTCGTCCAGCTGGAGATTCACCACTCCACTCTCAGTAAGAACAAAGTGGAATTTTGCTTCGGACAGTGCGTCAGCCCAGAAACTTCCTTGGTTTTTGGCGCTTGAGGTATACCCGCCTGAGAACGCCTCCTCTACGCAAGGAGCCTGCGCGCGGCAGAGACTCATCTGACCGCTGTGCAACTGCCCCGCCCCGTCGGCCACAAACTTACCCGCCACGGACAACGTACCGTCAGAGTCAGCGCCGCTCACCAGAAAAGTGTAGGCGCCCCGCAAATTTTCCTGCGCCTCGACCGCAGGGGTAATAGTCACTTGCGCTGCGCCAGCGGCGAGCGCATCGGCTTCCGCAGAGGCCGTGACAGTGATTGGATTGGGGTTCGGTAGGACTCCCGGAGCGATGTAGAAACCTTTTGCGCTAATTGAACCGCAATCCTGTCCAACGGCGCAGGGAGGGCCCCCCAGGCTCCAGGTGATTTGAGTATTGGAGGTGCCCGTCACCGTTGTAGTGAACTGCTGCGTGCCGTACGCAGGAAGGCTGGTACTGGCGGGAGAAATGGTCACAGTGATCGGTGCCGCTTTGCTTGCTTCCAGAACTTTCAGCAGATCCTTGGTCTTAAAGTGACAACCTGAGCCGAACAGCGCTAAGCCTGCCAGAAGAACTGCACGTTTTCGCATTCCCGCTCCGTCTTCGATCTTAGGTGGGCAAATAGCAGGCCTGTGAAATCGTAACTTGGATCTCCACTATCGCTCACCGATTACGAAACAGTATGCGCAAGTCGCCACGTTCTCGCTATTCGCGTAGTGTGAAAGAGATCCTTGACCGCTCCATCGTAATTGTGTTCATGCGCTACGCTCGCAGGAATCTGGACGCTAAGGTTCGGGCCGTCGGGAAACTCGCAGAGGACAGCAACAATCCAGCTACGCCCCGAACAAAAATGGGGCAATCGGCACCGAAACTGTCACAAATTGGCCGCTAATTCACAGAGTAGGCTAGAATTAAAAACGGAGGAGTGGGTGAGTGGTTGAAACCGGCGGTCTTGAAAAATAAAACCGGTCATTTGCTATCTTGCTGAAAATGCACTTAATCCCTTTGCTGGCCGTAAGATAGCGCCGATTTCAGTTTTTTGGATTTGCTCCATTTAGCGCCTTTTTATGCAGTCTACTGCTACAACTCTGCTACAATTTGGCACTATTTACTGAATGATATTAGAACTGTAGCACTTTTTCCTGCGCTAAAGGCTTGGTTGACCAGATCTCCTTTAAGATACTGCACATACTCGAGTCAAGCAATTTGATGATTACCGATTATCAATAGACGGCTAGAGCGGGAGAAACAAGGGCTTCCGCTGCGGCACATTGGCATCTTCCTTTTTTTGATGCCAACCCGCAATCCATCTGGTTGACCAACTCTCTTCTAATATTCGGGACAGCAGTCGGTCAGTTTCCGGCTTGCCGGTGACGCTGAAGGCGGCCAGCTCAGTCAATACAAGCGCGTTTGTCGGTACTAACCCAACGGGTGAGCTGATAACTTCCGGGTTGTCACCCGGTCGGAATCCTGTAAGGCGTAGATAGCCAGTTGCGAAGTCGCATGGGATAGAAGCAAGCGGTGGATAGAAACAAGCGCTCATTACTTCGAAGCCCGAGGGTCGAAATCACTGCAGTTTCGCGTACTCTGCTTTCGCTTGCTTCAGGACAGGAATGCCGGGGTCGGCGTCTTTCCATAGCGTGAAGAAATCTTGATATGCGGCTCGGGCTTTGGCAGTGTCCCCTGTTAGCGCGTACGCGCGGGCAAGGCCGAGATGCGCCAGCACTCCAAACGCATCGCCAATCGTTATTCCGGGGTGATCCACAATTTTCTGAAATTCCCTGGCGGCTTCAGAGCCTTGGTGTGCGGCCAAATACGCCTGGCCTCGCACGTAGACCGGATAGAGCGCTCCAAAGTAAGCAAACGTGGCGCTGCGCGGCACGCCTAACTCAAAGGGAACGTTAGCTTGGAGAAATTCGATCGCCTGGGAAGTATTGCCATGGTTGAGGGCGAGGGACGCACGAACGGCAGGGAGGTAATAGAATCGGACCGAAGTGTCTTCGGGAAAATCTTTTTCCAAATCATTCGCTAGAGACTGGGCCTGGGAAGCCTCGCCCGACATAGCCAGCACCAGGGCCGCGCCAAACCTGACCTCCCGGTTTCTTGCAAGCGCAAGTGCTTCCTTGGTGGTCCGCTTTGCCTCAGGCATATTACCGAAAAAGGCTTCCCACAGTGCGGCTCGGGTTTCGAATAGAGCTGCTCTTTCGCGATGCCCTGCTTGTTGCGCCAAAGTGATTGCGCTCTTCGACCACTTCCTGGCCTCCTGCATGCGACCGGTATATGCCAGCGCAAAAGCCTGGCGGTCCGAGATAGAGTCCTCGGCGCCAGGCTTTCCTTGAGCCGCGGCGACTTCCCGTTGCATGCCTGCGCTGTCACCTTTCAGAAACGCAAGATCGAATCGTTGATGCGCCAAGAAAGGATTGTCAAATTTGCGCTCAGAGGTCTGGTGCAGCACGTCTTCAAGGTCTGCGAGGCGGTCAAGGTAAATCAAATTGTAGCCAAGGAGGTAATATCCCGTGTAAGCATCTGGGACAAGTGCAATAGCCTTACGACCCTCTTCCACTCCCTTTTCGTATCTGCCGAGCACCGGATAAATGAAACCTGTGAGGAAAGTGTGAGCGCTCCAATCACGTGGATAAACCTGCGCCCACTGCTCACAGATCTGCTGCGCCTTTTCCTGATTTCCGGTTCCTCGTCCGTGGTAGTAAGCAGTGATGAAAAATCTCTCTTTGTCACTCGCTCGATCACGTAGTTCGTAAGCCTTGCGAATGTTGTCGGTCGCGAGGTTAGACTCACCACTCGCACCAGAATAGAGTGCGAGCGCGGCATAACCCATCGCAAATTTCGGGTCGATTTCCACAGCGCGCTTCATAAAAGGCAGCCCAGCGTCGACACCCCCTGAAGCGTTAGTCTTCCAACCCATGCTGTAGGCTTGCAAGGCCTCCAGCGAAGACGTGGTGGCTTCCTCGAGGGGGACGTCATGCTGCTGAACGGTGGCCAGCGATTCGCCGACGCGCGTTCTGAACTTGCTGGCCATTTGGCTCAGGGCATTCAACACATCTTCTTTCTTGGCGGCTTGGACCATTTCGTCGTCGAGGACTTTCCCAGTGCGGCAGTTTTCCGCTCGGAGTCCCAGGACATACTGGTTTCCCAGAGTTGCGATGGAACCCTCGAGAACAGCCGCGCTGGCGGTACGCTGACAGACTTCCCGCGCGAGCTTCGGAGTCAGGCGCGCGTCGGGAGGCTGGCTCATCATGTGCAAGGTCCGCTGCACACGGTCTTCGGGAACAAGGCTTAAGAAAGGAGATTGTTCAAGTTGTACGGTCAAACCCTGCCGCAGCGTGCCGTCGAAAAGGGGATCGCCTGTGGAGTTCGTGAAATCTGCTAGGACGATGGTGTCTTTATCCGTGAGCGCATGAGTCTTGTGCGTGAGAATTAGCCATCCACTGATACCCAGGGCGACGACAAACACAGTCGCGAGAACGACAGGCGTAGCCTTGCGTTTTTCGTGGCTTCTGGCGGCAACAATGGCTGACAGCTCCCGCTCCAGCTCGGCAGCGGACTGCCACCGCCGGTCAGGGTCTTCTTCCAGACACCGGCTAATCGCTCTTTGCAGTCTTCGTGACGCAACACTGTTGCGCCCAGACCCGACGCGTGCGCCGGTCAACATTTCGTGGAGGACGCAACCGAACGAATAGATGTCCGAGCGCACATCGGCTGGCTTGCCTTCCCTCTGCTCCGGTGCCATGTAAGCGGGCGTGCCCATTGCCATGTGGCTGACCGTCAGCGTGACATCCTGTTCCGATTTCGCCAGACCGAAATCGAGAACCTTGACGCCCGATTTAGCGATCATGATGTTGCCGGGCTTGAGATCGCGATGAATAATCCCCTTTTCGTGTGCTTGTTCTAGAGCCGCCAGTATCTGCGAGGCATACATGAGCGCCTCTTTGACGGGAAGAGGTCCGCTTTTCAAACGGGCTGCGATTGTTTCGCCCTCGACCAGCTCCATAACCAGGTAGTTCGGCCCGATATCGTAAAGAGTGCAGATGTGGGGATGATTCAACGAGGAAATGGCGCGGGCTTCGCGCTCGAAGCGCTCAATGAATTGCTCTTGGGCGATCTTGATGGCCACGGCTCGGCCCAACCGCGTGTCAACCGCGCGAAAGACTTCACCCATGCCGCCCTGGCCGAGTTTGCTTTCGATGCGGTATGGCCCCAGGCTCGTGCCTACGGCAATTCCAGTGACCGTCTCATCTCCTAGCAGTTCCGGCGCGTTCTGGATGGCAGGCTGCTCGAGGAATTCGCCGCCAGAGCGCTCGGCGAGAAGGGATTCCACTTCGCGGCGCAATTCGGGATCTACTTGAGACAACAGTGCCGCGCGCTCCTCGGCGCTTTTTTCGCGCGCCGCGTGGTATAGCTCTTCAATCTGCTGAAAATACTCGGGGGTCATGCGGTTTTCGTTGCTCTATCCTATGGCTTAACTCCCGCAATAGCCAAGCCTTGGCGAGATCCCAGTCGCGCCTGATCGTACGCGGTGAAATCTTCAGAGTGGCGACGATTTCCTCCTCGCTCAATCCGCCGAAATAACGCAACTCGACGACCATGGCCTGTCGCGGAGCAACCTGAGAGAAGGCTGTGAGCGCTTCATCCAATGCCAGAATGGATCGGGTAGGTCCTTTCCAAAGGAGGGCAGTTTCTTCGAGGTTCACTTTAACCGCTTGGCCGCCTCGTTTGTCTGCGCCACGTGCACGCGCGGCGTCCACAAGAATTCGCCGCATCATTTGTGCCGCCATGGCAAAGAACTGGGCGCGTTCGCGCCATTGGACCTTGGTCACGTCTACCAGTCGAAGATATACCTCATGCACCAACCCTGTGGTTTGCAGAGTATTGGCTTGACGCTCGTTTCTCATATAGCGCCGCGCCATTAGGCGCAATTCGGGATACACCTGCTCCGCCAGTCGCGCCAAGGCAGCTTCGTCGCCGCTGCTCCAGGCTTTCAACAGCCCCGTGATCTCCGCAGAGGATGCGCCGGAGGACAACCCGTTTCTCCCTTGAGACAAAAAATATAGCAAACCGTGGCCGCTTTTGGGGTCCGTTTCCGCCTGTACCAGCGGAAGGAGAACTCGCTCTCAAAGTCTCCTCCAAAAAGACTAGGAGGCACTATGAAACACTTCGCAACCCTGGTAGCAGCCGCGGCCTTGGTGCTCAATCTCGGCGTCGAAGCCGCCTACGCGCACAATGAGTCCGTAAAGATGACATTTTCGGGCACTTCCGAGAACACCGCCATCAATCTCCAACAGCCCAATACCAGTAACGACGAGGACACTTTCGCCGGGAAAGGTACACTGGGTTCTTTCACCCTTCTGAATGTACGAGCGATCGCAAATTCTCCGACGCCGTCCAGCACTTGCTCGGGACCAAATCTGCTCTATCTCGAGGAGTTAGCCGGCGCAGGCGTGTTTCGCTTCCATGATGGGAGTCTGTTGAATGTCACTCTCACTCAGGGAGCGGATTGCATAGATCTTGCCGCTAACGTGGCCCACTGTACCTTGACGTTTCAAATTACCAGTGGGACCGGCCGTTTCAAGGAAGCATCCGGCGTCCTCACAATGACAGAGACGGTGAGTGCAGTGGCGTCCGACGCGCTTGGCAACCCTGTGTTGTTTGCCGCGACGGGGGAGTTTACGGGAACGGTTTCCGGAGCAGACATAGGGGACGACCAAGATGCGCAGAAATAGAAAGGTCTGACGTAGGCCGTCAACCCTCTCGACCAACGGCTTCTCCATGCGGAGCCATCTCGTCAGGAAATCAAGCCCTGACGAGATGCGCGTTTAACCCCGTTTCTCGGCAACTTCTTAGTTGCTGAAGATTTAACTACGATGATCGTGAGCGAACGACTGTCCCTCGGAGAATTTAAGAAGCATGTTGAAATGAGTCGCGAACAGAAAGGGCGAGCGATTCGGGGGGTTTAAAGGATTCCTGTAATTAACCGGCCTGTAACCAAATTTAGATTTCGGCCATCGAAAATACGAATAGCACGGAAGCGAAAAGATGATTTGTGACGTCTATAGATGTTGGGTACGATTCCTCTAGTGAAGATTCTCATCCCCATGACCGCTGCCTGTTGTCGTCTGCAAATGACGGCGAGGGCCGCTGTGTCTTGTATGGGTGAAAATCCAGCTTAGTAAAAGCTCTTAATACAAGATTTTAGCCAACCCACCGCCGGAACTCTGGCAGGTGGGTTTCTTGTTTTTACAGGGAGTTCTATGACGCAAATATCAGGAGTCGAACCATCGGAACTGGCGCGGCCGTCCGCCAACAGAGATGGAATCGGAACGCAGGCCCCGCGGCGCTTGAATCACCTGAAGTCGCTCGAGTCGGAGAGCATCCATATCCTGCGCGAAGCAGCAGCTGAATTTGCGCACCCGGTGATGCTGTACTCGATTGGCAAAGACTCATCCGTGATGCTGCGCCTGGCGCAGAAAGCGTTTTTCCCAGGGAAGATTCCGTTCCCCCTTCTGCATATCGACACCAGCTACAAATTTCCGGAAATGATTGAGTTTCGTGACTCGTACACGAAGCAAATTGGCGCGGAACTTATCGTACACAAAAACCAGACGGCCCTGGATTCGGGAGCAAACCCTTTCGCGCTGGGAACACAAAAATGTTGCGGCTTTTTGAAGACAAGAGCGCTGCTCGACGCGTTGACACTAGGGGAATTCGATGCCGCGTTTGGAGGGGCACGGCGGGATGAAGAGAAATCGCGGGCCAAAGAGAGAATCTACTCGTTCCGCGACCCGTTGGGGCAATGGGAACCGAAAAGCCAGCGGCCGGAGCTCTGGAATATTTTCAATTCCCGGATTGACAAAGGGGAGAGTATTCGCGTTTTTCCGCTTTCCAATTGGACGGAGACCGACATCTGGCTCTACATCCAGGCGGAAAATATTCCGATCGTGCCGCTGTATTTCGCGAAGGAGCGCGAAGTCGTGTTGCGAAACGGCTCGATCGTATTGATCCACAACACAAAGGAACTCTTGCCGGGTGAGAAGACGCTCACGGTGAAATGCCGGATGCGTTCGTTGGGATGCGTTCCTTGCACGGGAGCGATCCGATCGGAAGCGGACACGATTGCGAAAATCGTCGAGGAAATGGTGTCCTTCCGGCGCTCGGAGCGCGAGAACCGCGCGATCGATCACGATGAGGAAGGCTCGATGGAGCTTAAGAAACGGGAGGGGTACTTCTGATGATCTGCACGACACAGGAGAGGACGCGTGGGGGCTCAGAGGAGTTCCCCGAACAGAGCCGGGAGATGGAGCTGCTGCGATTCACGACGGCAGGAAGCGTGGATGACGGCAAATCCACACTGATCGGGCGGCTCCTTCACGACTCTAAGGCAATCTATGAAGACCAGCTGGCTTCGGTGAAGAAAAACCGAATCAACCGTTCTTCGGGTCCGATCGATTTTTCCCTGCTGACGGACGGACTCCGCGCGGAACGCGAACAGGGCATCACCATCGATGTGGCCTACCGTTACTTTGCGACTCCACGGCGGAAATTCATCATCGCGGACACACCGGGGCACGAGCAATACACGCGCAACATGGCCACGGGCGCGTCCACCGCGGATCTTGCCGTAATTTTGGTTGATGCCACAAAGGGGATCCTTCCGCAGACACGGCGCCATGCGTTCATCGCCTCGCTGCTGGGTATACGCAGTGTTCTTGCGGCGGTGAACAAGATGGATCTCGTCGACTACCGGGAAGATGTTTTCCTGGACGTTGAACGGGATTTTCTGAAGCTGGCAGCACAACTTGGAATTGCGCACACACAATGTGTGCCAATCAGTGCACTCAAAGGAACCAACGTCGTCGACAGAAACAAACGGACGTTTTGGTATCACGGGCCAACCCTACTCGAACATTTGGAGACTACTCCGATCACAGCGGTCGATTCACTAGAGGGTGCGCGATTCCCGGTGCAAATGGTGATTCGCCCCGACAGTACGTTCCGCGGATTTGCCGGCCGCGTCGAGAGCGGAGTGATTCGTCCCGGCGACAAAGTGGTGGCGCTACCGTCCGGGCGAAGAACGCGGGTGCGCTCGATCGTAAGCTACGACGGCGATTTGGCAGAAGCGTTTGCCCCAATGCCGGTGACACTTCAGTTGGAGGATGAGATCGACCTCAGCCGCGGGGACATGCTGGTGTCACCCGAAAATGGCCCGCGGGTGTCGAGAAGATTCCGCGCCATGCTGGTTTGGCTGCACGAGACTCCGTTGGAAGTAGCCCGGACGTATCTCGTGAAGCACACCGCCCGCCAAACGAGAATTCGTGCGCTTCAGATTTGTCATCGCGTGAACGTGAATACGTTCGATCAGGAGCAGGCGAGTGAGCTAAACATGAACGAAATTGCATCCGTCGAATTTGAAGCTCACGTTCCTCTTTGCTTTGATCCTTATGCCAGCAATCGGGCAATGGGAAGTTTCATCCTGATCGATGTAGTTTCTAACGCCACTGTTGGCGCCGGGATGATTCAAGACGATTTGCATGACCGACAAGGGCAAGAAGGCCTGGATCTTACGTCACTGGGGACCGTTGCGACTAGCGTCAGTGGGAAGGCCCGCTACGAGCGCCATGGGCACTATCCTGCGATCTTCTTCCTGGAGAACCGGCCAGCTCTTGCGTGCCGGCTGGAGCGGGCCCTCTTCGAGCGAGGATTTGAGGTGCTGCACTTAGACGGAGCGGCAGCATCGCCCGGTGCACTCGCGCAGACGATTCGGGCAATGCTGGGGATTGGGGTCGTTTCTATTTATTCCGGAGATGTACTCGACGCCGAAACGAAAGAGCAGCTGGTTGCTGACGTAAAGGCCAAGTCGTTCGATCTCTCCCGAGAGAACGAAAACGCCAATGATGAAGAGGTATTCCGGCGCGCCTTGGCGCTGGTGGAGTCCTTGCGGTTCGCAATTCTGGAAAGCAACGAGGAAGAGGCCAACTAAATGGACGTGGATCGTCTGGCTCTGGAATTGGAAAGTTTTGCGCCTGAAAAAGCGCTCCAAACGGTGCTGGCGGCGAGCCCGATGGCGCGTGTCTGCCTGACCAGCAGCTTTCAAGCGGAAGACATGATAGTGACGCATCTTCTGCGGAAGCGCATCCCGGAGATTGCCGTGCTCTTTCTCGATACTGGATATCACTTTCCGCAAACGTACGAATATCGCGATCGAATGACGAAGGAGTGGTCGCTCAATCTTGTTAACGTACTTCCCGCGCAAACGGTTGCTGAGCAGGAAGCGGCCTTCGGTGTTCTGTATCGCAGCGAGCCCACAAGGTGTTGTCAACTGCGAAAAGTCGAACCGCTCATGCGCGCTCTTGAACCTTTTGACGTCTGGTTCACGGGATTGCGGCGAGAACAATCGCCCACACGAAAAAATCTGAAGAAAGTTGAAGTTCACCGTCTACCGACGGCAAAGAATTTGTGGAAGGTGAGCCTGCTCGCGGACTGGAATTGGGAGCAGGTCTGGCAGTACGCGATTGAGAGCGGAATTCCACATCTGCCGCAATACGACGAAGGATACTTCAGCATCGGCTGCCAGCCGTGCACCGCTCTACCATCTGATCCAAATAATCCCAGGTCCGGCCGATGGGGTGGAACGAAGCTTGAATGCGGGATTCACACTTTCTCCACTCAGGTGGAAAGATGAACTTCCTCATTGGATTCCTTATTGCCATTGCTGTCGGATTAACGGGCATCGGTGGGGGAAGTTTTACGGTTCCTGCATTATTGCTGCTCGCCGGACTTACAGCAGGGGAAGCCGTAGGAACAGCCTTCTTGTTTGCCGGAGTATTGCGTTTGATTGCGGCTCCTTTCTATCTGGTGGGGAAGCAGATTCATACGCGTTACCTTTGGCTTTTGCTGCAAGGAGCGGTCCCAGGCCTGCTTGTGGGCACCTGGGCCCTTCGCTTTTTGAATCGAGATGCGGGGAGTCCAGTTGTAATTCTTCTGCTCGGTGTGCTCCTTGCGGCCTCATCGAGCGTGACATTTGTCAGGCGAGTGCAAAATCCCGCGTTCGCTAGGAAAAATTACCGCTGGCTTCCGTGGCTCGCTCTTCCGATCGGAGTGGAATCCGGATTTTCGTCCGCAGGCGCTGGTGCGCTGGGAACCGTTCTTTTGCTGAACTACTCCGAGATGACGCCGGCGCAGGTTGTTGGAACGGATCTTCTCTTTGGGTTGGTATTGGCGATCATAGGCAGCGCTTTCCACTGGAGTTTTGGTTCAATCAGCTTGCCAATACTCTTCCAGCTTCTTGTGGGTGGCGTTCCTGGAGTCGTGCTGGGGTGCTTGTTGGCCAGGAAAGTTCCTGCACACAGATTGAAGACGGCAGTCGCGATGGTGGCGATTTTCGCGGGACTGCAGCTGGTGTGGGCTGGAAGCCGATCGCTGGCCGCAAAACACACGACGAACACCGCGAAGATCACCGGACAGACAGGGGTCGGCCATGCGCGCTAGCCAAGTTCATTTCACGTCCAAACTGCTTCTGGTTGAACCGTCGAAAGTAGCTGCAGCACCACTCTTTGGTTCCCGCAGAATCACTTGCTGTTGTCCTTGTTGTTGATCCTTCCTGATCTGTTTGCCCAATCTACGGCGGGTCTAGCCCGCCACTGTTCCAAGACAATTTCAGGGCCAACGCGTGGCGTGGCCCAAGCGGCACAAGTTTATTCGGAGAAAAAAGATGCAATTTCGAAAAGTTCGAGGGTTTGATGCAGGACGTTTTTTCCGCTTTGTATTCTTGGTGCTTGGCGCGTGGGCGAGCAGCGCGATTCCCAGCTTCGCGCAGGGAGAGGCCTCGATCCAGGGGTTTGTCAGCGACTCGTCAGGGGGGGCTGTCCCGAGCGTGGCCATTCGAATCAAGAATCTGGAGACGGGAGCGCAACGCAATCTATTGACGGATGAAGCGGGGCGCTTCGACGCCGCTGCTCTTCCGGTCGGACGTTATCAGGTATCGGCGGAAAAGGACGGCTTTCGCACGGAAGTGAAGATCGGCATTTCTGTTGTGGTTGGCCAGCGAAAAACGGTGGAAATAGTTCTTCAACTTGGCGACGTTCAGCAGACCGTCCAAGTGGAATCCTCACCAATCCTGGTCGCTATCACGACCGAGGATGATTCAGGGCTTGTCGGCGAGCGGCAGGTCAAGGAACTTCCCCTAAACGGCCGCAGCTACGATCAGCTGATGACGCTCAATCCAGGAATTGTGAACTACACTTCCCAACGAGCCGGCGGAATTGGAACTTCGAACTCCGCCGTTGGCAATATGTTTTCCGCTTCCGGCCGCCGGCCACAGGAGAATCTATACCAGTTGAACGGAGTCGAATTTACGAGTGCGTCGGAGATTAACAACACACCCGGAGGAGTAAGCGGACAACTTCTGGGGGTGGACGCGGTACGCGAGTTTTCTGTAGTTAAAGATACTTACGGTGCGGAATACGGCAAGCGTCCCGGAGCGCAGGTCATTATCGTTACTGCTTCGGGCACGAACGACGTGCACGGCAATGTCTATGAATTTCTGCGAAATAGCGCGCTGGACGCCCGAAATTTCTTTGATCATGGCGGTATCCCGCCGTTTCAACGCAATGAATTTGGTGGCTCGATCGGTGGTCCGCTCCGGAAAAACAAGACGTTCCTGTTCGGAAACTACGAAGGCTTCCGGCAAAATCTTAGCCTGAGCGATCTGACACTTGTGCCGGATAGTGCTTCGCGGGCCAGCGCTGTGGCAAGTATTCAGCCTCTCTTGGATTTGTGGCCCGTGGCCAACGGAGCGGAGCTATTGACCTCGACGGGGACGGCGAGCGTGATTGCGGAAGCGTTTAGCAATCCCTTGCAGACGATTCGTGAAGACTTTGGGACTGCGAGGCTAGACCAGATCTTCACGGACAAGGATTCGCTTGCGGGCGTCTACACAGTTGACGACAGCGACGCTCATTCGCCCACTACTAACCCCTTCAC
>Ga0210390_10003974_pt1 | contig 12587 bp, 8 predicted proteins | sample IncBWH11OmetaG_FD_161050 | JGI IMG/M metagenome (GOLD analysis project Ga0210390, IMG submission 161050) | Forest soil microbial communities from Barre Woods Harvard Forest LTER site, Petersham, Massachusetts, United States - Inc-BW-H-11-O ...
CCCGATGGAGCCTTCTAGAATCCGGTCCCGTGCGCATCGGTTGGAGGATGGAACAGGCTTTCAAGGACGCCACTGTCCGAGTTGACGTCTATGCCTATCACCAGACGAAGCGGCTTGAGTTCGATGTATCGCTGCTGCATTGGTCCGGTGCGATCTACAGGGAATTTCGAATGGCGATGCCAGTCGATATTCCGGATGGTCAGGTGACGTATGATGTGCCTTACGCTGCCTTTGAGGTGGGCAGGGATGAACTTCGGGGCCCTGCTTTCGAAAATTGGTACAGTGTCCCGTCGGACCAGATTCATCCCCGGTTTGTTCAGGATTGGATCTCCACGACCGATGGTGACTTTGGGGTGATGCTTTCATCCCAGGGAACGACCTGGGATTATCTCGATTCAAGAGAAAAGAAGGATCGCTTCACCTTGCTGCAACCAATACTGCTGGCATCTCGAAGGAGCTGCCATCCACAAGGGAATTTTTATTCTCCTGCTGGGGACTACGATTACCATTTTGCTTTGACCTCCTTCAAGGGCACATGGCGAGATCATTTCCAATTCGGCAGTGAAGTCAACGCCCCGTTCCCCGCTGTTGTTGTCAAGCCTAGAACATCTATTCCTGCCCGAATGTTTTCAATACTTCCTTCCATTGGCATTGCATCGCAGATTCAGGGATCGCCTCTTCCTTCAACCCTGAGCCTTTGTCAGGTGTCTTCACCTCATTTCATTGTGAGTGATATTAAAGTAGCGGACGACAAGCAGGGGATTATCGTACGCGGGTATGAGATCTCAAATCAGGATTCCTCCTTGAGTCTGACTTTTCCATGGAGGATCGACAAAGCCAACAAAACGAACCTGATCGAAGATAATTTGCCAGAACAACTGGACGTTTCTGGTGGGATTGTGCACTTCACGGCTGGACATCGCGCGGTCGATGCGATTCGAATCTCCAGTCCTTCGTTTCCATAGGAGTTGGTAGCAAGGCAGCAGGTGTTGTGTTAATTCAGCCGATCGTCCGTAGGCTTCGCGCCAACTCGGTACCCGGCGCATCCTGCTCTTGATTCTGGTTTTCAACTTTTAGGGCTAGAAAAGTGTCTCTTTCAGCGTGATGAATGAGACGTGACATCGCTGATCTTGCCCATTCCGGATCGTGGTGGAGAATTGCCTCACAAACGTCTTTGTGAAGCGAGACTGAACCGATGACATCGAGGCGGTCCGTGCGAAATAGTGATTGTGCGCTACGTACAGCACCCAGCAAGATGCTATTAATCTGAATCAAGTAGCCATTATGCGTGGCTCGCGAAATGCGATCGTGGAAGTCGCAATCGCCCTCGACATACACGCTGAAGTCAGGCACCCCACGTTCCATTCGCTTGAATGCGTCGCGGATACCTTCAAGATCTTCGTCGGTCGCGTTCGTTGCCGCCGCCGCTGCTGTTGGCGGCTCAAGCATCAGTCTCACCTGAAACAAGTTGCGCAGAAAATCTTCACTAAAACCCACTTCTGCCTGCCACCCCATTACCTCCCGATCGATAAGAGCCCATTCACCCCGCGGTTTGATGCGGATACCCGTTTTGGGCCTGACTTCCACTAATCCCTTAGCAGCCAATACCTTAATGGCTTCCCGAAGAACAGTTCGGCTGACGCCGAATTCGCGGCACAATTCCTCTTCAGTGTTGCGGCCTACATTAGGACGGAGATCGCCACTCAAGATGCGTAACGCAAGTTCTCGTGTGACCTGCTCATATAGAGGCCGGTAGCGGATTTCTCTCCTCATTACACTCATATTAGAAATTTAAATTATTATAAGTCAGGACCCGCCGCAAGAAGTCTTTTCCCCTTCACAAAAGCAACTAGGAGGGAAGGTTTCCTCTGACTCCTGCGGTCACTTCTGCACACATTTGCCTACCCCGTCGGCAAAACCCTCTTGCTTTCCTATGTATAGCGGTTGCCCTGTCTTAGAAATTGCTTTCCCTTCGGGATAAATGTTGGCTCCTGCATTGAAAATGCCCTTGACAAATCATAATACAATAATATAAACACTGCTGGTCTCTAACTGGGGGTGTCCCCTGACGATTCAAGTTCGGCTCACCGGCCATCGAAGGCAAATGACCAGGTTCGGAATTCGTCTAAGCACATCCCCTCTTCAACTCGGAGAGCCCCGAAAAACTGCGTTCGGAATTTGCTGTAAGGACCTAGTGGTCCTGGAAAGGTCGCAACCATGACGATCTCTCGTATCAGGCACAGCCTTTGCTCTTGGACAATCGATCGAAAAACGTATTCACTCAGACCCGGTCGCAATCTACACGCGGGTGAACGGCCAATGGCAACCATAGCGCAGCTGTTCTCGCGCATCGGGAAGCTGAGGCACAGACTGAGTCGCACGGAGCGAGTTTCTCGGCTGTCTGCTGGTTTGGTCATTGAGCTTTTCCTGATGGTGGGCACACAACCGATGTGGGCGCAGCAGGCCATGACAGGCATTACCGGAAAGGTAACAGATCCAAACGGGAACGTTGTAGCCCGGTCGACCGTCATTGCGACGAATCTGGATACAGGTGCTGTTGTTAATACAAAAACGAGCGAGGCGGGAGTATACCTTATCAGCAATGCGGCGCTGCAGCTGGGAACGTATTCGCTGACAGTGAGCGCTGCAGGATTCAAAACGTGGCAAGATAGCGACATCCGATTGGTCACCGGACAGGTTCTGACCTACGATGTAACTTTGGCCGTCGGTGCAACCACCGAAAAAGTCGAAGTACACGCTACGGCTGATGCTCTAGACACCACCACGTCAACGATGGGCACGACGACCACGGCAGATGAAATCAAGGATCTCCCCATGCAGCTTGCGGGTACACCTCGAAGCTCGCTTGCCTTTCTGGCCACCATGTCGACGATTAGCACGGCTGGTACGGGTAGTCTTTCTAGGGACAAGGGCAGCTATGGAGGCGCCGCCATCATGGGCACGGGTGGCAATGGGAGTAATAACGGTTTTGCGGGTTATACGATCGATGGCATGAGTGCTGCCACCAGATATTTTACGCAGCTTGGGGATCAATACACCATCGTCCCAGATGCGATTCAGGAGCTCCGCCTGGCATCGAACTTCAATGCCGAGTCGGCCTGGAACAGCGCAGTCGAAGTTTCTCTGATTACTAAGTCGGGAACGAATCAGTTCCACGGCAGTGTCTACGAATATTTTGGCAACACCGTCTTGGATGCCAAAAACTATTTTGCGAGTCAAGCCTCCTCTCAACGCCAAAATGAGTTTGGCTTCACTTTTGGAGGTCCGATCCGCAGGAACAAGACCTTCTTTTTTGGGTCGCTCGATTTTTACCGCTTCACCAACTCAGCCGGCGGTCTTGTCCAAACAGTGCCCACAGCCGCGATGCGGAACGGGGACTTCAGTCAATTACTTGGAGCGCAAATCGGGACTGATGCCCTGGGAAGACCCATCTATATGGGTGAGATTTACGACCCTGCAACTACGCGCACCTTAAGCAATGGAATGATCGTGCGGGATCCATTCAATTGCAATGGAGTATTAAATGCGATTTGTTCGAACCGCTTCAGTTCGGTTTCAGGTTTCCTCCAGGCCGGCTATCCAGACCCCACCCGTTTGGGGACGCAGAACAATTGGGTGGGCACTGCAGCTCCCGCACCGCTGACAGCCAACAAATTCACCATCCGAATCGATCACCAGTTCGACAAAGAAAAGCAGTCGCTTATGTTTGGTATGGATGCGGCCCCAGTCTACAATCCGGGCATCACCGGAATTCCTCAATTTGAACCTTTACTTACGCCAACCATCAATGACCCTTACTACTTCTATCGCGGACGGATCGGATACAGTTTTACGATCAATCCAACTTTGCTATACAGCCTGTATGTGACGGGCAGTTATATCGGAAGTACACTTGACAATGGGAATAGTCCATCTTCGACCGCCGGACACGATGCGGGGTTAACGGGAGTGAGCGCTCCGCAGCTACCTGTGGTAAATATTTCCCAAACTTCTGGTTTCGGGTTTGGCTGGCTTTACGATAATCCCCAATTTTCATTTCCGATTGTTGGAACGAACCTTACCTGGGTCAAAGGTAAACATACCTTCAAATTCGGCGGAGACTACCTGCGAAATGTCATCGCCCTCAACCCCTTTACATTCTGGTCGGCAGGTTCATTCAACTTCTCTCCGCTGGAAACTGGATTGCCAGGCTACACCGCTAGTGGCTATGGATATGCAAGTTTTCTCTTGGGTGAGGTTGACAGTGCCGCCCTTAATAATATCGTCAAGTTTAAGACCGCCGACGCCGGGTTTGGGGTATTTGCCCAAGATCAGTGGCGGATGACATCTCGCCTGACGATTAATTATGGTCTGCGCTGGGGAGGCGTCCAGTATCCTTGGGAGGTACACGACCTTTTCGGCGCCTTCAGTCCAACGGTTCCCAATCCTGGAGCCGGAGGACTATCGGGTGCCATTCAGTTTTGGGGAAATGGCAAGCCGGATGCCATCGGATTGCACTACAGTGTCGATCCGAACTACAAGTTGTTTGATCCGCGCCTAGGCGTTGCGTACCAGGTTACAAAAAACAGCGTATTGCGCGCCTATTATGGAATTACTCACATACCAAATTTTTCCGCCTTTAATACCGGAACCAACGTACCCGGATACGGGACGGGAGACGGAAATTTTGCAGGCGCTGCAACTCCCGCATCAACCAACAACGGCGTGACAGCTGCGTTCAATTGGGATCAGGGTTTCAAAGGAAGCGTAGCTCCTGATTTTAACCCCGCAGTTGAAAATGGTTTCTCAGTCGACGAGCTTCTTCCTCACGTTAACAAGGTCGGAATGACCCAGTCTTTTGGGTTGAGTTTTGAGCAAGGTTTGCCTTGGGGGTTCACCGGTAAGCTAGAGTATCTCGGCAACAATACGCGCGGTATCTTTTGGAACACTTCGTTTCCCTATCCGTCCATAAATCAGATCCCTCTGAAAGACCTTGCCTTGGGACCCCTGCTGGAGGCTGACATTAATTCGTCCCAGGCGGTCGAAGCCGGCATCAAGCCGCCTTATCTTGGGTTTACGGGTAGCGTCGCACAGGCGTTAACGCCATATCCTCAATACCTTGATATCACACCACTCAACAATCCCAGCAGCTTTACGGAATGGAACGCTGGCCACTTCGGCTTGCAAAAGAGATTTAGTGGAACACCCGGTCTCAGCATGCTACTTGATTACACCTGGTCCAAGATGTTCCTAGCGAATCAATTTCAGGAAGGCATGTACTCTCAACAAGCCAAGCAGCTTGCAATTTCCGATGAGACTAACGTAGTGGTCCTTAGCTATGACTACGCGCTCCCATTTGGCAAGGGCAGGACGTTTCTTAGCGGATCCAACCAGTTTGTGCAGCATGTGGTTGCAGGGTGGGACGTAGCGGGAATTCAGACCTACAATAGCGGATCGCCAATCATTGTTACCACGGAGGCGACAAACCCAGCCGTCCAGAATGTTTGGGCCGTCCGCAATCCCGCGGTTGCCATCCGAACCGGAACCAGTTGCAAGGATACTGTTCCTGGTACAGGGGCACGATATCTTAATGTTAACGCCTTTTCTACACCTGCCCCGTTCACGATGGGAAACACATACACACAAAATGTAAGGACATGCGGCTACGCTAATGAGAATATATCCCTTACAAAAATCACCGCCATTACAGAGAGGATTAATTTCAAGTTAGGGGCAAATTTCTTTAACCTGTTCAACCGCCACACATTTACCGGACTGGGCTTGGACATCAACAATCCAGGTACGTTTGGAACCTTCTCTGGAGCGTCGGATCCTAGGCTCATTCAGTTTAATGCGCGGATCGAATTCTGACACCATTGAAGACAGAACGAACCATGAACTAGTCGCTTGATTTCATACGCTAAGTTGTACACGTAGTGTACTTATTTGCGTACTACTACGTACTACTCACTTATTTACTCAACGAAGAGTAATTGTCGTGTGCGCTCTGTTCGATGCGACTCGTCCCAAAAACAGATGCGGGAATTTGATCTTGACGCCTGGATTCCCTGTGAGGACCAAATATGCCCAAGAACGTAATTATGCCTGCGCTGGGCGTAGCCCAAGAAACCGGGCGAGTGTTGAAATGGCTGAAGAAGGACAGTGAGCTGGTGATTGAGGGTGAGCTGCTGCTGGAAATTGAGACCGATAAAGCAACAGTTGAACTCGACGCTCCGGCATCAGGCATCCTTCGCGATGTGACGGCATCCGCTGGGGACGAAGTCCCAGTTGGGACGATAATTGCAAAAATCTGGACTGCTGAAGATACTGCCAACACAGAAGAAAAGCCTGCGGCTGAGTTCGCACAAACCAGACACGTGAACAGCACTTCGGATCTTTCACGCCAGCCCCCTGGTACTGCAACGCATGTTCACACTACCCCCTCATCGGATACCGTTCGGAATCGCGTTCCAGCTTCTCCCAAGGCTCGCCGGCTGGCCTCCGAGCGCAAAATTGATCTGAATAGTTTTGCGCCTTCTGACAGCCGGAGTCCTCTAATCGCCTCTAATTTGCCCAGCGTTGACCGTGCGGCTTCACTGGACCTCGCTTCCTCACGAACACCTGGACGGATCTGGCGGATTATGGCTGAAAGAATGGAAGAAGCCTGGAAGAATATTCCGCATTTTTACCTTGTCAGGGAATTGGACGCCAGCAATCTCATCGCTTGGCGTGAGTCGTTACGCAGCTCTCCTCACCAGATCACATATACCGACCTTATAGTTAAGAAGGTTGCCGGGTGTCTTCTTGAGCACCCACACCTGAGGTCGGAATGGAAGAGCGGGGAGGTGCAGCAACATGACGAAATCAATATCGGAATAGCGGTGGCGACCGATGATGGCCTAGTGGTTCCAGTGATCCGCAATGTCGACAAAATTACAACAGAAGAGGTTGCTAAACGTAGGAAGCAGCTCGTGGAAGGCGCTCAAGCAGGGAGACTTACTCCTCAGGAACTCTCCGGCGGCATCTTCACCATCAGCAATCTCGGCATGTATGGAGTGGATTTTTTCCAGGCAATTGTGAACCCGCCGCAAGCTGCAATCTTGGCGGTGGGTCGAATTGCCCCTCGCGTGGTTCCGGTAAATGATCAGCCCGCCGTACGATACATGATCGCATTAGGTCTCACCTGCGATCACCGTTTGGTCGATGGCGCCCATGCGGCTCGATTTTTAGGAGAACTTGCTAGGTCCCTTGAGCAAGGCCCGACCGAGCAGGGCTGAGAGTCACCATCTAGCGAGTCTGACCCTCGCGATCATAGGCGAAAGGACTAGGAATTGCCAATGCAGACAGTTGAAGAAATGCTTGAAAAGGCCCGTGAAGCGCAGGCTGAGTGGGAAAAATCGGGACAGAAGAGAATTGACGCTGTGGTTCGTGAAATCGGTAAGACCGTTTACGACAATGCTGAATCGCTGGCGAGGCTTACGGTACAGGAAACCCAAGCGGGAAACTATGAGGACAATCTTAGGCAAGACAAACGTAAAGCCAGCATTATTTGGCATAGCCTCAAGGGAAGGAAATCGGTCGGTATTGTCAAGCATGACGAACAAACTGGGTTGGTAGAAGTCGCGAAGCCCATCGGTGTGGTAGCAGCGATTCTCCCCATGACAATCCCCGTGACCAACTTCATGAGCAACGCAATGTTCTCAGTAAAGGCGCGCAATGCGATAATTGCCGCGCCCCATCCTAAGGCAGCAAAGACTGTCGCGGCCACCGCATCGCTTATATTGGCCGCGCTAGCAAAATTTGATGTCCCTAGAGGGTTGATTCAGTATTTGGAAGAGCCGTCAATCGATCTCACCAAGGAATTGATGACAAAGGCTGATGTGATTGTTGCCACGGGTGGAATGCCTATGGTCAAGTCGGCCTATTCGAGCGGAAAGCCGGCCTATGGCGTTGGACCCGGTAACGTTCAGTGCATAATTGATCGCGGCGTCGACATTGAAGAGGCCGTCCCCAAAATTGTGGATGGGAGGGCGTTCAACAATGGCCTACCGTGTGCTTGTGAGCAAGCGGTAATGATTCACCGGGATGATATCGACGAAGTCTTGCAATGCTTCGCGAGAAACAAGGCAGTCTTTATCGACGACTCAGAAACTATCCGAAGATTAGCCAACGCTCTCTATACTGACGGCGTGCTGTCCCGTGATGGTATGGGCATTCCCGCACCCAAGTTGGCGGAGAAAATCGGCCTTTCCGTTCCCCAAGACACTAGGGTTCTCCTCATCAAGGCAGACCACAACACGATGGAAAGTTTGCGAAAAGAGAAGCTCTCCCCTGTGACACTGGTCTATACCTACTCAAGTTTCGAGGAGGCGGTTCAGTTAATAAAGGCAAATATCTCGCTGCAGGGAAGAGGGCACTCGGTCGCCATCCATTCCGGTGATCACGAGCATATCGAAGCTTTGGCAATCGCTATCCCCGTTACAAGAGTTATCGTCAACCAGTGTGCAACGACGAGTGCTGGCGGCAGCTTTATGAACGGATTTGGAGCAACCACCACCTTGGGAACCGGTTTCTGGGGAAACACGGTACTACAAGGAAATCTAGATTTTACACATCTGATGAACTATACCCGAATTGGTTACCCGCCTGCTGCTGCGCGCGTGCCGGCAGACGAAGAAATCTGGGGAGAAGATCTGTATCTCGAAGAGATAGCCGGCTCCTCCCCAAAAGACCTGATTCCTTGATATCAAGTGTCGGGAGCACCGCCACGTAATTCATGAATCACGCTTACGGAGTTAGCCCGGTGAACCGGGGCGTTTAATGGATGCACGAGACGTTAAGGAGAGTAAGAAAATGGCAGGCAACCGCGGAGTACAGTATATCCGTCCCGGTGTGGTGGAGGTCCACAGCATCGATTACCCGAAACTTGCTCTTGGGAATCGCAAGTGCGAACACGGGGTCATTCTCAAGATCGTTTCTACCAATATTTGCGGTAGCGATCAACACATGGTTCGCGGCCGTACTATGGCCCCAACGGGATTAGTTCTGGGGCACGAGATCACTGGAGAAATCGTCGAAGCTGGCCGTGATGTCGAGTTTCTAAAAGTTGGGGATCTTTGTTCCGTTCCCTTCAACATCGCTTGTGGCCGCTGCCGCAACTGCAAAGACCGGGCAACCGGAATTTGCTTGAATGTCAATCCGTCCCGTGCCGGTGCAGCATACGGCTACGTCGACATGGGCGGCTGGGTCGGTGGCCAGGCCGAATATGTCATGGTTCCATATGCCGACTTCAATCTGCTCAAATTTCCAGACAAGGCGGAAGCTATGTCAAAGATCAAGGATCTAACCTGCCTCTCTGACATTCTACCCACCGGTTATCACGGCGCCGTCTCTGCCGGCGTGAGTCCGGGAATGACCGTCTATATCGCTGGCGCTGGTCCAGTTGGACTTGCCTGCGCGGCCGCCTGCCAGTTACTCGGTGCTGCTGTCGTCATCGTTGGCGATCTGATTTCCGAGCGGCTTGCCCAAGCCAGGAGTTTTGGCTGCGAGACCGTGGATATATCCAAAGATGCCTCGGTGGGTGACCAGATCGCTCAAATTCTTAAAATCCCTGAGGTTGACTGCGCCGTGGATTGCGTAGGATTTGAAGCCCGTGGACATGGACACGATTCCAAAAAGGAAGCGCCAGCTACCGTTCTGAACTCCTTGATGGCGATTTGTCGAGCCGGTGGCGCTGTTGGCATTCCCGGCCTGTATGTCACCGACGATCCCGGCGGCGTTGATGAGAATGCGCAGAAGGGTAATCTCGGGGTTCGCATCGGTCTGGGTTGGGCCAAGTCTCACTCTTTTACTACGGGCCAATGTCCGGTGATGAAGTACAACCGGCAACTCATGATGGCCATCCTGCACGACAAAATCCAAATCGCCAAGGCCGTGAACGTTGTCGTTATCAAGTTGGATGAGGCAGTCCAGGGTTATAGGGATTTCAATAATGGTACCGCCGAGAAGTTTGTGTTAGATCCGCACGGCATGATTGCCGCAGCTTGAATGAATTTAGAGCCGGATCTGTCGCTCGATAGGCACGCGTCCTTCTTGGTTACTGCAAGGGACAGATCGGATCTCGGCGGACAGATAGAAGTGCAATAAAAAAAATGACGTTTCACGACGAAAGGAATCAATATGACTCTTCAGGATGCACGTCGCGTGATTTCGGCCGCAGAAAAAAAGTCCACGGAGCTCGGTCAACCCATGAACATCGCGGTGGCTGACGAAGGAGGAAACCTGCTTGCCCACATCCGTATGGATGGTGCATGGCTAGGCAGTATCGACATCTCCATAAAGAAGGCCTACACTTCGCGGGCATTCAATATCGCTACCAAGGATTTGGCCAACCACTCGCAATCTGGCGGACAGTTTTTTGGCATTCATGCCTCAAATGACGGAAAGATCATGATTTTTGCCGGCGGCATCCCGCTGGAAAAGGATGGCAAGATTGTCGGCGCCATCGGTGTCAGCGGCGGCTCGGGCGAACAGGACCACGCCGTGGCTGAAGCTGGCGCTGGTGCGTTTTAGATTCCCTTCCATGCGACATCGGCGAGTGAGGCCTCAAAGCTCGGCGGGCCTAGTAGACGGCGTTGGCGACTACATAGAGTCAATCTCACGCGAGGGGGATATCACAAGATATGGAGGTCGGTTTTATTGGTCTCGGGATCATGGGGCGTCCAATGGCTGGACATCTGCTCGCAGCCGGTCATCACCTTTTTGCATACAGTCGCAGGTCAGTGCCGGCAGAGCTTCTAGAGGGAGGGGCAACAGCGTGTAGCTCGAGTGCGGAAGTGGCAGTTCGAGCGGAAATTGTCATTACGATGCTGCCGGACACGCCGGACGTCGAGGCGGTGCTTTTTGGTCGTGGGGGAGTGGCGGAGGGGCTTAATCCGGGCAAGATCGTAGTCGACATGAGTTCCATTTCTCCGATTGCGACGCGCAAATTTGCACAACGAATTAGCGAATTGGAATGCGGTTATCTGGATGCTCCGGTTTCTGGTGGAGAGGTAGGAGCAAAGGCGGCCATGTTGACCATCATGGTAGGTGGCCTGGCGGAAGTTTTTGACCGTGTCCGGCCTGTCTTTGAAGTGATGGGCAAGCACATCATCTTGATCGGGGAGAACGGCGCCGGGCCGCCAATCCAACTGGCGATTACCCTCAGACAGTTCACCCGCAATTGCAAGCCCGTATTAGGGAGACAAATTCCTCATTGAAGAGTGTAGCAGGCCGTGCGTTTCGAAGATGTCTATTCCCCTGAGTGTCAGTCCTTCAGGATCGAGCGCTGATTCTGCCTATGATCCCGGAGACGGCCTACATCTCCACAAGTTGAGTTACGAGCGTATTGCCCAATCGCTCTATATACACTCTTAAGGAAATGCTCCTGCAACTGATCAGAGCTCTCCCAGCAAAAAGATGATGTATCAGTAAGGATGGCGAATGTTACCGTGATCATCATCGGAATGGCTACCATGACCAATGCTCTGCAGCACCTTACGATAGGTCGTACCCTCCAGGCCGTGCGCCTTCAAAATGAACATCTCGCCGCTACAGTCCTGCTTGATCAGGGAGGCGACATTTTGGAGCTGACTCACAAAAAGTCTGGCGTAGATGTCCTTTGGAAGGTTCCTTATCCGGTGAGAGACCCGGGTATAGGGCTGCCACCTGCCGGCGACTCGTATGCACAGTGGCTTCATTACTACCGCGGAGGATGGCAAACGATTCTTCCTAATTTTGGACCTTCCGTGACATATCGTGACGCTCTCCTCGACTTTCACGGCGAAGCCGCGCGTCGTCCGTGGCAGCTTGATCAGGAAGCCAGCGGAAACGATATCGAGATAGAGATTTCGACCGAGCTGGCTAGCCTGCCGCTCGCCGTTAAGCGGAGGGTTGCTCTTTGTCCAGATCGTTCTGAAATAATAGTAAGTGAAAAGGTTACAAATATTTCTGCAGATCCGGTCGATTGTATGTGGACGCATCATCCTGTTTTTGGTGCTCCATTACTCTCGCCGGAATCTCGAATTTATGCGGGCACGCCGCTCATCCACACCGATCCATCCTATGACGTAGCAGGTAACGACCTTATGCTCGGCGAGGTCTTCGAATGGCCATTTGCTGTGTCGAGAACTGGGGTGCGCGTAGATTTGTCCAAAATACCAAAACCCGGTAGCGGCTTTTCGCGGGTATTGTTTCTGAAGGACTTCGAGGAACCGTGGTGCGCTTTGGTAAATCCGACGATTCCTCTCGGCATCGGACTTCGCTGGAATGGGGACTTGATGAAATACATATGCTTCTGGCAGGAGACAGGAGGAGCGCGCAATTTTCCTCACTATGGCAGGACCTACGCCACAGCTCTGGAGCCGTCGGCTTGTCTGTTCGGTCATGGATTGCTGGCTGCCATCGAGCATACGCACACGCAGCTGACCCTGCCCGGTGGCGAGTCGCGGACGCTTGATCTCAGAGTGGTGCTATTCGAATGTGGTCGAGCTGTAGAGAGAATAGGTGTGGACGGAGAAATCAAATTTTTATGATGGACCGGGAAAAAG
>Ga0210390_10003975_pt1 | contig 12586 bp, 8 predicted proteins | sample IncBWH11OmetaG_FD_161050 | JGI IMG/M metagenome (GOLD analysis project Ga0210390, IMG submission 161050) | Forest soil microbial communities from Barre Woods Harvard Forest LTER site, Petersham, Massachusetts, United States - Inc-BW-H-11-O ...
CAACTTGGGTAGCACTTTCACGGCAATTCCGCCCGCAATGTAAATGCCGCCGCGTGCCATCGTGCGCAGCGCCAGATTTCCCGCCTCCGAGCCGTAGATTTCCACCCACAGGTCCAACGTCGCGGCGCACACCGGGCACTCCCCGCTCAATCCACGGCGCGTGATTTCCGGTGCGGGATCGGCGTTGTCATCATCGAACCCCGGATGCCGCACGTCTGGATTCAAAAACTCATGTACGCGCTGAAATCCACCGCCCGACAAAATCGTTTCTACGCTCACGCATTCGTGTCGCGTATTCAGAAATTTCCACAGGTCCGCTTGCTGCAAGGTGTTCGGAGCAAAATCCGCGTGCCCAGCTTCGGTGGCCATCGGGACGTGCCGTTGGCCGTCCCAGAACAAAATTCCTTCGCCCAGGCCCGTTCCCGCCGCGATCACGATTTGCGTTGAACGCGGCGAAGGCACTCCCGCGTGCAGAGTTTCCAGCTCGCTGGGTTCCAGCACGCCGATGCCGTACGCCGCTGCTTCTACGTCGTTCACCAGCCGCACGTGATTCAGGTGAAGGTGCGACGCGACGTTCGCGCCATCCACCACCCAGGGAAAATTCGTCGCCTGCACGCGGTTGTTTACCACGGGGCCGGCAATTCCAAATGACGCCGCCGTGATTTTCGCCCCTGCCCCATTCAAAAAATCGCTGGCGATTTCTTCCAAGCCCGAGTGTTTTTGCGTGGCATAGCGCCTGTCGGCGACGCGGACCAACTTCCCTGCCTTCACGTCGAACAGACCTAGATTGGCCTTAGTCCCTCCCAGGTCGCCCGCCAAAATCATTTAGGCCTCCGAGCTTGCGAATCGAACGTGGTGTGCATGAATTAGCGCTAGCCTCATAGCGGACGCCAATGCCGGCCATCGGCATTCGCCAAATCGTCCACCGTCCGCGGTCCATCGCTCCCCGCCGGATAATTTGGGAAAGGCGGCGGCGACGCATTCTTCCATGCTTCCAGGATTGGGTCCACCAATGTCCACGCCGCCTCGACGCTGTCGGCGCGGTCAAACAGCGTGGCGTCGCCGCGTATGCAATCATTAATAAGCGTGGCGTATGCTGGCCGCGTCCCGCCGCCGAACGCATCCTTATACTTGAAATCCATGGTCACCGGCTGGATGCGCATCTGCGCCCCGGGTGATTTCGCTCCGAAGGAAAGTGAAATACCTTCGTCGGGCTGAATGTTCATAACTAGCGAATTGGTTTCGTGGTTTTCGCCGCGAAACACCATGTGCGGCGCGCTCTTGAACTGGATTGCAACCTCCGTCAGTGGCCGCGCCAGTCGCTTGCCCGTGCGCAGGTAGAACGGCACACCACTCCAGCGCCAGTTATCCACATGCAACTTCAATGCGACAAACGTGTCCGTCGCGGAATCCGGCTTCACTCCCGGCTCCTGCCGATATCCCGGAACTTGCTTGCCGTCCACCTGGCCGGGGCCGTACTGGCCGCGAATAACAGACTTGAATACCGAGTCCTTGGTGAATGGCCGGATGGATTGCAGAACCTTAATTTTCTCGTTACGCACGGAGGTCGCGTCGAAAGTCGCCGGCGCTTCCATGGCGGTGAGCGACGTGAGCTGCAGCACGTGGCTCTGAATCATATCGCGCAGCGCGCCCGCCGATTCGTAGAACGCCGCGCGCCGTTCCACCCCTAGCGATTCAGCGGCGGTGATCTGGACACTATCAATATAATTGCGATTCCATAACGGCTCGAAAATCCCGTTGCCGAACCGGAACACCAGCATGTTCTGCACGGTTTCTTTGCCCAGATAATGATCTATGCGGTACACCTGCGATTCATCGAACGCTTCCAGAACCTTTTTATTTAACTCTTTTGCCGATTCCAGATCGTGCCCAAACGGTTTTTCGATGATGATGCGCGCCCAGGATTTTTCATTCTTCGGTTTGTTCAGCCCAGCCTTCTTGAGCTGTTCGATCACGTGCAAATAAACTTCCGGCGGCGTGGCCAGGTAATAAAGGCGATTCCCGCCGAGCTGGCCTTCGCCATCGAGCTCGTCCAAACGCTGCGCCAGGCGGCGAAACGCTTCGGGATCGTCGTAGTTGCCCGAAAAATATCGCAGGCATTTCAGGAATTCCGTCTTTTTGCCGTCGTCGGCGCCTTCCTGATTTCCGCTGGGCAGGTATTCACCGGCCTTCTGAGTGAAGTCGCTGTCCGACATTTCTGTGCGCGCGAAACCCAGCAGCCGAAACCGCGGCCCTAGACAAGCGTGGTAAGACAGATCGTACAGCGCCGGCAGAAGTTTGCGGCGCGCCAGATCGCCCGACGCGCCAAACATCACGATCGCGCAAGGATCCGATGGCGCTTCGCAAAAATAGGCGCCGATCTGGGAATTCTGAGGTTCGACAATTGCCTTAGTATTCATGTCAATCTTCCCGAGCGTCCGGCCCACTTCCACCGCACGCCCCCTCATGTTTTATTAAAACTACCGCCCTTCCACAAGAGCCTATCACAACTCTGCAAATGCCCTGCTACAGGACGTCGCCGCTGCCGGGTTGAGCAGGCCGCCCCCAACTGGAATTTCCGCCACCGATGCAGTATCTTGAATTGCAGCACACTCTGCAAGGAGAGGTAAATGGCCGACGAGAAAAATTCAGGAAATCCGGGCGCGGCTGCTTCCGCTCAGCCCGCGCCCCAAGGTCCACACATCGTGAAGTGCGTCAAGTTCGGCCGGGAGATGCCGGGCCTCGATCGCATTCCGTGGAAGGGCCCAATCGGCCAACGGATTTACGACAACGTCTCCAAGGAAGCCTGGAAGCTGTGGGTGGAACATTCCAAGATGTTGATGAATGAGTTTCGCCTGAATCCTCTGGATCCGAAATCGCAACAGGTGATGGAAGAGCAGATGGAGACCTACTTTTTCGGCGAAGGCGCAAAACTGCCGGACAGTTACGTACCTCCCAAACACTAGGAAGCATCGCAATCAGATCCCTGCCTGAACGCGGCTTCAACTTATGCGAACACTCCCGCGATCCGGCGCGAAATTCGCGCCGGAACCGAGGCGGTAGTGCGCTAAAATGAGCAGTTGTGAAGAGAGGAGAATTAATCCCCGCATGAGCTCCGCAAAGAAAAATTCATTCGGCACGCGCACTGCGTTGCGCGCCGGCAACGATTCCTACGACATCTACCGGTTAAGCGTGCTGGAACGCGCCGGCATCGGCAATATTTCGCGGCTGCCCTTTTCCCTGAAAGTCCTGCTGGAAAATTTGCTGCGCCACGAAGATGGCCATTTCGTTTTTTCCGAAGACATTCATGCGCTCGCGGGCTGGGATCCTTCCAGCGCGGCGGGCGCGACGGAAAAAGAAATTTCCTTCATGCCCGCGCGCGTGTTGCTGCAGGATTTCACCGGCGTTCCCGCCGTCGTGGACTTGGCCGCGATGCGCGAAGCCATGCGCCACCTCGGCGGCAATCCCAAAAAAATCAATCCTCTGTTGCCCGCCGAATTGGTAATTGACCACTCTGTGCAAGTGGATAAATTTGGCGTCGAGGGCGCGTTCGCATTCAACGCCGACCTTGAAATGCAGCGCAACATCGAGCGCTACGCGTTCTTGCGCTGGGGCCAAAAGGGATTTCAAAATTTCAAAGTAGTCCCGCCGGACACCGGCATCTGCCACCAGGTGAATCTGGAATATCTGGCCCGCGTGGTTTTTAGCCAGCAGCAAGAAGGTACGCGCCTCGCGTTCCCCGATTCCCTCGTCGGCACAGATTCGCACACCACCATGGTCAACGGCCTCGGCGTCTTCGGCTGGGGCGTCGGCGGAATCGAAGCGGAAGCGGCCATGCTCGGTCAGCCACTTTCCATGCTGATTCCCGCGGTGGTCGGCTTCAAATTGCACGGCCGCCTGCCCGAAGGCGCGACGGCCACCGACCTGGTGCTCACCGTCACCCAGATGCTGCGCAAGAAAGGCGTCGTCGGAAAATTCGTCGAATTTTACGGCACCGGACTTTCCAGCCTCACCCTGCCCGACCGCGCCACCATCGCCAACATGGCGCCGGAATATGGCGCGACGATGGGTTTCTTCCCCGTGGACAGCGAAACGCTGGCGTACCTCCGCTTCACCGCGCGCGCTGAAGATCAAGTTCGCCTGGTCGAAGCCTACACAAACGAGCAAGGCCTGTTCCGCACCGATCAAACGCCCGATCCGATTTTCTCTGACCGGCTAGAGCTCGACCTCGCCAGTGTGGTGCCCACGATGGCCGGACCCAAGCGTCCGCAAGACAGCGTTCCTCTGACGCAAGCCAAAGCATCGTTCGAAAAGACGCTGACCGCGGAGCCAAAACACGTCAGCGTGCAAAATAATGGCGACAAATTCGATCTCGCGGATGGCTCCGTCGTCATCGCGGCAATCACCAGCTGCACGAACACTTCGAATCCTTCGCTGATGTTGGGCGCCGGCCTCCTCGCGAAAAAAGCAGTCGAGCGCGGCCTGAAAACCAAGCCCTGGGTAAAAACCAGTTTCGCGCCCGGCTCGAAAGTCGTCACCGACTACATCGAGAAGGCCGGCCTGTGGCCCTCGCTCAATGCGCTGCGCTTCAATCTCGTCGGCTACGGCTGCACCACCTGTATCGGCAATAGCGGACCGCTGCCGGACGCCATCGGAAAAGCGATCAAGGACCACAATCTCGTAGCGGTCTCGGTCCTCAGCGGTAATCGAAATTTTGAAGGCCGCATCAATCCGCTCTGCCGCGCAAATTATTTGGCCTCGCCGCCGCTGGTCGTCGCTTACGCGCTCGCCGGACGCATGGATTTCGACATCGTCAACGAATCGCTGGGCAACGACCAAGCGGGCAAGCCCGTTTACCTTCGCGATATCTGGCCAACACCGGACGAAGTGGAAAAAACCATGCGCTCCTCCGTAACTAGCGAAATGTTCCGCAAAGAATACGCCGACGTATTCACTGGCGACGAACATTGGCGCGCGCTGCCCATCCCCGAGGGCGATCTCTACGCCTGGGACGAAAAATCCACTTACATCAAGCATCCGCCATATTTCGAAAACATGCCGCTGAAGCCCACCGCGCTCCAGGATCTGCACGGCCTGCGCGCGCTCGCCGTGTTGGGCGATAGCGTCACCACCGACCACATCTCCCCCGCCGGCTCCATTCCCGCCGACACGCCTGCCGGAAAATATCTGATCGCGCGCGGCGTCCAACCCAAGGATTTCAATTCCTACGGGGCGCGTCGCGGCAATCATGAAGTGATGATGCGCGGCACCTTCGCCAATATCCGCCTCCGCAATTTGCTCGCGCCCGGCACTGAAGGCGGTTGGACCATTCACCAGCCCGCCGGCGAAAAGATGTCGATCTACGATGCCGCCATGAAATATCGCGACGAGCAAGTGCCGCTGATTATCTTCGCCGGAAAAGAATATGGCTCCGGCTCATCGCGCGATTGGGCCGCCAAGGGTACCATTCTCCTCGGCGTCCGCGCGGTGCTCGCGGAAAGCTTTGAACGCATTCATCGCAGCAACCTGGTAGGCATGGGCGTATTGCCGCTGGAATTTCTGCCGGGAGAAACCCTCGCATCACTGGGCCTGACGGGTCTGGAAATCTTCGCAATCGAAGGGCTGGAGGGCAATTTCGAGCCGCGCAAGAAAATGAAAGTCACCGCGCGCCATCAGCAGGGCAAGGACACTCACTTCGAGGTTTTAGCGCGGATTGACACGCCGTTCGAAGTTTCTTACTACCAGCACGGTGGGATTCTGCAGTACGTTCTACGCCAAATGCTCTAAAAATTTGCGCTCTGGCTTACGCCAGCGATCTTGATCATACTCAGGCGCGGTGGCCGCTCAGATGCGGGTCATGATGGTCCTTCAAACGCATGCGCAGAAACAGCGGCGCCGCCAGCGCGAACACCACCGCAAAAACCACGAAAAATCCCGCGCACGCCTGCCAGAATTCCGCGCCCTTGTGCCGCAACAGCATCAGCGCCAGATCTCCCAGACCGAAGGAAACCGCAAAAACCAGAATCGCGGAAATCGGCTTCGGGGCAAGCGCCGCTTGGCAATGCGGGCACACCACGCCCGAAAGTCCCGCGGGCGTCCAAAGCACTCTTGCAGGTATACGCTGGTTGCATTGCGGGCAAGTCATGGCGGGACTCCTCCCGATCGAAAAGTGGCTGCGGCCGAGGCACTGGCCCGACTGGGGGCTGACGAGGCTAATCTACCACGAGTTGCACCGTAGTTGAATGCTGGAAGTTCCCCGCTACGCCTTGAATCGTGATTTCAAATGTCTGCGGGACCGTGCCACCACCGCCGCCGCTTCCACTGCCGCCGCAAGCCGCCATCAGGCCCAGCAGCACGATCACCGATACGCAGGCAAATGCCATTCGCACCCGCGGGCGATCCATTCTCTTTAGCTCAATGAACAAAATAATAATCGTCAGCATCGCGGCGCATACAATCTGCGCCGCTGCGCCGTTTAGCGTTCGTGGACGCGAAAAACGCGCAAGGGGCAAGCCCGCCGTCGTCGGCGCGGAAACCGTCAGCGCCACGTTGCTCGCAGCCGCGGCAGTCGTCGCCGGATTCGGCGTAAAATTGCAAGTGAAGCCTGCGGGCGGGCTACTGCAGGAAAGCTGTACGCTGCCGCCGGCGTTTCCCACGGCGTTCAAAACCAGCTGGTAACTCGCCGTCCCACCGGCGCTGACTGTGCTGCTCGCCGGAACCGTCGCGCCAAAAGAAAAATCGCAGCCTGCGCCCACAGAACTGAATGTCAGCGTATTCGTCGAGCCCAGCGTAGGATCAGAAACCGTCACCGGCACGCCGCCACCGCAGTTCACCGCGCTCGCCGGCGCCGTTGCCGTCAAGCTCGTCGCACTTACGAAAGTAGAGGGCAGCGCGGCTCCATCGAAATCAATCACGGACTGCGCCGTGAACCCATTGCCAGTAGCCGTCAGCTGAAAAGATCCCGAACCGGCGATTGCCGAAACCGGGCTCAGCTCCGTCAGCGCGTAACCCGGCAGATTCGGCAGCAACAAACTCCACAACCCCCGCCCGTGCGTCCCCGCCACCAGCGTTCGCGATGTATTGCGCAGCCGCAGCGCCAGCACTTGCGAATTCGGTAAGCCGGTTTGCAGCACGCTCCAGACGGTCGCACCCCCAGCAGTAGCATTGGCGCTGGCGTAAACGCCGGAATCCGTGGCGACGTAAATCGTGTTGTCCGTCGCGTCACTCGGATCAATCACGATGTCGTTCACCGGAACGTCCGGCAGGTTGCCATCCACCAGCAACCAGGAAGCCCCAGAATTATTCGTAAAAAAAACGTGCCCCAGCCCGTCGCACCCCTTTACTCCAGGGCATGAGAATCCGGAAAACGCCGCAAACGCCGCCGTCGGATTGGCCGAATCCACCGCGATCGCCGTGACGCTGCGCCCCGGCTGATTGCTCTGGTTCACCATGTGAATATCCGTCGCGCCACTGAGCGCCTGCGCCGACTGCCAGATCCGCCCATCGGAAGTTCCCACGAAAATCGCGTTCGAAGCGCTCGGCGCCACGCTAATGGTGGTGACGAAGTTCTGGCTGCCATCGCTCGTCAGGTCCGAACTAATCGCCGCCCAGCTTGTCCCGCCATTCATCGTCTGGTACAAGCGAAACGTCCCGAAATATAGGTTCTGGCTGCTCTTCATATCCAGCACCAGCGGCGGTATGAAATCGGCGTTGTCGGTAAAATTAATTCCGCTGTTGTCGATCGCCACCCAATTGACGCCATCCGCGCCTGGAACGCCATTCAGAATATTCTTGTTCAGCGTGCCGGGCCCACCTAGATAACTGCACGCTGCATAGATCGTGCTCGGCATCTGTGGATCAATCGCCGTGAAGCCGCCATCGTAAGGGCAAGCCTCGGTCCCGCTCCCGATCAGCGAGCCGCTGAATTGCTGCACATCGTTTCCTGAAGTTCCGCCGTAAAGAATCTGATCGGTCGCCGGATGAATCGAAATCCCCGGATAGAACTGCGTCAAATTCAGCGACGTGTTGGCGCTGCCCGTATTCGTATTCAGGTCGGCCCACACCTGTGCGCCCGGCGCCGTCGCGGCGCTGAACACATCCTGTGACGCCCACACTCCGCCATCATTCCCCGCAAACATCGCCAGCAATTGGCCGCCGCTCCCGACCGCGAAATTCAGCGCGTGAGCGTCCACATGAATCGAAGTGTCGTTGCCGCTGCCATCCGCGCTCACATCGCCCCACGTATTTCCGCCGTCGAGCGAGCGATACACCGACGAATGTCCGATTACGACTTTGCCGTTCGTCGGTTGCGCCGAGCCGCCGGCAAAAATCGTCTGGCCGGAAGTGCCCGGCGCCACCGCAAGCTTCATGTCGTAAAAACACTGCGGCGAGCAGAAATCGGGCAAGTTCGAAACATTGGGAAAGAGCGTGGTGAACGTCGGGCCGCTTCCGCTGGGCTGAATTCCCGAGCCAGAAAAAACGCCGAGAAGATTATCGGAATTCGTGCTGGCATCGGCAATCGCGACATAGAGTACCGACGTGGCCGGCGAGCTGCCCGGAGCAATTGCGAACGAAATACTGCCGTACAGCGACGGAGTAGAAGCGCTGTCGAGGCCCGCCACCCGATTCCAAGTAATTCCAGCGTCCTGCGAAACATAGACGCCGTTGCAAGGCGCGCTGGCACACGCCGCCTTCGCGTCCGTGTCGCCGTTTGGATCGCCCAGCGCCGCATAAACCGTCAGTCCCGACGAATCACTGGGATCAAAACGCACATCCGTCGCCGGATTAAGTGGTGGACCGCTCGCGCTACCGCCCGGCTGCACACGGCCCCAAGTATTTCCGCCATCCGTCGAACGCCAGACGCCCGACGCCAGTCCTCCGCCCCCTGCGAAGTCAGTTCCCTGCACCGCAGCCAGCACCACCGGATTCGTCTGCTTCGGCTGCACGGCCAGCGCCGCAATATAAGGACCACTCGCACCCGGGCCTAGCGACGCGCTACTCGTGAAAGTGGAATCCTGCGTCCAGGTTTGGCCGCCGTCGGACGAGCGCAGCACTCCCGCGCCGTACAAGCTGTCGTGCGCGTAATTCGATTCGCCCGTGCCCACCAGAATCAAATTGCTCTGCGCGTGGCCATTAAACGTTTGGCACGGCTTCGAAACCAACGCGATCGCGCCGGTGGAAAGCGACGGCTCATTATCCGTCAGCGGCTGCCACGTGACGGGATTGCCGCTCAATGCGTTGAAGCTCACCCACACGCCGCCGTCCGCGCCGCCGGCGTACACCGTGTTGCCCGTCGCATCGCACGGATCCACGGCAAGCGCCGTCACACGGCCGGAAACATTTCCGTAAAACTCCGTGTTCGCCGTGGGCTGCGGGCCCAGCGGCGTCCAAGATTGCAGTGAAGGAGAAATGGCAGGCTTGAGTGCGGCGAGATGTTCGACGAAAGTCCCACTGCCGCTGAACATGTTCCGGTTACGCGCGAAGGCCTGCAGCAAGAGCCCGTTCGGAATGTGGCCGTTCACAGATGCGCGCTGCCGAAAAAACCACTCCGCGCGCTTGCGCACCAACTCAACGGATCCCGGCTCAGCCGCAGCACGCGATCGGCGCGCGGAAATCTGCTGCGCTAGCAGCGGCAGCAGCGCCGCGCTCAGGACCACCGCGCACACCACGATCAGCAGGCCCCGCCGCTGCCTTCGGCTTTCTTCTGAGAATTTTGAGAACGCTCCGCCTGCTCCACTCGCCCTACTGACCCGGTCCGACAAGCATCACCACCCCGCAGCGGGCGCTATTGTATCCAAAAATTCACGCAGCGGGGATTGTTTAGTCAATATGTAGAGAGGTGACATCGCGCGCCAGCCGAGCCTGCAGCGTTTCATCCCATCGGACCGATGGGCGCAAATTGGCACGGCGCAGTGGCAGATCCGAGCCGACCGTAGTATCAAAATGGCCGCGGTGTTATTGTATGCGGCAGCAAGCGTTTCCGCGTGGCTGGCTGCCGGCGTCCAGACCGCGCGCCGGATTTGTCGGCCTCTTTATCCGAAAAGGAGCACGTTCATGAAGCGAAGACTGGGTTTTTCATTTTTGCTGCTTGCGGCATCGCTGCTTTTCGTTCTCTCCGCCCCGGTGTTGCCGCACAGCCACACCGCTGCGGCGCAATCAGCAGCCGCGGCCCCCGCCGCCGGCAGTTTGGTGGATTTGAATTCAGGCACTAAAGAACAACTCGATGCCCTGCCGGGAATCGGCGAGGCCTACGCGCAGAAAATTATTGACGGTCGTCCATACCGCGCGAAGACCGACCTCCTGCGAAAAAAAATCATCCCCAAAGCCACCTACGACAAGATCAGCAATCTGGTGATCGCCAAGCAACCGACACCCAAGTAGTCCGGCGCGCAAGCGCTGGATGCCCGCGAACTGAACAGAATCTACCGCGCGGCGAACATTGCGATGCCCGCCGCGCGGCACGTCTCGCCCATCCATGATCCTGGTGACTTTATCCCCGCTAATTCCCACCGGCACCGAGCTAACCGCGATCCTCGTAGTCGTCAGTTTCTCCGCCGGCCTGAACGTGTACGCCACCGTCGGAATGCTCGGCCTGCTAGCCCGCTTCAACGTCCTCGCGCTACCGCCCCCTCTGCACGCACTGCGGGATTGGAAAATCATCGCGATCTGCTGCGCGTTGTTCCTGCTGGAATTCGTCGGGGATAAAATTCCGGTTTTCGATCTGCTCTGGAACGCCGCGCACACGTTCGTGCGCGTTCCAGTCGCGGCTTTTCTGGCATATGCCGCAACGTCGCAACTGCCTCAGTGGGAACAAATCGCCGCCACCTTCGCGGGCGGCCTGATAGCTCTCGCAGCCCATGGCGGCAAGACGGCCGCGCGCGCAGCCATCGCGCATTCGCCAGAGCCATTCTCGAATTTCGCGTTAAGCACAGCCGAAGACGCGCTGGTGGTTTTTCTGATGTGGATCGTCACGCGTCACCCATACATAGCTACCGTGATTGTAGTGGTGGCGCTCTGCGTGATCACGATTCTGATTCGCTTCGTAGTGCGTGCGCTGCGCAATCTTTTCATTGACGCCGAAGCCACGTTGTCGAGCGCTGGCCCAAGAAATTCGCCGCAATGAACGGCAGCAGTTCCCCGCGGTAGTTCGTCCGCACCCCACGACCGCGAGCGTCATCATCCATGCGCAACGCGCTCCCGTTACTGCGGCGCCTTCTTCTTCCCCAGCAGTCCGCCAACTAATCCCGTCGCCGCACTCGCCGGACTGCCTTGGCCTCCCGGCACGGTACCCTTGAGCGCATTCTTGGCCATTCCTCCCACATCGGGAAGCACCACTGGATTCGACGTAGTCCCCTGCACGATAAATGGAATTCCGTTGTTCCCGCTCTTGCTCCCTCCCCCCCCACCTCCGGTCAACGAAGAAAGCCCACTCGTAATTCCGCCTCCGGCCGCGCCTGCCACGCTGGTCAGCGCGCCCGCAGCGCCTGCCAGATTCGCGACCATCTTGAAATTGAGCTGCCCGGCCGCGCTGACGGTTCCATTCCCTGTAACAGTGCCGAGCGACGGCATCACCAAATTCAAATTGTCAATCTTCGTTCCCGATGGATCGTTGTGTACGTTCGCGCTCAGCGTTTGAATATCCGTGTCTGATCCACCTCCACCGCTGCCTCCGCCGCCAAGCCCGGGAATAGACCCCAGCGCCCCCAGTTTTGATTTCAAGCTGAATCCCGCCAGCTTGGCATTGGACAAATTCACGGGCCCGGCAATCACCGGCTTGTCCGCTGGGCCGCTGATCGTCAGATTCATGGTAAGCGCCCCGCCCTGTAGCTTCGATCCTGCCGGCACCACCACTCCCACCGCGGGAAGAAATCCTTCCAGGTCGCCCACCGACATGGATTGCCCGTTCAACCGCATATCCAGCTTAGCAGGCTCGGCCGCAACGTTGTATGCCCCGTTCAGTCGTGCCAGCGCGTTTCCGATGTGAATGTCTCCCTGGTTCAAATTTCCTGACCGGCTTTTCAGATCGTAGGTGGTCGCGTAGTCAATATTCACCGGAACAGAAGAAGGCGCGCCCGTCGCGGATAATTTCAGCTTGTTCGTCTTCACTGTGCCCTTGGCATTCATCTGCTTGCCGTCGGAACTCAGCGTGCCATTGAAGTCCACCACTCCCGCAACTCCAGAGGACGCATCGAGAAAACCAGTAGTGGCCAGGTCCAAATGTTCCACTGCCACTGTCGCGTCCAGCGGCGTCAGCGAAGCATCCGCCGCATCGATCGGTCCCGCCTTGCCTTCCACTTTTAGCGCGGCGTTTCCAGGGCCGGTGGCCGTCAACTTGAACGGAAATTGTGAGGTGTAAGAAAGGTCCGAGGCTTCCAGACTGACGTTTTGGTAGATGCTCGGCTTGGCGCTCGATCCCGCCGCGCTCACGATGATTTTTCCGTTCTCGATGCTGATTTTCCCCACGCTCAACGAGCCGGCAGCGCCTTCGCCAGAAGCCGGAGTCTTCGTCGTGCTGGCGCTCCCGCCCAAACTCGAATAATTCCACGTTCCGTTCGCCGTGTGTATCAGATTCACTTCCGGATCCTTC
>Ga0210390_10003976_pt1 | contig 12586 bp, 6 predicted proteins | sample IncBWH11OmetaG_FD_161050 | JGI IMG/M metagenome (GOLD analysis project Ga0210390, IMG submission 161050) | Forest soil microbial communities from Barre Woods Harvard Forest LTER site, Petersham, Massachusetts, United States - Inc-BW-H-11-O ...
CTAGCACCGCGCCGCATAGGTTGCGAATTTCATGGGCAACGGCGCTCATTAGAATTCTCGTGTTCTTCAAGAGATAGTCGAGGCTGAGATCTTCGCGATTGCGAAGATCCTCGGAAAGATCGACGACGATGGCTGCCAGGCGCGGACCCGAAATCGCGTTATAGGTTGAAAACCAAACGCCGGCCAGAAAAACCTCTCCATCACTACGCTTGCCGGTGCACTGCAAAGTGGTCCGAAAGATTCGCGGCTGCTGGGTTTTCAGTACGGTTTGCAAGGCTGGAAGGTAGGAATTGATTTCCTGACCCTGCAAGGGCTCGCCTTCGGTGGCGAGCAGATGTTGAGCTGCTTCATTGGCGAGGTGAATCTTGCCGGCAGAATCGACGGTGACGATGGCAGCGGGACTGCTTTCGACCAGGGAGCGCAGTTGCTCCTCGGCATCCTCGCGCAACTTGATCTGCCCTTCGAGTTCTTCGACGTGCGTCATCGTGATGCGCCGATTGCGAATCAGTTCTGAGATGAATAGGCCCGTTCCAACAAATCCGGCGGAGCTGAGCAACAAGCGGATCACAGCTTCGTTTTCGGGCAAATTGCTGAAAGCTTCCTGCAGAACCGCGCATACCAGAGCCACGCTCAGAATCTGCGTCCTCGACAAGAACCCGCCAAGAATCATGATGGGAAATAGATAAAGAAATCCCAGGGAAAAATAGGGCTTCGTCGCCCAGTCGATCACGGCGATGGCAGAGATCAAGAAAACGGAGAGCGCGATCAACCGAACGCGGTGGGACGGCGCGTAAATGGAGAGAAGGTCTTTCATCGGTCGAACATCATGGGTCGAGCATCATGGGCGAGCATCGTGTGCTGTGCATGAGGGACGATCGGGCCTTCTGCCTATTCTAACGTTGCGCTACGCTTGGTGCCCTACGTTCCCGCCGCGCGACAAATGTCTGGCCTAGGAAAATGGCCGAAAGATAGGGTGCACACCCCGAAAGATAGTGCTAGAGGTCGAAAGATAGAGTGCCTCTCCGCCCGCAGCGCTTGCACAATATTCGTTACCTGCAAGCGAGTGCCGCATCTTTGGGACCGATAGGGTGTCCAGCCGAACCAGTCGACCTCTGCCGTCGCACCGACACTATCTCAGCCGAATCCCTGGATCGGAAGGCGTTGTGCCCGTTCATTGATTGCGGGCGAGACGCTCTCACGACTACGTGGAGCGATATGGGTGGGGCGATGTGCGTGGAGCATGAATGATTCGTAGAGTGGTTGATTTCGCGCTGAGCAATCGCCTGCTCGTTCTGGGTTTCGCGCTGTTGCTTTTTGCCGGGGGCATCGTCGCCTTCCGTGATCTTCCCATTGAGGCCTATCCCGACGTAGCCGACAACTACGTCGAGGTGATTACGCAGTGGCCGGGGATTTCGGCGGAACAAATCGAGCAGCAGGTGACCATTCCGCTTGAGGTAGTGATGAACGGCATTCCGCATGTTGTGCATCTGCGGTCGTTCTCGCTGTTCGGACTCTCTGACCTGAAGCTGATATTCGACGACGAATCGGACAACGACTGGAACCGCGAGCGAGTGCTCGAGCGATTGAGCCAGGTTACTCTTCCGCCAAATGTTGTGCCGCAAATGGGGACGGACTGGAGCCCAGTCGGTCAGATTTATTTCTACACGCTGCGCAGCACCAATCCCGCCTATGACGCGATGGAATTGAAATCGCTCGAAGACTGGGTGGTCGAGAAGAATTTCAAAGCGGTGCCAGATGTAGTTGACGTATCCAGCTTCGGCGGCCCTACACGCGAATACCAGGTTCGGCTGGATCCGAACAAACTCGTCTCGTATGGACTGAGCCTGGCGCAGGTCGAGCAGCAATTGACTAACAACAACGTGAATGCAGGCGGAAGCTTCATCCAGGAAGGACTGCAGCAGATCAATGTGCGGTCTGTCGGACTGGTCGATCATGTTCGCGACATCGAAGAAACTGTCATTCTGACCAAGAATGGCACGCCGTTGCGAGTGAGGGACATTGCGGAGGTTTCGCAGGGCCCGAAAATTCGGCTAGGGCAATTTGCCAAAGCGATTCACCGGGAAGACGGAAGAATCGTCGACAACGACGATGTGGTGTCGGGTATTGTGCTGCTGCGAAAGAACGCGGCGGCGGAAAAAGCCTTGCAGGGCATTCACAAGAAAGTGGTGGAACTGAACCATCAGATTTTGCCTCCGGGCGTGAAGGTTGTTCCCTTCATCGATCGCAGCGACCTGGTTCATTTCACTAGCCACACAGTCCTGCACAACCTGGCGGAAGGAATGATCCTGGTATCGATCATTCTTCTCATATTTCTGGGCAACGTCCGGGGCGCGCTGATTGTGGCGGCCACGATTCCGTTTTCGCTTTTGTTTGCGTCGATTTGTCTGGAGTTACGGCATATTCCGGCGAATCTTCTCTCTCTCGGCGCGCTGGACTTTGGCATGGTGGTCGACGGCTCGGTGGTGATGGTCGAAAACATCGTGCGCCACCTGGACCAAAAAAATGGGAAGACGCCGAACGAGCGAATCAGTGACGCGTCGCACGAAGTGCAGCGTCCGGTGTTTTACGCGATCGCCATTATCATTACCGCTTATTTGCCAATCTTCACACTGCAGCGCGTCGAGGGCCGGCTGTTTCATCCCATGGCCTGGACCGTGGCCTTCGCGCTGCTTGGGGCATTGTTGTTCGCGATTGTGATTGCGCCGGTCCTGGCGAGTTTTGCCTTCGCCAAGGGGGCGAAGGAATGGCGCAATCCCGTGATGGAACTGGCGATCAAGTATTACCGGATTGCGGTGCGGTGGGCGATTGAGCATCGCGCGGTCACGGTGGGAACGGCAATGTTCGGGCTTTGCATCGGTCTATATCTTGCGCTTAGCGGCGCCATCGGTTCTGAATTCCTACCTCATCTGGACGAAGGCGCGCTGTGGGTGCGCGGAACCCTGGCGCCCAGCACAGGGCCGGATGAGGGAATCCGGGTGTCGAATCAAGGACGGCTGATACTTTGCTCGTTCCCTGAAGTTCCGCAGTGCACCAGTCAAACCGGCCGGCCCGATGACGGCACGGATACGACCAGCTTTTTCAATACCGAATACTTCGTCGACCTGAAGCCGAAAGAACAATGGCGGCCAGTTTTTCATGAGAACAAAGACGAATTGATCGCCGCCATGCAGCGCGAACTCGACAAAATTCCAGGCGTGGTCTGGGGTTTTTCGCAGCCCATTGAAGACAACATGGAGGAGGCGGTCAGCGGAGTTAAGGGGGAACTCGCCACCAAAGTTTACGGCGACGACCTGAAGACTCTGGAGGAAAAAAGCGACCAGGTTGCCAGGATTATGGCCAGTGTTCAGGGAGTCGAGGACCTTGGGGTTTTTCATGTGCTGGGCCAGCCTAACCTCAACGTGACGGTGAACCGCGATGCGGCCGCCCGTTACCAGATCAATACCGCAGACGTGCAGGATGCGATTCAAACCGCGGTCGGCGGAAATGCGCTTACTCAGGTTCTGAAGGACGAGGCTCGATATGACCTGGTCTTGCGCTATTTGCCGAAATACCGGGACACCAAGGAAGCGATTGAGAGCATTCGCCTGCTCTCGCCTTCGGGAGAACGAGTATCGCTGGCACAGCTTTCGAAAATCGAAGAGAAGGACGGCGGGTCCGAAATCTATCGTGAGGGCAATCAACGTTACATTGCCATCAAGTACAGCGTGCGCGGGCGCGATCTGGGCAGCGCGGTTGAAGAAGCGATGAAGAAGGTCAACGAACAGGTCAAACTGCCTCCCGGATATCACATCGACTGGGAGGGGGAATACGAAAGCCAGAAAAGAGCGAACGAGCGCTTGCTGATCGTTCTACCCATCACCATCCTGCTGATCTTCATCATTCTGTATACGATGTTCAAATCGTTCAAGTGGGCGGCGCTGATCATGGCCAACGTTGCCATCGCGCCCATCGGCGGCCTGCTCGCCCTGCTGTTTACGGGCACTAATTTCAGCGTTTCTTCGGGAGTCGGATTCCTGGCTCTGTTCGGCGTGTCGGTGCAAACCGGCGTCATCATGCTGGAATACATTAACCAACTGCGCGTGCGGCGCTACAGCGTCGAAGAGGCAGCGGTGGAAGGGGCCGTGCTGCGTCTACGCCCGATCATGATGACCATGCTGGTCGCGACTCTGGGCTTGCTGCCAGCGGCCACCTCGCATGCCATCGGCTCGGATTCACAACGTCCTTTTGCCATCGTGATTGTGGGAGGACTGATGGCCGCTCTGATCATGAGCGTCTTTCTGCTGCCCACGCTTTACGTGTGGATTGCAGGCGAACGTGACGTGCTGCCTGCGGCTGAAGAAGGGTTCGAAGTGGGGGAACACGTCGACTAGGGCTACTTGCTCGGGTCAGACAAGTTGCGTGATTGGAAGACTGGGCCTGTGGTGTAAGGAACACGGCGGGCGGCGCTCTCCATCGCCGCTTCGCAGATGCAAGTTCAAATCTTGCCGGGTCCACCAAGTTCTCGCCAGCGCCGCACATGCGCGGAAGTCAGGTGCTAGATTTCGCCGCTGGCAAAGAAATATCTAAAGGCGCACCAAGCAGTCCGAAGGTTCTTGCTGCGGTTTCCTTCGTGGGACTGGGGTGCTTTGTGGTTTGTGCTTTGTGGTTTGTGGTTTGTGGTTTGTGCTTTGTGGTTTGAGATTTTTCCCTTCAGCGTGCAACTGACCGGCGCTGGCGGGTGTCTGCGTTTCGACGCGAGTTACTTCTTTTTTCCCATCTTGCGCGAGATCTCTTCGACGATCTTGGGCCGCAGGTCGGCGAGAACGCTGTCGACGATGCCGGCAATGTCGTCCGACTCGGACTCAGATGCGGTGTGCGCGCCCTCGGGAGCCTTCTCGGCGCCGGCGGCGACAGCCATAGCCGCTTCATCCTGAGGACCGGACTCTTCTTTCTGAGCGGAGTCTGCAGTCTTGTCTCCAGTCTCGCGAATGCGCCGCCAACTGGCCCACGCCGCGGCAGTGGTCGCTGCTATTTCAGATTCTTTTTTCGCCATATCAAACATGCCTCCTGCGGCCAATTCGTCAAGCGCCGCTGCCATGTGTAGTGAAATCTTGTCTTTCGAAAACGCATCTGAAGAAACTGTCGCTGACACCGTCGCGTTCGAAGAAACTTGCTGGGTGGAAGATGACTCCGCGGAAAGCTCGTTGACGAGGGCTGGAGCACTCTCAGGCGTTGCTGCGGGCGTTGCCGGTGCATCTTCTTTTGCGGCGGCGGGCACGATGACCGGTGAGGCAGCTTCGATTTTTGCTTCTTCGTCTTTCTGTTCGTTATTTCCCCGGGACGTTTCTTCGGGCTTCGGGGTTTCGATTGCCGGTTGGTTTAGTTCCTGGTGTGCGGTTTCCGGTGCCTCTGGCTTGGCCGACTCGACTTTGGGAACTTCCTCGGCAGCATGGGAACTCTCGACCGCAGGTCCGGCTTCGGTGCGTGCATCCACGCTGGCTGCAACCGACACCGGCGCATCGAGCGGAAACGCCACTTTGAAATCCTCTACGGGAGCAGGTTCGGGCGCCGATGCCGGCGGCCTGATCTGGTCGGCGTAGGCCGCAGCTTTGGCTTCCAGTTCTTTCACCGCCTCAGTGATGGCTTCGGCGGCAGCGTTCGATACTGTCGCGGCTACGTCAGCATTCGTGACAGCGTCATTCGTACCGGCAGCGTTGCTCGCGCTGCTCAATGTCGTGGTTGCTTCCGGCTCAGCGCTCGGAGCGGGAGTCGCGAGAATCGAGATCACTGGCTCCGGCTTCGAGGTCTCGGCTGGCGCCGTTTCTGCGCGAGCGGAGGCTTCTACTACCGGCTCGGACTGAGCCGGCAATGGCTGGGCTTCCTGAAGCGGAGCTGTCGGTGACTGGGGCTCCGGAACCGGCGTGACTACTGGAACACGAAAGGCCTCAGCTGCGGCCAATGCTGCAGAGGCCTTCTGCATCTCGAGTTCGAGAGAAATCGCAGATTCCTCTGGGGCGACTGCGACGGCAACCGCCGTCCAACGGGAAGCTACTGCCGAAGAGCCTGCCGCTACTGCCGCGGCCAGGGCCATGGTTACCGGCTCGTCAGCGTTCGAGTTACGCGCGTCATGTAACCAGGATCCGTTACCGGAGCCTGCGCCGGACAATGTGACTGGAACTGGATCCGGCTCGAGGGCAGCAATGGCGGCCATCAGATCCTCGGAGGTCGGCGAGGCTGATTTTTCTGCCTCGATCTTCTCTGCTGCGATCTTTTCTTTTTCGATCTTGGCTTCGACCTTCGCTTCGATCCCTGCTGCGATGTTCGCGTCGATTTTTTCTTCGGACTTCTGCTCGGCAAAGGTGGCGACTGGCGGCGCTGGCGCAGAGACTTCCTGCGGGGGTTCGGCGGGCGAGGCTGCTTCCGGCTTCGGCTCCGGTTTGGCTTCGGCGAGAACTGGCTCTGCGACCTTATTCTCGGCGAACTTCTCTTCGGCGATTTCTGCATCGGCGAACTTCGCCTGGGCAACCTGGGCTTCGACGAACTTTGCTTCCGCAACCTTCGTTTCGACGAACCGCGTTTCGTGCAACCTTGTTTCGTCGGTCTTGGTTTCGTGGACCTTGGTTTCGTTGACCGGGGGTTCATCGAACCGGGCTTCGGAAATCTTGCCCTTTACCTGGGCAGCGGCTGCCGCTAGCGCGGCAATCTCTTCCGGAGTCACGTCCTTGGGCAGACCTTCGGGCGCCAGGGCGCCAAGATCGACGCGGGCTTCTTCGAAACCGCTTGCCTCCGGTCGCGCCTCATGCGGCTCGTCGATCGGCCTGCGCTCGATGACCGTGCGCAGGTCTTTGTTCATGGGGTTGTAGTACGCGGACTCGTCGGCTTCCTCTTGTTCTTGTGCAACCTGGGCCTTGTCTTTTTTCTTGGGGAAGACGATGCGGTTCTTCCATCCTGAGTCTTCTTCGACCGCGACGGTCTTGTCGTATTTGGCTTCGTCGAGCGCGGCATTGGCGCGGGCAAAGCGGCCTGGCTTTGAGGCCTCAGGACGGGGCACAATCTTGTCTTCGAGCTTGCTGAGGGCACTCAGCAACTCACTGGCTTCAAAGGGCTTGACGATGAAGGCGTCGGCGCGGGCACGCTTGGCTTCTTCGGGCTTAAAGGGCTCCAGCTTGCCCACGGTCAGCAGCACCGGAACGCGCGAGGTTTCCTGCGCTTCTTTGAGCCGCTGGCAGACTTCGAGCCCGCTGTAGCCGGGCATATAAACGTCGAGAACGATGAGATCGGGCTTGTGCTCGGCGATCTTCTTCAGAGCGGCGGACCCGTTGTTGACGGTAATGACTTCGTATCCCGCGTCCGCGAGAATCTTCCGCCCCATGTTCTGGGCGGTCACGCTGTCATCGGCGAGCAATATCTTCCGGGCCAAAGGTTTCCTCTGATGAGGGGAGATAGCCCGAAGGTAACCCGAGCTACACCCCAAGTCAATGACGCAGAAGGGTAGTAACCGGTTACTAGTGGTCAGCACCTAGTGCGTAGAGAGCTGACCTTGGACCTCAGACCTCGCCTACTGGGCCGATTCTGGAGTTCTGAGACGCTGAGGTCCGGAGTGCAGTGTCCGAGGTCTGTCTCTAGAACGGGATAAGCTTTTTGAGGCCCTTCTTTTTCTTTTTCTTGCTGCTGGAGATCTCTTGGTCGCTGGCAGGCGCGGAGCTGTCAGCGCTGGCCGTGGCGGAAGATGAGGAATGTCCCTGTTGAATTTCGTTGACCTGCGTGGGCGGAGGCAGGGCTGGATCGACGCCGTTGTCGGTCGGTTTCAGTTCGTTGGGATCGGGGGGCGCATTCGGGGTGAGTTCATTGGGATCAGGCTTGGCTGGCGGCGAGGCCACGGCAAGGGCATTTCCAAAGGGCGAACGACCGGGCACGGTCGCATCAGGAGGCGTGGCTCCGGGCTGCTCGGGATTCAGGATTTGTACTCCCACGGTGTCCTTGCCCTTGTCGGGCAGGCCCATGGCAGCTGTCGTCTCTTTACGGACAACATCGGTCCCGGCTACCGGCTCGGGGTCAACCAGCGGAGGATCGCCGATTCGCGCCGCGTTGGCGACATCGGGGCCGCGCTTGATGAGATTCATCAATCCCTGGACGGTAGACGAGTCACCGCGACTATCGATTTCGGCTTTGTTTCTCGCGACGTCTGCTTTGGTGGGCCGAGGGACCGGCTGGTGCAGGGCGGCCAGGCGCTTGGCGGCATCGTCGGAGCGATCCATCAGCGGATAGCGGGTGAGTATTTTCGCGTAATTGTCCGAGGCCTCCTTGGTCAGACCCGCGATGTAAGCACCTTTGTTTTTCTCGAGCATACAACCGCGTGGCAGGAACTTCGCGTCGCAGGTCGGTATCGCACGTGCCCGCGCGATCTGGCCTTCAAAGTCTTGCCCCAGCAAATAGAGAGCCTCGTCGGCGCGGCTGTACAGCGGATACTTGTCCACCAGCGATTGCAGGCGTGCGATCGACGCCACGTAGGACTGGCGCAGGTAGTAGAAGCGCCCGATTTCAAACTCGCGCTCGCCCAGCACTTCCTGCACTTCCAGCAGACGCTGCTTGGCTTCCGGCACCAGCTTGCTGTCGGGATATTGCAGAATCATCTTGCGGTATTCGTCTTCGGCGCGCTTGGCGTGAGTGTAATCGCGGTCGGCCTTTTCCATCTGCTGATAATGGATGTTGGCGATCTTCAGCTGCGCTTCGGCAGCTTCCGGCATGTTGGGGAAGAAGATCTCGAAATCGCTGTATTCCTGCTCGGCCTGCGCCAGGGCAGCTGTGCCGCCTTCCGCGTACCAGGAGTCGCCAACCGCCAGTTTGGCGCGGGCAATGAATTCGGAGTTCGGGTAGGTGTTGATGAGAGTCTGCAGGGTCAGGCGGGCCACGTCGAAGCGGTTGTGCCGCATGGCGTCCATGGCCTTGTCGAACAGGATCTTGTCTGGCTGCTTGGAATTGACTCCGGCCAGCGGGTTCACCGACTTCTTGTTGGTGCAGGCGGCGGTGATCAGCAGCAGCATGCCCAGAACAGTCATCAACGTAATGCGACGTGACATAGGACCTCGATTTGGTCGTGTAGGGCCGGGTCTTGGAACCCAGCCACTGAGCGGAACTTGGTCTTGCTTCGTGAGGCCGACGAGCCTTGATAGTGTCGGCCGCACTTACCCGCCGGGCGTTGCCCGGCGTGACCGGGTCAGAGACCCGGTCCCACACAAAAATAAAACCTAAACTTTCAGCAGAGCGGCTTCTGTCGCTGCCTTCAGCAGAGCCTGCGCATTCTTGCTTGGATCGCCATTCCCGAACACGGCGTTGCCCGCCACCAGAATTTCTGCACCTGCGTGCACCACATCGGCGACGGTATCGAGCCCCACTCCGCCATCTACTTCGATGCGGTAATGCAGCCCGCGTTGACTGCGAATTTCGGCTAACCGCCGCATTTTGTGCAGCGTGGACGGAATGAATTTTTGCGCACCGAAGCCCGGATTCACCGACATAACGAGCACATAGTCGACAATGTCGAGCACTTCCGAGAGGGTCTCGACCGGCGTCGCCGGGTTGATGACTACACCGGCCAGGCAGTCGTGACTCTTGATCAGATGCAGCGTGCGGTTCAAATGGCGAACCGCTTCTTGATGCACCGACATCCAGTCGATACCGGCATCGGCAAATGCGGGAATAAATTCGTCAGGATTGTCGATCATCAGGTGGCAGTCGAGCGGCAGGTTCGTCACCTTGCGCAGAGACTTTACGACCGGCGGACCGATGGTCAGGTTGGGGACGAAATGGCCATCCATGACATCAACGTGGATGACACTTGCACCCCCCTCGGCGGCGGCGCGCACCTGCTCGCCGAGCCGAGCAAAATCAGCCGAAAGAATTGACGGTGCCAGTTCGATCAAACCTGAACTCTCAGAACCTGATGTCTCAGAAACGCAGGAAAGCGGCGTGCACAAAATTCTATCATGCTGTCGGCGTGTGGCGCGGAACACTCCTGCCCGCGAAACGCCGACGGCTAGGCTGGCTCAGGGTCTCAACGAGGCGAGGTAGGCAGCGATTGCGGCCATGTCGGCGACTGTGAGCTTCGCGATGGCGGGCTTCATTTTCTGAACGGCCGCGCCGGCACGCGCGCCATCTTGAATATCGTAAAGCTGGCGCACGATGTAACTGGGCGAACGGCCGGCCAGCGTCGGGACTTTGCCGAGGCCTCTCAGCTCGCGGCCGTGGCAGGTGGCGCAGCGCAGAGTCTTGATCGAGTTTCCGTTCACCAGCGCCTCGCCTCGCTTGATGCTGCCCACCGGCACGTAGGCGATGAAGCCGGAATGGTCGTCGCGCAGTTCGGTGCGTTCGAGGTCTTCCGGGGTCTCGATGATGCGGTCGCCGATCGGTTCGGTCTCGCCGGTGTTGTCGGTAACCAGCATCCAGCCCGCGACATGAGTTTTGGGAACGGTATCGGTTTCGACGACGCGAATCCATGGTCGCGGATGCAGCGCGGAGAAGTAGTCCGCCGCGGCCTGGATCTCTTTGTCGTTGGCCTTGGTTTCGTAGGCGATCATAGAGGCGGTAGGCGCGTGGTGGGGATCGGAACTTTTGCGCAAGCCGCTTTTGAAATCAGCCAACTGCTGCACGATGTAAGCCGCAGGAAGACCGGCCAGGCTGGCGTTCTCGGGGCGACCTTGCCCGTTGGGCAAATGGCAGTAGCCGCAAGCCATAACGTCGGGTGCGCGGCCCCGCGACACGATCTCAGGCATTAGCGGATGATCGGCGGGATGCCAGTCGGGCGGATTGAACATATCTGAAAGTTGCTTCGCGGTGAATGCGGCGTCGCTGTCGGGGACATGGCGCGGAGTGTCGTCGGGTGGTTTCGCGGGAGGGCTGGCAGGCGCCGGCGGGTTGATGGCATAGGCCCAATCGGGAGGCGCTTCGCGCAGCGGAGATCCCATTGCTGTGGCGTGGTTCGCGGCCGAGCGCCCCTGCACAGCCGGAGTTTGTCCCGGAGCGGATATCACGGCGAAAATCCACGCGTAAGCAATCGAGTGTCGAAGTCTCAAGGTAGGCCGTTCTTTACAGTAGCGTATTGCGTGACCTGGCGGCAGTGCCGGTTCGGGGCCGGACCGTTCGAAGATCTCCAGCCACAGACTACGCGAAGGTTCACGAAGGAAACACGCTGCGTGTTAGGCTCATCCGGCGTGTTTTCGCTTACCCAATTCGCTCCGGCGGTTTATAGCGTGATCGCAGTATTTTTGTGGGGATCGGCGGATTTCGCCGGAGGGTTAGGATCGCGCCGCGCTAATGCCTTCGTGCTCACGGCCTTCTCGCACGCCTGCGCTTTCGCGTTGATGCTGGTGATTGCGCTCAGCCAGCACGGGGCGTTTCCCGACCGTGCGAGCGTCGTGTGGGCGCTGATTGCGGGCGCGGTGGGAGGATTCTCCCTGGCCGTTTTCTATGGGGCCCTGGCTTCGGGGCAGATGGGACTGACGGCGCCGATCGCGGCCTTGCTGGGTGCGGCTATTCCTACCATGGTCGACATTGCGCAGGAAGGCGCACCCAGCCGCTGGACCATCGGCGGCTTCGGGCTCGCCCTTCTCGCCCTTTGGCTGATCACGCGGCCGGAACCGACGGGCGACGAATCATTGAGAGAAGCACAATTTGACGCAGACCGATTTGAGAACAAAGGCGCCTCGCGCCGTCCTGCCGGGGTAGGCTTGGCCGCTCTTGCCGGCGTGGGATTTGCGGGTTTCTATCTCTGCATCCACCAGGCAAGCGGCTCACCCGCTTGGATTGCCGCTATCTCTCGCATCGGGTCATTCACAACTACCTCCATTGCAGTGCTGGCAACTCGGGCGCCGCTCAAGCTCGATCCGCCGCGTGCCGCGCTGGGCATGCTGGCCGGATTTCTCGACATATCCGCCAGCGCCCTGTTCATTTTCGCCAGCCAGCATGGACGGCTGGACGAGGCAGTCGTCATCACGTCGCTGTATCCCGCCATGACCGTGCTGCTGGCGCGGCTGATTCTGAAAGAACATTTCAGCCGCTGGAAGTTTGTCGGACTGCTCGCGGCGCTGGCGGCGGTGCCACTGATCGCGGCGGGGTAGCCACTGATGGAGCGGATCGAGATGGATTCACTGCTTCGCTTGTCGAGAATAATCTCCCAGCCTGATGTCCTGATGTCATTTCAAGGTTCTATCCGTGCGAATCCGTGTAAATCCGTGGCGCAGTGCTGCTAGCATCGGTTTATGCCGCTGCTCGAAATCCGCAATCTGACGAAAGTGTTTCCGCACGGGGAATCGCCGTTTGGCGGGAAACCGAGCGGAGAGGTGCGGGCGGTGGATGACGTTTCGCTCGATATTCACGCGGGTGAGACGCTGGGGCTAGTCGGCGAATCCGGGTCGGGAAAGAGCACGCTGGGACGGCTGATTCTGCGGCTGATTGAGCCGACTTCGGGCACAGTGCATTTCGAAGGCCGCGATCTGCTTGCGGCCAGCCGGAGCGAAGTGCGCAACCTGCGGAGTGACTTGCAGATTATTTTTCAGGATCCGTTCGCGTCGCTCGACCCGAGGTTTCG